>Ga0180437_10004711_pt1 | contig 19183 bp, 12 predicted proteins | sample SS_ome_4_FD_132410 | JGI IMG/M metagenome (GOLD analysis project Ga0180437, IMG submission 132410) | Hypersaline lake sediment archaeal communities from the Salton Sea, California, USA - SS_3_D_1 metaG | ecosystem: Environmental > Aquatic > Non-marine Saline and Alkaline > Hypersaline >... | reverse complement strand
CGCTTCCCCGGCAGGCTCGCCGGTCCTGCGCAGCCACCGAGAATGACCCGGACGGCGGAACTCCTATATTTGTTACCGATTACGCATCTCAGAAATCGCCAACAGAGCCGCAGATCGCTGTCCACCATTGACTCCTGTCTCTTCCTATGGTAGAGTAGTTGTGATGGATGTATGTTCGTGTCAATCTTGTGGCGGCCCGTGTGCGCGCGAGCTGCCGGGAGGTGGGTCATGCGTGCGGTCGTGTTTGCCGGCGTGATTCTCTTCGTGTTTGTCAGCGTCGCCTCGGCCGAGAAGGTCCCTGCGCGCGGGTGGGAGTCCCCGCTGGAAAAAACGCCTCTGAATGCCTCCCCCCCCGGCCAGATCTACAGCTCGGGCGACACCTCTTGGCTCTACGTCGGACAGGGGGAGGAGGGCGGGGTGTTTGCGGGTGGCGAGAATACGGGAGGGCCCGGTTGGGAGGAGACGTTCACCTTCTACGGCCTGGACCCCTGCGCAGCGACCGGGGCTTTTCCTCTCTCCGGCCGCTGTTTCTATTCCGTAGACGTGCGGACCCTCCCCGCCCCCGACGACCGCTACTACTGGCATCTGGACGCCTACCAAGCCTGCGGGGGCGCGGGCGAGTCGTGGTGGTGCGGGACGCCGACGGGCGGCCTCTGCGAGACCTGGGACAACGCCGCCGGCTATGGAGACGACTGGAAACAGTACCTGGCCCTCGAACCCGACCTCGCCGGCGTCTCGCCCGGCGACACCGTCGCCCTCGCCTGCCAGGTCTGCTACGACACCGAGTGCGACTACGACTACGCGTACCTCGCGTACTCCAACGACCGAGGCGCGTCGTGGATGGTCCTGGCCACCTTCAACGGCACAAGCCGGGGCTATCCCATCCCCGAGGGTCAGACCTGCGCCTACACCTGCGGGGACGACTACTTCGAATCCGGAGACTGCAACCGAGATCCCGGCGTCTTCCCGAAGTGGAACGCCTTCCCGAGGACCGATAGGCCCGGCAGCAACCACATGATCGTGGGCGACCCGGATTCGTTCTTCGTCGGCTTCCTCTTCGAGTCGGACGTGGCCTGGAGCGACCAGGACGGCCGGGGCGACACCGACGGGGCCTTCTTCGTCGACGAGGTCCTGGTGGCGACCCTCGAGGGCGCCCCGCTCGAGTTCGAGGACATGGATACCGACTACGAGCCCGAGAAGTGGCACCTGGTCCGCCCCCCGGGCATCGCCGACTTCTGGGCCCTGCACCACGACCCGGATCCCCCCCTCGAGCCCGACGACCCCGGCAACCCCGGAATCTGCGTGGGCAATGCGACCTCGATGTGGGCGGCCGCGCCCTACCTGAACGGCGTCTGGAGAATCCCCACCGAGGCCAACGGCTTCCACTACCGGCTGATGACGCCCGCGATTTCCAGGGACTGGCTGCCGGACGTAGACAAGGACAACGTGGGGGTCGTTTTCCAGTACGACCTCTATGCATGCACCAGGTCCAACACCTGCGACTGGCCGGGCTTGCGGACAAGGCAATACCGGGAAGACCTCGGCGGTTGGTGCGACTGGCAGAAGCTGTGGACCTGGATGGAATGGGAGCACATGTGCGAGAGCTACTTCGTGGTCGATCTCACGAGCGCTCCCATCTCCTACTTCGGAGACGAGCTGGTCCAGGCCGACTCCATCCAGTTCGCCTGGGACCTCTACGACACGGGCAACACGGGGGACTTCTGCTGGACCACCCAGTACCCGCCCCCCCACAAGAACACCCAGATGCTCGTGGACAACGTGAGCATCGGTCTCTACGACCGCTCGGCCACGTCCTTCTACGTCCGCCACATCGATCTCTTCCAGGACACCTTCGACCTGGAAACCCCTGCGCACAACGCGCTCCTGGCCAACGGGGACATGCCCAAGCCGGTGCTGGCCCTCGAGGAATCGCTCGCGATGTACGTTCTCGATCCGGACGGGCTTGCGGGCGGCGGCGCCTCGGTCGAGCTTTACTACTCGGTGGACAGAGGGAGTGTGTGGCGCCACCACGCCATGAGCCTCTCGGAGGCGGACCCGATTCATCCCACCTGGGGAGGAACCTACCGCGGGTCCATCACGCCCGCCCAGGCCTACGGCGACGCGTCCACCGAGTGGGACGCGGGGACCGAGGTGTGGTACTACGTCTACGTCGTGGACGAGGCCGGGCACGAGGCGTGGTGGCCAGCCACCGCGAAGCCGGGCACGCCCGATCCTCCCCATGCGGAGTGGCAGATCAACTACCCGGAGTTCGGTATCCTGCCGGGGACGGGTCACGATGGTAACTACAGCGAGCCCTGGATGCTCGGTGACCGTCTGCTGCTCGTCGATGATTGTGGACGCCAGGTCTGCGATTTCAACCCCGCGATGACAGAGACGACGTTCGTCGACGCCGAGGATATCTACGAGGGTCTCTTCTCCGACCTTGGCTGGTGCTACGACAAGTATGACGTGCTTGGGCCCTCCTATGGTCTCGGGAACGAACCGTGGGGAATCTCGGCCGTGGACCCCGTCAAGCCCGATTCCGTCGTGAGACGCTACGACTGCGTGGTCTGGTTCACGGGCTGGCATGACGAGTACACGGTCAAGGACACGATGCAGTGTCTGCTCCGGGGTTTCGTCCTGGACGGAGGCAACCTGTTCATCTGCGGCCATTCCATCGGCTGGGATATGACCAACGGCGGGACCTACAACGAGCAGGCCGCGGACACCTGTGGCTTCTACGAGTCCCTCCTGGGGGCTCACATCGATGCAGCCAACCCCGAATCCAAGCCCGGCGTCCAGCAGCCGCACTGGTACGGCGTCGGCACCGGCATCTACCACCCTAGCGATCTGGACACGTTCCACTTCCACACCGGGTGCCCCATCTCGGTCTCCCACGACCTGGCCAGGATCAACCCCACGCCCGCGGAGCCGTGGGCGAACCCTGAACCGTTCCTGGTGTACCCCGGGCCGTACAGTGCGGGGGACACGCTCCTCGCCATCTGCAACGACGTGTCCGACGGCGGGAAGGTTGTCTACATGTCCATGGACATGACTGCGATCGTGGATTCCACTCATGATCGTGGGACCCAGGGCCGGGCGCAGCTCGTCAATTGGATCCTAAGGGACTTCTTCGGACACACGCCGCGCTGCGTCCTCATCTCGGGAGTTACAGAGGACCGCGAGATCGCATCGAGCTACTCGTATTGTCTTGACCAGAACCATCCCAACCCGTTCAACCCGGAGACCGACATTGACTATTCGATCCGCGACCGCGGGCAGGTGAGGCTCACGATCTACGACGTCCAGGGACGACTGGTCAGGACGCTGGTCGACTACCCGATGCAGCCCGGCCGCTATCACGCGCACTGGGACGGGACGAACGAGCGGGGCCGTCTCGTTTCGACCGGCATCTACTTCTGCCGGATGGAGGCCGGCGACTTCTCGGCCACGCGCAAGATGGTGCTTCTGAAGTAGCCGTTCCAGCGCACTGTAGGCTTGAGGGCCGCCCGGCGGGACCGGGCGGCCCTCTTCACGTCCGCCCGACTCGCGAAGACGCGTCCACCCCGGGAGCGCCTTGATCGTCGGCGGGGAGCGAAATCGCACGGACTGGCGTCTGCGCGGTTTACATATGGCCGTGCGCCGGGTATCCTCGCCCCGGTGGAGTTTCGTCGAAGGCAAGGTCCGTACCGGAAAGAACGAGACGCCCCAGTCGTGGAGTTGGGAGAGGACACCCACAGTCCCTCGTCCTATGGCAACCCAGGAACAGACCGTCGTGATCGGTGCAGGGCCGGCCGGTGTGGCCGCGGCCACGCAGCTCGAGCGGGCCGGCATGCATCCCCTCCTCGTCGAGAAGGGTCCAGTGGGCGGTCTTGTGCTCAACGCCTGGAAGGTGGAGAACTACCCTGGATTTCCCTCAGGGATCCGCGGGGTCGACCTCGCTCGTCTTCTCGAGGAGCAAATCGAGAGGTTTCTGATCCGGGTCGAGCGCTCGACGGTCGTGAGCGTCTCGCGGACCCGCGGGGGATATGCGATAGAATCGGACAGAGGCCGGATCCCGGCGAAGGGTGTTGTCGTGGCCACAGGCACCGTACCCAGACCTCTCCCGGCAAACCTGGCGGCGGATTGCCCTCCCGGCCGCCTGTTCTACGAGGTGAAAGACCTGCCGGCGGACCGGAGACGCCGGGTGGCCATCGTCGGGGGTGGGGACGCCGCGTTCGACTACGCTCTCGGACTGGCGGATGGAGGAACGAGCGTGGACGTCTTCTTCCGGAGTCCGCGCCCGAGGGCTCTCCGCCTTCTGGTGGCACAGGCCCAACGATCCCCGCGCATCCGAATCCATGCGGGGACTGAGGTCAAGAACATCGCGGGGACCCACGGCGGAATCCAACTCCGTTTTTCAGATGGCAGCGCATGCGAGGCGGACGTTCTGCTGGCGGCCATCGGCCGAGACCCGAACGTTTCGTTCCTGGCCGATGAGATCCGCCAATCCATCGAGGAGAACGGGACCGGGGGACTGCCGGGCTTCCACCTGGCCGGCGACGTCCGCCGCGGGCTTCACCGGCAGGTGGCCGTTGCGGTGGGAGACGGGCTCGTGTCCGCGATGCAGATCACGGCACTCTTCTCCGGAGGGACGGACGAATGAGGATCCTCGCCCGGTACGGGAGGGACGACCTGGCCATCCTCTACCTGGCCGAACTGCCCGGCGGCGATGCGCGCGTGGTCGAGTTCGTCGAATCCGTCCAACCCCCTTCTCCCAGAGAGGACAGGTGGGTCCTCATCGTCTCGAGCGGCCTCGGGTGTCCCGTGCGCTGTGCGATCTGCGACGCCGGAAGTCATTTCCACGGCTGGTTGAGCCCCGCCGAGATCCTGGCGCAGGTGGATTACCTGGTTGCGAACCGCTTCGGCGGCCCGGACGTTCCTGTGCGCAAGTTCAAGATCCAGTTCGCGCGGATGGGCGAACCCGCCTTGAACCCGAGCGTCCTCGATGTGCTCGAGGAACTCCCTGGCCGGTACCGCGCCCCGGGCCTCATGCCCTGCCTGTCGACCATCGCCCCAGCCGGTCGGGACCCGTTCTTCGAGAGGCTGCTCCGGATCAAGAACGAGCGTTACCCGGTGGGCCGGTTCCGCCTCCAGTTCTCGATCCACTCGACCGATCCGCACGAGCGCGCCGCCCTCATCCCTCGCCGGACGTGGAGTCTGGAGCGCATCTCGGACTACGGCAGGAGATTCCACCGCCCGGGGGACGCGAAGGTTTGCCTCAACTTCGCCCCGGCCCGCGAGGTCTCGATATCGGCCGACATCCTCGCCCGCGCCTTCGACCCGGAGACGTTCGTCGTCAAACTGACGCCGGTCAACCCGACCGATCGCGCCCTCGGCGGCCGATTCGTTTCGCTCATCGACGAGAACCGGCGTGACCCGGCCGCGGAGGAACTCGTTTCCTCCCTCAAGGCAAGCGGGTTCGACGTCGTCGTGAGCATCGGCGAGACCGAGGAGAACGCCATCGGCACCAACTGCGGTCAGATGGCCGCCCGCTTCGTCGGCGGCCGCCTGTCCGACCTCCCGTACGCCACGAGCAGCTACGCGATGGACGCTTGAGCCAACCGAGCCGTGGTTCGCGCGCGGCCCGAGAGCGGCATCGCGCCACTGCTTCGGAATCTTCGTGGCGAAAGGTTCCTCTGACTGTCGCGTCGCCCATCCGCCCTGTCGCCGTGTCGCCCTCTCGCCAGAGCACCGCATCTCCGGCCGACCACCCGCGCGTCCATGACGAACGGCCACTCCAAAACGGGTCCTGTCACCGGGACATCCCGCGGTGCTCGTGCCTGCGCGCCGTGGGCGCCCTACCCGGCGCCACCCGTTGCGAGTCGGCAGATGCAAGACCCCCGCGCATGAGCCTTGCGCGGCCAGCCGTGCTGTCGCCCCCTCGCCAATGGTGGGAGGCCGGAGATCGGGATCGAGAGAGCCATGCCGGTTTGGCGCGCCGCGAGTCACGTCACTCCAGCCGAGGTCGCGTTCGGGCCATCATGGATCTCGAGAACCGCATCTCCGGCCTCCCGCTGGCACGAGCACGGTGGGACAACCCGGCGACAAGACCCGCTGCGAGAAGCCACAGATCCTGCCCCATCGCCCCCAAGACCCGCAGCTCCGGCCACTTCCAATCGCTTCCGAATCCCCTCTCAGGCCGGACGAGGATCGAGAGCGCGATGCGCGGCGTCTACGGCCTTCTCGCAACGGCTGGCATGAAGCAGGACCCCCACCGCGAAGTCAATCGCGGGAGGCCGGAGATCGGGATCGAGAGAGCCATGCCGGTTTGGCGCGCCGCGATCAACCCCCTCCACACAGGTCGCACTCGCGTCATCATGGCTCTCGAGAACCGCATCTCCGGCCTCCCGCTGGCACGAGCACGGTGGGACAACCCGGCGACAGGACCCGCTGCGAGAAGCCACAGATCCTGCCCCATCGCCCCCAAGACCCGCAGGACCGGCCGGCAAGTGCATTGACCCGACAGACGGAACGCGGCACAATGGATGGGAAGGGAGGTCCGTCATGAACCGAACCGCACTCGCCCTTCTGGCGATCACGCTCATGGCAGTCTGCCCCGCCCGGGGCCAGGAGGCAGGCCGTGCGCCCCAGGAAGTGCTGGACCTGTTGGCCGCAGCGGGCGGAATGGACCGGTACCCCGACGCCAACCAGATCATCGTCCACAGCGTCGTGGACGTCGAGTACGAGACCTCGGGCGCCTTCGTGCTCGAGAGCTACGAGCTGGCCAAGCTCCTTACGATTAAGGGCTGCAAGGACGCCAGGGAACAGCGGTTCCCCTACCACCGGCGCTACGGGTCCGTCGAGATCCCGGTCGCCCGCGTGATCAAGCAGGACGGCACCGTGGTCGACGTCGGGGAGGACGGCGTCACCGACGGGACGATGCCCGAGGTCGCGCAGATGAACATCTTCGAGAGCGATCTCAGACAGCGCGTCGTGACCTTCCCCAACCTCGAAGTGGGCGACGCGATCGAGTACCGGATGCGGCTCGAGTTCGAACCCCTCATCAAGCACCACTTCAGCCAGGAGATGCCGCTCCAGGGCCGGGAACCGGTCCGGCATCTGGAGATCCGGATCATGGGTCCGAAGAAGATGCCCCTCTACCACAGGATCTTCAACGGCCGGCTCGAGGTCGAGGCCGCCCAGGACGGCAAGAAGAACCGCTACCGCTGGGTGGTGCGCGACGCCGAGCCGATCATCCCGGAAGTGGGCATGGTGGATCTGAGCGAGGTCGCCCTCAAGCTGGCCGTCACCACCGACACGTCTTGGGTCAGACTCTCGGAGTACGCCTACGACCTGTACGGCCCGAGGATCAAGGCCGACCGGAAGATCAAGGCCAAGGTACGCGAGCTCACCGAGGGTCTGCGCTCCGACCAGGAGAGAATCCGGGCCATCCAGCACTACGTGTCGAGCACCGTCCGCTACCTGGGGGTGGCCATGGACCGGGGCGCCTTCATCGAGCCCCACAAGGCGTCCTACACGTTCGAGAAGCAGTACGGCGTGTGTCGAGACGTCTCGGTGCTTGCCGTGGCCATGCTCGCCGAGGCCGGGATCCCGGCCGAGGTGGTCTTCGTCAACCCGCAGAAGCGCACCGAACCGGAGATCCCGACGCTCAACTTCATGCACGCCGTGGTCGGGATTCCGGACGGGTCGGGAGGCTACCGGTACATCGACCCCACCCTGATGCAGAACACGGCCCTGGTGGGAGACGCCCAGTACCTGAGCGACCGGAACGTGCTCCACGCGGTCAAGGGCGGCGCCGACCTGCGGCGCGTGCCCCACTACCGTCCCGAGGAGAGTCTCGGTCAGACGGTGGCCCACTCGATCCTGGGCGTCGACGGGACCTTGACGAGCGAGGTCTCCATCCTGGGCGCGGGCTTCTACGACCTCATCCTGAGAATGATCGCGGGTAGCGCCAATTCGGCGCAGCTGGAGCTGTTCTGGCAGGAGTTCTTGAGTGCGTCTCTGCCGGGTGCGGACCTCGTGGCCTTCGCCACCAGCGACCCGGCAGATCTCTCAGCCCCGATGCAGTTCGACTTCACCGTCGAAATCCAGAACCATACCATCAGGGCCGATCCGTACCTTCTGGTCTCCACGCTCCTGGCGCGGACCGAACTCCAGATCCTCAACCTTATCTTCGAGCGCATCACCGAGCTGCCCGAACGAATCTACCCGGTTCGCATCGGCGCTCCCGTCGGGTTCGAAGAGACCGAGACTCTCATCCTCCCACGGGGGTACCGCGTCCGCTCTCTCCCCGACCGCGTGATGCTCGAAGAGGGCGCGTTCCGGATGCTGGCCGAGTACACGCCCAAGACCGGCCGGAGCGGCGTCGAGTCGATCACGTACCACCGGCGCCTGCTGATTGACGACCGCACGCTCGACCCGGACGAGTACGGAACCCTCAAGCGCATCATGCGGCAGATGGAGCGATCGACGAAGGGCGAGATCGTGCTGGCCCGTCTCGGCGGAGGGCCGGGGACATCCTCCCCTTGATCCCTGGTCCGTGGGGCAGAGGCGACGCAGGCCGGACCGGTTCCTATGCATGTTTTCAAGCCCGGAGTCGGCGCGCTGTGGGGGCAGAAAGTAGAGAGTCGAAAGTCGACCGCAACGGAGACCACAGCGTGTCTTGACCGATGCCCCACCCCGGCATCGGTCTCTCTGTTTCTCTGCTGCTCCGTTGCTCCGCCTGGATGATGCACGATATCAGGTGAATCGGCGGCGCATCATCCAGGCTAGAAGACGTCGAAGACCACGCCGCCGTAGAAGTGGAGATTATCCACGTCCTCCTCGAAGTGGCGCGGGTAGAAAGCGAGGTTGGTCACGACCGGCAGCTGGACGTCCATGTCGACGACACCCTTGTGGTAGGCCGTCCCCGCCTGGACTTGGATGCCGCCCACCGACACCCCGATCTCGAGGAAGCCGTGGCCGCCCGTCCCCCGCCCCTTCCACTCCCACTCTTCCATGGCGTTGTTCCGGTCGTCTTCGTAGAACAGCCAGTCCATCTCCCACCGGTACTGGTCCACGCCCACGCCCACCGTGATCCAGACCGGCTCGAGCCAGAACTCCCGCACCAGGCTGTAGGTCAGGTTGACGGGCGAAGTTCTCGCCTCGACTTCGGCCCGGACGGGTCCGTGGCCGCCCGGTTCCATCGTGGTGGTGCGGTCCTTGGTGTGCAGGATTCCCAGCCGGAACCCGAAGCCCTCCCAGATCAGCATCTGCGCGTACGCGTAGACCCCAAGACCGGTTTCCAGGTCTTCGAGCACGATCCCGGGAGCTTCCTTCTCGATTTCTGAGACGATGTCCCTGAGCCAGGTATTGCTGTTTGGGAAGTCGAAGCGGGCGTAAGAGGCCGCGATGCCCACCGTAAGGGTGGCCAGACGGTCGGGGTACGGGCGCATCGGCCGGGAACCGTGGCTGGGGGGGGCATCCAAGCCCGCCCCCCCCGCCGAGCCGGCCCACACCGGAGGTGCAAACAGGAAGCACGCGAGGATCGTCGAGCTGGTCGCCCACCTTCTCATGTGGCCCTTCCCGTCCGGCCGTGGGGGATCCGCCGGACACGCGCCGCGCTAGAGGCCAGCCTGTTTGGCCCTCCAGACGTCATCCAGGTCGAACACCTGGACTCTGCGGTTGGCCTCGTCCACGACGTACAGGTGGTTGGCCTTCGGATCGATGGCGATCGCGTCCGGCGAGGAGAACATCCCGGGCGCGGAGCCCTGGATTCCGAACGCGAACAGAAAGTTCCCCCGGGCATCGAAGATCTGGATCTTGCCCGCACCCTCGTCCACCACGTAGACGCGGCCCTCACCGTCGAGGGCAATCCCCTCGACCTCGGCGAAGAACTGTCCGGGCATGTGGCCGCGACTGCCGATGGAGAGGACAGCCTTGCCGTTGAGGTCCAGCTTCTGAACGCGGAAATTGCCGCGGTCCGCAATCCAGAGGAATCCGTCGGCGTCCATGATCAGGGTCTTCGCGTTCATGAACTCCCCGGGTCCGGACCCTTTGCGCCCGAACTGCCTGACATACTGCAGGTTCGGGTCGAAGACCTTGATCACACACTCCTCGGCGTCCAGCACGTAGAGGTTGTCGTCCTCGTCCACGGCCACACCCTGGGGATCCATGAACTGGTTCCTCGAGATTCCCCGGCTGCCGAACAGGTCAATCAGCTCCCCGTCGATGCTGAAAACCTGGACACGCTGGTTGTTGCGATCCGTGAGGATGAGTTGGTTCTTGCTGTTGATGGCCACACCGAAGGGCCGGTGGAATTGCCCGGGCGCGCTCCCGGACTCGCCGAACTCGGTGACGAGGTTACCGGCCTGGTCGAAGACGTAGACCCTGTCCTTGATCCGGTCGGTGACCACCAGACGGTTCCCCGCATCGATCTTGATATCGTTGATCCCGCTGAAGTTGGAGTACTTGATCTCCAGGATGGGTTCTACGATATGCTCCTTGGAGGACTGAGCACCGCCACAGCCCGCAAGAAACCACGCCAGAAACCCGGCGGCCAGTGCCGTCCCGGTGAACCTCAGAATCCTCGCACGCATGAGTTTCTTCCCCTTCCTCCGGACGTCCACCCCGGGGTTCGCAAGATTCTACGCTGCAAGCCCATCCAGCGCTCGAACCCAGACTACCCCATAGTATTCTAGGCCTCCACTCCCAGGTCAAGGCAGAAATTGGACTCTGCGCCGACCTTCCTCCGGGAGTCGTCGTCCCAGGCGATTCGATGTCGAGGAACTCCGGGTGCCCCTGGGGACCGCCTGCCGTGCCCTCCGGACCGAACACCTCGCCACCGCCGGCCTCAGGCTCGCGGCACTCCGGACCGCGTGGGTGATGTTGACCGGGGCGGCTCGAGCCGCAACGGCGGACCGCCCCCCCTTGACCCCCGCCCGCACCGATGCGACAATCCCAGCGGCACCGACATCGGGACCGTCGAAGGCCGTCCCATCCGCGCGGGCTGGGGCCTTCGGGGTCCCCGGGATCCTACCTCGCATCCGACCCGGGGGCATCCGTCCGCGGACGCTCCTGGAGATCCGACGTTCACGGCGGGGGCGAAACATGCGGATTCTGGTGACCGGAGCCACGGGCTACATCGGCGGTCGCCTGATTCCCGTTCTGCTCGAACGGGGCCATGAGATCCGGGTGCTCGTGCGGGACCCGGCAAGGATCGCCGGGCGGCCGTGGGAGACGAGGGTAGAGATTGTCGGGGGCGACATCCTGCGGCCGGCGACCCTTCCCCCCGCGCTGGACGGGGTGGACGCGGCCTACTACCTGGTCCATTCTATGTACGCCGGTCGGCGCTTCGAGGATCTCGACCGCAGGGCCGCACGCCACTTCGCAGAGGCCGCACGCGGGGTGGGCAAGGTCATCTACCTGGGCGGGATCCTGCCCGCCGGTCCGAAAGTCTCGTCCCACCTCAGAAGTCGGGCCGAGGTGGGGACCATCCTCCAGAGCGAGGTCCCGACGACCGAATTCCGCGCCGGTCCCATCATCGGCTCCGGGTCCGCGTCCTTCGAGATGGTCCGGTACCTCACCGAGCGGCTCCCCGTGATGATCGCCCCCATCTGGATCCGGAACGAGGTGATGCCGATCTCGATCGAGGACATCCTCCGCTACCTGCCCGCCGCGTTGGACCGAGACGCGCTCGGGGTCGTCGAGATCGGGGCCGAACGGCTTCCCTTCCGGCGCCTGCTCGAGGTCTACGCGGAGGTTCGCGGGTACCGGAGGACCATCATCCCCGTGCCCGTTCTGACGCCCACGCTGGCCGCGCTGTGGGTCGGGCTGGTGACCCCGATCCCCAACCGGCTTGCCGTGCCGCTCATCCAGGGGGTCGTCCGTCCCGTGGTGGCCGACACCGGGCGCGCGAGAGAGACCTTCCCAGACATCGAACCCGTCTCCTACCGCAGGGCCGTCGAGATCGCCCTGGCCAAGATCCAGGAGTGCCGCGTCGAGACTCGCTGGAGCGGGTCGCTGGCGGGCGCGCCCGCCTACGAGGTCTCCGACAGGGAGGGCGTCTTTCGCGAGGTGCGGAACGTGCACGTGGGCGCGCGGCCCGAGGATGTGTTCGCCGTCTTCACGGCACTCGGGGGGGACCGGGGCTGGCTCGCCTGGGACTGGGCCTGGAGGATCCGCGGGCTGATCGATCGGCTGGCGGGAGGGCCCGGGCTCAGGCGCGGCCGGCGCGATCCGGAGGAACTCCTCTGTGGAGAGGCCGTGGATTTCTGGCGGGTCGAAGGCGTCTCGCCGCCCACGGGTCTTCGGCTGCGTGCCGAGATGCGGCTCCCCGGAGTGGCCTGGCTTGAGTGGGAGGCCGAGCCCGAAGGGGACGGCACGCGGCTCACCCAGACCGCGTCCTTCGAGCCCCGCGGTCTGGCGGGCGCCCTCTACTGGTGGTCCCTGTATCCCCTTCACCGGATCCTGTTCGCCGACCTCACCCGCGCCGTCGCCCGGACCGCGGAACAGCGGCCAGGGACAACTTCCTCGCCTGGAGATACCGATCCTCGGGTCGCCGCCGGCAAATCGGGCCCGGACACACACTCGCCCCGCTGAATCTCGGCCCGCTGCAATCGGTTGCATTCAAGAGAGTTGACGCACGCCGGGCCAGGACCTTCGGCCCCGTGGACCGGGGCGAGATTTTTCGCTTGCCTCCCGCGGGAGGGTCGCTAGAATCTCGTGCCGTCGCGAGACGAACGGGGGCCGGGTGTGCGGCGGCCGCCCGCCCGGAACCCGATACCCCAGCCCCGGTGTCGGAGCTTGGCTTCGGCAGAATGGCCGCGAGGACCCGCGTAAGGAGATCGGAGACATGGCTACCATCATCTACGTCGGCAATCTGCCCGCGAACGCGTCCGAGTCGCAGGTCCGTGACCTGTTCGAGCAGTACGGGCCGGTCCACTCGGTCGAGATGGTTGCGGACGACGAGAGTGGCGAGGCCGACCATTTTGCCTTCGTGGGAATGGACCGAGAGGACGCCGAGGTTGCCATCGAGGAACTGGACGGGGTGGATCTCGAGGGGCACCCCCTGCAGGTCAACGAGGCGGGCGAGGCCAGCCCCCCGGACGATGACTGGGACGACGTCGCCTGGGACGACGAAGACTGGGAGGAGGACCAGCGTCCGCGCGTCCCCCGGCGCGGGGATCGTCGGGACGAAGATCGCCGCGGACCCCGCCGACGCGAAGCCCGACGCCGGGTGGGGGGTCGCGGGGCTCGCGACCCTCGCCTCCCCGAGTAGCCCGCGAGAGAACCCCAGGTGGGCCTTCTCGAAGCGGACCCGAACGCCTCATCTACGCGTGGAGTCTCTTGAGTAGCCAGGCCATATTCCGCCCGAGGACTTCCATGGTCTGGAGACCTTCCTCGTCGTTCTCCCCCTCCCCCTTGTCGCCCCCCATCCCGAAGTTCCAGTAGTCGGACCCGGGCACGATCATCTGGCCGATCAAGAAGAAGTGATTGAGCGTGTCGAAGGTGTGGATCTGGCCGCCCCTCCGAACGGCGACCACGGCCGCGCCCACCTTGCGACGGAACATGTGGTCGTTCGCCCGAGCGACGAGCCCCGCCCTGTCGATCAGGGCTTTCATCTCGGCCGACACGTCGGTGAAATACACCGGGGAGGCCAGGATCATGCCCTGTGCGCCGAGCATCTTCTCGATGCACTCGTTGGCCGCGTCCCCTTCCACGGCGCACCGCTTGTCCTTCTTGGCGAAGCACTGGCGGCAGGCCGTGCAGCCGTGCATCGGCCGGCCGGCCAGCTGGACCATCTCGGTTTCGATTCCCTCGGCCTTCAGCTCGCGAAACACGCGGTTGACCAGAATGGCCGTGTTCCCATCCTTGCGGGCGCTGCCGTTGAAGGCGACCACCCTCATTCTACGCCCCCTTCCCCATGAGTGGCTTGTCCCCCTTCCAGGCGCTCGATACGCTCTCGGGCGAGTATGCCGACGCGGTTTTCGTCCCGGCGGATAGCCTCCGCGTACGCCGCCAGCGCCTCTGAGCGTCGATCTTCGCGGGCGAGGCAATCCCCCCTGAGGAGCGGGACTCTTCCGTCGGTCGGGTCCACGCCCTCGTACAGGTCGAGCGCACGCATCGCCTCGGCGTAGCGTTGGTCGACGATCAGGGCCTGGACCAGGGAGCGGACGAGGAACGCGTCCGGGTTCCGCTCGACGGAGTCGCGGAGCAGAGCGATGGCGTCGTCGGCGCGCCCCAACTTCAGGTAGCTGAATGCCAGCACCCGCAAGGCCTGGAGGCACATCGCGCACTCGTCCAGCACGCTCCGGGCCAGGCGCGCGGCCTCCCCGACCTTGCCCTGCGCGTACAGCGCCTCGGCCGCCAGGGCCCGGTTGTACACGTCCATGGCCGTCTTCGGATCCGTCAGGGACCCTGCCGGCGTCGGACCTTCCCGGTGCACGTAGCCCAGCGCGCTCAGCCGCTCGATTTCCTCGTCGGACGGTGCCCGGGCGGGGCCCCGTTCCCTGCCCCACCCCGCCATGAGTCGGGCGAGACGTTCCTCCATGATCCTCGCCCCCGGCGGGTCCGACCGGTAGAGGTTCCGGACCTCGCCGCGATCCGCGCCGAGGTCGTAGTACTCGGGCTCCGGCGCCAGGATGTACTTGGCCGCATGACTCCGCAGCCCGTAGAGCGGGCTCCAGGCCGCTATGTGGAGCGGAGCCTCGGTCTCGATGTAGATCGCCCGGTCGGGGCCCGCGTCGTCCCGGAGCAGGCTGTGTCCATCGCACGCGCTCGGCGGTTCGATCCCCAGGAGGTCCTCCACGGTGGGCCGGAGATCCGCCAGGCAGACGACCCGATCCACCACCACGCGCGGTTCCCGAAACAGCGTCGGAGAGTACAGGATGAAGGGCACCCGCATCGTGCACTCGTAGACGAGCATCCCGTGCGTGGGCTCCTCGTGCTCCCCCAGCGCCTCCCCGTGGTCGGCCACCACAACAAGGAGGGTCCGACGGATGAGGTCGAGCCTTCGCAGTTCGTCCACGAGCCGCCGGAATTCCTGGTCCACGAATGCGATCTCGGCGTCGTAGGACCTGCCCGCGAAGCGGGGAAGCGATCCCAGGGGGGACTGGTAGGGCGTATGGGGATCGAAGTAGTGGACCCAGATGAAGAAGGGGGGTGAAGAACCCGATCGGTGGCGCGCCCGAAGCCAGCCGACGGCCGCGTCGGTTACGGCGTCCGCCCGCCGCTCGTTGAAGTCGGGCATCCTCGGGCGGTGCCCGTCCTCGGTCACCCGGAAGTCGTAGAGGTCGAACCCCTGGTTCAGCCCGAACCGTTCATCCAGTACGAAGCAGCCGATGAAGGCGGCCGTGTCGTAGCCGCGCGCCTTCAGATCCTCGGCCAGTGTGGTGTGCTCCTCGGTCAGGGCGTACCGCCCGTTGTCGCGCACGCCGTGGTTGGGGGGGTACAGACCCGTCAGCATGGTTGCGTGGGAAGGAAGCGTCAGGGGAACGCTGGTCACGGCATCCTGGAACCGAACGCCTCCGGCCGCCAGCCGGTCGAGCACGGGTGTCTCCGCATCGGCGTCCCCGTACGCGCCCAGCCGATCCCACCGAACCGTATCCAGCGTGACCAGCACGACGTTGTACCCCGCCGCATCGCCGGGACCCGCCAGCTGACCCAGGTGCGTGCACGTGGCCGGACCCCTTCTCTCCAGGAAGAAAACGCCCGAGACCCCGGCGACCGCGGCCGCCACGATGGCGATCCACACGCGCTTCTGCCAGGTTCCTCGGGGAGGGCGCCTTGAAGGACCCATCTCGCTCCGTGTCCATAGTCTCGGGGTGGAGTCAACGCAGCCGGGGAATCCCCGGCATCTGGTCCCCGCCATTATACCCTTTGATCTTCGACTGTGACAAGGAGAGCGGGAGGGCTTCGACGATCACAGGATGTCGAGGTGCTCGGAGGAGATCTCTCCGCAACCCGCGGAGAGACCTCGCTCTCGCCGTTCGGTGTGGACCGCCCGCTAGAAGTCCATGCCGAAGGCCACGCCGACCGAGTTCTCGAACATGGTCAGATCGGCCTCGCCCCCGCCCATGCCCTGGGGAGGGGCCCCGGGGATGATAGAGGCGCTGCCTTCGACCGTGTTTCCGAAGGCGTGCATATAGGCCAGCGTGATCTCGGCCCCGCTGGCCATGGTGTAGGTTGCCCCCAGCGTCGCGTGGGTCTCGACGACCCCGGGGGCAAGGATGTTGAAGAGGGTTTCCGTCTCAGGGATAGGCTGGGCGCCGTAGTTGACCCCGCCCCTCAGGGTGAGGGCCTCGGTGGCATCGACCGCCAGCCCCACCTTGTAGGCCGTCACGTCTTCCCAGCCGAAACCGGCCCCGCCGTCATCGCCCAGGGGAGCCTGCCCCAGGTTGGGCATCAGCGGGTTGGCCACGGCATCGACCTCGCTGTAGCGGATGTGCGTGACGTCGAAGGCCAGCGTGATCCGACCGCCGGGCGACAGCGCAAGTCCGCCCGTGATGGCGGAGGGAACATCGAAATCCCCCGCCCCGGCGAACAGGCCCGCGTAGTCGTCGAGCTCGCTCATGAACGTCCGGCTCTGGTACGCGGCCCCGAGGGAGACCGCGGAGCCGAAGCGTCCCATCCAGCCGACGCGCACGCCCACCCCCGTGGACGAGGCGTAGTCGTTGTTGGTCACACTGCCCGGGCTGCTCGTGAACATGGCGTTGTCAAAGTTCTCAAGGCCCGTGGCCTTGAAGCGCTGCCACGCGACGGCGAGACCCACCCCCAGGCTGTGGCTCTCGCTGAGTTTCACGGCCACGGTGGGCACGACGAAGAGCTGGCTTAAGTCCACGCCCGCGTCCGTCGTCCCGAACAGTCCGATCGGGGTGACGTAGGTCGTGTTCATGCCCCCCTGGCCGTACACCGAGACCCCCACCGAAAACCTCGGGGTCACGATCCGGTTGAACCCGACCTCCGGCACGAAGAAGTCCTGCTCGCCGTTGGCGTCGTAGGTTCGGTTGAGATCGTCGTCGGCGCTGCCCGAGATGGTGCTCCCCCGGTCGGGACGAAACCAATCGACCCCGACATCCCACCGGTTCCCCACCAGGACCATCGCCGCGGGGTTGTTCCCCCCGGCCAGCGCGTCCTCGGCCAGAGCCACGCCCGCCCCCGCCATGCCCTTGGCCTTCATGCCTACCCCGTGCGTGAAGTACCCATTGGTGGCTTCCGCCGGGCCCATACGCAGGACCGAGACCACAAGTGCGACCACCAGGATTGCGTACGGCCTGTCTGTCATCGGATACCTCCCTGGACGAGTTCACATTCTGCGTTACACATCTTCTCGATCATAGACAAGGAACAACTTCGTTTTCTCCTCTTGACATGTCAACCCGAAATCCCGCGCCGGACCGGACGCGGAAGTCACCAAAGGGGCGACCCCCACGCCGTTCCGGAGGCGCCCGGGGCGCGGGGCAAGAGGCTCCTCAACCGCATGGACTTCTCAGGCATCGTGCACAGCGCTCGTCCCACAGACGGGGAGGGGAGGTGGGTCGATTCGTGGTACAAGACCCGCCCGAAGCGGGCGGTCCCGAAGGTCCTGGAGGCGCTCGGCGGATGGGACCCGACGGCCTGACCTGCTCTCAGGGTAGACCGTCGGAGCGTTTGATGATCACAACCACGCCCAGCGCCAGGGGGAACAGCAGCACGGTCCCCCCCACGTAGTAGAGCAGGAAGGAGAAGACGCGCTTCGCCCTCGGGACCTGCAGGAGCCGGTTCTGCGCTGCCTCGAGGAGCACAAATCCGTCGTTCTCCGTAGGCACCGCGTACTCGGCCGGGCCGGCGTGAAAGGCGATCGTGTTGCGCGTGGTGGGGTGGTTGTGGCATATGGCGCAGGCCTGGTGGTGCTGGTCCAAGCCCCCGGGGTGCGCCGGGTGGCAGATCACACACACGTAGTCGCTGCTGTGGGGCGGGTCGAACCGCTGGACCTCGGGCCAGCCGATGAACAACTGCTCGTGTTTCTTGGGGTGGCATTCCCGACAGCCGTTGATCCTCGAGGAGTGCAGCTCCATGTGGCAATCACTGCAGACCACCTGACTGCGATGGTGCTCCGAAATGACCCACTCGTCGTACTGTTGCCTGTGGCACGCCCCACACTCGTGGGGGGCCAGTTCGGTCTGGCCCGGGCTCGCCCCGGGCGTCAGCAGCACGGCGCCCAACAGGATCACGGCACTCAGTCGCAACGCAGAAACCTCCCGCCGGTCTGGTACTCCTCCCCCCATTACTGCCTAGGTCCGGAACAACTTCAGGTTGTGGAGGGCAAGAACCTCCTCGGAGTACGTCGTGGGTGGCTCGTACCTCTGGGCGAAGCACGGCGAGTCCAGGTTCTCGCCGACCACGCCTTCCAGGAATCCCTCCATGGTTCCGATAGGGAGCGGATCACACCGGGAGCAGTTCGTGATCAGGTTCAGGGCGAGCGGATCCCAGCCCATGATGTACGCGCACACGGCGTCCACGGCAACCGGGTCGCGCCCGGCCACGACACAGCCCGACCGGACGAGCGAGTTGGTGATCGGCCCCGTCCTGTCGGTGCCCACGATCCCGTCCACCACCGTGAGGCAGCGCCGCACCGGTTCCCGCTGCAGGGTCCCGTCGGGCGCCGCGCAGCGGATGATCTTGTTCAGGTCCGCCAGCGTCCGCCAGAGCACGTCGTTTCCCGGCCCGGCGTAGTAGTTGGTCTCGGCACATCCCCACTGCCCCCACTTCCAGTCGCCGAGCTTCGCGCGATCGAAGTGCGGAATGTCCCGGAGCGGACTCTCTCGGCACTCCGCAATATCGGGCCTCTCCTCATAGGCCCGCAGGATCTCCGGTTCCATCCTGTGGATCGTGGAGCGGACGTTCAGGCCCATCAGGTTCTTGAGCGCGACCGTGATGCCCGTGTAACCATGGGTCTTGAGCTTCGGCGCGTTGATGAACACGTCGCAATCGAGGAAGCTGCGTGCAATGGCCGCCAGGCCTTTGCGGTACTTCCCCGGGTTGTACCCGCGGCAATCGAGGACGTTGAAGAACATGTTATTCTCGAAGCCCGTGTGGCCGTCGTGATCGAGGGCCAGAAGGTCGTACTCCCGCAGTTCCGACGCCTCCCCCACGTCCACCCAGAGGAAGTCGTCCGCGTTGCCGTCGATGAAGTTCACCTCCGCGCCGCCGTGACGCTCGG
>Ga0180437_10004708_pt1 | contig 19202 bp, 33 predicted proteins | sample SS_ome_4_FD_132410 | JGI IMG/M metagenome (GOLD analysis project Ga0180437, IMG submission 132410) | Hypersaline lake sediment archaeal communities from the Salton Sea, California, USA - SS_3_D_1 metaG | ecosystem: Environmental > Aquatic > Non-marine Saline and Alkaline > Hypersaline >... | reverse complement strand
CCGTTGTAGTTAAAGATATAGCACCAGATGTGAAGAAATAACCAAGACCTTTTTCAGCAGCATCTAAATGCTCAGACCTAGTTATAGACTGCACAGCAAGTCTATTGTCACTGTCTACTAACGCTTGGTAACCTCTACCAATACCGTCATCTATTCTCATTTATTCCCCCTATAGTGTATCTAAATCTTCTTCAAACATTCTTAAAGTACAACGAAAACCTGGTAAAGCAGTACCGCTTGTGTACCCTTTTGCCGTGATAATTATCGCATCACCTTTTTCCATTAGATAAGAGTCGCCTGGTTTCCACTCCCAGTTCCCCTGACCATCTGTTCTTAGGTAAGTATGAAAAATCTCTGACGTTGCATCAATACTAAAACCACTTATCAAAGTACCTTCACCACTTGTAGCTATTGAATCACTTGCTACCTGTAACCCTCTATTCATCGGGATAGGTGTTCTAGCTGTACCACCAGATATGCCAGCAGTATTGTTAATTAAATGCACCTCAATACGACCACCTTGTGTGTCTACCATGTCAGTTATAGCAATAGAAAAATTTAGCTGTGACATCACAAGTCTACCACTGCCATTATATTCTAAAACCCCTAAAGGCTCCTCAGTGTTTGCTGTGGCAACATCTCTTTTATAGTAAACTGAATAGGCTCTACCTGTTATCTGTGAACGAGAGTGGATGTCAATAGGGAATGGTTTTACATGGAGTTCATTGTCTGAATTGACTTTTGCGTTAAACCCCTGACCTGTACCGTCTTCAATAATATGAGCCATTAGCTACCCTCCATTCGATCTTAAATAACCAATTAAATTAATATGCACATCTATATCTGTGTTACCTGTAGGTGGTTGAAAACCAATACCTATAGCGTTGCCTGTTCCAATAACCAATTGCTCTAGCGGTAAAATCTGAGAAGTTCCACATTGAATTAAATCATGGACGACCAAAGCACCACTATCAGTAAATGTTCCACCCTCACCACCACCAGCTCCAAAACCACCAGTCACAGCCGTTCTGCTTAACGTGTTAGGGGAACTAAAATCAGCGTTGTTAGTGAACCAATCTTGAGAAAAGCTAGGACCACTTGGGTTTCTTCTTACTCTTATTATAGCAGTTTGTTTTGTGTTAATAGTTCCTTGTTCGTTTGACTTCTCACTTGAAATTTCAATTAAAGTTACAACAAAAGGATTAGTTTCATTGTTTTGAAAATAACTTATATAACTATTACTAGCACTTGTTAAGTTCATAACCGCACTATGCAAGATGTACTGATTACCCTGGGCCAATGCCTCAATAGATGAAGGCTCTGAAACAGTCCTTGTTTGAAGCTTGTTTGTGCTATCTACTTGCGCACGTTTTTTTGTTCCTGTTCCGTCTATTATTACGTGTGACATTATAAGTAATCCTCCTCATCACCATCCATTAATTCTAAATCAGATATTTGTTTTAAATGAACAGTCATGATTTTTAACTGTCTAAGTATATCAGACAATAGGTCTAAACTCTCGTTGTGATCTACGCTATCGCCTTTTACTAATAGTTTATCACCATCGTTACCGATTAAAGTCGAGTCAGTGTTTCCAATTATTCTATGCTTTTGAAATATGCCTTTTAAAAGGTCCATACCATCAGAAGCATTAAGGTCTACACTACCATCATTAACAACTAAATCACCACTACCAACTGGAGATACAACATCACTAGATGCAGCCCATAAAAGATAAAGTTGTGGGTCAATTGTTATCTGACTAGACGCTGGTATAGTCTCACCAACATCACTTATGGAAATGTCTGCTATAGTTGTGTTTTTAACTATCTTAGCCATTAATTCGTCCCTGACAGTTCAAGACCAGCTACCACGTTTCTTGCTGCTCCACTGCTTAATTTTATTGCTAGCTGTTTGTCTGAAGGCACAGCCCAGCTAACTGTAAATTCACCACCTCTGGCACTTATTACACTAACTGTGCCTAACAAAGTCAAGTTTACCTCATCGCCGTCATGATAGTAAACCTGAATATCAAAAGTATCTACATTTTCACTACTTACAAAAACCCTCTCGACCACTGCGTTATTTATGTAAACATAACGACCTGATTTATTACTCGGCACAGTTTCATTCTGCAACCAAGTACCAGCGTTTACATTAGAGGCTCTACCGAAACTAAACCCAGGGCTTGCCGAGGTGTTTACATCATTACTAACCTCATCAATTGCGGCCTGAACATCCTCTGCAACCAGCCCACTTGCTGTATTATCGTAAAAGATGTCTATTGCATCAAATACCCTCTGCAACCAGTTCATTAATAGTCCTCAAAATCAATCCACAACTTATAGCCAGTTGTGCCAGTCGTGGTCCTTATTAAAATCTGTGTCGGACTACCTTTAACGTCCCTGTATCCATAGGCATTTTTAGGAAATTCAAAATAAGATGTTCCACCATCTGTGCTTATCTCTATGTTGGCACCAGCAAAAGAAAACATAAAGCCACTTATAACTTTATCTGGTGCGCCTGGCACACTAGCTGGTGTAGTAGTAGCAGTGCCACTAAAAGCAACACTACTACCTATATTATCTTGAGTATCAAACTGTGGTAAAACATCAGCCATTTATTAAACCTCTATAATACTAATACAACCTCTCAAGTCAGATAATTGACCTAAGTTTTTAGCTTTAATTTTAATGTTTTGAACACCAGTCAAGCCAGTGGTATCAAACTCTTTTCTAGGAGCAAGGTCAGTTAAAGTATACTGTCCAGGTCCTAAAATAACATCACACAAAATGGTTTCAGTATCAGTTACGCCAACATCATCAACATGAACCAATTGAAAATGCGCTGATCTTAAACAACTAACATTGTAATGGAAGTTGCTATAAACTTTAGTTAAAGCTGCGGTAATTACTGCAACGTCAACAAAAGAAGCACTACCAGCTACCGCACCATGAGCGTTTAACTCTGTACCAGTAGCATCAAATGTTACTGGTATTTTACCAGACGCATCTAGCTGAGGTAAAATTACATTACCTGAACTATCTTTAAAACTAAACCCAATTGAACCAGCTATTGCTGCCGAAGCTTCACCTTCTATTCTACTTATTAGTGCTTCCCCTGCACCTGTTGCGCTATCCTCTAATATAGGAAACGACTCTCTTAAATCTGCCATGATTTACTCTCCTTGTTATTGCTCTAACGCTTGCAAATAAGCCTCTACATCAGATGCAGGCCTACCTGTTTGAGTTAGAATTGTTACTGTTACCGCTTGCCCCGCCGTAGCCGTTCTATCAACATCAAAAACAAAACTAGAATCTAAATTTCCAGGACCTACCCTACCACTTCCTACAATTGTTGAATCTATTTTCACTTCGTATGTAACAGACTGACTACAAGATATTGTAACACGTTTTATTGTTAATGTTTTTCCAACACCAACAATTTCATTAATTAAAGTCTGCGTCGAACCTGGAATAGTAACAGTTTGGTTTTCTCTAAAAAAAGGAGTTCCAGAACTCCCGCCTAATAAAGATATTATCTGATCTAATTTAGACTGAGATATAGAGTCAGTTACTTTTTGTCTAGTATTGTTAACGTCTATATCGTCAAAGCTTTGCCTTTGGGCATCTTCTAAGTTCTTATTCGTTGACATCTTCTAACCTCTTCAGCTCGTTAATGTCAGCCCAAAACCAAGCTACATATTCTTTTCCATTATGGATTACATTATACTCAAACATCTTATCGTTTAGGATATTATTTTCAACTTGTTTACTAACAAGCTCAGCCTCTGAACTGGCTTTAATGAATGCTTTTACTTTAAAGATATTCTTAGCGTTTGCCATAACATCCTAGTCTATAAAACAAGGGCAGGCCACAAAGCCCACCCAAGTTGTTTATTCAATTCGGATTATACGTTAATACCAACGCTAGATGCAGTAGTTCCCATGTAAAGAGCGTCTTGATCTACGATACCATATTGGTAAACACCATAATGGCCCATGTTTACAAAACGTCCTAATTTATCAAAAGGACCACTTGCAACCATTCCAACCTCTTTAGAAACAGCTTTTCCTAAAGCGTTAAAACCCATGCAAAGAGTGTGGTAAGTATCAACAGCAGCAGCACCAGCATCTGTATTAACAGAAATATGGTTGTCTCTGATGATTTTAAAACCAGCAATCTGTCCTACTTCGTTTCTTAGAATCTCAGAAGGGTCAGTGTGTTTTTTAATATCCTGCCAAGAGCCAGCACCAGAGCTGTTTCTTAAATCATGAATAACATCATCATGCATAATAGCTACGAACATTCCATCAGATAATGGTTGCACAGAACTTCTTGCAAGCTTGTTATAAAGAGAGTTAAGAAAAGTAACTGTCATAACATCACCAGCTACAAGAGTATTCTCAGCACCACCAGTAGGAGTTAGCTCATTTGCAGAACCCTCACCAGCTAAGATAGCTAGTTTATCTTCAGTTCTACCAGCGTTAAGACCAACAAGTCTTGCAGCAGCTAAGTCAGCTTTTCCACCAGATTGTAGGTTAGCTAATTTAGTAGTAGTAACAACATTACCATACTCAGCAGGAGTAAGAGTAATTTTGCTGTCTACTAAAGCCTCAGAGTTAGGGTCATCAGCTTCCACTAACGGAGTAGTAGCTAAAGATAGTTGAGCATATTTAGAGAAATCAATAGACTTAGCATCAATTTGTTTTTTATAAGAAACAAACTGATCCATTACTTTCTCTTGCTCAGAAGCAATAATAAATTGTGAATCATATTCTAGAACGATACTGTCATCGACAGCAGCCGCGTCAGTTAGGTTAATAGTAAATGGCATTATGCCCTCCTTAGTTTATTTATATTCTTCCATGTTTTCTCATAACCTCATCCAATTGCTTTTGCGTAGTACAACGCTTTAGCTCGTCTTCATAACTAGTAGGTGCCTCTGGCCCTTTAGGAATACCATCTTTTATATTAGGCACTGCCTTTTGAAAAAGATGCGGTTTGTTCTTTTTGTAATCCTCTACCATCATTCTAATCTGCTCAGCATCTGGGTTAAAGTTATCGTCATAATCAAAGCTTTTTACGTCTGTAATGGCTAGCAACAATTCAGTATCAATACATCCTTGCTTTAAAGCCTCTTCTGTAAACTTACTAGAAACAGAGTGTGTAGCAAAATTGCCTACTGCTGATTTTAACTTACCCTCAGTCTCCTCAAGCTTACGTTTATACATTTGTATAAGCTCGTCTTTTTTACCCTCAGCCTCCATTCGCTCCTGCTCTAACTTTTCAAGCCTTTCAGACTTTTCCTGAAGTTCAGCTTGAAACTTTTTCTTTTCTCCCAATAGCTTTCTATGACTATCGTAAGAAACAGAATCTTTTTTCGGTTGTTGGGTTATTGTTTCCTGAGTACCGTCACCAACGATTACATCTGGCTGACCACTGGTCTCTTTTGATTCTTCTAACATTCTAACTCCTTTTTATGCATTATTTCAATGCGGTTTATGTTATTTGTTTAATTTATTTCTAATACTTATCGCTCTACGCAATGTTCTCTTAACTATATTAGTAATTCTCTTTTGTAACTTTTCGTCAACACCAATTATTCTAAACTTCCTATTCATCTCCAATAACTTCTCATAAACTTTAGCGTTATCAGTCTCTTGGCCCTTAATAGCCCTACCACTTTTTGTTTTATATTTCTTCCTTCTCCCAGAGATAAAGAAGTTAACAACACCATCTTTAACCTTAAACTTAAGCGCATCAATAAGCTGACCTGTGATTGTTAAGTTTCCCCTGGCCTTTGAATATGTTTTATGTGTTGCATTATATTTAGCTAAATATTCTCTGGTCCTTTGTGTGGATTTCTTTGGGTAGTTAGATGGAAAGGAGCCTTTCTTGTCACCCTGAAGTGGTGATGTGCGTCTAGCTTCGCCTTTCATTCTCTCAATAGATACTTCACCTATTTGTTTGAGCATTTGTTTGTTTTTAGCAACAGCCTTAAATGTTTTGCGAACACTTAGCTCAACACCTTCAATGCCTGTTATCTTAACCTTCGTTGCCATTAGACAACCTATCTATAAGTCCTAACAAAAACTCATCATCACCTTTGCGATCTTCTTTTAATGCTTTGTTTATCTCTGACTTAAACTCTCTTTTTATCTCTGCTAACTCAGACTTATTAAGACCAAAGAATGGTCTTTTCATCCTAGGAACCTGTCCATTCTTACCTGTCTGGTGACCATGAGCCTTAGCACCCTCTTCATCGTCACTAAAACCAATCGTAACTTTGTTTCCCGATACCTCTGTTATATCAATGCTGCCTAACATATCACCAGTTAAGGTCATGTTTACATCATTCTTTGATTTACCAAATGCCTTAAAGTCTAGGCTGTCTTGGTACTCTTCAGAGTAGGGTTTTCTCAAATCCCTTTTACCACCAACAGCCTTGCCTGCTTTTGTTCGCTCTACGATCTTATCAATAATTGCCTGTCCAACAGCCTGCTTTAGCTCATCACGCCCACGCAGGTTAACACCAAACAATTCTTTAAGGTTGATCGTCTGGCTGACTGTCTTGTTCTTCGTCTTTATCTCCGACAATTATTCCCCCTGTGGCACTTCTAAAAGATTCTAAGTTAGCCTTTTTCTCCTCTTCGACCTCTGCTAACATCTCCTCTGCCATCTGCTCGTCTAGACCATCAAGCTCCATTAGCGCACGTTTTTTAGTCATCATGCCCATGTCAAGTCTACGCTTAACACTAGCCTCTAGGTCTTCTCTTGTTTGAATAATTTCAGGCTCTTTGTACTGAATCTCAAAGCTTACGTTTTCGCTTATCACCCCATTATTTAGGTCAGGAACTAGACCACCATCTTCAGTCTTTACACCTTGAAATTCATTTGACCAGTCTCTAACTAAAGTAAAGATCTCATCTTCTGCTTTTCTAAAATGAGAAAGGTCGCTCTTAGATGCCTCAAACTTCTCAACCATGTTTAACAATCGCTCAATACCAGATGTTGCGCTCTTAGCGTTCAATGTACCAGTGACAGAGTTAGTGTCTACCCCTTGAGCTGATAAGAATATTCTTAGTTTAGTTTCTAATATGTTCAATGCACCCTGTAGGTCTGGGCTAGGTGAAACGAATTGAAAAGTAGGGTCTTTAACATCTGGATTCTTAGAAGACTTTAACCATAAAGCATTCATAGGTCCCATCTTCATACCCTCTGGTCTTTTCTCAGCAGTAACAATAGCCTGAGCATAAGACTGTAGTCTAGATACGTTAGCAATGTCAGACATCATAACACCAAACTCAATACTAAAGTCTATTACATTAGAACCATAACGTCTAAAGAACTCATGAGACTTTGCCTCACTAATATCAACAAAAGGAAGTCTGCCAAGTGGGTTAATGAAATCTCTCTCATCAACTATATCTACAACCTGACCTTTTCCGTTCATTACAAAGTTAAAGTCATCAGTCCATACTACATAACGCTTCTGCATAGCTTTATAGTCATCAGCATCTGCAATCTTTTGGTTTATGTTGTCAGGCTCTATGCCTGTGTTTCTACCTCTAAGCTTTGATTTAAATTGTGGTTCGTTAACAGCAGATAATTCATCGTACTTGTCATAAACATTCATGATAACAGCAAAAGGCTTTTCTGGATTCTTGCGATCAGGAATCACATCATAGTTATAAGGTATCATAGGCCTAACCTCTACTATACCACCTCGTGGTATAACAGACATTAACACTTGGTCATTGTAAAGCTTAAAGTATTCGTTAGCCTCAGACATTTTCTGATCTATGCAGGCATACCTATATAGGTTTTCTAGCTGTATTAATTCTTTTTCACTAGCATCACCAAAGTGTCTATCAGGTTCGCGTTGATATATAGATGCCTGTTCTTTTATAATTCTCTTAGAAATGTTTATGCTTAGTACCTTACGCATATCGTCTGCGTTTTCTCTAAACTCTTCTTTTAACTTAGCTAGAATGTACTTGTCTTGCCTATCGTTGAACACTTCAAAACGCCTTAAAGCTTCGTCCTTACGTTCTTTGTTTCCCTCGGCTTCTATCTCTGAGATTATTCTCTTACGTTCACCTTCTAAAGCTAAATCTGGATTTGACATTTATAAACCTCTCCTTGGTATCATCATGGCAGATGTTTCTTCAATTGAATCATCCATAAAGTTGACAAAAAAGTATCTAATCATATCAACAGCATCATCATCAAGTTTAATTGGATTTTCGTTTTGAATGATACCATCTTTTTCATTGTAGCGATATTGCCGCATTCCATCAACGGACTTAGTACAGTTCTTTGATATGAAGAACCTCGCGCGACCTTTAGAGTTTTTAATATAGGACCTAACTATTGGTATTCCATAAGTGACAGCGGTGCGTCTTTTTTTAAACTCTATGCCTTTATCTTCGAACACTTTTATGTTTGATCTACCTGTTTGTTCACGTTCTTGGTTGCCTGCAATGTCGCAGCACCAGTCTGTTATGTTATATGGTTTAGCCATTATCATATCGTAAAGAGTATCTATTTTAAGTTTACTGCTTACGATCTCATCGAATAAATAAACGGTATCTTTTCGGGCATCTACCTGGAAAAACCCAACAGCCATGGGGTGCGCCCAACCCCAATCAATTGCGACATAAGTAGGTAGCGCAGGATTATAAACATAATTATCCATTACATTAAAATCACTAAACTCATGATACACCGCATTGATAGGTATAGTATCCCAAACAATCTCGTACATAGATCTGAATGTGGTTGGATCCAGGACTTGCTTTTGTCTTTCTATTTCTTCTTTATCAACGTGCGGATTATCTAGAGTAGTCCATTCCCAGACCTTAGCATCTGGAAAGGTTTTGTCTTTAAACATTTGATATAGCCAATGTTGTTTTGGATTTATTAACTGTGGCCCTAAAGATCCATCAATAGTTATAGAACCTTTAGTGTCTGTAGTTCTAGCCATTGATTCAAGTAGTGCTACTTGTTTCATTTGAAAAGCTTCAGTTAAATGAATGTGGTATAGTTTTAGTCCTTCCATCCTATTTATTTTTTCTGCACTTATGCCATATATGACAGAGCCGTTTTCAAACTCAAACACATCGGGTTTACTAACAAAGCGTTTACACATATGGTCTGCAAACAATTTAAACTTAGGCCACACTAGCCTGGTTAACATATCTTGCGTGGGTGCAACGATAGCTATTAAGTAAGGGTCTTTGCCGTGCTCATACCCAGGTTGGTTCGTTGCTTTAATGATTGTGTCTATATAGGCAGCCTCTGATTTACCACCACGTTTAGCTGCGAATAAACAACGTATTCTATGATTGTCTTTTAGAAATTCTTTTTGTTGTTTAAAAGGTTTAAACCTAATATCTTCACTCATTAGGTCCCATGTCTATGATTAGTTTCTTACCCTCTGCTGTAGATATAGATGTTTCTTTTTTATCAGTCCATCCACATAGGTTTTTAAGACAAAAGATTAGCATAGTAGTGTTACCAGTTAGTGCTTGGTCTATAGCTTTTTGTATAAGCTTAACCCTTACTTTAGAGAGCTTAGTTTCTCTATAAGCAGAAGGTCCCATGTCTTTTTCTTCTTTAATTCTTTTTTCTATAATGTCATGAGATACTTCTAAGATATTAGCAACCATGCTGATAGTTGCACCATAGGAAAACAAATTGTCTACTAACTTCCAGTCAAGTTCTATCTTTTTTCTGCCCACTTTTTGTCCTTTTGTGTCATAAGTTACGATTTACTGCTCTAATCTTTGAGCTGTATTACCAGTGTATTTTTCCCATCTAGATAGTATCACATCACAGTAATGTTCGTCTAATTCCATCATATAACATTTTCTGTTTGTTTTCTCACAGGCTATTAGTGTTGAGCCTGAGCCGCCATACAAGTCAATAATATTAGTTTTATCTTTTCCCCATTTACCAAAAAACCATTCAGCCATTTCTACAGGTTTTTGAGTAGGGTGGCATCTTTTTTGGTCTTTATCAGACGTAGCCATCCCCTTCCAATATTGCCTATACATTTCGTATTTATGTCTTGTTTTAGACCAGCATAACTCAAAATTCCCCGACAAAATGTTGTCGGCTGCCTCGGTGGATTTATCCCAAACAATCCAGCTACCCTTTGGGTCAATATGATTGCAAAAATTATTAGCACCCCATAAAAATATTTCTTTGCAGTATTCAAAGATACCTAAAATTAAATCTGGATTATAGTCATCAAAATCGCCCTCTATAGGTTTATATGTATTGCCTTGCATAACATCTGATTTTATATAATTTGTCTCTAAACTTATCCCATAAGGTGGGTCAGTAAAAACCATATCAGCTTTAGCACCATCCATTAGCTTCTCTACATCATCAATAGAAGTACTATCACCACACATCAGCCTATGCTCACCTAACAACCACACGTCACCTTTTTTACAGCGAGTATCTACAACCTCTGGCACTTCGTCTTCGTCACACTTAGGCTCTAACACTTCTACATCAGGTAATGAGAAATCATCTAGCCCTAATAGTTCGAAGTCGAAGTCTTCCATATCCAGCTCTTTTAAAGAGTCTAGCATCATAACCTCATCAAACTCAGCCAGTTCAGCAATCTTATTATCAGCTACTAGATCGGCATACTCTTGAGCTTCGTTTTCGTAGTCCTGAAGATCTACAGCAGCTTTAGTCCAGCCTAGTTTTTTAAGTGCAGCTAGTCGACCATGGCCTTTAGTGATAAAGCCAGAGCGTTTGCTGACTACAATCGGTGAGCGTTGGCCTTGATAGTCAATGATTTTAGCCAGTAGTTCTATTTGTCTATCTGGGTGTTTGTTATTGTTCTTAGGATTTTCTACAAGCGTATGAATATCTTTTAACTCAGTATATGCGCAGTTAAATTGCATTGTCCCCCCTAATCAGTTTAGGAGCGTATCGCCATCATCGCCTAAAAACAAGTCTTTTCCTTCAGTATCACAATCATGTATAAGATCATAAATTATGGACTTGTACTCCTCAAATGTAACAGGCCTATCTGTTTTAGTGCGAAGAGTAATATCTGTAAAGTGATCGTCAAAGGCCAGTTCATGCATAACTACAATATCATCATCTTTATCTTTTTTCATAGTTTGACCTTTCTTTTCTTTTTAACATTTATTTTAGGTATATGAATGAATCTATTCAGGTGCTTTTCTGCTACGTCTATGTCTGCAGCTAATGTTATGTACTCTTCATTTTCTTTTACGCAAAAGCCATATGATTTTACGTTTTTTGTTGGGAACTTAATTGACTCTGGTGTATCCCATCCGGTTTCCGTTTCTGAATCAATCCAATGAATTTCTAGGAATGGGAGTTTCATATCGACCTCAGATTATTTTCTTTTTTATCTCCTCGACAGTAAGCAAGGCAGGAAAGGCACCTAAAGCGTCTATAGCTTTGTGTTTTGGTGTGTCTCCATCCCTGTGCTTTAATTCTAGTCCCTCCACAGCTAGGGCATTGACGCTCACCGTTCACACCAGGGTCTTTGAAGTTGTTAAAGTTAGGAATGTTTTTAGCAAATGGTCTAACCTGTTTGAATAGCTCTCTTGTTGTAACGATGTCTTGTTTGCAGTATTTGGCCATAAGTTTCATAGCTTTTTTAACTTTGTTATGAGTATCAATCCAAAGTTGCCAACCTTCTCCGTGGTCCATTTTCTCTACGTCTTTGAGTAGTATTTTAGCTGCATGGCTCATGCTATTACTTAAAAGGAAATAGTTTTTTTTGATTAGTTTTTTTGTATCAATTGTCGGTATTGGTGGTAATGGTGGAATGCCATGTATTGCAAAGCGAGTATTGAGGTATTTAAGATCAAAGCGATCACCATTTTGATAAACAAAAGCGTTAGCGTCTTTAAGCGTTTCATAAGCGAAAAGACATAGTTCATAATCATCATTTACATCTTTGTCCCAGCCTTTATAGTCCCATGCGTTTTTGACTTTGGGTTTTTTTGTGCCGAATATTTCCCAACCGAAGCTGCAAATACTTGTAATTTCTGCCTTGAGTGTTTGGGAAGAATCCCAAGAACAGTTAAGGCGTGTCCAGTGCTCTACAGCCTTAGTGGTGTTGGGAATGATTTCTAGATCGAAAATAATTATCTTAGGCTCAGCCACAGCCTATTAAACTAAAACTTACATGATCTTACAACCCTGCACAAAAGTCGGGCAAAAAAAAACCCTCTGGTTACTATGAAAAACCAGAGGGCAAACTCACTGTTTTGTAACGAACAAGGGAGTTTAGGAGTTAGTTACTATCGTAAATGCTGTCTACAATCCCAGTTGAGCATTCTACGTCTATTTGTTTGTAGTAGCACCAGTCAAAAGTATCTTCATTAAATTGGCTAAAAGTATAGCTGTCTTGGCAAAAAGAGCCGCTTTGGTATCTATCAGGCGTTATTGATGCGAAAATATCGGCCCATTGAGGGTCATTTATGTTTGTTCCTATTGATATGTTAGACAGTCCAACAATAGAGCCACAACTAAATTTGCCTTCATTTTTATCACAGCCTACAAAAACCAAGACAATCCAGATAAACAATAATATTTTTAATAAATTCATTTTACATCACTCCTGTGTCTTCTGATTCTTTTTAAAAACGGCGCAGATTCCCCATCCATATCACTCCTGATAACTTCTACGCATTGCAATAAGTGACCGCAGAAAACCTCGTCCATAATATAGCCGCCTGTATCTAAATCATAATTGTTAAAAAATAAGGCAAAAATATCACCACTAACAAGCTCGATTCTGTACTTGCCGCTTTGATAAGCATTGTCGCTAAACTGATCGCATACAAACTTAAACTTTTTGGCCCCTCTAAATCTTTTATTCAGCATCGCTTGATGGTTCATCTTCGCCCCCAGGGTCATAAGTTGACCTTTGTTCAAAATCTTCACTGTTTATTATTTCTTGCAGCTCTTTTTCTTCAAATTCGTAAAACTCAACTTGCTGATAAGAGTACCCAAACATGACTATAAAAAACCCTATTACTAGTTCAATCATTTCGCACCTTCTCTCGTGCAGTCCCCAGTGTATGGGTTGAGCTTTTTTTCTTTTTCAATTTTGAATAACGGATTTTCGCTAAAATAGAAGTTATTAAACAAAAATAGCAACAAGATAGTGATAAAAATAATTATTTTTTTCATCTTAAAGCCCCTTTTCTTTAGCAAATTCATTAGTAGCTATTTCTAAATCTTTTTCTAAGGATACTTTTATAGACTTTAAAGCATTTATATAATCTATAGTCTCGGCTTTTCCCTCTATTGCTTTTTTATAGTATTTAATTCTTAGGTCTTCTAAGAGGCTTTTAAATTCCTTATTGCTATTTAATTTCATTTTTTCTCCCTTGTTTGTTCGTTACATATATAGAATAGCAGAACTAACGCAGGATATAAAGAATAATCGACTTACAGTCTCACATTAAGACGAATAGAATATGTAGTAGCCTTTTTTATGTGCCTCATAACGATACGAACAATGTGCAATCCTGTGAGAGGGCCGAAAAGGCTCCATGTTGGCTTTTCCGTGCAAATGGTCCTTACAGCACCAAGGACACCAGAAAATCAAATGTACGCCATCCTCCAAAGCCCTAGCCTCATAAATTGGTATGTTCTCATTTTGAGCCATCTCAACGTCTTTTTTCCATAATTTGTTTCTCTTCATTTTTTTTTCCTTTCTGCCAGGGTGCCAGGGCCAAGGTGTATTTCTACTCCCCCCCACACATATATATATACTACTATCTACTACTACTTACTATTAACCTTGGTTACCTTGGTTAATAGAGAATAAGCACATGATTTCAAATACTTACAGCCGCCAGGGTTTTGCCAGGGTTGCCAAGGTCCTTGGCTTTTTATCTTAATTTTATTCCAGAATAGCCACGATGCTCATTTCTTACGCATTTAATGCCTTCATATTGAGCAAATATTTTAGACATTTTTTGAGAAAAACCATTAAATCCTGCTTTTGAATTTAAACCCTGGAGCTTGTTATATTCATCAAACAATAGCTTTGTGCTTAAAAAATCATCAGCCTCACCAGTTATTTCTATAGCCTCGTCAACAAAACCAAGAAATGGATTTGACTCTTTTATTATATCATTAACCCTTGTGCTGCCTTCTTTGACGTAAGTAAACCGCCCACGCTCAACAACTTTATGGAATGCGTTAATGCATCTATAAAATATAGCTGACTTTTCTTTTTTAACCCTTTCCTCGACATTATGAATCATAAGCTGAGGCCTGGCATCTAAGTCCTGATCGCATGGAATAAGTAAAATACGCCTTTTAAAGCCCTTTGTGCTATCGGGAAAGTATGGGGTCTCGTTATAGCTGATAATTAACTTAGCCAAATGCTCATATGGAAACGCACCCTGACCTTTAGCCTCAACCATAGATGGGTCGCCACCTGTGATCTTCTTTAAAGGTCCTGAGTTTGCAAAAGCCTCTCTTGGCTCTTCGCTGCAAAAGTTAGCCAGTTTATCGACTAAATTATGACCTGCAAACCTATTTGTAGTTATGTCCATAAGCCCTGTGGCTGAATAGTTTTCGTTTCCTATTAGGTCTTTAATTATTCTTATAAGCGTAGATTTTCCATTCGAACCCTCACCGTCTAATATAAGATACTTGTTAAACCTTTTATAAGAACAGCCACTAAATATATACCCAATAAACTCCTCTATAGCTGTCATCATATGTGGCCTTCCACAAGTAATCAGCTCTAAAAGATCATTCCATATTGGAGCCTCTGTCTCTTCAACATAGTTTATGTTTATTAAATAAGACATCCTGTTTTTTGGCTCATGCGGTAAGAGTTTTTTAGACTTCATTGAGTAGATGCCGTTTCGCAAGTTAACAAGACCATCGTCTTTTAGTGTAAAATCATTTGCGTACTTAACATTTTGCGACCTTAGTATGTCTACAAAAGCAGACCTTTCATTTTGTATTTCACACTCGGGGTTTTTATAGTGCTTTTGTAAAAATTGCTTAAGCCTTCCCTCTGTTATTATGTTAAACTTCTTACCATCCCACTGTCGCCAATACTTTGTATCTTCGCAATAATGAATATCTCCCATACTATAGAGGTACTCATAAAGCCTAAGCGGATGTCTTTTGTGACCCATTACATCTCCGTTTTTATTTGTTTTTAAAGAAGTAAAACCAGCCTCTATATCGTTATCAAAGTTGTTCTCATCGTTTTCATAAAGATAATCATTTGTTGGATCTGTTTTGTATGTTTCGTCTATTAGCTTATCTAATGCGCTCATTATCTCGACAGGGCTTACACCCTTTAAAAGCTCAGTAATATTTTTGCTCATTACACCCCCATGAAAATAGAATAAAGAACATAAGCTAAAAAAAATCAAAAATAAAGCGTTGTCAAAAAATTAAAAATAGAATAGAACAAATATCGACAGAGGTCTGCTTCTGGATTACACCTCCACGCAGATTCCTTGTTGCTTGTTGTAACCCCTATATATGGCCTTACCACCGCAATCGTACTGCCTATATAGGGGTTTTTTTTGGCCTCATGCAAAAACTACAAAACGCTTGCCTTTGTCTCCAGTCGTGCTATGAACATACACACATTAGAAAGGCGGTGGTAAATATGTTACCTAAAAAGCGTTCGCAAAAAGAAAAGAACAATTCAAAGTCTGTTACCTTTAATCTTGCAGAACCTACTATAGATATAGATAAATTCAAAGAAGAGCTAGCTACGGCTGAAATTTTTAAAGCATATTTGGATATTCAAAAAATATTGGAGGATAAGAATGTTACCAAAGACTAGAACTGAAAAAGAAAAGAACTACCTTAAAAAGATCTATACAATATATGGAACACCCAAGAGCGGTAAGACTACAGTAGCGTCACAGTTCGGTGATGATCTACACAATAAGGTGTTATTCTTTGCCACAGAACCAGGGCATAAGTTTCAAGAGATATATAAGTTTCAAAACGTAGATGGCTCAGAGCCTACTAAATGGCATGACTTTTTAGATTGCTGTAGGGAGCTTGTGGCTGAGGAGCATGATTTTAAAATGCTAGCCGTTGATACTGTAGATAACCTCTGGGATTGGTGTGCTGATTATATTAAAAACAAACATTCAATTGAACATGAATCAGATCTTGGTTTTGGTAAAGGCTACGCTTTGATAAGAGAAGAGTTCATGAAGCCCATTAAATACTTAGGTCAAATAGGTATGGGTTTGTTATTTATAAGTCACGAGAAAACAATGGAACGAGAAATAGGCCCTAGAAAGGTGACGTTCACTGATACTACAATGCCAAATAGTGCTAAGAAAGTTATTTTAGGTTTAAGTGATTACATATTTTATTTTTACCAAGACACAGAGGGTAAGAGGTTAATAAGAAGTAAAGGGAATGAGAATTTTAATGCTGGTGATAGGTCTGGAAAACTACCAGAGCTTATGCCAATGGACCATAGGGTTTTAATAGAGGAGCTGAGTAAATGAGTGTTCCTATAGAAAAATGGAAATGGTTTGGTATGCCTGGGCATCTTTGTGTTGCTAATAGATGCAGATTTCATCTTCATACTAAAATCGGTCCTTATAAAATATCTACTGTAGGTGCCTTTTATCCAAATGAAAATTCTAAAAGAATGCAAGAAATTGGTTGGGATAGGGATTATGAAACCTATGTATTTGATGGTGACGATTTATCAGAAATTGATGGCGATGGGATTAGCTTAGATAAAGATGCTAAAGGCAATCCATATCTAGCTGATGAATTAGCAGAAAAAATGCACATGAAATATTGTATTAAATATTCAAAAGAAAAATGAAATTTATAAACAAAAAAGGGAGAATAAAAATGACAGATAATTGGTGGCAAACTGAAGAGACAGAGAAAAAAGAATACGAGCTATTAGCAGATGGGTATTACAATGCAGTCTTAGAGGATACTAAACTGGATGAAACTACAGAGCCAGCTGTTTTAACTTTAACTTTTAGAGTTACTCAAGGCGAGGCTAAGGGTAGAAAGTTATGGATTAGAGTTAGGTTTAACGAAGCATCGGCTAAGTTTATGACCTGGCAATTAGGTGTTTTAGGTGTTTGGTCTACTGCTAAAGAAGAAAAAACAATTCAAGAGGCATCTAGAAAGGCTGCTGAGTTAGCTTATGAGTTATGCGAAAAGGCTCATGTGGTTTTAGATGTTTCGAGAAGAACATGGGAGGGCAAGGAGTATCAAAACGCAGTTATAAAAGAGCTTTTAGCAACAAATAGTTCTAGCATAAATGCTGACGTTCCAAACCATGCACCAATAGCCTCCCCACCAGTTATGGATAAATCAGAGGACTTACCGTTTTAATTTAATTTAAAGGAGAGTGTGGGCAGCCGTTAAACAGATAAAGATTCTAGGGCTACCCACGCTCGATATGAAAATGGAGTTGTTATGATCGATAAAAAAATAGTACCCGACGATGATAGATACACACAAGAAGAAATAGAAGAGTTTGACGCGTCTTTGTATAATATGGACAGTCATATAGGTAAAACTTTAATAAAATCTATGGATACCTTTGTTAAAAAACAACGTATATCCAGATGTCAAGCTTGTGGCTCTGAGGTTCCATCAGAGGTTAACTTGCCATTTTTTGTAGAGCGTCCTGATATGGAAACAGATGAACACTATGACGGATGTAGGGGCTGGGAATGAATCAAAAAAAACTATCTGAATATCTAAGCAATAGAATTAAAGAGATGATTCCACAAGAGGCTGATGCTTTTATGCGTGGTTTTTTATGTGCTATTAATTACATGAAAGGGGAGGAACTTGTACTCAAAAAAAGAATATCAAAGAGAGAACAAGACTATGAACAAAGCTCGGAGAGATGTAGGCCTGTGGAAATTAGAATTGAAAAAGAGATCGTGCCTTAAATGTGATGGTGTTTTTATTAGCGAGAGTGCGAACAATAGAATGTGTAATAGGTGTAAACAAATAACAAGGAATCCGTGGCGTGATTAATAAAATTAAAGACTGGTTAAACAGACCAGCAGATGTCTTTGAAATATGTATTTTGTTATTCATAGGCTTTATGCTTGCAATTTGGGATGCTGGATGCGTAAGGTTTTTAAATGAAGTTATCAAAAAAGATTTTGTAAAGTCAGACATAAATAAAAAAGTTAATTATGATAGAAGATAACATAGAAAGGTTTTTTTCTAAGGTTAAATATTCTGATGACTGCTGGGATTGGACTGGCGGGTATATTAGTGAGACTAGCAAATATGGAATCTTTTATTATAACGGAAAAAGGATGTTAGCTCATAGATTTTCTTACTTATTATTTAATGGAAACATAAATAATAACCTTTATATTTGTCATCATTGCGACAATCGTAAGTGCGTTAATCCGTTTCACTTGTTTGAAGGTACTACTAAAGACAATATGCGAGACGCATCTGAAAAGAAAAGACTCCATAACCAGAAAAAAACTCATTGCCCTAAAAGTCATGAATATACAAATGACAATACCCTTTATAGGTCGGATAGTCGTAGAAGTAGAATATGTCGAGAATGCCATACTCAAAATGCTAAGAATTGGCGAACTAATAACCCAGAAAAATATAAAGAAAAAACTAAAAAACAAAATGAAATAAGACAAAGAACAAACTATTACCAAGAATATAGAGAAAAAAATAGAGAAAAAATTAGAGAATACGACAGGAAATGGAAAAGAAAAAAAATAGAGTTGAAAAAACAAGAGTAAACTTTGATACTTTTGATGCAGATTACCAGAGACTAAGAAAGCGGGTTTACTTCGAGCTACGAAAATATGGAAAGTTCAGATTAACGGACGACGTAGCCCAATCAATCATGCTTAAAAGACTTGAAGGAAAAGGGAAAAAGCAATTAGTATCTCACGCAGTAATTGATGTACTAAGAGAGATGAAGGAAATGGTTAGGGAAAGAAGGAAAAAGCCCATAGAATTATATTTAGAAAAAACCACACACTACCTTGATGGGAGTGGTAAGTATTGGAAGTTAAAGAAATGACGACAAAAGATAAAGAAGCTAGGGAGTTTTGGATAGACTTAGGGGTTGTGCAAAACGATGGGGCAATTAGAGACGAGCTTTATAAGACTAACTATTACAACTGTTACGGAGTGCATGATTATCACGTTAT
>Ga0180437_10004707_pt1 | contig 19207 bp, 14 predicted proteins | sample SS_ome_4_FD_132410 | JGI IMG/M metagenome (GOLD analysis project Ga0180437, IMG submission 132410) | Hypersaline lake sediment archaeal communities from the Salton Sea, California, USA - SS_3_D_1 metaG | ecosystem: Environmental > Aquatic > Non-marine Saline and Alkaline > Hypersaline >... | reverse complement strand
CGGAGGAGTTCCGGACGGGCGAAGGCGCGGCCCTGGACGGATGGGGCGAGCTCACGGAGTTGGCCTTCCAGGCGGCCGACAAGGCCCTGCCGAACGCGGGCCGGAAGCCTTGGCGCGGCGCCGTGCCGCGATTCGGCGACCTGCGTTGGCAGGCCGGCGGGCGCTGACGGACGGGCGGGGCGGGGCACCAGCTCACCAGGAGACCTGCCGGCCGAGGCCTACCCGCTCGGCGCGCCGGAGGGCGGCGCGGGCGGCGAGGGCGTCCTGGACGGCCAGGCCCACCGATTTGAACAGGGTGATCTGGTCGTCCGACTGTCGGCCGATCCCGCGGCCGAGGACGAGTTCGCCGAGGTCGGCTCGGACGTGGTCGGCGGTGATCAGGCCCTTGCGGATGGGCTGGAGGAGATCGCCAGCTTCCTCGAGGGCGGCCTGGCGATCGTCGACGATCACGCGGGCGCGGACGACCGTCTCGGGCGGGATCTCCTGCACGTGAGGCTGGTGGGAGCCGACGGCGTTGACGTGCGCGCCGTCTTTCAGGTCGGCGTCGGCGAAGACGGGCGTGACGGAGGAGGTGGCGGCGCAGACGATATCGGCATCGTCGAGCGTTTCGGCCGGCGTGGCCGCGGGCCGGACGTCGTCGGGGATCGGTTCGCGTCCGGCCAGCTCGTTGGCGAACGCCTCGGCCGCTCCCGGCCGGGGGTCGCAGACGCGGACGGCCTCGATGCGTCGGACGGTGCAGACGGCCTCGAGCTGCGCGCGGGCCTGGACGCCGGCGCCGAAGACGGCGACGGTTCGGCTCCGCGGGCGGGCGAGCAGGTCCGTTGCGGCCCCCGAGGCGGCGCCGGTGCGGATGGCGGTCAGCGTCGCGCCCTCCAGCAGCGCCACGGGCCGGCCGGTGGTCGGCTCGAAGGCGACGACGGCGGCCTGAATCCGCGCCAGGCCCCGCGCGGGATTCCCGTCGAACAGCGAGGCGACCTTGACGGCCATCGCGTCGCCGCCCGGATCGGCCACGAAGGCGGGCATGACCAGCACGACGCCCTGGTGCTTCTCGACGGGCATGTGGGCCCGCATCGGCACGACGGCCCGCCCGTCGGACAGGGCCGCAAAAGCCTGCCTCATCGCCTCGATCGCCGCCGCCATCGGCAGGGCCTCGCGCACGTCGGCGGCGTTCAGGATCCGCATCGCTTGGCGCTCCCTTGAAAAGAAGATCCATCGCGGAGGTCGCAGCGCGGGCCTCGGCCTCCGCGATGGGATCATCCGCGTCTATCCGCCGGAGACCCAGACCGTTCCGTCGGGCTCGACGGTCAGCCGATCGCCGTCGCGGATCGAGCGGAAGGCCTCTTCCGGCAGGACGACGATCGGGATGGATCGGCCCAGCAGCTCGTCGGCCACGATCGCGCCGAGGGCGAGGATCGCCTCGGTCCGCAGGTTGACGATCGCCGCCGGGGCCGTGCCGCGACGGATGCTCTCCAGCAGGATCGCGCTGGCCGTGCTCGAGCCCCGCCCGTGCGGGAAGACGAACACCCGCCCGGCCACGTTCTGGCCGCATCGCTCGTGGCGGCGGTCGATGATCCGCCCGTCGGCCGGGTCGATCCCGCCCCAGAAGCTGATCGGCTCGGCCGAGACGAGCGCCTCTCCGGCCGCCGACCCGGCGATCACGGGGCGTCCTTTCAGTGCCCGGCGGGTCATGGTTGTCTCCGCCGGACGCGTCCGGCGACGGCGGAGCGGACGCAGTCGCCCATCGTTCCGAACGCCACATCCGTGCCGAGCTCGCCCGGCGCGTAGTAGGCGCACTTGCCCGAGTCGGTCATGATCACCTTCGTGCCCGGCCGGACCATCGGCGTGTGAAAGACGCATGTGTCCCGCGAGATCCGCACGCCGAAGTCGGCCAGCTCGTCCAGCCAACCGGTCCGGCGGATCAGCGCGTAGGCCTGCCGGCTGGTGATGACGGCGATCTCGACCCCGTCGGCCGCCTTCCGACCGCCTTCGTCCCGGATCAGGCCGACCAGCCGGCGGAACTCGGCGAACGAGTAGTGCGGGCAGCCGAGCACGACCAGGTCGATCGGCCGGCCCTCGTCGGCGGTGGACAGGTCGGCGCGGGCTTCTTCCCAGTCGGCCGGACGAATCTCGACGGTCCGCTCGGGCCGGCCGCCGCCGAAGGCCGCCTCGCGCGTCGGCGCTTCGGGGGTCAGCCCGACGGCGTGGAACAGCGCGACCTCGCCGGCGCTGGCCGCCGCGGCGCCGAGGGCCTTGAGCTGGTCGTCGCTCGCCGTCGGCGGGAGGCCCTCGATGACGGCGATCCGGTCGCCGGCCAGCGGGCCCAGCAGGTGGCCGAAGACCGGGTAGAACTCGTCGCCGGCCAGCCGCTCGGCGTCGAAGCCCACCAGTTGCAGCAGGAGCCTGCCCTTGCGGTTCTCCGCGAGGTGCAGCCCGCAGTTCGGCACGCGCCCGGCGATCGCGGCGCAGATGTCGATGTAGTCGCCGTACCGGTTCGTCCGCGCGCCGAGGATGGAGTTGGCGTAGACGACGGCGTTGGACTCGCCCCACGCGATCTGCTGGCCGAAGCGGGGCGTCAGGTAGCCCTGATACGGCGCGCACGTCCAGGTCGGGATGCAGCCCATCGCGGCGTAGGCGTCGGCCTGGCGGATCGCCTTGGCGGCGAACTGCTCGTCCACGCCGAACTCGCGCCAGTCCTCCAGGTCCAGCGGGCCCATGTTCAGCGTGGTGGGCACGGCGACGGCCGCCCCGCCGGCGGCGAGCGTCTCGGCGAACTGGAGCCCGGCGTCGCTGAGCAGCCCGCAGCCGTCGATGTGGGCCTGCGTCACGTCCATCAGGCGGTCGGCCTCGTAGACCTCGGCCATTCGCACGAGGACGGACATGGCCATCCGCGCCCCCTCGCCTCGGGCGCCGTCGAGCATCCGCTTGTCTGCGTCGGTCAGGGCGATCGTCACGTTTCGCTGCTCCGATGGGGCAGAGGGTACCAGATTCGCGACGGGGGTCAATGGGACGAGGCGCGGGCACCGGATGCGGGCGGCGCGCGCCGGCCGGCGGTCAGCGAGCGATACCCGCCCACTGGCCCCGACCCGGGTCGGGACGCGTCAGCGGGCGCTCAAGGGAAACTCGGCCCGGCCCTCCGCCGACAGGGGTGAGCTGCTGCGCGCGGGAAGCACGGGCGTTTGACAGCTTCGGGTCGGGGCCGATAGAATCCGGGCGGCGCGGCGGCGGCCGGCGAAAGAAGAGGCGATGCATGGCGATCAAGGTAGTGTTTCTGGGCGCGGCGCAGAACGTGACGGGGTCGCGGTTTCTCGTCGAGGCCGACGGGGCGCGCGTGCTCGTAGAGTGCGGGCTGTATCAGGAGCGGGACTTCCGCGACCGCAACTGGGATCCGTTCCCGTTTCCGCCGTCGAGCATCGACGCGGTGCTGCTGACGCACGCGCACCTGGACCACTGCGGGCTGCTGCCGAAGCTCGTCCGCGAGGGCTTCGGCGGGAAGGTCTTCTGCACGGCGGCCACCGCGCAGATCGCCCAGATCATCCTGCTGGACTCGGCCCACATTCAGGAAGAGGACGCCGCGTACAAGAAGAAGCGTCACCGCCGCGCCGGCCACACGCCCCCCCGCCCGGTCGAGCCGCTGTACACCACCGAAGACGCGGTGCAGGTCGAGTCGCACTTCGCCGGCGTGCCGTACGGTCGGCCGACGGAGGTCGCGCGAGGCATGGTGGCGACCTTCCACGACGCCGGACACGTCTTCGGCTCGTCGATGATCACGCTGACGGTCGACAACGGGGGGCGGAAGCGGACGATCCTGTTCTCCGGCGACGTCGGGCGCAAGCACCAGCCGATCCTCGAAGACCCGACCGTCTTCGAACGGGCCGACTACGTGCTGGTCGAGAGCACCTACGGCGACCGCGTCCACGAGCCGACCGAGAACGTCGCCGACGCGCTGGCCGATGTGGTCAACATGACTCGGGAGGCCGGCGGGAACCTCGTCGTCCCCTGCTTCGCCCTCGAGCGGTCGCAGAACATCCTCTACTACCTCAACGAGCTGCGCCTGGCCCGGCGGATCCCCGCCCTGCCGGTCTTCCTCGACAGCCCGATGGCCATCCGCATCACGAAGGTCTTTGAGAAGCACCCGGACCTGTTCGACGAGCAGATGCGCAGCCGCGTCCGCCAGGAGCTCTCGCCGTTCGACCTGCCCGGGCTGCACATGACGCGGACGGTGGACGAGTCGAAGAGCATCAACCAGATCCGCGCGACGGCGATCATCCTGGCGGGGTCGGGCATGTGCACGGGCGGGCGGGTCAAGCACCACCTGATCAACAACATCGAGCGTCCGGAATGCACGGTGCTCTTCGTGGGCTACCAGGCGAAGGGCACGCTGGGCCGCCACATCTCCAGCGGCCCGGAAGAGGTCCGCATCCACGGGCAGACGCGCGCGGTGCGGGCGAAGATCGCGCGGATTCACGGCTTCTCAGCTCACGCAGACAGTGCGGAGCTGCTGACGTGGCTGTCCGCGCTGAAGCAGGCGCCGCGGCACGTCTTCGTCGTGCACGGCGAGGCGACCGCCGCCCGGAAGTTCGGCGAGCTGCTCCGTGAGGAGAACGGCTGGCAGGTCAGCGTGCCGGAGTACCGGGAGGAGGCGGTCCTTCAGTAGCGGCACGCGTGGACGAACCGACGAATCGACGAACGAACCGATGCCGATCCTCGGGGCGATGACATTCAGGCGGTACGGGCGGTCGCATCACTTGCGGATCCGCTCGGCCGACGACTTGCGGCATGCGGCCGCGCTCGACGAGGCCCACTGGGTAGCCACCGGCGCGCCGATCGCCACGATCAGTTGCGACCCGGTCTTTCTCGACCTGGTGGACACCGACGACAACGGTCGGATCATGTGCGCGGAGGTCACCGAGGCGATCGAGTGGCTGTCCCGCGTGCTTTCGGACCGGAGGGGCGTGACGGAGCGGAGCGACTCGCTGTCGCTGGAGGCGATCGACGCCAGCGATGAGCAGGGCGCGCGGATCCGCGGCTCGGCCCGCAAGATCCTCGATCGGCTGGGCGAGGCGGACAGCGGGCAGATCACGCTCGAGCAGGTCCGGCAGATCAAGGCGACCGTCGAGGGCACGCCGGTCAGCGAGGCCGGCGTGGTCCTGCCCGAGGCGGGCGGCGACGAGGAGGTGCGGCAGTTTCTGGCCGACGTCGTCGCGGCCGTGGGGGGCGCGCCGCATCCGTCCGGCAAGCTGGGCGTGGGGGCCGAGCAGTTCGAGGCGTTCCTCGAGGCCGCCGCGGCGGCCGTGGCGTGGTACGAGCGGGGGCGGATCCCCCCCGGGGCCCGGACCACCGACGTCATGCCGTTGGGCGATCGGACACCCGAGGCCCACGGGGCCCTCGCGGCGGTTCGTGCGAAGATCGACCAGTACTTCGCCCAGTGCGAGGCGCTGGCCCTCGACGAGCGGTTCGCCCAGCAGATGGGGTGGACCGACGAGGAGCTGGCGGAGCTGGACTTCGACGACCCGACGGTGATCGAGACGGTGCTGGCCGGCGCCCCGCTGGCCCGGGGCCGGGCCGATCGGCAGCTCCGCTTCGACGATCGGATCAACCCCCACTACGTCGAGGCGGCGGGACGATTCCGGGAGCTGGTGGTCGCGGCGGTGCTCGGCGGGCCGGTCGAGGCGATGTCGGCGGCGCAGTGGCGGCAGATCAAGTCGGCGTTCGCGGCCCATCACGAGTGGCTGTCGGACCGCCCGCCCGAGGCGGTCGAGGCGCTCGGCGCCGAGAAGCTCGCCGCCTACCTCGAGCCCCGCTTCGCCGAGGCCGCCCGCGCCCTGATCGCCGAATCGGCGAGGACGGCGTTCGTGCTGGACAACATCCGCCTGGTCGAGAAGCTCGTCCTCTACCAGTCGCTGATGATCGACTTCGCGAACAACTTCATCAGCTTCCCGCATCTGTACGACCCCGACAGCCGGGCGATGTTCGAGATGGGCACGTTGGTGATGGACGGGCGGCGGTTCAACTTCGCCGTTCGCGTCGACGACCGCAAGCGCCACCAGCAGATCGCCCGCACGTCGAACATGTGCCTGCTCTACGTCGAGGTCGCCCCCCGCGACGGCGGGGCGAAGTACGAGGTCGCCGTGCCCGTCACCTCCGGCGGGATCGGCAACCTGTGCCCGGGCAAGCGGGGCATCTTCGACGACGTGGCGAACAGGCAGTGTGACGCGATGGTCGTGGGGATCATCGAGAACCCGATCAGCCTGGCCGAAGCGATCGTCTCGCCGTTCCGCCGGCTGGCGCGGCTGCTGACGGGCAAGATCGAGTCGCTGACGACGCAGGCCGAGAAGAAGCTCGACGCCCGCGCCGCCGCGGCGGTCGGGCAGATCACCGCGGGCCCCAAGCAGCCCGCCAAGGCCCCGCCGCCCGCGCCGGCCGCCTCGGGCCCCAGCGGCGGGATGCTCATGGGGCTCGGCGTCGCCTCGGCGGCGATCGGGTCGGCCCTGGCGTACATCACGAAGACGCTGGCCGAGACGCACCCGGTGGCGATCCTCGTCGGCATCCTCGCGGCCGTGCTGCTGGTCATGCTGCCGACGTCGATCGTGGCGTGGCTGAAGCTGCGGAAGCGCGACCTCAGCGCGATCCTGGAGGGGGCCGGCTGGGCCGTCAACGCCCGCATGCGCCTGACCCGCCGGCAGAGCCGGTTCTTCGCCCGTCGCCCGAGCTACCCCGTCACGGCGCGGGGCGTCCATCGCGTGCCGTGGGGGACGATCCTCGTGATCGCGCTGCTGCTCGGCGCCCTGATCGGCGCCGGCGCGGGCGTGCAGTGCTATATGGCGCGCAACAACACCTCCACGAGTCAGCCGGTGTCGAAGTAGGACGCAGGGGAGCGACGGGGCCGGATGGCCCGGGCACCGGCGCCGCGTGGGCACGGGCGTGATGGTCTGCCGCCGGTCGGTTAACCGATCGCACGTGTTCGGCCGGCCCCGCCCGAAGGGCGACACATCTCAGCCCACGGCGCGAGCCGTGGGGAAGGTACATCCGCTTCGGAGGGATGAGCCCTCTCGAGGGCGACACATCGCTTGCGCCAAGTTGTGTCGCCCCCGAGGGGGCTCTCGTGGCCAAGCGACCTGAACCCACCGCTGCCGCGGTGGGCTGATATGTGCCGCCCTCCGGGCTACGGGAGCCGCCTGCGTGACAGCGTACGAACTGCCCCGCCCCCGCACGTACCCGACTTGCTCCCCGCTACCGCGCATTGCGGACCAGCCGCTCGACGTCCACATAGGGCGGCACATTGCAGACGAGGCAGTGCAGCAGCCCACGCTGGGGCGCGAGGGAGTCCGCGTTGATGCCGACGATCCGCCAGTCCGGCATCAGCCGGGCGTAGAGGCCCAGCGCCTCGGCTTGCGTGGACGAGTCGACGCTCGAAAAGGTCGGCACGAGCAGCACGCCGTTGGCGAAGATGACGTTCGTGTAGCTCAGCCACACGCCGTCGCGGGCCGTCGGCATGGGGATGCGGTGGACCTGCATCGGCCCCCGCGAGGTGGGCCGGCCGGTCAGCAGGGAGGCGACCTTGTCCAGGATGGCCGCGTTGTCCGCCTCGGCGGCCGCGTCGAGCCTGCCGACGACCGCCACGTTTGGCGCGAGGAACGTCAACATCATGTCCGCGTGACCGGACGGCTCGCCGGTCAGCGGCACGACGCCCATCCACCCGCGGGCGCCGAAATGGCGCCGCAGCAGCTGGCCGATGGCGCCCTTGTCCAGCCCGCGCCGCTTGTTGCGATGCGTCAGCCAATGCGTCGTCACGCAGAACCCCTCCCCGTTGGTCACGAGATTGCCCCCCTCCATCTCGATGCGGACGGACTCGACGGGCACGCCCATCGCCCGCCCCAGCAGCCCCGCCGCCCCGGCGTCCCGGAGCCGGTCGGCTTCGGCCTTGGTCGGCCGGTACAGCAGGTCCACCGCGACCGGCGACCCGTCCGCCCGACGGGCGAAGATCGGGCCGTAGTCCCGCGTCCACATGCTGTCCAGCGGCATCCGGACGAACAGCATCGCGCGGGCCGGTATGTCGTGTCTGCGGAGCAGCTCCCGGCCGAGGCGGTGCTCCTGCTCCGTCGATACCAGCCCGATCAGCCGCACGGTACGCCACGCCGCCGAGACGATCTGAACGAACACCCGCGGATGCAGCCGAACCAGCTCGTTGCAGCCGACGATCAACGCCGACTGCCGCTCGAACTCCCCGGGCAGCGGGGGCCGGACCCCCGGCCGCGTCGAGGCCGGCGGCGACGCCTGGCTTGCCGCGGCTCCCGCCGGCCTGGTCGTCGCGTCGAGACGAGCCGGCCCGGGGGGCCGATTCGGCCGGAGGCCCTTGGCCCGGCCGAGCAGGGCGCCCCCCCAACGTGCACCGCACAGGAACGAGACGATAGCGATGACGAGCAGTCCGATCAGGTAAGGCCACCGCGCCCGGCGGGTGCGGTCGGCGACCGGCGGGGCGGGATCGGTCATGGCCGTCGCCCCCTTGTCCGGTCGGCCTGCCGGGCCGTGGCGGATGGCGGGGCCGTCACCTGTTGGGGAGGCGCGGCGGCCGCCCGGGCGAAGATCCCCTCGCCCCATCGGGCGCCGCAGGGAAACGACGGCGCGCTGGCAAACACACAGACCCGACCGACGCGCCATCCGACGCGTCGTTCCGGCCACCGGCGAACACACGGCAATCCAGGCACTACATACAGCCCTTTACATCCGCCGTCCGCCGCCGTACGCCGGCCGGACGACGCTACGGACCGGGAGTGGTTGGCGACCCACTTCGGTCACACGCCATTGGAGATTACGCCAATGCCGCCCATCCCTCTGCCCAACGGCCACTACCCGGCGTCACAGCCCGTGCCTGTCGCCGGAACATCCGCGGTCTCACGGACTGCTTGCTCGATTCCGCGGCGTACGGCTCGGAATCGGTCCGCGAGAACGACTCGACAAACCAAACGCAACAAACGCGCTGCGATTGCACGCGTTAGGAAAAACCTCGCTGCCTTCGTGCGGTCCGGCCACCGGGCGGGGGTCGCGCCGGCCGGGGGCCCCTCAGGCAGCAGGTTATACTAACCCCGCCGAAGCCATAGAGGTCCGCATCCAGCCAGAATAGATCGCGCCGCCCCGCTCGGCCAGACCGGCCTCGGATGGTCTTCTTGTTCGGACGTGCCGTATCAGCCCGCGCCTCCACGGGGCGGGGAAAGGCGTACGGGTCGGCCGCCCGGAGAAGCAAAGACCGTCTTGACCCGCCCCGGCCGGGGGCCTAGACTGCCCGGTTGCCGGCTGCCGTTTGTCTGACGTTTTCGCTGCCGCCTCCGAGGAGGATCGGACATGTTGCAGGACAACGCTGCCTCGGGCAGCTTCTCGCCGCGGTTCGGGCTGAACATGCTCGTCTACACGGCTGCGTTCTCCGCCGAGCACGTCGAGCTGATCGGCAAGGTCGCCGAGATGGGCTTCGACGGGGTGGAGATCCCGTTCACCGACCTGGGCGTCCTGGACGCGCCGGGCGTCCGCAAGGCGTGCGAGTCGGCCGGGGTCGGCATGACCGCCTGCTGCGTGCTCATGCCCGACGGCAGCGTATGCAGCGACGAGGCCTCCGAGCGGGCCGCCGGCGTCCAGCGGCTGAAGGACATGATCGACCTGACCGCCGAGATGGGCGGCGACGTCGTCGCCGGGCCCCTCTACGCGCCCGTCCGCCATCTGACCGGGCGGGCGAGGTCCGAGGCGGAGTGGAACTACTGCGTCGAGGGCCTCCGCGCCGCGGCCGAACATGCCGAGAAGGCGGGGCCGCTGCTGGCCATCGAGCCGCTGAACCGGTTCGAGACGCACGTGGTGAACACGGCCGCCGACGCGGTCCGGCTGGCCGAGGCGGTCGGCAGCGAACACCTGAAGGTGCAGCTCGACACGTTCCACGGGAACATCGAGGAGAAGGACACGGCGGCGGCGATCCGCGCGACCGGGCCGATGCTGGGCCACTTCCACGCCTCGGAGTCCGACCGCGGCACGCCGGGGACGGGACAAGTGCGGTGGCCCGAAGTGTTCGCGGCACTGAAGGAGATCGGCTACGGCGGGTGGATCACGATCGAGAGCTTCGCGACGGGCATCGTGGACCTGTGCGCCGCCGCGTGCATCTGGCGGCCGATCTACGACACGGCCGACAAGCTGGCCCGCGACGGGCTGGCATTCTTGAAGGAGCGGGCGGCCGTCGCGTGAGGCGGCGGCATCGGCCCGGCTGGGCGAAAGGAAGCACATGAGCGCGAGAGCGATTGCACAGAAGGCACTGGACCAGGGCGAGGGGATCGTACGGCTGGCGCCGACGTGGGTGCCGCGGGTCTTCTGCGTCCCGGGCCGGCGGATCAAGCTGCACCCGGACGACTACTTCGCGCTCGGCGGCAACCGGGGCGGGATCGACGAGCGGTGGTTCGCCTCGACCACGGCGGCCGATAACGGCCCGCTGACCAGCGAGAACGAGGGCCTCAGCCCGATCGTCGTCGAAGACGGCGGCAAGACGGAGACGGTCCTGCTCCGCGACGCCGTCGCCGAGCTCAAGGGCGAGCTGATCGGCAAGCTGTGGGACTCCCACCAGGGCTGGCCGATGTACTCGAAGTTCTTCGACAACCAGGCCGCCCTGCCGCTGCACATCCACCACGACGACCCGCACGCCGCCAACGTCGGCCAGCTCGGCAAACCGGAGGCCTACTACTTCGCGCCCCAGGTCAACAACCACGGCGGAGACTTTCCGTACACGTTCTTCGGCCTCCAGCCGGGCGTGACGAAGGCCGAGGTCGCCGATGTCCTGAGGAAGTACGCCGAGGGCGACAACCGCATCACCGACATCTCGGTGGCCTATCGGCTCACGCCGGGCACCGGCTGGGACGTCCCGCCGGGCATTCTCCACGCGCCGGGCAGCCTCTGCACCTACGAGCCGCAGAAGGCCTCCGACGTCTTCGCCATCTACGAGTCGGTCACCGGCAACGTCGTCATGCCCGGCGAACTGATCTGGAAGGACTGCCCCGAGGACAAGACGGGCGACTACGACTACCTCGTCGACGTGATCGACTGGGACCTGAACGTCGATCCGGACTTCAAGCGGAACCGCTTCATGGCCCCGATCCCGGTCCGTGACCTCGCCGAGATGCAGGCCGCCGGATACGAGGAGCGCTGGATCTGCTACAAGTCGCCCGACTTCAGCGCGAAGGAGTTGACGGTCCTGCCCGGCGGATCGGCGACGATCGCCGACGGCGGCGCCTACGGGCTGATCGTCCTTCAGGGCCACGGCACGATGGGCGTCTGGGACATCGAGACGCCCTCGCTGATCCGCTTCGGGCAGTTGACCTACGACGAGTTCTTCGTCAGCGAGTCGGCGGCGAAGGCGGGCGTGAAGATCACCAACCCGTCCAAGAGCGACCCGATCGTCATGCTCAAGCACTTCGGCCCCGACGCCCACGAGGACATGCCGGCAAGCTAGCGCCGAATGCCGAATGCTGAATGAAGAATGCTGAATGCCGAATGAAGAGGCGGCCGCCTCCGGAGCCCCGAAGGGGCGGCAGGCAATAGCCGGGGGCGCAAGCCCCCGGAAACGAGCCATTCCATAGGAACGAGCCCCTTCAGGGGCGACAGAACGGATCGACAGCGACTCACGACACCCATAGAGGACTCAGAGGAACGACCCATGGCAGACCATCCGAACGCATTCCCGAAGCTGCACAACGCGGCCTGGCCGGGCGTGGTGGGCAAGGAGCCCGGCACGGAGAACCCGCCGATCGACCTGGCGACGATGCTGGACTACACGGCGGCGGCGGAAGTCGACGGCGTGAAGTTCGACGGTGTGGACCTGTTTCTGTTCGCCCCGCACGTGGACATCGACGCGAGCGACGACGAGCTGAAGGCGCTGGCCGACGCGGCCTCGTCGCGCGGGCTGGTGATCGGCTCGGTCGTCGCGCCGGTCTGGCCGCCCACCGGCGGCGGGTCGGCCGCCGACGAGGGCGCCGGCCGCGCCGCGTTCCTCCAGCAGGTCCGCAAGGGCTGCACGATCGCGCAGAAGCTTCGCGAGCTGGGCGTGCGGCCGTACGGGATCGTGCGGTTCGACTCGGCGTGCAGCCCGGGCGAGTGGGCTGAGGACGCCGAGGGCAACCAGGCGAAGATCGCCGAGACGTTCAAGCAGGCGGCGGCGATCGCACGCGACCACGGCGAGCGGCTGGCGGCGGAGGGAGAGATCTGCTGGGGCGGGATGCACTCTTGGAAGAAGATGGTCGACCTGCTCGAGCGGGTCGGCGAGCCGGAGACGGTCGGCTTCCAGGCGGACATGGCCCACTCGCTGCTGTACACGCTGGGCTACAACGCGCCGGAGGACCGGATCCTGCCGGAGGGCTTCGACTGGTCGGACGCGGCCGTGCTGGACGAGGCCCTGAAGACGATGACCGACGCGCTGCGCCCGTGGACGATCGACATGCACGTGGCGCAGAACGACGCGACGGTGCACGGGACGGGCTCGCACGACAAGACGGGCCGCCACTGCCTGCCGGACGACCCGAACGGCAAGCTGGACATCCCCCACGTGGCCGGCTTCTGGATGCGCGACGGCGAGGGCAAGGTGACGAAGGCCTTCCAGCACGTCTGCTGGGACGGGTGCATGTTCCCCAACGACGTAATGGCGAAGGACCAGACGTGGAACGGCATCCTCGCCGCCATGCTCGCCGTCCGCGACGCGCACGGGTGGTCGTAGGCCCGGCGCCGTAGGGTGTGCAGCTTTGCTGCACACGCGTCCAGGGGATGTTGCATGGGTCGAGAAACGGTGTGCAGCAGAGTTGCACACCCTACATAGGAGCAGACGAAGATGGCTAAGACGCTGAACGTCGGTCTGGTTGGCGCGGGGTTCATGGGCAAGGCGCACACCAACGCCCATCGGCAGGTCGGGCGGTTCTTCGACGTGGCCCGCCAGCCCGTGCTGAAGGTCATGTGCGACAAGGACGAGCAGACCGGACAGGCCTTCGCGGACAACTGGGGCTTCGAGCAGTTCGAGACCGACTGGCGGAAGATGGTCGAGCGCGACGACGTCGACCTGATCGACATCTGCGCGCCGAACAACATGCACAAGGAGATCGCCGTCGCGGCGGCCGAGAACGGCAAGTGGGTCATCTGCGAGAAGCCCCTGGCGATGAACGCCGCCGAAGGCCTCGAGATGGTCCAGGCCGTCGAGAAGGCGGGCGTGCCGAATTTCATCTCCTACAACTACCGCCGCATCCCCGCCGTCACGCTGGCGAAGAAGATGATCGACGACGGGCTGCTCGGGCGGATCTTCCACTACCGCGCGGTGTTCCTCCAGGACTGGACGATGTCGGCCGACCTGCCCCAGGGCGGGCCCGCCCTCTGGCGGCTGGACGTCAAGACCGCCGGCTCGGGCGTCACGGGCGACCTGCTGGCCCACTGCCTCGACACGGCGATCTGGCTGAACGGGCCCGTCGCGTCGGTCTCGGCGATGACCGAGACGTTCATCAAGGAGCGGATGCACAACGAGACGGGCAAGGTCGAGTCGGTCGGCATCGACGACGCGTGCGCGTTCTTGGCCCGGTTCGCCAACGGCTCGCTGGCGACGTTCGAGTCCACCCGCTACGCCCGCGGCCACAAGGCCAAGTACACCCTCGAGATCAACGGCCAGGACGCGTCGATCTACTGGAACCTCCACGACCTGCACCGCCTGGAGTACTTCGATCACCGCGACGCGGGCGAACAGCGAGGCTGGCGGTCCATCCACGTCACCGACGGCGATCACCCGTACATGGGCAACTGGTGGGTGCCGGGCCTCCAGGTCGGCTTCGGGACGAGCTTCGTCCACGGCCTAGCCGACTTCATCAACGGCGCCGAATCCGGCGAGCCCGCCCAGCCGACCTTCCGCTCGGCGCTGGCGACCACCCGCGTCTGCGACGCCGTCCTCGAGTCCGCCAAGAGCGGCACTTGGACCGACGTGCCGCAGGACTGAGGTGGCCGGAACCGCGCACCGACGACAAGCGAACGCCCGGAAACACCGACCCATCTGGCCCCCCGTCCCCTGGGGGGGCTCTTTTGCGGAGTCCGAACCCTCCCGGACGAATGCCCTGCGTTCCCCGGACGTACACCCGACACATCGTGTCTACGTTCCGCGGACACGTAGCCGACGCGCTCTTGGGGACACGCGACCGACGCGTTCTGCGTTGGGAAGCGTCCTGAAGAGCCCCCGGTCAGCGGACCGGGCGCGAGACGGGTTGGCATGGAAAGTCTGTTGGTAGAATCACTCGGGGAAAGGGAGACGTAGAAAGAGGAAAGCTCCTCATTCACTACCGGGCGATCCCTTGCCCCCCCTACACGATGCGCTTCGCACGTTTGGCAGCAACACGATGCTTGGGCGCACTGCGCTCCGCAGAGAGGACTCTCTGGACGATCTGCGGCTCGATGCGGATCACCTGGAGCATCCGAAGGGCTACGTCGCTCGGCTCGCGCAGGCCCTGTTCCCAACTCTGTACCGTCTTCTTCGAGACGTTCAGCGTCGCGGCGAACACGGCTTGGGACATGCGAAAGCGCTTCCGGAGGGCCGCGATCTGCTTGGGCGCCGGCTTGGGGGGTGGCGCGGGCAGTTCGGTCGTCTTCAGCGAAAGCTCCCCCCGAGAGTGGGCAATGCTGTCTTCCAGCCCCGCCTTGATCTGATCGAACACGCTCAACTGCGGCTTCTCGGCGGTCATGACTTCCTCCGGCCCTTCTTCACGCCGGTCAGGCTCTCGGCCTTCGCCTGCCTGGCCAGCGCGGCTAGGACCCGTTTCTGCTGGGCGGTCAGGTCGTCCTTCTCGTGCTTGCCGTAGATGGCAATCAGGTCGATCCTGTCGGCCTCCGGGATATCCAGGTAGATCACCCGCGCACCGCTGCGCTTTCCCTTGCCGCGGGCGACGTCTTCGGTGCGAACCTTGCGCAACCCGCCGCAACCCTTCATGACCTCACCCACCTTCGGGTCGCTCACCAAAGTGCTCTGGAATGCCCGATACGCTTGGTCGTCCAGGAACTCCCTGACTCGCGCAGTGAAAGCCCGGCTCTCGACGAAGGTCCTCATTGTCCTACTTGGTAGTATACGTTGCGGCGCGTGCTTCGTCCAGTGGCATTTGCCCAGAGAATCTCCGGAACAGGGAGGCGATGGGGCGCTACTTCTCGGTGGCCCTGAGCAGGCTGACCTTCTGGCCGGCTTTCTGCTTCCACTGCTCGTTGGCCTGTCGGACCCAGCAGACGCCGCAGCGGCAGCCTTTGCCGTCGCTGCCGCACGTGCCGGCGATGTCGCGGCGGTCCCGAGGGCGGATCGACGCCTCGACGAGCTGGAGCATGCGGCGGTAGCCGGCGTCGTTCGAGTCGGGCCAGCCGCGGGGGATCTGGCCCCATCCGCCGGCGCGCTGCGCGAGGGGGGCCTTGAGGATGCGGCTTTCGGTGGGCAAGGTGACGTTGACGAGGGCGGCGAAGGGCTGCTCGGCGATCTTGCGGCCGAAGCGCTTGGCGATCTCGGCGCGGAGGGCCTTCTCGCCCTTGCCGTCCGTTCGCCGATGCTCGGCGCGGTTGAAGGAGTAGTCGCCGTAAAACTGCGCGTTCAGGTCGAGCCAGTCGACGATCCGCTGGAAGCTCGCGCGGTCGAGCTTGACGCGGGGCTTGCCCGCCTTGTCGCGATGGCCGGCCAGCAGCATCTTCGCCAGCTTGCCGGCGTGGGCGAAGTAGTCCTTCGGCTTGCTGACGGGTGTCTCGCCGTTGCGCTGGGCGATCCGGACCATCCCGCGGCGCATGATCGAGTCGTAGGAAACGCTGTAGTTGCCCGAGATCGTCCCGAGCAGGTTCACGCCGCGCTCGGTCTTCTCCAGCCCGTGGCAGCCGATGCAGTAGCGGTCGAGCACGGGCTGGACGGTCCGCGCGAAGCTGAAGCCGCCCGCGTACCTCGGCCCGGCCGGCGGGGTGAGCCGGCGGAACTTCCCCACGCCGGCCGGCCGAACGGGCTCGGGGCTGACGTGGCGCGGCTCGTGGCAGCCGACGCAGCCGACCTGCTCGCCCGGGCGGGCGTAGACCAGCGACCGCATCGTCATGATCGCCATCCCGTTCTCATCGAGCAGTTGGAACTGGAGCGGCACGTCGGCCGGGCCGACGAAGGCGACCGACCCGTCGGCCTCGACCTCCGCCGTGCCGAGGATCTGCTTGATGATCTCGTTGTTGACGGCGCTGAGCCTCGGTTTCGAACGGGTCGGCTGGCTGATGATCTCGGAGACGCGCATCGCCTTGATCGAGCCGCGCTCGATCGGCTGGGTGCAATGGTAGACGTCCTGGACGAAGAACCGCCCGATCTTCTCGTCGTCGTCGACGTCCGTGATGACCGACGAGGGGATCGTCGGCGGCTCGTCCGTCGGGCGCAGCGGCATCGGCGCGAAGCATGAGATCCGCGGGTCGTAGTAGATCAGCTCTCGCCCGCCGAGCGTGTCGATCAGGTAGATCGCGTTGCGCGCTTCGTGCGGGTAGGAGACGAGGAAGATGTCCTCGGTGATCGGGTAGGGCGTGGCGGCCCGCCCGCGGCCGCGCCGGCCCCTCGACGAGCGGTCGGGCCCCGACAGCGGGCGCGGCGTCATCGTCGTCCCGCGCGGCGCGCCGCGCTCGGGGAAGCCGATCTCGGGCGTCACGGCCAGCAGCGGCTCCCCGCCGTCGGCGCCCTTCAGCGGGTCGATGACGATGATGCTGCCTGACGTTCGCCCGTGGTGGTCGGTGGCCGTCGCGACGACCTTGTGGGAGCCGCCGATCGCGCGGGGCTCGGCGATCATGCAGGGGCCCACCGAGTAGTTGCCGTAGTAATGCCCCGTCATCGTCCCGTCCGGGCGGGTGACCCAGAGGCTCTGGAAGTTCGTGTCGTGGCGGTTGATGTAGTCCCAGCGGCAGTAGATCAGCCGCCCGTCCGGCAGGACGGACGGGTCCCACTCGTTCGCCTCGTTGAAGGAGATCTGCTCGATGTTCGACCCGTCGGCGTCGCAGCGGTAGAGGATGTAGGACGGGACGTACCGGCTGCCGTGGCAGCGGCCGAACTGCTGGCTCCGAGTCGAGATGAACGCGATCTTCCCGCCCGGCAGGTAGCAGGGGTCGAAGTCCTCGATCCAGACGGTCTGTCGGCCTCTGTAGCCGATCCGCGGGTCGCGCCGCGTGCCGGTGATCCGGCGGACCTTCCCGCCGTCGATCGTCGCTTCATAGAGGGCAAAGCCCCGCTGCTTGCTGTCGGTCCGCTCGGAGTGGTCGCAGAAGCCGAAGACCACCCGCTTGGCGTCAAACGACAGGTCCGGGTGCAGCGTCGCGCCGACCGGCAGCTTGTCTGTCAGCAGCAGCTTCGCCTTCGCCTCGTCCTTCCACGACTCGACGATCGCCAGCCCCGGGCTCGGGTGGCTGTGTCGGCCGAGGTACTGGTCGCACATGTGCCCGGGCAGGTTGCGGGTCCGCTTGTTGATCACCAGCCGGTCGAAATCGAGCGCCGGGTGCGAGAGGATGATGCGGCGGCGGAGTTGGCGGATCCGGTCGTACAGCGCTTCCTGCTGCTTCTTGTCGAGCAGCATGGCGGCCCCGGCGCGGCGTTCGAGCGTCGTCAGCTCCGCGGCGAGCTTCGGGCGCGGCGCGGCGCGCTCGACGAGCTCGAGCGTCCGGCGGGCGAGGTCGCAGACTTGGGCGAACGGTCCGGGGAGGCGTTTGCGGCCGCCCGAACGGTCGCGGGCCTCCGCCGCCGTCATCGACCCGGCCAACATCGAAACCACCACGACGACGCGAACCTTCGCCCAACTGCGCATCGACCTGCTCCTTGACGGCCGGGGCATCCCTCCGGCGGGGGCCTCCTCGGCGCTGCCGGACGATCCGTCGGCCGTCGAACCGATGTCACTGCCCGCCTGACACGAAACGGCGGGGAGTCCGTTCCTCATCTATAACGGCATATTCCGCCTGGAGTCCCTGTCCGGCTGCCTCTACGGCTGGCCGAGAATGGTGTTGGGCGAGAACGGCGACGGGGCACGAAAACGGGGACAGGCACCTGCGCTTCACTGCGGAGCCAGTCCCCGTTTTCGTGCGGGTCGCTAGGGCGTCTGGGGCTCGAGGGTGGCCTTGGAGCGCGTTCGCTGGAGTTCGCCCGTCTGGGGTCGGTTGGCCAACACGTTCAGCGACATCTCGATCAGCTCGGAGGCCTCTTCCGGCGCGACCGTGCCGACGGTCACCATGTCGCAGTCGCGAATGACGTTCCAGACGAACGTCATCGCCTGGAACGGCCGGATCTGCCCGGCCGCCATCGTCTTGATCGTCATCACCGGCCTGGCCGCGCTGCGGATCAGCCGGGCCACCCAGTCGACCTCGACGTGCATCAGGAAACCCATGGCGTTCAGCGGCTGGATGTACGTCTCGACGTCCAGCCCGCTCTCGTCGCAGTAGACGACCGTCTCGGGGATGTGCGTGCTGAGGCCGGGGATCATCCCCCGCTCGCGGATCATGCGGCAGACGACATCCATCTGCCGGACCTGCCGGGCGCACTTGTCGACCATCTGGTCGGTCGTCGACGTGTGGGGCATGCAGATCTTCGTGCCCTTGGCGACCTCCGCGTCGAGCGTCCGGGCGACCTCGTCGAGGTCGAATCCGTCGGCGGGGGTGGTCGGCGTGGTCGTGAAGGCAGGTGTCGATACGACGATCAGCCCCCGCCCCGTGCGGTCCTCGGCGGCCCGGATCGCCTCGGGGATCACGGTCTGCGTGTGCGGGCACATGATCGTGTCCACGCCCGCCTCGACGAACGTCGCGATGATCTCGGCGATCCTGTCGCGCGAGGTGACCGACCGCTCGATGAACTTCGTCTTGGCGCCCGTGCAGTGGGTGTAGCCGAGGAACCAGTTGGTCCCGATGATCATGCGGGAGACCGAAAGTCCGCCCACCTCGGTTCGGGGAAAGCCGCTCACCTGCCGTCTCCTTGACCGTCTTCCTCTGTCGGAGCGTATCATACCCCATATCGGCAGGAGGGCGGATGCCCAAAAGGGCGGGCTTCTGTCGCCCTCGAAGACACGGCCGCACACTCCGCGGCCGTGGCACCCGGCATTCGGCATTTGGTTGCGGGCGAAGCCGCGTCCTCCGCGCCTTCCGCGGTCAGACGGCCTGGCCTACGGCGACGCGCGGCGCTTGTGCAGGCAGCACTTCTTGTACTTCT
>Ga0180437_10004706_pt1 | contig 19208 bp, 14 predicted proteins | sample SS_ome_4_FD_132410 | JGI IMG/M metagenome (GOLD analysis project Ga0180437, IMG submission 132410) | Hypersaline lake sediment archaeal communities from the Salton Sea, California, USA - SS_3_D_1 metaG | ecosystem: Environmental > Aquatic > Non-marine Saline and Alkaline > Hypersaline >... | reverse complement strand
TGGTCATGGCCGACGAGATCATCCGCGACGTGCGCTTTGTCATGGGCGGCGTGGAGGTCAGCGAACGCACGCTGGCCCGCGAGGCGATCCATCGCGCCACGCCAGGCGGCGGTTTCCTGGCCGACGATCACACGCTGGACAACTGGAAGTGGGCCCAGTGGCGGCCGATGTTGATCGATCGTTCGCGTTACGATCGCTGGGTGAAGCAAGGCAGCAAGGACATGGCGACCCGAGCCAATGAGCGTGCCCGTCAAATTCTGGCCGGGCACGAGGTGCCTCCGCTGCCACACGAAGCAGAGAAAGTGATTGCCGAGGTGATTGAGAAGCGAGAGGCGACGAGCGCATAGTACCGACGGTACTATAGCCCGTTTGGTTCCTCGCCGGTAAAGTCTCGCGGGTCTATTTGTCAAGGTGTAGGAAAATGGCCAGACTTGGTCTACTGGGTGGGCAATATCAGCCACTTACCGAGGGACAGATCAGGGAGATCCACGAGGCGTCGTTGACGGTGCTCGAACAGACGGGCATTCAGGTGGAGAACGAGACGGCCCTGGCCCTCTACCAGCAGGGCGGGGCCAGAGTGAAGGGCAGCCGGGTGACTATCCCCGCGGCGATGGTCAGGGACGCACTGGACAAGGTCCCGTCGAAAGTGTTGCTCGCCGGCCGCGATCCCGCTCAAGATGTAGTGCTGGAAGGCAAGCGGGTCTATGCCGGCACAGGTGGCTCGCCGACGACGATGCTCGATCCCGGCGCGGACACGGTTCGGCCGGGCACGCTTCAGGACCTGGCCAGCTTGGCCCGGCTGGCCGACGCGCTGGAGCACTGTGACTTTGTCGTCATCCCCTTGTACCCCACCGACGTCCCCGAGAGAGACGTGCCGGTCAACCGCTTTTATACCTGCCTGGTCAACAGCACCAAACACGTCATGGGGGGCGTCTCTTCAGTGGATGGGGCACGGCAAGTTATCGAACTGGGGATGGCGATCGCCGGGGGGCTCGAGGCGCTGCAGCAGCGACCCTTCCTGTCGAACATCACCAGTTGGATGGTCAGTCCCCTCCATCTGGACACGGGCGTCACTCAGATCCTCATCGAATGGTGCAGGCATGGGCTACCGGTGGCCCTCTCGTCGGCGCCGATGGCCGGTTCCACCTCGCCGATGACGCTGGCTGGATCGCTGGTTCAGCTCAATGCCGAGCAACTGAGCGGCATCGTGCTGACGCAATTGGTCCGGCCAGGCACGCCGGTGCTGGCAGGGTACATCCCCGGCGTGGCTGACATGCGCACTGGCGGCTATCTGGGCGGTGCGGTCGAATTTGGGATGATGCAGGCGGGCGCTGCCCAGTTGGCCCACTTTTATCGCGTGCCCATCTACTGCTCCGGCGGCATGACCGACAGCAAGATTCCTGACGCCCAGGCAGGATACGAAAAGATGGCGACGTTGCTGCTGGCCGCCATGGGCGGGTGTAACTATATCCACCACGCGATCGGCATGGTGACCAACATGAGCGCGGCCTCGCTCGAACAGGCGGTCATAGACGACGAAATCGTCGGCATGGCCATGCGCGCGTTGCGCGGCATCGGGGTGACACAGGACGCGCTGGCCGTTGACGCGATCCAGCGGGTGGGGCCCGGCGGCCACTATCTGATGGACGCTCACACGATGCAGTTCATGCGCTCCGAGCTCTTTTATCCGCCGCTGGCCGATCGCCAGAGCCGGGCGATGTGGGAGGCGGCAGGGAAACAGGACACCCGCACGCGAGCCATCGCCCGGGCCGAGGCATTGCTGCGCGATCACAGGCCGCCTGGGTTGCCGTCCAGGATTGACTCGGCGATCCGGTCGAGGTTCAACATTCTGCTGTAGCTATTCAGCCCGGGGAAGGAGAAAGGAGCCGCCATGTCTTTCGCCCGTCGTACCGCTTATCTGAAAGCTGAAGGGGCCTACGCCGTGCTGGCCCGCGCTCAGGCGCTGGAAGCCCAAGGACGGGAGGTCATCCACCTGGAGATCGGCCAGCCCGATTTCAACACCTACCCCCACATTGCGCTGGAAGGCATCCGTGCCATCGCTGCTGGACAGACCCGCTACAACCCGCCGTCCGGCCTGCCTGCTCTGCGCCGGGCTCTGGCCGAGGATGCCGGGGAGCGGCGGGGCGTTCGGTTCGCGCCGGAGCAGGTCGTCGTCGCCCCGGGGACCAAACCGCTGCTGCTCCTGCCCATGCTTGCTCTCCTCGAAGCAGGGGATGAGGTGCTCTACCCCGACCCCGGCTTCCCGACCTACGAGGCAGCCATCCGTTTGGCCGACGCGAGGCCAGTGCCGGTCCCTCTGGTAGAGGAGCAGGGCTACGACCTGGACCTGGCAGCCCTGGATGCCAGGCTCAGCCCCCGGACGAAGATGATCCTCCTCAACTCGCCGAGCAATCCCACCGGCGGAATCAACTCGCCGCAGACGTTGGCTCACGTTGCACAGGTAGCGCGTCGTCACGGTCTTTGGATCCTGTCCGATGAGATCTATGCCCGGCTGGTATACGAGGGGGAGGCGACCAGCATCGTCTCGCTGCCAGGCATGGCCGAACGCACGGTCCTGGCCGATGGCTTTTCCAAGACGTACGCCATGACCGGCTGGCGCCTGGGGTTTGGGATCATGCCCCAACAGTTGGCCGAAAAGATGGCATTGCTGCTCACCCACTCGGTGGGTTGCACGGCCACGTTCACCCAGTTCGCCGGTCTGGCAGCCGTCCTCGGTCCTCAGCATGAGGTGGAAGGCGTGCAGGCCGAGTTTCGCCGCCGCCGGGACTTGATGGTGCAGGGACTCAACGCCATCCCCGGCATTCGCTGTCCGATGCCGCAGGGTGCCTTCTACGCCTTTCCCAACGTGCAGGCTTTTGGCCGGCCCGCCGTCGAACTGGCCGATTATTTGCTGGAAGAAGCCGGCGTGGCGGTGCTTCCCGGTACGGCCTTCGGCCACCACGGAGAGGGCTACCTGCGCCTGTCTTATGCCAACTCGCTGGAGAACATCCAGGAGGCGCTGGCGCGGATGGCCTGCGCACTGGCAGACCTCCAATGAAGCGGTCTGGCCTGTGGGGTGATTGGCCACAATCTCTGGACACGTGTTGCAGTGGGCATTTTTTACCGCAGAGTCGCAGAGAACGCCGAGTTAAAATCATTTTTTCATGACTCTGCGAGCTTTGTGTCTCGGAGGTGAGATGTGAGTAATCACCAGAACAAGTATTCTTGCCTCAGGTAGTGGGATGTGATATAATGAGTCCATATATGCTCCACTTTGTCCTCAAGCCTCATCGCGCCCCATTTCGTGCGGACAACCCAGGGCGCGTCGTCTTTTCACCCATACTCCTTTGCTGCGCATTCCGGACACCGATTGGGCTGTAAGTCCTACGGCCATTGAGAACAACCAGGAGAGCCTTCCAGGTGGGGCAGAAAGGAGGTGCTCTAGAAGATTTTCCGACTGTTTTGTCGGCGCAAGAGTTGGCAGAGACTATGGGTGACTCTTGTCTGCACCGACATAAACCTAACCTGCAAACCAAAGGAGGAGTTCGACATGGAGATCATCAAGAAGAAGCCGAACAATGAGGTCCACGCGTACATACCAGAGTTGAAGGACCTCTATCGCAAGGGCCGGATCAGCCGCCGGGAGTTCTTGCGAACGGCCACTCTGCTGGGCATGTCTCTGGGCGGTGCCAGCGCTTTTTTGGCTGCCTGCGCCACGGAAGAACCCACAGCCACCCCCAAGGCAGCGGCCACGGCAGCGCCGACCAAAGCAGCAGACACCCCGGTTCCCACAGACACCCCCGTACCGGTCGGCCCAAAGCGCGGCGGGACGATTACGATTGCCACCCGTGTGCCGCGCATTGACCACCCGGCCCGGCTTTCCTGGATCGAGGGCGTCAACCAGTTCCGTCAGGTGTGCGAGTACCTGACCTTCACCGGCTACGACAACATCACGATCCCCTGGCTGCTGGAGAAATGGGAAGCCAACGCCGCCGTTGACGAGTGGACCCTCTACTTGAAAAAGGGCATCAAGTTCAACGACGGGCAGGAACTCACCGCCGACGATGTCGTTTTCAACTTTGAGCAGTGGCTCGACGAGGACATTGGCTCCTCGATGGTGGGCTTGATGGGCGGCTATCTTTCGGCCGACAATGTCGAAAAGGTGGACGACTATACCGTCAAGCTCCACCTCACCACGCCGCAGCTCGCTGTGCCGGAGCACATGTTCCACTACCCGGCCATGATCGTGCCCAAGACCTTTGAGGGTGACATCACCAAGCAGCCCATCGGCACAGGTCCCTTCCTGCTCGAAGAGTACGTCGAAACGGAGCGGGCCGTCTTTAAGCGGAGGGAAGATTACTGGCTCATGGGCCAAGACGGCAAGCCGCTTCCTTACCTCGACAAACTGGTTTACCTGGACCTGGGCGAGGAAGAAGCCGCCCGTATTGCCGCTCTGCAGAGTGGTCAGGTGGACAATATCTTTAACCCGTCCGCAGAGATTTGGCAGGCGGTCAAGGATCTGCCCGGCATCGCCGTTTACTCGGCACCCACGGCGCAAACGTTCGTCATCCGCATGCGCGTCGATCAGGAACCGTGGACCGACAACCTTGTGCGCCTGGCGCTCAAAAAGTGCATTGATCGCCAAAAAATGCTCGACCTGGCCTGGTTCGGCAATGGCGTACTGGGTCACGATGCCCACGTCGCACCGGTGCATCCTGCCTACTGCGAAAAGCCGATCCCGGACTATGATCCGGAGGGTGCCAAGGCGCTCCTGGCCGAGGCCGGCTACCCTGACGGGTTGGAGGTCGAGCTTTCGACCCAGGAGGCCCGGGCCGAACCGGCGATGGCCCAGGTGCTCAAGGAATCGGCTGCGGCCGGCGGGTTCGACATCAAGCTCAACATCCTTCCCTCGGCTCAGTACTGGGACGTGTGGACCGAAGTCCCACTGGGCATCACCATCTGGGCCCACCGTCCCCTGGGCACCATGGTCCTGGCTCTGGCTTATACGGCCGACGCTGAGGGCAACGCTGCGCCCTGGAATGAGACCTACTGGGTGGACGACGAATTCAGCACACTACTCAAAGAGGCCGAGCGTACCATCGATGTCGAGGAGCGCCGAGAGATCATGTGCAAACTGGAAGATATCCAGATGGAGCGCGGCTCTGTAGGCATCGCCTTCTGGACCAGCGTGTGGTACATTGCCCACGAAAAGATCCAGAACGTGGACGCTCACCCCACCAACTATGATATCCTCTACGATGCGTGGATCGACGAAAGCGCGTAAGGCCACTCAAACATAGTGGCGGTCCGATGGGGCAGTGAGATGGGAGCGAACTCCCATCTCACGCCCTTCACCTCTCGACAGGGGAAGACCTATGGCCAGATATATCCTTCGTCGCCTGGGCTTTATGTTGCTGACCATGTTACTGGTATCGGTTTCTATTTTCCTGATTTCCGAGGCGGCCCCGGGCGATGTCGCGCGCCACATCCTGGGGCAATTCGCTACCCCAGAGCAGGTTGAACTGCTCCGCGATCAAATGGGACTGGATGAGCCGTTGACCGTCCGCTACGTGGATTGGTTGATCGGCAACGACTGGCGTCTGAACAGGTTGGTCGGCAAGCCCCTCAAGCAGACCCAGGTCAGCGAGTACGATGACCCCGGCTGGTGGGCCGTCGAGTCCGACGGGACGCTCAAACAATGGAAAATGAAGAAAAAGGAAGGGTTGGTTGAAATCAGCGTCACCCCCGATGGCGAGCGGGAAGAGATGCCTTTCGAGGACTGGCAGCTCGACGAAAGCGGCGAAGAGATATTGTGGGGGGTGGACACGGCCAACCACGTCGTCCTGTGGCGCAAGGAAGGCGAAGCCAAGGATGTTGGGCCGGCATCAGCAGGCCGGACGATGACAGAAGCGAGCGGCGAAGAATATTATCCCATCAGAAAGGGTCTGCTGCGGGGGGATCCCGGTATCTCCCAGCGGACCAACCGTCCCGTGGGACCGACGCTGGCCCGCCGTCTGCGCAACTCCCTCACCCTGGCGGCTATCGCCTTTGCCATTGTCATGCCCATTGCCTTGTTGCTTGGCATTTTGGCGGGTTTGCAGGAAGGTCGCCCGTTAGACCGTGGCATCTCGCTCTTTAGCCTGGTCACGACTTCGATCCCAGAATTTGCCAGTGGTGTTTTTTTGATCCTGGTGTTTGCCTTCTGGCTCAAGCTTTTGCCCGGTGCAGCCATTTTCAGCAGCGACGTCGCCCCTTGGAAAGAGCTCAAATTGCTCATCCTGCCGGTGGCGACTTTGACTCTGGTCGAAGTGGGGTACGTGGCCCGCATGACGCGCGCCAGCATGATCGAGGTCATGAACGCCCCCTACATTCGGACGGCGTTCCTTAAAGGCCTGCCCTATTGGCACATTGTCTTCAGGCACGCGATTCGCAATGCGCTGATGGCGCCCATTACGGTGATCATGCTGCACGTGAACTGGCTCGTCGGCGGCATCGTCGTCGTCGAGTCGGTGTTTGGCTATCCTGGCCTGGGCATGTACCTGCTGGACTCGGCACTGTTCAAGGACGTCAACGCCATTGAAGCCGGGGCGATGGTCATGGTGGCCCTGGCCGTGGGCACGCAACTGATTGCGGACATCCTGTATACCTTTTTCAATCCACGCATCCGTTACACGTAGCATCAGGGTAAACTACAGGAGTGAACAGCTATGACCCTACCTGAAACGACGTCCGATGGCAGGATAGAGGCTCGCCGCCGTCCGTGGCAGCGCATGTGGGACGGGTTTTCGATCGTTCTGCGATCCCGCGTTGCCGTGATCGGTTTGGCGATCGTTGTCTTTTGGGTGGTGGTGGCTATCTTTGCTCCTTTGATTGCCCCCCACGATCCCCTGGCACAAGACTCGTCAGCCATCAATCAAGGGCCATCCAGATTGTACCCCTTGGGGACGGATAACCTGGGGCGGGATATTCTCTCCCGGCTGGTCTACGGTAGCCGCACGATCCTGATCCTGGCTCCTCTCTCTGTCCTGGCTTCTGTCGCCGTAGGCATCTTTTTAGGGCTTATCGGTGGCTACTTTGGCGGTCTGATTGACGAGGTGGTGATGCGTATTCTCGACGCGATCATGGCCTTCCCGACCATTTTGCTGTACCTGATCATCATTTCGGCCATTGGGCCGTCGGCCCTCAACGTTGTCATCGCCATCACCTTTGTAGGTGCGCCGGGCATCGCTCGGCTGGTGCGCAGCCTGACGCTTGACATACGCGTTCGAGAATACATTGCCGCAGCGGAACTGCGCGGTGAGAGTTCGTGGTACACCATGTTCATCGAGATCCTGCCCAACGCCCGCGGGCCGTTGATCATAGACGCCATGCTTCGGGTGGGCTATGCCATCTTTGCCATCGGTACCCTCGGTTTCCTGGGTCTGGGCCTCCCGCCTCCTACTCCTGACTGGGGCGGCATGATCAGCGAGGCTCGCAAGTACATCTGGACGAGCCCCCTGGGTGTGCTTTGGCCGGCCATTGCCATCTCTAGCCTGGTGGTAGGTCTGAATCTCTTTGCCGATGGCCTGCGCGAAGAGTCGTTGCGCTACCAGTAGCGAGGTCGAGGGTCAAAGGTGAGCTACAAGCACTTCACAGAGATGCCTGTTTGGCAGCAGGCGCATGAAGCGGTGCTGAGATCGCCTATGACCTCAACAAGATCATAAAGACACTCTCTGCGCGCGCTTGACCTTGACCTCAATCTTGACCTTAGTCCTAGAAGGAAACAGACATGACAAGTCATAAACCACAGACACCCATTCTGGAGGTCGAGAACCTGGCCATTTCGTACGAGACGCGCACCGGGGACGTGCCGGCCGTGCGCGATGTCAGCTTTGACATCATGCGGGGCGAGGCCCGCAGTATCGTCGGCGAGTCGGGCTGTGGCAAGAGTACCGTCGCTTTTGGCATCGTCAATTTTCTGGGGCGAAATGGTCGCATCGTAAGCGGTCGTATCCTCTTTCAGGGCCAGGATCTGGTGGATCGCGCACCACAGGAGCTGCGCCGCATCCGAGGCGATCGGATCGCCATGGTCTACCAGGATCCGATGCAGGCTCTCAACCCGTCCATGCGCCTGGGTGACCAGATGAGCGAGGTGCTGACCGTTCATCGAGGTATGGCCAAGAAAGACGCACAGGAAAAATGTATTCAGATGTTGGAACGGGTCTATATGCCCGACGCGGCCAATGTGATGCGACGCTACCCTCATCAGATCTCGGGCGGGCAACAACAGCGTGTCGTCATTGCCATGGCCCTGCTCAACGATCCGGCCCTGCTGATCATGGACGAGCCGACCACCGCGCTGGACGTGACCGTCGAGGCAGCCGTGCTGGACCTGATCGCCGAGCTGCAGCAGGAATTCGACACGGCCATCATGTACATCAGCCACAACCTGGGCGTCGTCGCCCGCGTGTCCAGCAAGGTGTGTGTCATGTACGCTGGCGAAATCGTCGAGCAGGCCATGGTGGAAAAGGTCTATTTGACACCTTACCATCCTTACACCCAAGGGCTGATGCGCTGCGTGCCCCGGCTGGGCATGGACAAACGCAGCAGTTATCTATATCCCATCCGGGGACGGGTGCCCTCGCCCACGAATCTGCCGCCTGGCTGTATCTTTGAGCCGCGTTGTGACTATGCCCGGGAAAGGTGTCATCTGAAAAGGCCACAACTGCGCGAGGTCGAGCCTGGTCACTTTGCGCGCTGCCACTTTGCCAAAGAGATCGCTCAGGCGGGCTGGGAACTGCCGGAGGTGCTGAGCGCCGACCTTTCGGCCCCGGCAGAGTGGGCTGAGGAGGGCGAGACGATCCTGAAAGTATCAAACGCCAAGACATACTACAAAGTGCCCTCGAAGATGCTCATTGGGGGAGGGAAACAGGTTGTCAAAGCGGTGGACGATGTCAGCTTTGAGGTAAAAAAGGGAATGACGATGGGTGTCGTCGGTGAGTCGGGCTGCGGCAAGAGCACACTGGTCAAGACGGTCATCGGCATGGAAAAGTCGACCGGCGGCGAGTTTGAGTTCATGAACATGGACATCTCACTGCCGGTGTCCAACCGAGACCTGGCACTCATCCAGGAACTACAGATGGTTTTTCAGAACCCCGACTCTACGCTCAACCCCTCGTTCAACGTCGGCTACCAGATTGGACGCCCGCTGCAGCGGTTCAAGACCGTGCCGCGGAGCCAGGTCCGGGCCGAGGTCGTCCGTCTGTTGGATATGATGAAGCTGGGTGAACGTTACTACGACCGTCTGCCCCGCCAGCTCAGCGGCGGCGAGAAGCAGCGGGTGGGCATCGCCCGTGCCATCGCCGGCCACCCCGAGTTGGTGCTGTGCGACGAGCCGGTCTCGTCGCTCGATGTGTCGGTCCAGGCAGCCGTGCTTAATCTGCTGCTGGAAATCCAGCAGGAGCTGGGCACGACGATGGTCTTTATTGCCCACGACCTGAGCGTGGTGAGATTCTTCTGCGATCAGATCGCCGTGATGTACCTGGGCCAGATCGCCGAGATCGGTCCAGCGGAGGCGATCTATGCGCCGCCTTACCATCCCTATACGGAAGCTTTGCTATCAGCCGTGCCTATCCCCGACCCCAGGGCAGAGCAGAAACATGTCCGGCTGAGTGGCACGGTGCCCAGCGCGCTCAACCCGCCCAGTGGCTGCCGCTTCCACACCCGCTGCCCGCGCCGGGCAGATATGCTGCCCGATGGCGGCAAGATGTGCGAGACTGAGGTGCCTCCCTGGCGGGACGCCGGGAATGGGCACCGCATCTTTTGCCACATCCCACTGGAGGGGTTGCGTCAGATGGGAGCGGTAGTGACTATCAAGAACAACGCTTGATCCCGTCGCAGGAGGTGTCGAATGTTGGTTAGAGATTACATGACCCGGCATCCGCTGATGGCCGAGCCCACCATGTCGATTGTTGAAGCACAGCACTACATGGGTGAGAACAACATCCGTCACCTGCCCATTGTTGGCGACGGGAAACGCTTGTTGGGCCTGGTCACCCGCCAATCCCTGCTCGTTGACCCGGGCCGGTTGGGCAGCCTGGACGTGTGGGAAATTACCCGTTACCTCTCTGGTCTCACGGTCAAAGACGTGATGGTCAAGGCTCAAGACGTCGTCACCATAGATCCAGATACGACCATAGAGGAAGCTGCCCGCGTCATGGTCGAGAACAAGATCGGCGGTCTGCCGGTGTTAGATGAAGGGATCGTCGTGGGCATTATCACCGAGACGGACCTGCTGAGCCAGTTGACGGAAATCATGGCCACGAGCCTGCCCGGCGTGCGGGTAACGGTAAGGATGCCCAACATAAAGGGCGAACTGGCCAAACTCGTCAGCGCTATTGCTGCGCAGGGTTGGGGGATCGTGGCTTGCGGTGGCGCTCCTGCGCCCAAAGACTCGAGCAGGTGGGATGCTGTGGTCAAAATTCGCTACGTGTCCCAGGAAAAAGTTGTTGCCGCTTTGGAACAGGTTGAAGGCCAAGAAGTGGTGGATGCGCGAGAGATGTAGGCATCACGCGGCGAGTAACTGTACCATCACTGGTATCATAGAGGGCATGGGGATATTGTCACCATGTCCCTCTACGCTTATGGGCGTTTATGACTTGGCCAGCTCGCTATCTCGTTAACCGCCCATTCCAGAATTCGAGGTGAAGCAGATGATCGAAACGCACGGTTCGAGCATGACGAGTGCCCATTACGCTCGACTGGGTCAGCAAGAGTGTGAAAAAATCCACATGGCGACGCTGGAGATTCTGGAGCGCGTGGGGGTTGACGTCCACGACGAACAGGCCCGCGAGTTGCTGGTCAAAGGCGGGGCCACAGCAGACGGCATTCGCGTCCGCGTCCCCGAGCACATAGTGGACAAGGCCCTGGCTCTGGCCCCAAAGCGGATGACGCTGTACGGTCGCCACGGCGGAGTCGCCATCCGAGCCTGGGGGTACAACACCTACTATGGCGGCGGCTCCGATTGTCTCAACGTGCTCGACCATCGCACGGGGCAGAGACGGCGGGCGGTTGTCCAGGATGTCAAAGACGCGGTGGTTGTGATGGACGCGCTGCCTGAGATAGCCTTCGTCATGTCTGCCTTCTTGCCTGAAGACGTAGATCCGCGGATCTACGATCGTTATCAGATGGAGGTGATGCTCAACAACACGACCAAGCCGATCGTCTTTGTCTCGCCAGACCTGGAGGGCTGCGTGGCGGCGGTCGAGATGTGCGAGATCGTCGCCGGGGGCGCCAAAGCCTTTCGACGACGCCCCTTTGCCACGTGCTACATCAACGTGACGTCGGGGCTCGTGGCCAACGCCGAAGCCCTGCAAAAGTGCATCTATCTGGCAGAGAAGGGTCTACCTGTACTGTACATTCCCCTCAACGCGGGCGGCGTCAATTCGCCGACGACCACGGCCGGCTGTATGGCTTCCATGAACGCGGGCACCCTCCTCGGCATCGTGCTCGCCCAACTGGTGCGGGAAGGCACACCCGTGGCCGTCCCGGGCTGGAACGGCGGCCCCTACAACCTGAAGACGATGGTCGGCAACTATGTCCTGGCCGACGAGCAAGGCGTCCCCACCTCGATGGGCAAATACTACGACCTGCCTGTCTTTGGGCTGGGTGGCTCGACAGATGCAAAGGTGCTGGATCAGCAGTGCGGCGCTGAGGTGGCTTTGAGCCTGTTTACGGCGCTGATCCACGGCGCCAACATCGTCCACGACGTCGGGTTCATGGATTCGGGCTTGCAGGGTTCGCTTCAGTTGCAGGTCATGGCCAATGACCTCATCGGCTGGATCCGGGCTGCCACGGCCGGCGTGCCTGTCGACGACGAGACGCTGGCCCTGGACGTCATTGATGAACTGGGGCCGACGGGCGACTATTTGACCCACGAGCACACGCTGAGGCATTTCAAAGAGCCGTACTACTCCAAGCTGGCGGACAAGGGGACCTACTCGCAGTGGGTCGATCGGGGCGCGACGACGATGGAAGAGCGGGCAGCCCGACAGGTGGACGAAATTCTGGACAGCCACCAGCCAGAATCCCTTCCTGCCGACGTGCAGCGGGATATCAAAAGGGTCGTCGAGCGCGAGCAGGCGTGGATTGACAGCCGGGGGTAGGGGAGACAATACAGGACCTGGAAGGCGTTATCGCCGGCCTGGATCGTGCTGTGAAACCGTGACGATCAGATGGGACAGTAGACCATGACACTCGTGGACGAATTCGTAGCCATCTTTGGGGTCTGGGAAGAGGCCCGGCCCTACCTTCACATAATGGTTGACGAAGAGGAGATGAGACTCGTCATCGCCATACAGGGCAAAGCCGTCACAGTGGACGAGGTGGCCGAACTCTTGGACATCACGCCCGACCAGGCTTCTGGCCTCCTGCAGCAGGGTTACTCACGCTGCATCTTGAACAAGGCGGTCGACAACGACGTCACGACCTATTCCGCGGCCGACTTTTACGCGCGCCTGGATCACTTTGCCAAGTTTGAAAACTGGGACGACATCCCTGCCACGGACCGTAAGGCAATGGATCGTCGCTTCCTGGACGAGTTTATCGCCAAACACCGGCCCAACGTCGAACGGAAGATGCAAGGCTTGGCGGCTCAGAATGCTTTGCCTAACGACACGATTCTGCTGTTGAGCGAAGTCGAGGAGATGATTGAGGCAGCGACGAACATCGCCGTTCAGCCGTGCGATTGCCGGCGCCTGGGGCAAAACTGCGACTTTCCTGTGGATACCTGCATCTGGCTAGACGCAGGTGCGCTGGAGGCCCTCGAGCGGGGCCACGGCCGGCGACTGACCCGAGAGCAAGCCAGAGAACTGATTCGCTGGGCAGACAAGAAAGGCCTGATGCACACCGCCGACGGCGAATGGCAGACGAGGGGGCTCCACGCCATCTGCAACTGCTGCGCCTGCGATTGTTATCCCTTCCGCGCTGCTCAGGAACTGGGAAGCAAAGGCGCCTGGCCCAGGAGCCGGTACGTCGCGGTGCACGACCGAGAAAAGTGCAACCTGTGTGGCGCATGCGTCAAGCGTTGTCACTTTGCTGCGTTTTATTTCGATGATGTCATGACGGAGTTTGACGGGACGGCGAGGAGAAACATCCTGTTCGAGCCACAGAGGTGCTGGGGCTGTGGCCTGTGTGCCAACACCTGTCCGACCGGCGCCATCGTTATGGAAAAGCTATAAAGCAGTCGGCGTATGTTGACATAAAAGTTATTAAGGTGAAGGATCTGTCCGATGACTCTTATCACTCGCGTCCTGGCTGTACCGGCCGTGGGCGCATACTACTATGATGACCTGTCAGCCCTTCAGGCCAGGCCCATCCCCCTGGCCGAGCGGTATACCGCTCGGCCGGTCACACCGGGTTTCCGCCGCGTGCGCGAGGTGGCCGAAGCCGTCTCGGTCGGCCTGGTGCTCGATACCGGCCAGGTCGCCTGGGGCGACTGCGCCGCGGTGGAGTTCAGTGGCAAGGCCGGCCGTGATCCGATCTTTCGCACCGAGGGCGGTCTGGCGACGATTCGTCGCACGGTTGCTCCGGCGCTCCAGGGCCGGGCGCTCACCGGTTTTCGCGAACTCGCCGCCGAGGTGGAGGCGCTGCTCGAGTCGGTAGAAGTGATCCGGCCGCTGCCTCACCTCGAGGAGGACGGCGCCGAGAAAGAGTGGTCCCGCCGTGAGCTACTGACCGCGCCGGCCCGCTGGCTGCGCCCTGAGCGCGTCGCCGGGGTGGAGCCAACCGAAGAAGAGGTGACCGGGCACGTCACGGAGGAACGCCGGCTGCATACCGCGATCCGCTACGGCGTCAGCCAGGCGCTGCTGAAGGGGGCGGCGCTGGCACGCGGCGTGACCATGGCCGAGGTCATTGCTCAGGAATGGGGCCTGCCGCTGCCCGACGCGCCGGTACCCATCCATGCCCAGTCGGGCGGCCAGCGCTATGACAACGCGGACAAGATGATCGCTCGCCGGGTGGCGTCGCTGCCTCACGCCCTGGTGGACAACATCCCGGAGCAGCTTGGCGAGGACGGTAACGAGCTGACGCGATACGCCCGCTGGCTCAAGGCACGCGTCCAGGAACTGGGCGGCGAGGACTATTGCCCCACGATCCACCTGGACGTTCACGGGGCGCTGGGGCAGATTTTCGAGAACAATCTGGGCCGTGTCCTGGGGCATTTGCACGCGTTGGAGTTGGCCGTGCAGCCCTACCCTTTGAGAGTAGAGTGTCCGGTGATGATGGAGAGCCGCGCGGCCCAGATTCAGGCGATGAAGACGCTGCGCGAGTACGTCCGCTTGCGCAAGATGAACGTGCAACTCGTCGCCGACGAATGGGCCAACACGCTGGACGACATCCGTGCCTTTGTAGATGCCCAGGCGGTTGACATGATCCAGATCAAGATGCCCGACCTGGGAAGCGTGCACAACACGGTCGAAGCGGTATTGTCCTGCCAGGCTGGCGGGGTGAGGGCGTTCCTGGGCGGCAGTTGCGCCGAGACGGATCTCTCGGCGCGGGTGGCCGTCCACGTCGCGCTGGCGACCCGGCCGGACATCCTCATGGCCAAGCCAGGCATGGGCGTGGACGAGGGCATCACCGTGGTGCAAAACGAGATGGCGCGCACGCTGGCCTGGATCGGAGCGCGGGGCGCGTGAATTGAGTGCTGCCGGAGCCGAGGGACACAGGACAGGATACCGGTCTCTTGGTCGAGCCATCGCGAAAATTCTCCAAACGGCTCACTCGGGGTATAATGGGGAGTTGTGAAGCGCGATGGTGGATCAGCGTCACGGCATCGTAGGGGCGAGATCACCTCGCCCAGTATAATGGGGAGTTGTGAAGCGCGATGGTGGATCAGTGATACGACAAAGGATGATAGCTTGGCATGAAGTCAGTTGAAGCTGGCACACAGAAAAGTCGAAAGAGCATCTATCGAGATACCAACCTCCAGATTGTTTTCGGCGTCACGCTGATGGCCGTGCTGGGAGTTTCGAGCATCACCCCGGCTTTTCCCAGGATGCTACGAGAGCTACAGGTATCCGCCCAGACGGTTGGCTTGCTTATTACCGTTTTTACCTTGCCCGGCGTTTTCTTGACCCCTGTCCTGGGTATCCTTGCCGACCGGTGGGGCAGAAAAAAGATACTCGTTCCTTCTTTGATGCTGTTTGGCGTCGCTGGAGGGGCGTGCGCGTTCGCCCGGGATTTCAACCTGCTGTTGATATTGCGTTTCTTGCAGGGGATAGGCGCAGCGTCCTTGAGTTCCCTTAATTTCACGGTCATCGGCGATCTCTACTCAGGCAAGGAGCGCGCGACAGCCATGGGCTATAACGCCAGCGTGCTCAGCGTGGGCACAGCCAGCTATCCGGCGATCGGCGGTGCACTGGCCATGCTCGGGTGGTACTATCCGTTTGTTCTGCCCTTCGTCGCGGTTCCGGTGGGACTCGTCGTTCTGTTTTCGCTCAACAACCCTGAGCCCAGGAACGAGCAGCGCCTCAAGTCGTATTTGCGCGACGTCTGGCAGGGCATCAAGAACCGTCGGGTCCTGGGGCTGTTTGCGGCCAGTATCATGACCTTTATCATCCTGTACGGATCATATTTGACCTACTATCCGATCTTGATGCAGGGTTCGTTCGGCGCCTCACCTCTTACCATCGGTCTGATCATGTCGAGTATGTCTCTGACGACCGCCTTCACATCGTCGCAGCTAGGCAAGTTGACCAGACGCCATTCGCAAGTTGTGCTTCTCAAGGGGGTCTATCTCCTCTATGCCCTGGCTCTGGTGATCGTTCCGTTTGTGCCCAGCCTGTGGCTGCTGTTGATTCCCACGGTCATCTTTGGCATAGCGCACGGCATCAACATTCCCAGCCTTCTGACACTCCTGGCGGGGTCGGCACCTGCGGAACACCGGGCTGCGTTCATGTCCTTGAACGGGATGGTTTTGCGGTTGGGACAGACTTTGGGACCGCTCGTAACCGGCGCAGTCTTTGGGCTGTGGGGCATAGGAGGCGCTTTTTTCGCCGGGGCCGGCTTTTCGCTTGCCATGTTCGTGTTGGTGTTGATCCTGATCGGGCGGGGTTAGAGCGGCAGTTCACGCGCTTCTGTTCGAGAAACGGAGAGGGTATACAGTGGAACCCGTGTCATACAAGCTGTTGCCGTCAGCTTTTGGCACTCTTGGCATCGTGTGGCAAGAAACAGAAAGGGATCCAAAGGTCTATCGAGTGTTTCTGCCCAACCAGCGCGCGCCAGCGGAAGACCTTGTCCACAAGACTTTCCTTGGCGCCCGCCTGGGCTCGTGCCCTCCTATTGCACAACTCGGTGAACGAATTCAGCGCTTCCTCGAGGGTGAGGCGGTTGATTTTGACATAAGTGTTATCGCTCTCGAAAGGTGTTCTGCATTTCAACGGCGCGTTCTCTTGGCGGAGCATGGCATTCCGCGAGGGTGGGTGAGTACCTACGGGAGGATGGCGAGGCATCTGGCCATCCCGGGAGGGGCCAGAGCCGTGGGCCGGGCCCTGGCGCACAATCCGTTCCCGATCATCATTCCTTGTCACCGGGCCATCTGGTCGGATGGCCAACTGGGCGGGTTCCAAGGCGGCCTTGAGATGAAGCGAGCTCTGCTCGAATTCGAAGGGATCGCGTTTGCCCCGACAGGAAAGGTCCTTACAGGTAGGATGTACTACTAGCCTGCCGCCGCACTGTGGCCTGGCTTCATCCCGAACTGGCAGCTGGTTGCTCGCACGGGCGATGAGGTTTAGCGCTGGAGATGTGAATGAACATCAGTTTCTTGCTTCGGGGGCTCGTCATCGGCTTTTCCATCGCCGCGCCTGTCGGGCCAATCGGCGTGCTGTGCATCCGCCGAACCTTGGCCGAAGGGCGCCTGGTTGGCCTCGCCTCTGGTCTGGGAGCGGCCACGGCGGACGCCGTCTATGGCTGCATCGCCGGATTCGGGTTGGCGTTTATTTCCAACGTCTTGATCAGGCAACAAGCCTGGCTTCGTCTCCTCGGTGGGGCGTTTCTGTGCTATTTGGGCCTCAGGACCTTGCTGGACAGGCCCGCAGAACGAGAGGCCTCAGCCAAGGGAAATGGCCTCTTGGGTGCCTACGCCTCGACGTTCTTCCTGACGTTGACCAACCCGATGACCATCCTCTCCTTTGCGGCAATATTTGCCGGGTTGGGCGTGGCAGATGCGGGCAGGAGCTATGCCTCGGCGGGCGTCTTGGTCCTGGGTGTGTTTACCGGTTCGGCCCTGTGGTGGCTCGTCCTGAGCGGTGGGGTCGGCTTGCTTCGGTCCCGGTTCAACGCTGAGATGTTGCGCTGGGTAAACAGGATGTCGGGCGTCATCATCGCGGGATTTGGTCTGTTTGCCCTGCTGAGCTTCAGAGGATGAGGGCCTATCAGCGGCGGTGACTCGAGCCTTTCTATGAAGGAGTCTATGTCTATGGAGGCCAACTATCACGCTTGCCAGACGCCGCAGTTTCGCGTCCTGTCGGATCGGCAGATTGTAAAGGTCTATCAGGCGACGCTGGAGTGCCTGAACCACACCGGCGTCAACGTGCTCAACGCCGGTGCGCGCGAGTTGCTGGCCGGGGCCGGCGCGCGCGTGGACGGCGTGCGGGTACGGATTCCGCCTCACGTCATCCAGGACGCCGTGGCTGCCAGTCCGCGTGCTTTTACCCTGTGGGGAAGAGATGAGAGACACCGGCTGCAAATCGTGCCCGACCAGGTTTACTTTGGCCCCGGTCCCACGTGTACCTATTTCATTGACCCGCAAACCGGCGAACGGCGCAAGGTTCGCCGGGGCGACCCCGGCCTGACGGCCCGGGTGTGTGATGCGCTGGACAACATTGATTACGTCATGGGGTTGGGCTTGATCCAGGACATCACGCCTTCGCTGGCACCGGTATACGAGTTCGCCGAGATGATCGCCCACACCGGCAAGCCGGTGTTGCCGTGGGCCTATTCGCTCGACAACGTGTCTGACATGTATCACATTGCCCTGGCCGTGGCAGGGAGCGAGGACGCCTTGCGCCGGCAGCCCTTCTTTGCTCTCTTTGCGACGTTTCAGGCGCCACTGCAGCATACCGACGAAGAGCTGGCTAACGTGCTGTGGGCCGCCGAGCACGACGTGCCCGTCGTCTACCTGGGCGGCGGCACCGCCGGATCTACTTCGCCAGTCACCGGCGCAGGCACGCTGGTCGTCTACCTGGCGGGGGCGTTGAGTGGCCTGGCGATGGTCCAGCTCAAGAAGCGCGGGGCGGCGGTGTGCATCGGCGGCGTGCCCCAGCCAACCGACCTGCGTACCTGCCGGCCGGCCTATGGCGGGCCGGAGATGAGCCTGTACAGCGCGGCCATGTCAGACATCTCTCGCTACCTGGGCCTCCCCTTCATGGGGACGGCCGGTGCTTCTGATGCCAAGGTCCTTGACCTGCAGGCAGCGATCGAAAGCACGGTGCAGGTCGTGCTCTCCTGCCTGAGCGGGGCGACGCTCGTTCACGACGTGGGCTTTCTGGACTGCGCAAATATCGGTTCGCTGGAAATGCTGATCATGAACGACGAGATCATTGCCATGACGCGGCGGATCATGCGCGGCCTCGAGGTGAGTGACGATACACTGATGTTAGACCTGATCGATCAGGTCGGTCCGGGTGGAGAGTTCTTGTCGACGAGGGAGACAGCCCGGCGGTGCCGGGCTGAGATCTGGACGCCGGCGTTGATGGACCGCGACGCGTGGGTCAACTGGGAGGCGGCCGGTGCCAGGACGATGCGCGATCGCATCAAGGCGCGCCTGCAAGACATCCTGGATACCCACGAAGCGCCGCCTTTGCCCGGGGGCGCGGCGGAAGAGATCGAAGCGATCTTGAAGGCAGCCGAAGCACGCATAGCGTGATCCGTATTGCGCGTTGCGTGTTCCGTAGCGGAACGCGCAGTACGCAACACGCATCAAGGTGTAACCGGTGAACCGATTGCTTCTCGTGAATCTGACAACAGAAGAGATCAGGCGCACCGACCTGCCGGAATCGCTGCTCCGGCGGTTTCTGGGCGGCCGGGGGATCAATGCCTGGTTGCTGGCCGAGCAGGTTGGCCCGGAGGTTGATCCACTGGGGCCGGGGAACGTCCTGGCGCTCAGTTGCGGGCTGCTCACCGGCACCGAGGCGCCCTCTTCTTCCCGCCTGCACGTCAGCGCCCGATCGCCG
>Ga0180437_10004705_pt1 | contig 19210 bp, 13 predicted proteins | sample SS_ome_4_FD_132410 | JGI IMG/M metagenome (GOLD analysis project Ga0180437, IMG submission 132410) | Hypersaline lake sediment archaeal communities from the Salton Sea, California, USA - SS_3_D_1 metaG | ecosystem: Environmental > Aquatic > Non-marine Saline and Alkaline > Hypersaline >... | reverse complement strand
GTTTTCATAAGTCTGATCTCAGGCCCTTCAAAATATGGAAGTCCAAAATCATCTCTACGTAATAAACCTACTCCCGAAAGGATGCTGAAAGTTTTGCCGATTGCACAGGTTGTGTGAGCGATAAGCCCGATCCCTCTAAATCTTGGCTCTCTTATTAATGCGTCAAATCTGGTTTTACCTTGTTCCTTGACTTCGTTAAATATTTTCTGAAAAGTTGTTCCGAGGAGTTTCTCCGCATATATCTTATTCCTGAATGATCCCATCACCTCATTTTTTGAATCTAAAATCGGCATGAAAGTATCGTGGTCGATTCGATTGCTGATTCCAAGAAAGACCATTCCATATCCATCTTCTCTAAGAGACTGATCAATCCCTTTTTCAATATTGTCTCCTAATGTAACAGGATTCAAAGAATATATCATTTTACAAGCAATATTCCAATTTTCTTGGCTGTAATTTACAATCAAATCTGGTTCAGGTTTTGATTGGGCCTCAATTCCAGAAGCGAGAAATAAACAACCAGTTTCAAGCTCAAACGATAAATTTCTCGGCATCGAAGATTTATCAGCCATCGTCATAATTGGATTCTCGCTAGCCAATTGAGGCAATAATCTAATGACTCCGTCGAAACGAGGATGTTTTGATGCTTCCCTAATGCAACATATCAGATACCAGGAACCAATAGCTTTCGACATAACGCCCTTAGTGTCTAATATAGTAGGGACTTGGGATTCGTCTTTTTGCCAAACGATGAGTTTTTGCATAATATCAATGGCTTGGGCAAGGACTGAATTAGGCTCAACTGTTATTTTATTGTCTGATAGAAAATCGATAAACCATTGCGCATCATCTGTAGCTCTGGCGTATGATAAAACAGCAATTTCGGTGTAAGGATGAATAATCATTCGATTCGTTTAGCTCTTTGATTTGAGGCTCATCGCCCTCTCCTCATGATCCGGCATGTGAGCCGACATCAAGCTCTTCCAGAGCTTGCCGTGGTTAGGGATATGGTAGTGGAGAAGCTCGTGCAGGATGACGTATTCGCCCAGGGAGCGGTCCATACCGAGCAATTCAAGGTTAAACGTAAAATAACCGTTCGTGGAACAGCTTGCCCATTTATGAGTCATTGGCCGGACGGTGATTTGCTTGACTTTCACCTTGACCTTATCGGCGTAGAGATACACCTCTTCCTTGAATTCGCGTTTTGACTCCCAGGTTTTTATTGTTTTCTTGGTCATAGGATTGTTCTTACAAGTGTCTCAATTATTTGGTCAGTTATTCGTTTTTCATCGTCGAGAGAAAGCCCCAGGTCCTCGATTCTGTCATAGAGGTCGTTGCGCAGGTATCGAGTCAGCTTTTCGCTCTTAGCAAATTCCGGGTACTCGCTTATGATTTCCTCCAAGTCCTTGACTGCCTCCATATCAACGATGCCCTCAGCGGCCAAAACGTCACGGATGAACCAAGCCACGCTGGAAATGCCTTCCTTCTTCTGTTCTTCGTTTCGCTTGGCTTCGTTCTCCGCAAGCTCCAAAAGCTGCTTCAAAGCCTCCTGAGTGGTCATCTGGCGGTTGGAATAGGCGTCCATGATGTTCTCGGCACGTTCCTTGACTGAAATAAGCACGGGGTCGCCCGAGTTCTCCTCGGCCAGTTTTTGAATGCTCTTGATGAGGTTGATGATTTTAACTTCGTCGGGTTGGTTCTTGTCCTTGATTATTTGAATGCCCTTTTCGTCGAGCTTAATCAATTCCGTGCCCAGGCTTACCGGACTGCTCTGGATGTGTTCCTGTACAAGTTCGGAGGTCTTCTTCTGGAATTCACGGTCAATGTGAATCTGCTTGGCGTAGGCGTTGCGAAGCACCTGGTACATGCTCGAAAGCGTGGTGTAGTCGTCAATATAAGGCCGTAGGAAAGCATCTGGAGAGATAATCTCATAAAGCATCTCAATCTCATTGAAGAGCTTGAAGAAGGCTTTCCGCTTCTCGTCGTCCCTGAAATGCTCGATCAAAATCCCGGCAAGCCGGTCGTCGAAAGGTCCGACTAACAGGTCAAAATATGGCTTGGCTTCCACGGTCAATTTCTCGACAAAGCGTTTCTTCAAAAGGGCCAGGTCCTTGACGACCGCGTTCACCTCGTCACTGTCGAACGAGAGAGCTTTCTCCAGCTTGTCGAAGATGCCCACAAAGTCCAGGACAAAACCGTGAGGCTTGACCATCTTCATTTCCGCGTTCTCGTAAGGCCGGTTTACGCGGGCGATGGTCTGAAGCAGGGTATGGTCACGGAGCGGCTTGTCGAGATACATGCAATAGAGAATCGGCGCGTCGTAGCCGGTCAAGAGCTTTTCCGTGACAATCAGAATCTTCGGGTCTTTTCCAAAGGTGGCAAAGTCCCGGCGGATTTCCTTCTCCCGCTTTTCATCAGGGGTGAACTTCTTGAGAAGGGCTGTGTCGCTGTTGTTGCCGGTGTAGACGACCTCGCTCCATTCCTTGGGCAGGTACTTGTCCAGTTCCTTTTTGTAGAGGGCGCAGGCCTCGCGGTCAACGGCCACCAAAAAAGCCTTGTAATTCATCGGCTCGATGTATTTCTTGAAGTGTTCTGCCACGAACCTTCCGACTTTCTCGATACGTCCCTGGCCTTTTAAGAAGTTGCGGGTGTTGACGGCCCTTTCCAGGATGGCGTTCAATTCCTCGATGTCGGTGATGCCGTGTTGCTCGGCCAGGTTCAAGAATTCCCGTTCCAGTGTTTCCTTGGGAACCAGCATTTCATTAGGCGCGAGCGAGTAAAACAGGGGCAAGGTCGTGCCGTCCTCGATGGACTCGCTGATACTGTATTTGTGCAAATATCCCTTAATGTCGGAGATGCCGAAGGTCTTGAACGTACCCTTGCCGTACTGAGCCTTGTCCACCGGTGTGCCGGTGTAGCCAATAAAAGTGGCGTTCGGCATAGCCGCCATCATGAACGTGCCCAGGTCGCCGCCGGTTGTGCGGTGGGCTTCGTCAATCAGCACGAAGATGTTCTTGCGTTTGTTGAGATCGGCGGGCAGTCCTCGGAATTTATGAATCATGGAAACAACAATGCCGCGATAGTCGTCCTTGAGAATCTTGACCAGTCCCCGGATGGTCTGGGCGCGTTTGACGTTTTCCATCCCGGCCGCCCGAAGGTTCTTCTCCATCTGGTCTTCAAGCTCGTTGCGGTCGAGCATCATGATGATGGTCGGCTTGTCCGCATCGTTGGACTTGAAAAGAAGCTCCGCCGTCTTGATCATGGTGAAGGTCTTGCCGGACCCCTGGGTGTGCCAGACCAGCCCACGGGTTTCCTTTTCTTTTACAGCGCGGGCAAGAACGGCTTCGACCGCCTTGGCCTGGTGCTCTCGAAGGACGATCTTGGTAAGCTCCTCGTCCTTTTCGATGAACATAATGTATTTCTCGATCAGGGCCAGGACGTGAATAATATCGAAGAAGGTTGTTATCTTTTTTTCCAGCTTGCCGGCTTTGTCGCCTTTCCAGGCAAAGACGTTGCGACGCATGTTGTTCCAGGTGACGCCATATTCCAGCCTCATGCCCTCGCTGACTGAATAGGCTTGCTCAACGGCCAAAAGTTCTGGCGATTCCCGGTGATACCGGCGTATCTGGTCCAGTGCCTTGTCCAGGCCTTCAGAGGTAGTGAGGTTCTTGCATTCAAGGTCAATCACGGGGATGCCGTTAATGAGGAATACAATGTCCTGCCGGTTGGTGTAGCGGCTGTTGGAGAAGGTGAACTCGTCCGTTACTTCAAAGACGTTCTTGTCGGGGCGTTTGAGGACATTCACGCAATTCTGCAAGGTGGACGAGTCAACATCCTCACCTTCATGGAGAGCCAAACCCTCAGAGCCGACTGTAGCGCCATCCGTGATGTTGGTATCAACTCTCTGAATTTCCCCGCGATCATTGATTTCGGGCCTGAACGGCGGAGGTTGGAGGCTCTCCGGTTCGCCGTATAGTTTGAGCCTTTTAATAAGATAAAAGACCAGGGGCTCGCCCGTGAGTGCGGCCTTCGCCGCGTCCACTTTGGAGCGCCAGGGCCAGCGTGGAAGAGCCTTAACCCCTCCATCAGTGAACACGAAGGACTTGACGCGTTCTGGTTTTGTGGTATTATTCATCTTGGAATCTCCTTTGGGCAAAATTTGGTTGATTCCACGGGTACCATTGCGTGTGAGGCAATGGTACCCACAACTTCAATTTCTAGTATCTGGATAGAGACGGACTTTGGGCCGTAGGCTATCCTCTTTGGCCCATTGAATGGAAAATTGTGAAGGTGGCTTTTAAGCCTGTCACATAAGATAACCCAAAATTTCGCTTTTGTCAACTATGATGGAGAGAAAATTTTCAATCTTAAGATTTTTCAGCTAGTTACAGGAGAACAAATGTAACTATCTGCGAATTTTGCAGTCATCGGGGATCAATCTAACGAGGACAAGGAAAGTCTTTATGCGCAATGCCTCGTGCATTCGAGGCCGACATTACCCTCGCTTGCACTTGACATTTTAGGAAATGGTGCTTAAGATGGAACACGGGTTTTACAGTGATATGGCGATGTTGCCGATTGCCGTGTAACCTATTGACATTTATAGCATTTTAGTGTATGCTTATTTTATAAAAGAACATTTCGTAAATATATATGGTCAAATAATGAAACGAAGTATCCTGACAGACAGGATAAACACGGCCATATCCGTAATGGCCCAGCCTGGCGGAACCAGATTGCTTCCGGCCGGGCAGGGTCGGGTGCGTGATGTGTTCCGCCTCCTAAAAGGGAGGTTAGCGATGAGAAATACGGATCATCTTACCCGCGAACAATTGAGAGAGTTAATGCGCAAGCCCGTTTCTCCGAGTATCGCAGAACGCAGACGAAAAGCAGATGAAGATGCTCGATGGCTACTTGCCCTGAACCTCAATGAGATGGAGGAAGATGGACAAATAGTTAGAGCAAAAAAATCCGACGGAGATGATAAAGGCCTACATAAGTAGGCCTTATTTAATTTCTTAAAAAAGGAATTTAGATGTGGACGAGTTTCCTGCTGCAACAAAAATGAGAGAATTATCTAATCCTCCCCGTCGTACCAAACCAAGGCGGTGGGATGTCTGGTACTTTTTTAGTGAATTTTTGGGCATAGACGTACATGGCAGAGGACCTGTCTATCGTGCTTATTATAAGATAGGTGACGATATTCCTTACTGGAAAGAGCCTTGTAGAGATGATGATTGGATGAAATCAGGAAATGCTTATTTTTCAAATGACGTACTTTCACTCCATAGGGCAGCTATTGTAACCGATCCATTAGATATCGATGGCAATACACAAAGTTGTGTTTTTGCTTTTATGAGTCACCAAAACAGAATACCAGAATTATGTGTAACTGTAAGGCGTAGAGAATCTTATATTAAATGCCATTGTTTATGGCGAGAGTTTCCTATTTTCCGTGAAACTCTAATAAAGTATGATAAAAATCTGAATTTTCAACGACAGTCTAAGTCTATTAAAAAAATTAGAGAACTTTTACTAATTGATAATACTCATACATGGGTAGAGCGTCCATATGGTTATAATCAATTGCGTGAAAAAGCCAAAGAATTTGGTTTCGCTTATGCTGATCTAGTGGAAGTGCATCATAAAGCTTCAAGACAAACAATTAAAGGCATTATCGTTGGGGATCCAGCAATAATGGGCAGAGAGTCTTATGAAGGTTTGAAACCACAAATCCTTTTTCTGCAAATTATTGAATATGATGAAATAGATGAAGGAGAAGATTCGCCATTTATACCAATCGAAATTCACGAAGACGGAGAGAAAATCAAACAATCAATTGATCCCGTTGCATTTCGATTTGCGCCTTATGATGTCGCACATGTTTGTTTGAACGCAACTCTAGCTGAAAAGGACAATGTTATAAAAGAAATAAAACGGAGATTGGAGGAATTGTTATGAGAAATACGGATCATCTTACCCGCAAACAATTGAGAGAGTTAATGCGCAAGCCCGTTTCTCCGAGTATCGCAGAACGCAGACGAAAAGCAGATGAAGATGCTCGATGGCTACTTGCATACAACCTTCGAGAGATGGAATCTGACGCTATCCATATCAGTGAGAGCGATTTAACTGACGGGATAGGTGCTGATGACTCCATGTCCGAGCCAGTTCTACCGAGTGCGGTGGACAAAGGCAACGGAGACCTTTCACAGGCTTTTGTTGTGCTGGAAAACGACGAGCCTAGCTATACCAGTTCCTTGACCAAGGAAGCCTTGAGTTTTTGTAGCCAAGCAGTTCTTGATGGTAAAGATGAGCGCATATTGATGCCGAAGAGCCTTAAAGGTAAGGACCCAGCGTTGCCTGGATGGGGGTACAAGGAAGAATATCTCGTCCGCATTTTCCCGCCGGTGAAGGGTAAAAAGGAAGACGATCCTGAAAAGATAACCGTCCAGGTTATTGTCGAGCCAGAGGGCGAAAGGGATGAGATCAGTGGTTTGAATGTCATGCTCATGTTGGGCGACGAAAAAATTATAAGCCAGAATCAGATTACGCCAGGCCAGAGTGAAGTTGAGTTCGAGATTGATACGAGCCTTCTAGAAACGGGGAATCTTAAAATCACCTTCAATGCAGACTAAATTGATAAGGTTGGTCCTCTTTCGATTTAGAATATCCAGCAGAGTTGTGATACTTTATTCATTACGCATTCTTTTCCTATCAGCAATATTTGCGTTATTAAAACAAGTCCAAGTTTATTTAGTCGGGTTTATAGCAAATGAGCAATCAGGAAAGCCAGTCAATTAATGATCTGTTGTCTCCTGATGATGGAGCATGGATTAAAGTTGAGCCTATGCCAGGGGCTGCCTGGGCTTTTCGTGACAATCTTCATAAAATTGCTGCAGATGATTACGCCGGAGCCACAGATGCTATAAGATTTGGGCAAAACTACCTAAATGAGAGTGATAAACTCCCGATTTCCTTGCCCAACAAGTTCCTCTTGTTAACTGCCTTTGGCTGTTTTGTCTCCGAGATGGCTTCAAAGAATGCCACTGTTTCAGGATATGACTCCCTTGACAAAGAAGCCATTGTAATTCTTGATGAAGCTTACAACATATTAAAGGATGCGCAAAAGGTTTGCCTTGATAATAATTTTAAAATTCATCCTGATTTTCACTTTTGGATGAGTTATACACTTTCGCAGCTTCTTTTAGATTCGGTTGACCGTCCTCGCCAATCTGCGGATGAGGTCAACAAAGTTTTGATAAAAGCTACGCATGTACTAGAAAGCTATTCTAAGCTTCCGCGAAATCCACATCCTTATCCAGACGACATCAATCCTATTATCGTCTATCGTAATTGCCGAGCTTATCTTATTTTAACCAGAATTTATGAAAAGGCCTATAAATCCCGTATTAATTACCTCAATAATGTGAAGCAATGCAAGAGACACCTATATAAATTAGCTGACATTTTTCTGGAATACTATCTGAAAGATCCTTTTGTCCCCTCACGTTGGCAAAACGAGCATGATATATGGTTTTATTTTAAATATGATAGGATCAGAAATAACATTTATATTAGGTCATATGCTGGTGAATCAGAGAAAAGGCATAAAGCTTTGCTTGAGGATATTTTAAGATTTACAAGAAACATTTTACATAGAGCAGCCAACTTCATGTGTGTTCTCGGTGATTTTGAAAGAGCGGAAAAGTTGTTCGAAATGGTGCTTGACTATAAGGTTGTAGAACCGAATTATCCAAGTAATATTTCTTCCAAGGTTGAACTTTCTTTTGAATATAATGTTAGGTGCGATTTAGCTTTGAATGTCTATAAAAATATTGACATTATCAAGGCGATAACTCATCTTCAGATGCTTTTCAATGATCTATATAATCAAGATATATCAAGCAGACTGTATGATGCTGTAAGATTGCGGTTGCCTTCCGTTGTTATTGAATTGAGTAAATTATTGAATCTCATAGGGCAGTCCTCTGCCGCGAAGAGTGAATTAAGCTTAGCAAAGAAAATTGCATCTGAATTAAAAGATAATAAAACAAGAGAAAATGCCTTGCGATATATAGAAAATCTTAAGAATCCTGAAAACCACAAAATATCCATAGACATTTTAGAAAAAGCAAAGTACTCGATTGAAACCGGTTACCCTTTTGATATGCTAGAAAACTTCGAAGATCTTGCTAGAGACTTATTGAAAAAACCCGATGAATATCAAAAAACTTATCATAAATTAATATCAAGGGACAAAGAAGAAACCAACCCGACTAAAGCACGTTTCAGGAAGCTTCTAGAAAAAGTGGCGCCCTCCGAAAATACAAAGTCTAAGGAAGCAACAAAACTAATAAAGCAATTTCAATCAAATGTGGATGAGTGGGTAAAACTTTATCCAAGAGAACTAAAATCTATTGAGAAATATTTACCACCAAAAACAGCCTATTCTGATGAGAGGCCTAGAAAAGTTTTTCTCCTTTTACTGGATTTAGCCAGGATTATACATCCAGCCCGCGTCCCCCGGTTGCTATTAACGCTTGCTCAGATACAGATGGTTTGTGATAAGAATCAAGAATTAAATAAAAAGTACTGGTTGTCTCTCTTAGGCGGCGCTAGACATGAAGCCTTAAATATAAATGATTTTAACATGCTTTTAATATGTTATAGACTGCTAATTGAAAATGAGCCAGGCAGGATTACAAGAAGTCATAGAAAGAGTTTAATAGCTCAGGCAGAGTCAGCAATTGCTCAAATAGAACTCGGCTCTGATTTGACCACATTTCAAACAAAATCATTCTCCTCTATTTTAGATGCAGCTTTTGGGCTAGCAGAAAATCTTAATGGCATCGAACAGCAACTTAATGATAACAATGAAAGCGAATGGGTGTTTAGGGCATCTGAATTATTCAGAGCTAGGCTGCTAATCACTGCCAGGAGCGGCCTTTCCAAATCAATGGAGCCAGGACAAAAAGATTTATCAAAGCTTTTACTGGACGAGATGAAAATGGGTCTGAGGGGAAGGCGCGCTGAAGTGCCAGATGAATTCCATGAGAAAAAGGCAAGTTTCATTGAAGAGGAGATCCAAAGAGAAGGCAAAGTAGCAGCTTTTCATAAATTTGGAATTGCATGGTTTGATCCTGTGGCAAGGACTTTGAGCAAGCATGACACAAAGATTTCCGTTGTTAGCCTTACTGTAGACGAAAGCGGCAAAAGATTGCTACTTGTTGGTTTCGATAATTTTAATTTCAAAACGCCATGGATAAGGATAATCAATCTAAAAATTAAAATAAGCGACTTAATTCTGAAATGCTGGAAATATGACATTCCATCACTCCATGACAATCAATATCCTGCGCTCAGTAGGCTTTATGAACTGATTTTAAAGGATATAGAGTCATATTTCAATAACACTGATCTAATATATTTTGTATTAGACGGAAATTCTCTACACCTACCTTTACATGCTGCTTTCAATGCAAAGGAAAAGCAGTTTTTTATTCAAAGGCACAGAGTTGCCTATGCTTCTTCCGCACGTCTACTATCATTTCTATTAGGCCATGAGCGTTACAGGGTTAATAATTTGCTTGCATCATGCTCTTCTATTGCCGGGGGTAAGGATTTCGAAGATGATATAAAAGAAATCATGAGGCCCGCTGGCTATAACCAGTTAAAGTCATTGAAAAATATAAATTTTAACTCAATAGTTTACCTGTCCGGGCACGGAGAACATCGGCAAGATATTGAATGTAAGTTTGAAGAACATATCCATGCTTCTGATGATCCCAATTCTGAATATTATATGATTAAAAATAGCGATTTCCTAAACCCTCATCATAAATACAGAGCGCAACTGATATTTTTAAACTCATGTTTATCAGGCAAGGGTGCGCCGTTTGTAATGGATGAATTTGGCTTCAAATTCTCGATCATGGCCAGAGGAACGCAGACTTGCATGCTGGCTTTATCCGAAGTTGAAAGCAAATTCGCTCAAACTTACGCTAGGTCTTTATTGAAGAAGATTAGAAACGAACAGGACCTTCACGAAGCCATGCGCGACACGACCCTTGAATTCATCAACGATTCCAAAGGTAAATATAAAAAGCCATTCTACTGGGCGCCATATGTTCTTATAGGCGATTATAGGAAGATTATTTTTGAATGATTAAAGTGTAATTAGAGTACCGGATTGTAATCACGTAATGTAAGAAACTAAGGAGATCAAACAATGAAATGCCCGAAAAATACGGCTGTTTGCAAAGTCAGGAAAGTCCAGGAAAGTAATGAAACTTTCGGATCACCACCGACTTCATGCCGGGTATTATACGAATGTAAAGCGCACGGTTATTTTATTCACCATGTGGATAAAAACGCCGTCTCTGTATGTTTTGATGAGCGGCCCGATCTAGATTGAAAAAGGGACAGATTCACATGAATCCGTCCCTTGTTTTGATTACGCAAAAGGCACATCACTCAGATCATCCTTCATCTTCTTTTCAGCGTCGAATGTCTGATCTATGGTGTGCCCCGCGAACTGGAAGAACAGCGTGCGGTAGATTTCCTTGTCCTCCGGCGAGTTCTCCTTTAAGTTGGCGAACTGGATGACAAAGAACTTGCCCTTGTGGTTGCTGGTCTCTTTGAGTCCCAGGGTGGCCTGGTACTCGTAGAGGCTCTTCTTGCGCAGGCCCAGGGCAGAGAGGTAGGCCCGGACCGGCTTTAACTGGGTGCCGTGCAGGGAGATGAAGAACGGCACTTGGTCATCGCGGTTGATGCAGAGCAGGTTGATGACCTCGTTACAGAGCGGCCTTTCGTTCTTGTCCCGCCATTGAGCGTTCTGGCAGACCGGCTCAAACCGCTTCCCGTCCTCTTTGGTGCCGCAGATCGAGTTGATGGGCGTCTCGATGTTGTCCGCGGGATGGAGACCGTCACTGCTACGGCAGATCGGGTCTTCGTCCAGGTTCTCGCCCCAGCAGACCCTGCCCTTGGAGGCCGCGATGACCACGACATTGACCTTGTCGGTTTCGTCATTGGTGAGGTTGTTCTTGAAAACGCCAGGCGTGCCCTCCTTGCTGGTGGGCTGGACAATTTTATACCTGGGTATCACCAGGTCGCCGGTGTCGAATGCCTCCAGCCCCAGCATCTCGACCTTTCCGGCTTGTTCAATTTCACCTTTTTCCTCCCGCTTGACAGCGAGATTGCTTTTCTTGGCCATGATAATCCCTCCTTTCAAAAGTATTGTTCGTAACCTTGAAGACCTTCAAAGTCGGCCTTCTGCTCGACCGTTTCACCGTGCGGCTTGCAATAGGATACGGTCTCACAAAAGTTGCAGGGGCAGATATGCCCGATTTTCAGGGGCCGCATGGGAAAGATGTTGAACCTGATGCCCTGAATGATGTAGCGGATTTCCTTCTCGATGGTGGGTATGTCCTCTGTCCTTCTGGCGACAACGAAACTGGGATCACCCCTGATTTCCCCGGCCTGGTGCTGGACCCCGTTCTTGACCGTGGCCTTCTTGTACGGAACCAAGTTACGGACGTGGTACCATTCCAAAATGTCGGGCTGAAGGCCCAAGGCCCTGACCGCGCCGAGATAATAGATGGAAAACTGGATGTCCCGCGCCAAAAAGTCCGGCGACGGCTCGGTGGAGTCGGTCTTGATGTCGCGGAGTACTATCCTGCCCTGGGAGTCGCGGTACACGAGGTCAACAGTGCCGGTGATGGTGTAGCCGTTGATGTAGAAGTCAAAAGCAGCTTCCGAGTGAATCACGTCCAATCCCCGGTTGTGATTGGTGTAGGCGTTGACCAGTTCCAGGACCTGCTCCCAGGCCGGATAAGGCACTTCGCCGCGCCGCCAGTCAATCGGTTCTCTTATGTGGAATAGATGGATGAGCCGGTGGACGTTCGCGCCGATCACCAGGGGCATTGACTTGGCTTCCTCGACCTCCACGCCGTCCACGTTCAGGAGTTTGAACTTGCGCGGGCATTCGGAATAAAGCTTGAGGAGACTTTGCCTGTAAGGTCCTTGATAGCGATGGTTCGGCATTGCTCTCCTCCTTCAGGCCGCGAGTCCCGCGTCCAGAACATTGCTGGCAAGCGATTCCATCTCAAACCTTCTGTCCGCGTCAGGACAGCGCTTGGCGGAATTGCTCACCGCATTGACCACTCCAAAAAGGTTCCTTGAGGGTTCGGCCATGAAAGAATCCAGAACGGCCTTGTATTCCTCTTTGGTGAGGTCGTGGTCCTGGGCCAAGCGCTCGATGGCGTCAACGGGTTGCTCGATTTCCTTCTCAATGCTCCGCTTGAATTTCTCCATCAGCCTTGCGGAATCGTTTTGAACGTCCTCGATTACCTGCTGGACATGGCCCTTGATACGCTCCGGGTCTCCGATATGGCGGAAGCCACCCTTCTTTTCCCTGGCGACCAGGCCGTTCTTGCACTTGAGCCGATAAACCACGCCCATGATTGTGACCGACCGCATCCCGACCTCGGAATTGGCAATGTGGAGTCCTTGCTCCACGACATCGCCCGGCTGGATTTCCTCTGCCTTTGACGGCCAGGTGATACGGACGTGCGAGCTCAATTCCTCGAATGAGTTGAACACTACCTCTTCCGTGCCGTCCATGAAGTCAGAGAGAATCCTGAAAAGCTCGATGTCGTCAAAGGGAGCGTAGCGGTCGCTCACAATGGCCCTGACCTGGTTGGTTTTTACTATCCTCAGCATGACATCCTTTTCCTGCTCCATGTTCTGCATGAACCAGGCGACATTGAACTCCTGGAGAGCCGGGGGGCATTTGTTGAAAAACGAGAACGGCACTCCGATCCTGGCGCAAAGCTGTTTGAGGGCGTGTTCCTTGAGCACCAAAGGTCCAGCGGACCGGGTGCTGGCCCCGGCAAAGGGAATAAACTCCGGGCGGTCGTTTTCCGTCACTTTGAATCGAAACTGGTTAAGCTGACCGTACCGGTCAAATGGTTGAAGTTCACTAAAACGCCTTTCCGCCGCTTCCATTACCGCATTGAAATCAGTCATTTTCCTTTCCTCCTTTATTTTTTTAGGTTCAATACTCGCCCTTCTTGAGAGAAGGGCGGCGAGAGCAATCTTGAAGCTTTCAAGACTCCTCTCGAAGCCTTCCCGCCAGGCCCTTATCAGTCCGTTGCCACCGAAAAGGGCCTGCTTTCCCATTCCGGCAGGAGACATGGCAAAAACACCCCAGCATGACGGCCAGGATGCCGGGAAGGATTCAATCTGCGAGGCTGTAAAAGGAATGATCTTCAGGCAGGGCTTTTTGCCAGACACTGCCTAACAGCAGCTTTGGTTTTGAGACGTTGACATACTTGGTGGTTGTAAACCAGAACAAGGCTGATCCCAAAGCACCCCTTCTAACCTGATAGCAGCACTTGAGCAGGTTCTCCATGCGTTTCTGGCTTATGGTGACGGTCAATATTCTGATTGAAGCGACTCCAAAATCGGTTTTTGGCCCGCCGTTTTTCCACCAGTCATAATATGCCTTGTACCTGACAAGCATCTTTTTTGAACTGATGGTCCCGCGATCCATTTCCATCAGACAAAAATGCTCGGCCCCCTTAACACGGATAGCGAACAATGCGTCAGGAATTAAGTGCTGTCTTCGGTAGTAGTAGCTCATTGGATTAATTAATACGCAATTTGACCTGATGCTTGGACTGCTTCCAGGAGGTTAGTTCAAAGTCTCCTTTTTTCTGGTCCAAGCATTCCAGGCAAATGCGGAAATTATTGATAAGAATGGTATGTTCCAAAAATATGGTTGATCTTTTGTCGCTTGGCTTAAGATAAAAGATGTTCTCAAGGCCGAAACACAATCTCAACTGTCGCGCACCCTTGCGGCTCAAGGCGAACACGTAGCTATATGAGATCCTTTTTGCGGCCCTGGTCAGCACCAGCCGCTCAAGATAACCGTTCGTCCAAAGCTCAAACAATATTTTCCTGGCGTGAAAATAGCCGCGAACCGCTAAAATGGCTTGAAGCTGGCTTATAGTTAAATACCGATACCTTGATATGAGCTTGATGACCTTGTCATAAGCCGGTTGGTTGGTTCTCGGTATTGTTTTGATTGTCTTCATTTTTCGCAAGTTTTAAGTATGATAGCGAAACGCCTATCGCGGCGAATAAGGGCTGGTAATACTTCTCCCGGTCCTTGACCACGCGAGAGGTCGTGTCCGGCAAATAATACTCAAGCTCGGGATATCGCGATTTGAGCAGTTGAGATAGCTGGCGCTGATTTTTTAATCTCGTGTTTTCCGGCATGATGGTCTTGACCTGTTTGATCGTAAGAAAATACAAAGGACAATAACGGCTGTTGGCAAGCCCCTTGATGAAGGAAACCAACTGCAAATTGAAATTAGTGGCTTTTTGCGGAGCGGGCTTGAGCACCACTACTGCGCGGGGCCTGATCGAGTTCATGATACTGCAAAGGAGCCTGTTCGCCATCAGCAGTTTTTGGCTGTCGTCCTTATACCTTCTGAGGGACTTGACTCCAAAGCTTTTCAAGCCGGTTTCATCAAGTACCGAAAAACCCACAACTCTCCTCCCAGGCGCTAGGCCCAGGATTTGTGTTGACTTTTCTCTATCCATGAGGGTGACATTAATTGTATAAAATTGATCGCTTGCCTAACGCCAGTGATTGCTGGTCTTAATGATTCCGAGCTGCTTTTTAAGCTCAAGTAATCTGCTCCGCTCTTCGTCAAAGAAACTCTTATACAGGACCTCCGGCGGCACGTTCAGGGCCGCGCTCAGCCTGAATAACATCTGGCCGCTTGGAAAAACCGCGCCCATTTCGTAGAGGGAAACACGGCTCCTGTGCACTCCGATCAGTTGGCTTAGTTCATCCTGGGTCAAGGGTCGCGGATAGAATTTTAAGCGATACCGCTTGATGTTATTGGGATAATTTGGCCTATCCATAAGCGATAAGGTCAATAATCTTTGCTCTCATTTTATCGGCTATCTTTCGCTAAGAAAGAAGGAAAAATGTGTTCTTAAGCGCACATTTTATGCACTCTTTGTGGATAACTTAACCCGCTGTCCACAATATGGAAAGAGAAATATGCTGGTTGTAAAGAACATCCAATGTTACCTTTGGATAACATTTTGCCCCCTTTCTGAATCTTTATGGTGGAATATCATTAAAAGGTAAGCATTAACCGCCGCAATCATGTCTCTAAACCAAAAAGCCATTGACGAGCTTAAAAAGATTCATTTTGAGGAATTTGGTGAAGAACTCACCAACCAGGAGGCTTGGGATATGGGGATAAGGCTTGTCAACCTTTTTAAAACCTTGGCGCGTAGAGCAGGGTCCAGCGATCCCAGGGGGCTGGATAATTTGACTGAAAATTGATTTAAACGGTAAGATTACATCAGCCCTTCAAAATCTGCTTTTCAAACATTTTAACCACCATTCCATGAAGTGTTTTATCTACGCTCGAAAGAGCAGCGAAGCGGAAGACCGCCAGGTGCTCAGTATCGAAGCGCAAATCAAAGAGTTAAAAGCAGTGGCATTAAAACAAGGGCTTTCAATCGTGAAGGTGCTTCACGAGTCAAAGTCGGCCAAAGCTCCTGGCCGACCGGTCTTTAATAATCTAATAAACAATCTCTATCAAACCGAGGATGCTGGGATTCTATGCTGGAAACTGGACCGACTGGCCCGAAACCCGATTGACGGCGGACAGCTAATATGGTCGCTTGAGCAAGGCAGGGTCAAGGAAATCGTAACACCGCATAACCGGTACACCAACAGCGGTGATGATAAGTTCATGATGCAGCTTGAGTTCGGGTTCGCAAAGAAATATATAGACGATTTGAGCGACAACGTAAAAAGGGGCAATCGGGCCAAACTGGAGAAGGGCATCTTGCCCGGCAAGGCCCCGCTTGGCTATCTTAACGACAAGGATAAAAGGACAATCAAGAAAGACCCTGATCGGTTTTATCTGGTTAGAAGAATTTGGGACATAATCTTATCCGGGAATTACAGCATCCCGGATGTACTCAAAACCGCCGATGAAGAATGGGGACTGACCACTCGGCAATTCAAAAACAGAGGCGGCAAGCCCCTGAATCGAAGCATGTTGTATACCATGCTCGGAAACCCTTTCTATTACGGAGCGATTTTAAGAAAGGGAGAGCTTTATCCCGGCTCTCACAAGCCGATGATTACAAAGGATGAGTTTGACCAGGTTCAAAGGATGCTGAATCGCCCGAAGGCCAAACGTATTCCCAAGTCGTTTGCTTACACCGGCCTCATCAGGTGCGGAGAATGCAAAAGCATGATTACCGCCGAGGACAAGGTTAACAGATACGGTTATAATTACATATACTACCATTGCTCGAAAAGAAAAGGCGGACATAAAAATCAGTGCAGACAAAGATACATCCGAGTTGAAGACCTTGAAAAACAGATCATGTCATTCCTGGAAAAAATCCATCTGCCCATGAAGCACGTTAACTGGGCGATGAAACAACTTGAAGCCGCCAAGGAAGATGAAAAGAGGCTTCATGCCATGTCCATTCAATCGGTCAAGAGATCAATCATTGAATGTGATAAAAAGCTAAGGAACCTCTTCGACCTTAGATTGAAGGAACTCATCACGGATGATGAATTCAAGGCGCAGAAGTCGTTTTTGACCAATAAAAAAATCGCCTTGGAGTCAAATTTGGGCGATTTAGAGAAGAACCCCGACATCTGGTTCGAACATTCCGAAAGGCTGTTTTTTTTCCTAGCCTTAGCCAAAGAGGAATTTGCATGTGGACAGGATGAGATAAAAAGAGAGATTCTTGAAACTGTCGGTTCGAACTTTTTATTGCAGGATAATAATTTGCTAATTGAAGAGAAAAAACCTTTTCGGCTGATGCTTGAAAACGCCGGAAGTCCGATAGGGTGGGCGCTATAGGATTCGAACCTATGACCTTCTGGGTGTAAACCAGACGCTCTAAACCAACTGAGCTAAGCGCCCTGAATTAACTTATAACTTAAAACTAACAACATATAACGGTTTTTTGTTATGAGTTATAAGTGTTGGGTTAACGTGTGCCGAGGACAGGACTCGAACCTGCACAGCCAATATGGCTACTACCACCTCAAGGTAGCGTGTCTACCAGTTTCACCACCTCGGCTTATGTATCCTCGACAATATTTATATTCAATATCAATATATTACACTAAAATTTAAAAAAAATCAAGAGACATGACTGCTCTTGACAAAATACTATTAATAGTATAATATTAGATATTAAGTTAGGTGAATAATAATAAAATATAAAGGAGGTGGTTCTTTTTGAACCAAAATAAAAGAAATTACGTAAAACCAACGGTCAAAAAAAAGAAAAACGGTCCATGACGCGTCGCCCCCCGACCTAAAAACCCCGACAAATTCGGGGTTTTTACTTTTTCTTTTTTAATTCTTTAGCCAGTTTAGGATTTTTTATTTCAAACCTGATAGCAAAAGTTGAACCTTTGCCCTTGCCTTCACTGGCTGCCCAAATTTCACCACCATGTTTTTGAATAATTTGTTTAGCGATAAACAAACCTAAGCCTGTACCTTCTGTATGGACTAATTGGGCTCCGCCAGCCCGAGAAAACTTTTTGAATAGCATAGGGATTTCTTCTTCTGCCAAACCACGACCAGAATCAGTCACACTATACACCACGGAGTTGTTTTCCCTTTCCACTTTAACTTTTACAAAACCTTTTTTTGTGTACTTAATAGAATTATCCATTAAATTCATAACTACTTCCCTAACCTTTTTACGATCAAGGATTAGGTCTGGAATTTTTTCTTTTGGTTTTTCTAATTCAAATTTTAATCCAGCCATCTTGGCATGATGAGCTAATTCTTCAAATACTTCATTAACTAAATCTACTAAATTTATTTTTTCAAACTCATATTTCATGCGACCACTTTCTATCCTAGAAATATTTAATAAATCCTCTACTAAAGTAATAATCCTCATTGTATTTTGGAATGCCTTACTCAAAGGTACTGCAATTTTTTCTGGCACTTTGCCATAATCTCCCTGATTAATCATGGAAATATAACCCTTAATAACTGTTAAAGGAGTACGTAATTGATGAGAAGCAATAGAAATAAATTCTGATTTAGCTTTGTCTAATTTTTTTAATTGAACATTTGCTTCTTTTAATTCCTTAGTCGCTTTGGCGACCTCAATTTTTAATTTATTGGCAAACTGCTTTTGTTCCTCAAATAGTAATGAGTTTTGAATTGCAACAGCAGCCTGTTTAGAAATAATTTCCAAAATCCTTAAATCTTCTAAACTATAAACATCGCCTGATTTTTTATCGCCTAAAAACAAAATGCCGACTAATTTATCCTGTAAATATATTGGTACCACAAGGTTAACTCCATGCTTGTCCAATTCTTCATAAAATAATTCTAAAATATCATTTTGTAATTCTTCATTCAATTTATTAATTTCCTCCCTGACAAATATTTCTTTTTCCTTTTTAAGCTTTTTTAAATAATTAAAAATATTATTAAATAACTTTTGCTCAATTTTATCTATTTTTCTGACCACCTTACCCACATTAATCTTTCTCTCATATTGTTTAGTCTTTTCATTTAATAAGAACAAAGAAACATACTGCGGTTTAAAAACTTCATGCAACCGACTGGTAATAAATTTTGCTAAAACACTAAGGTCTAAAGTGGCTGATAAATTATCTGAAAATTCAGCGATAACTTCTTGTGGATGATATTCTGCTTTAAATAAAAATCTGTCTGTAATTTCAGATAGCCATTTTTTTAATGGTTCAAAACCAATTGCTACTAAAACAGCGGTGATCACGCCGTTTAAAATTATTGATTGAGTACCAATAATCCCCTGAAAAAATACGCTTATTAAATAGGCAAGTAAAGCATATACTGACGTTATAATAGCAACTATAACCGTAAATACAGCAGACCGACGAATAATAACCCGAATATCCATCAATCTATATTTTAAAATGGCATAAGCGGTAAAAATTATAAAAAATAAAATTCCGGTTATGCCAATTCTTGAAACATTAATATCTATAACACCAAATTGGGGAAGTATCTGAGTCGTCGTTAATATTATAATTGAAGACAACAATAATCCAGATAAACTATAAAGAAATTGCATCCTCATAAACCCTCTACTTATAATAACTTTTTTTATAAAGATTACTAATGAGAGAATTGTT
>Ga0180437_10004704_pt1 | contig 19213 bp, 15 predicted proteins | sample SS_ome_4_FD_132410 | JGI IMG/M metagenome (GOLD analysis project Ga0180437, IMG submission 132410) | Hypersaline lake sediment archaeal communities from the Salton Sea, California, USA - SS_3_D_1 metaG | ecosystem: Environmental > Aquatic > Non-marine Saline and Alkaline > Hypersaline >... | reverse complement strand
CTCTTGGCGCCGGTGCGCAGGTCGACCTGGGCGACCTGAATATCACCGGCGCTCGAAACCGAACCGGCGAACAACTGGTTCTGGTGTACGATGGCGCGTTCGTCTTGGAACCAAGACCACGCCCCGTCTTCAAACACCGTAACGGTTTCAAGCTTCTCATCGCACATCCCCAACGAACTCCAGAGGATGCACAAGGCGGCGTACACGATCGTTTTCATCATGGATTCCTCGAACGGGCGATCTTCTCAAGAATTCCAGCCGGGCCGATGCAACGGAAACCCCTTATTATCCACTCCAAGAAGCCCGGCAGAAACGGGTCACGCCTTGCGGTTGCCCGCCAGCCTGGCCTTGAGGCACTCGACCGCCTTTTCGAGTTGGGGATCGACGGCCGGCGCTTCGTCGTTGGCACGGACGGCCGGGGGGGAGTCGCGGTTGAACCGTTGCAGGGCCAGCTTGCGTCGTAGTTCGTTGTCAATCTTGACTTCAAAACCCTTGCTGGGACGCACGCCCCATTCGTCCTCCTCTGCCGCGCCCTCGCGGCGGTGGATGTTGTGGCCGTTGGGACGCTGGTAATAGGCGGTGGTGAGCTTCAGGGCGCTGGCGCCCCCTTCGATCTCGATGACGTTTTGCACGCTCCCCTTGCCGTAGGTCCGTTCTCCGACGATGACCGCCCGGCCGTGGTCCTTCAGGCACGCCGCGACGATCTCGCTGGCGCTGGCCGAGTATTCGTTGACCAGGATGACCATCGGCAGCGTCGTCTGCAGCTTCGGCGGCAACTGTTTCTTGTTTCGCGGGTGGGCGTCGAACTGGCGGGTCACGCCCGGCGACCGACCGACGATCCGCACGATCAATCCCTCATCCAAGAACAGCTCGCACGTGGCGACCGCCGCCGGCAGCAGCCCGCCGGGATTGTCCCGTAAATCGAGAATGAGCGCCTCGACCGGGTGATCGCCGTAGTCCAGCGCGTCGTACAGTTCCTCGACGGTGCGGGCCCCGAAGGTCCGCACGCGGATGTACCCGATTTCGGGATGCCCCTGAAGATAGTACCGCCACTTCTCGTCCTTGCCGCGAAAATCGCCTAGGACCGATTCGGTTTCGATGCGATCCCGCGTGATGACCAGGTCGATATCCTGGTCGGCCCCGGCGTGGCGGACGGTGAGCGTTACGTCTTCGCCGAGCGGGCCCCGCATGAGCTTGACCGACGCTTCCAGCGACAATCCCCGGGTCGACTGGCCCTCGATGGCGACGATTATGTCGCCCGGCAAGAGCCCCGCCCGCCGGGCGGGCGTGCCCGGCAGCACGCGGTTGACCATCGGCGCCGCGGACTCTTCGTCCAGCGTCACTTCGATACCGATGCCGGGAAATTCCTGGTCGAGGTCTTCGTTAAATGCGGCCAGTTTCCGTGGCGGGTAGAAGGTGGAGTGTCGATCGAGTCCCTCCATCATGCCGCTGATCGCGTCGTCGAACAGGGCCCGCTGCGCGACGGGCTCGACGTACCGCTGCGAGACGATATTGACCACCTCGGCAAAGAGGTCCCCATACCGATTCCGGGAAGCCCGCTCGTACGAAATGAGCGAGACGGCGCAAGCGACGAGGATCGTAAGGAGATTGCGGCGGGGCATGGAGCATGAGCCATGGGCGACAGACTGCGGGCCCATGGCCGTTCGAATCACCGAGGCCCACAGCCCAAGGCTGACGCGAAGCGTTTAGCGTTTGCTGAACTGCGTCCCCCGGCGGGCGCCGTGCAGGCCGGGCTTTTTCCGTTCCGTCATGCGGGAGTCGCGCGTCAGGTGCCCCGCCTCCCGCAGCTTGTGGTAGATCTCTTCGTCGTGGTCCACGTAGGCGACCAGGGCCCGGGCGATGCCCATCCGGGCCGCGCCCGACTGTCCGGTCGTGCCGCCGCCGGCGCACTGGACAATAACATCGACCTCATTGCGCTTGCCGGTGGTTTCGAGTGGCCCGAGCACCGCGTTCCGCTGTGCGAACGTGGGGAAGAACTCTTCGAGCGTGCGACCGTTGATCTGGATTTGCCCGGCCCCGGGACGGATGCGGACCCGCGCCACCGAGGTTTTGCGGCGTCCGGTGCCGAGGATGTCTTGGGTTTTTTCTGCTGTGGCCATGATTTCGTGCTTCGGATTTCTCTCTAAACGGCGGACTTCTTTCCGCGGGGGTTGATCGCCTGTTCGAACGGGACCGGCTGTTGGGCCTGGTGGTCGTGCGTGGGGCCGATGACGATCTTCAGCTTGTTGAGCATCTGCCGGCCGAGCTTGTTCTTGGGCAACATCCGGCGGACCGCTTCGCTGAGGATTTTGTCGGGATGCCGGGCCAGCCGTTGCTCCGCCGACTCGCTCCGCTGGCCGGGGTAGCCCGTGTACCAGGTGTACCGCTTCTGTTCCCACTTCTTGCCGGTAAGCTTGACCTTCTCGGCGTTGACGACGATGACGTAGTCGCCGGTATCGACATGGGGGGTGTAGGTGGGACGGTGCTTGCCCATCAGCACCATCGCGATGTCGCTGGCGAGGCGGCCGAGCACCTGGCCGACGGCGTCCACGACGAACCACGATTTCTCGATTTCGCCGGGCTTGGCCACATAGGTCTTGCCGGTGTTTACTTTGCGGGCGCCTTCCACCGGTTCGGTGGCGGCGGGCGCGGGCTGCCCGGTCGGTAGATCGGAGGATGTCGATGTCTTATCGGCCACGGCACAAATCCTTCCAGCGGCTTGGCGGCGACGGCGATCTCTAGGGAAACTCGTAGGATAACCGAGCCGCCGCCACGCCACAAGGGGCGGAATGCAGCAGGACGGCAACGCCGAGATGCAAGGGGAAAGGCACGTTTTCCCTCGCGCTCCCGGCTACGCGCCGTTGCCGCTGCGCGGCCGTTTCCAGAAACGCCCAATTTGCCCAGGATTTCCGGCGCACCGAAGGCATTGCGCTTTCCAGCCCAGCGTCGCGTAAGGCGATCGGCAGATACGAATTTACCATCCCTCACCCTGCCCTCTCCCCTGCTATTCCGCTGCGCAGGCACGGGAGAGGGGACAGCTGAATCTGCCGATCGCCTAACAGAAGCGCCCGACGGATAGGGGGCGATCATGGCGACCATTTACGCCGAACGGGTTATTCCAACGCCGCCCGGCATTCCGTAAAGAACCAGAAATTTCCGGCCGGAGGCCATTTTCCCCCAAAATCCGTCTGGACCAATCTTGATACGGCGCGTAAGCTGCTGCGCCGTTCCTGGTCCTTGGACGGACCGTGTGTCACGAAACTGTGTTCAGGAGGAACACATCATGGGGCTGCGTGTTGCTTTTCGCGGGAATCTGTTAGCCAGCATCGCCATTGCAGGCGCCTTCGCGACCCTCGGCGCGGTCACGCCGGTCGCTACGGGCGACGACTCCGCCCTGGAGCCGGCGCCAGAGAGGCCGACGGGCCTTGTTCCCGTGGTGGAGGAGGACGCGGGACTTGCCGCATCACCGGCCACCACGTCCCCATCGGCGCCGCCTGCCGACGAAGAACCCGCGGACACGGCCGAGTCCGGCGCCGCGGACGGAACGTCCGGCGCCGCGGCCGCCGATACGCCGGCTCTCGAACCGATTTCCGCCGAGGAATTCGCCTCCCGCCTGGACGTGCGGGTCACCAGCTTCCTCGAGATCGAACCGGGCGCCACGACGGAGCAGACGCTGCTGGAGAGCTGGGGTCCGCCGGCCGGCAAGGTCGCCGCCGGCAAGGGCGAGGTGTTGACCTACCATCGGCCGGGCTTCACGAAGATCGACTTCGCCGTCGAAGGCGGCAAGGTGGCGTCGATCGCCATTCACATGCAGCAGAAATTCTCGGTTTCGGAAGTGGTGAAGCAACTCGATCTCACCGACGTGCGGCCCGTGCCGATTCCGGCCGAGACGGGAGAATTGTTGGGTCAGGCGTATCCCGAGCGGGGTGTCGTGCTGGGATTGGACGCGTCCGAGAAATCTCCCGTGGTCGAACAAATTCTCGTCGAACGGATCAATTCCGAGCCCTTCACCCTGCGGGCCGAGTATGATTTCGAATACCAGCTCGGGCGGCGGCTGGTGGATCTGAAATACGCGGTGGCCTTGAACCCGAAAGATGCCCGCGCGCATTACTTGACGGCCAGGACGCTGCTGGAAGTGGGCCGCTACGAGGAAGCCTTGGCGGCCGCTTCGCAGGCCGCCAGACTCCAACCGCAAGTCACGGCGTACCGGCTGATGCGGGCCAGAACCCTTGCCGCGGTCGGGCAAGAGACCTGGGCCATGAAAGAAGCCCAGGCCGTGCGGGAACGTCCGGACACCAGCGCGCTCGACCAGGCCCGGTCCGAGCTGGTTCTCGGGGAATTGACCGCGGGCGGCCAGCGGGATTTCAAGGCGGCGGTAAGCCGTTTCATGACCGCCATCCGGCTGGCGACTCCGCTGGCCGAGGATGACCGTTTCGCTGTTCGGCGGCAGGCGAAAGAGACCCTCGTCGAAGCCCACCTGGCGACCGGGTTGTGCATCGCCGCGGGCGATTGGCAGAAGAAAGAGGAAGTGTGCGAAAAGTGGTTCGACCGCGCCGAAAGCTACGTCGCCGACCTGGTGGACAGGGATCAGGGGGATCCGGCCCTCAAACTCAAACTGATCCAGCACCGCCTGGCGGCCCGGTCCTCGGCGCCGAAGATGGGCGGCGCTGACGCGGTGATCGACGACGCGATCCGCGAGGGCCGCGGTCTGATTGCCCGCAGCAAAGACAAGACGTACCAGCGTCGGATCGAGTGGATGCTCGGCCATACGCTCGCGCAGGCGGTGCGGCTGGCCAACAGCCGCGGAGAACATGACGAGGCGCTCCGTTACGCGGATATGGCGGTCAACCTGCTTGAAAGCGGCGCGGAAGGCCGCCATCTCAGCGACGCGGAGGAGTACCGGGTGGGCAGCTTCTACTTCCTCGTGGGGTCGGTCCACGCGATCGGCAAAAACAATCACGAGGAGGCGATCGCCTGGTTCGAGAAGGCCGAGCCGGTTCTAGCCACCGCCGCCCCCCGCGAACCCGCCGAAACGGCCCTCCGCGGCGAATGGCTGGTGAGCATGGGCGTCTCGTACTGGTCGGTCGGCCAGAAGGCGCGGGCCGTGGACCTGACCGAGAAGGGAACCGAACTGCTCGAGATCGCCGTGCAAAAGAAGGCGGCCCGAAGCGAACAACTGGTGGTGCCCTACAACAACCTGGCGGCGATGCACACCCAGCTTGGCGACGCCCCGACGGCCAAACGCTACACGGAACTCGCCCACCGGATCGAGCAGGAAGAAATCCGACGCTAACGCCGCCGACCCGGCGCTACTTCTTCCCCAACTCCCGCTGCCGCTGGAAGAACTCGGTGAGGAGTTGGCCGCACGGGCCGGCCAGCACGCCGCCAATCACCTCGCAGCGGTGGTTGAGACGGGCGTCGGCCAGCAGGTTCATCAGCGAGCCGGCCGCCCCCGCCTTCGGATCGTAGGCCCCGAACACAACGCGGTCGAGCCGGGCCTGCACGATGGCGCCGGCACACATCGGGCACGGCTCGAGCGTGACATACAGCGTGCAGCCGGCCAGCCGCCAATCGCTCACCGCGGCCGCGGCCTGCGTGATGGCGATCAGCTCGGCATGGGCCGTCGGGTCCTTCAGTCGCTCCCGCTGATTGCAGGCCGCCGCGATCACGCGCGGTCGCGGCGGACCCTGCGCATGCGCGGATGGAACGCCGTGCTGCACGATGACCGCCCCCACGGGCGTTTCTTCCTCCGCCCCGGCGGCTCGGGCTTGTTCCAGCGCCAACTGCATATAGGCGGCATGATCGGCGAGATCGGGCGGTTCGGGAGGCGGAGGAAGTATCGCGTCATTCACGGAATGGGCCCTCTCGCGGCGTTCAATCGACGTGTTGGAATTGCTTGCCGCTGAGGCTCACGTCAGGCGTCGGGCCGCCGTGGCGGAGCAGGCAAGGGGCCTCTTTCAAGTCGGCCTCCATCTCCAGGCGGCGCCAGCCGGCGGTGAGATTCACGGGCAGGTAATCCCGCTCGAACTCGCTGTGCGAGCCCTCGCCGATCACCACCCCGTCGATTCGAAGCTTATAGCTGCCGGCCAGTCCCACGACGAACTGGTGGACCTGGTTTCCACCCGCATGGAAGACGCTTTCCAGCGTAAACCGCTCGCCCGTGGTCACGCCCGCCCTGGCCGGCCAGTCGGTCTTCAACGTCGAGCTTACGACGTCCCGCGTGCCGTCGCCGCGGGTCACCAACATGCCGTCGGCCTTGGGGCGGCCGGCCAGGGCGGCGTTGGCGGGAATGGGCGTGGCGGGCAGCGTTTCGATCCGGATCGGCTCGCTGACGGCCAGCGGCTTGCCGCCTTCGCCGGTGGCGAACACCGTTAACTGCGTGGGCCCCTCGCCGAGTTGGCGGGGATCGACCCGGAACAGCGCCTTGGAACCCGCGGCCTGGCCCAACACCCCTTGATGCTGCAAGAGCGCCAGCGACACCGCGCCGGGGCAGACGGCCGCCACTTCGAGTAGGCCGTCCATCGGCACGCGCCGCTCCGGGCGCGTTCGCACGGTCACCGCCTGGTCGCGGTTGTTCACGTGGATCGGCAGGATCAGCCGTCCCTGCGTTTCAATCGGGGTGTCGTCAATCGCCACGATCCGTAGCTCGTGGTAGCCGTCGGGCAGGGCCGTCGTATCGAGTTCGAACTCCTTACCGGGCACGATCTCGGAAACGAGCTGCCCGTCCAAAAAGAGGTGAAAGGCCTTTGCCGCGGGACCGCCTGCGACGACCGACGGCGTGATCTTTAGGGCGCCGGAGACTTGGGCGCCGGCCGTGACCCCCGGCGCCTGAACCATCGGCGGACGGGCCCACGGCCGGCACAGCGGATCGCCGACGACGAGCAACTGATAGGGACCGTAGACGCTTTGGAAAAAGGCCTCGGCCAGCGTGCACCCGCGGGCGTAGTGGACATGGATGAGCGGATGCGGAAACTTGGCCTGGATCGCGAAGGGTTCGACCACCGTGCCGCTGGCGCCGGCGGCCCCGTAGCGGAGGAACTCGCTGAGCGGAGTCTGGCCGGCGCCTTCGGAGAGAATTCCGCCGAAACTCGTCAGGTGCTCGACAATGGCCCCCGGCAGAATGTCGCTCTTGGCCGACGGCCAGGAAAACGCGGCGAAGCCTATCATCGCGCCCATCACGTCGGGCTTTTGCACCGGCAGGCGGCCCTGCACGATTTCCGCCGCGACGCCCTCTTCCGCCAGCAGGTCGATGGCCGTTTGAAAGTGCGACCGGCGGGTCGCCGCCCGCACGTCCTTGTTGTCCACGTAATAGATCACGCCGTCGGGAAACGTGCTGTCGGCCCGGGCGGACCGCCGCAGATAGCGCAGGGCCTCGTCCACCGAGTTGCCCCGACCGGCCGTGTAGGCGAGCATTGTCGAAAGGAGATAGCGCTGCCCCTGTTCTTCGACGATCTCCCCGTCCTTCCCCCACAGGTAGCGGCTGCGAAAACCGTGCGTCGGCTGCGTCTCCTCCTTTCCCCTGAGCGGGCGGTAGTACCAGTTGATATTCATGCCCGCCACTTCCCGCCGCCTGGCGAGGATGACCGGCGCCAGGTAGGTCAGCCCCGTGAGCGAACCGTGGGCGAAGCGGGCTTCTTTGCCCAGCTCGTCAGCGAGATCGACGGAGAACGGAAAGTCGGTGGAGTAGACGACGTAATCGATCTGGTGTGAAATCCGCCGCCGGTCGAGTTCCGTCAGCACCGGCTTGAGAATCTTCTCGCGGAACTCCTCCGAGGAAATGCGGTCCACACTCCCCGGCCAGTCCAGGTAGATCATGTTGCGGGGCGGGATGAACCGCAGCTCCGCGTAGTGATTGGCGATCTTGCGGGATGCCCAAGAGCGGCGGTTGATGACCAGGGCCAGGTTCTCGGGCCCGCCGCCGGCGAGCGCGGGAAATTCGCCAAGAAGAACCGCCAGGCCGGCCAGTGCAAAAAAAATGGATCCGCGATACCTCATGCAAACCCTCGTTAAGTTCCGCTCGTTCGTTCAACTGCAAGCCGCAGGCGCCGCGAATGCCCGTCGCCTGCGGCTTCGGGTTAAACGGCGGCGCGACAACATTCCCTGATGACGTCCACAATCTCTTTCCGCTGCTGTGGCGTGAGTGAGTCGCCGCTGGGCAAACACAGCCCGCGCTCAAAAATCCTTTCCGCCACCACGGCGCCGCGATAGCGGCAATGTGCGAAGACCGGCTGCAAGTGTAGCGGCTTCCACACCGGGCGGGATTCGAACCCCGCCGCCGCCAGGGACCGGCGCACGTCGTCGTTGGTTGCGCCAAAGGCCGCAGCGTCAATGAGCGCCGTCGAAAGCCAGTAGTTCGGCGAACCGTACTCGGCCACGGGAAACATGGTCACGCCGGGCAGGGGCGTGAGTTCTTTGCGATAGAACTCGAAGTGCCCCCGCCGGGTTGCGATCCGCGCATCGAGCGTTTCGAGCTGGGCCAGCCCCACCGCCGCCAACAGGTTGCTCAGCCGGTAGTTAAACCCGATTTTTGAGTGCTGGTAGTGCGGCGCCGGGTCGCGGGCCTGCGTGCTTAAGTGACGGGCCCGCGCGATGAAGTCTTCGTCGTCGCTGACCAGCATCCCGCCGCCGCTGGTCGTGATAATCTTGTTGCCGTTGAACGAGAAGGCGGCCGCGGCCGCTTGCCGCCCCACCGGCTGCCCGCGATACATGGCCCCGAGGGCCTCCGCGGCGTCGTCGATGACCACGGCGCCGTAGCGGCCGGCGATATCGAGAATCGCGTCGTAATCGCAGCTTTGCCCCAGAATGTCCACGGTAATGACCGCCTTGACCGGCTTGCCCGTCGCGGCGGCCGACTGCAATTCCTCTTCCAGCAAATTCGGGTCAAGGCACCAGGTGTGGGGATCGACATCCAAGAACACCGGCGACGCCTGCTCGTAGCAAACGGGGTTGACCGATGCGCAGAACGTGAGCGTGGGACAAACCACCTCGTCGCCGGGGCCAAGCTTCAGGTCCCGCAGGGCAAGATGAATCGCCGCGGTGCCGGAACAGACCGCCAGCGCCGCCTTCACCCCGATCCGCTCGGCAAGCCGCGCTTCGAATGCATCGAGCGCCGGCCCGACCGGCGCAATCCAGTTCGAAGCGAGGGCCTGCTCCAAGTACGCCCGCTCGTTACCGGCGAGGCTCGGCGGAGAGAGATAGACTTTGGGGGAGGCCATGGAGGTTGATGTTCCTCTGAGGAAGATGCGAATGCCCTGGCGTCCCGTAGCGACGAAGCGACGACTTCAATTCAGGGGAAAATCGCTCGTCCACGAGCGCGCCGCGATACCAGCCTTGTTCGACGTCGTCTATCGTCAAGTTCGCGAACAGGCGATTCTTCAAGTCGCGAATGTTCATCTCCTGGTCAATTGCCATTTTCAGTCTATTGGTGAAGGCGAAAGGGCGAAAGAGCGAAAGCGGTTCTTCGCTGTGGCCAGACTGCTTTTCTGCATTTCCACGATTTCGCTCTTTCGCGATTTCGCGACGAAAAATCCGATCCCCTTGTTGCCGGAGCGCTCAAGTCTTCATCGGCTGGGGCCTCGCCGCGCTGGGTTGGTCGTTGTTCCGGGCTATTCCTCTTTTTCCGGCTGCTGAGCCAGTTTTTTCACCTCCTCCGCCGTCAGTTCCCGCATGCGGAAGTTGCGGATGCCGCCGGTCGTCTCCCAGGTGGCGATGCCCAGGGGCTGGCAGAGGTCCATCTCGATGCGGGTATCCATCTTGTGGTCCTTCAGCTTCTGGTCCACCACCTGCTTGCCGTCGAGCCAGCACTCGATCCGCGGCTCGGTGACCCGGACCTTGACCTTGTACCACTGCTTGTCATTGAACTCGATGTACTGCGTGGTTTCGTTTTCCGAGGCGTCGTAACCGTCGACGCTCGACAGGCCGACCACGCCGCCGCCCCACCCGCCGAGAATCAGCGAGCAATACGACTTGGCCACGGGAAACGTCAGGCCGCAGAAGAAGTCGTAACCGTTCAGGCGGCGGGCCTCGAGTTCGATCTCGTAATTCATCCGCGGGGGATTGCCCTTGAAGGTGATTCCCGTCATCGAGGCGCCCTTTTCGATGACCAGCTCACCGTTCTTTACCGCGACGCCACCCTCGCCGCCGAACTCGGTCGCCTTCCAACCGGCCAGCGTCTTGCCGTCAAAGAGCGGCTTCCAGTCGCCGGGCTCGGTGGGCTCGGCGCCGGCGGCCTCGCCAGCCAGGCGTCCGCCCAGAACAATCATGGTCGTCGCCAATATGCCGTTCACCATCATCGACCGACGCATGAATCACCTCCTCGGGAGAATCGTTGGACCGACACGCCGCGGCTCGATCCGGGGGACGCGAGCCGGGGAACGCAAACTCTGTACTATCATCCCTGGCGAGCCGCCGGAAGGCAACCGACGCATACGGAAGGCGCCGAGATCGTCGCCTTTCGGCCTGCGAAAGACCGTTCGTTCGCGGAGCGAACGGCGACGCTTTCCCAAATAGAAAAAGGGAGCCTTGCTCGCCGCAACAAGGCTCCCTGTGATTGGCTGCCCAACGGACCGAAAGGGGAGTCGGCGCGTCGGAGACCCACAGCCGTATAAACGCCTATCGTCCACCCCACGTTCGCCGAGGCAACGGTTTGTGGCATAATGCCGATTCCCCGCAATATGACCGCCGGGTTGTAGCGGTTGTGCAACAATATCCGAAGCACGAATATCGAAATCCCCATGCTCGCCAAACTCGCTCTTGAGGACGGGACCGTATACTCCGGCGTCGCCTTCGGCGCCGAGGGAGAAGTGGACGGCGAAGTCTGTTTCAACACCTCGATGACCGGCTACCAGGAGATTCTCACCGACCCCAGCTACCGCGGGCAGATCGTCGCGATGACCTATCCCGAGATCGGCAATTACGGGGTCAACGACGAAGATACCGAGAGTTGGAAGCCGCACCTGGCCGGGTTCATCGTCCGCGAGCTGTCCCGCCGGCACAGTAACTTCCGCGCGACCGAGCGGCTGGAGGCGTTTCTTGCGCGGCATGGCATTGTCGGCCTGGCGGAGATCGACACACGGGCCCTCGTCCGCCGCATCCGCACCCAAGGCGCCATGAAAGGCGTTCTCTCGACGACCGACCTGGACGACACCCGACTTGTAGAAAAGGCGAAAAACAGCCCCGGTCTCGTCGGCCGGGACCTGGTGCGGGAAGTCCTGCCGGAGCATAGCCGTGAATGGAGCGAGCGGCTCAGCCCGTGGGCGACCGACGGCAAACCGGTCGGCGAGCGGTCGAGCGATCGGCCGGCGGTCTCACCGTCGGACGCGGCCCGACACGTCGTCGCCCTCGACTATGGGATGAAGTGGAACATCGCCCGGCACCTGGCCGACCGCGGCTGCCGCGTCACCATTTTGCCCGGCACGGCGAGGGCCGACGAAGTCCTGGCGCATCGGCCGGACGGCGTTTTCCTCAGCAACGGCCCGGGCGACCCCGAGCCGCTCACCTATGCCGTGGATACCATCCGGGGGCTGCTGGGCAAGACGCCGGTCTTCGGCATTTGCCTCGGGCACCAGCTTTTGTCGCTGGCGGCAGGGGCGAAGACGTTCAAGCTCAAGTTTGGCCACCGCGGCGCCAATCAACCCGTGCTCTGCGCCGAGAATGGCCGGGTCGAGATCACCACGCAAAACCACGGCTTTGCAGTGGACGAGGAAGGTCTGCCGCCGACCCTCGAAATCACCCACCGCAATCTCAACGACAACACGGTCGCGGGTGTCCGGCACAAGGAACATCCGGCCTTCAGCGTGCAGTACCACCCGGAGGCCTCCGCCGGCCCGCACGACAGCGAGTATTTGTTCGACCAGTTCTGTGATATGATGGCGGCCTCACAATCGTAGTTGAGCGGCGCCACGGCGGCGCCCGTCACCGGCCCAGGAGGAATCATGCACACGCGCGTAGCACTCGGGGAGTGGAATCGGCTCACGAGGATCATGGCGGGCCTGGCGGCCGTTCTGGCGCTGGCCGCCTGCCAGCGGGAGCCGGCGAAGGACGGGGCAAACGATACCGCGGCCCCGGAGGGCAGTTTTGCGGCCGACGTGGCCCTGCTCCAAAAACACGCCGATTGCGTGGTGCTTGCCAGCGCAGATGGTCAGGCCCGCATCGCCGTCACGCCCGCCTATCAGGGCCGCGTGATGACCAGCACGCTCGACGGGGCGGGCGGCGCCTCGCAGGGCTGGCTCAATCACAAGCTCATCGCCAGCGGCGAGAAGCAAAACCACATCAACGCCTACGGCGGCGAGGACCGCTTCTGGCTCGGACCCGAGGGGGGGCAGTTCTCCATCTTCTTCGAAAAGGGCGACAAGTTCGTCTTTAAGGACTGGCAAACGCCCGCCATCATCGACACCGAGCCCTGGGAAATCGACACGCAGACCGACACGCGGGTCTCCTTCAAGAAAAGCGGCGCGTTGACCAATTACTCGGGGACCAAGCTTTCGTTCGAAATCGAACGCGTCGTCGAAATCCTCGGCGACGACCACCTCCATGCGGTGATCGGCGCCGAGCCGGACGAGTCGCTCAAGTTCGTCGGCTACCGCACCAACAACCGGCTTACCAACACGGGCGATGCGGCCTGGACCAAGGAAACCGGCGGTTTGTCGATCTGGATCCTCGGCATGTTCCCGCCGTCGGAGAAGACCACGGCCGTGCTGCCGATCGTCGCGGGCGACGAAGCGGAACTGGGCCCGCCCCTGGTCGTGTACGAATCGTTCAATAGGATTCCGCCAGAGCGGCTGAAGGTGACCGACAAAGCGGTCTTCTTCAAGGCCGACGGCCAATTCCGCAGCAAGGTGGGCATCGGGCCCAAGCGGGCGAAGGCCGTGTGCGGCTCCTGGGACGCGACGACGCAAACGCTCACGCTGGTCAAGTACGCGCCCACGCCGGCGGAGACCGGGGCCACCGATTACGTCAACTCGCAATGGGAATTGCAGGAAAAGCCCTTTGGCGGCGATGTCGTCAACAGTTACAACGACGGCCCGGTGGGCGATACCCAGCTAGGCCCGTTCTACGAACTGGAGACGTCCTCACCCGCGGCCCTGCTCCAGCCCGGCAAGACGATCTCCCATTCCAGCGACACCTACCACATCACGGGCGCGCGGGAAGCCCTCGACGCAATCGCCCAGGCGACGCTGGGGGTTGCGCTGGAGGAGATCGAGAAGGCGCTGCCGTGAGACCGGGCGACATCTCCGGTTGCGGATGCTCCACAAATCCGAAATCCGAATCTCGAAATCCGAAACAAATTCCAGGCACGAAGGACCGAAATCTGAAACCCCCGCAACTGAACGGGTCGGCGTGGAGACGTTTTGCACATTTGCGTTTCGAATTTCGATATTCGTGCTTCGGATTTCCAAACTTAGTGCCTAGGATTTTTTGCGATCCGCACCAGCTTCCCCAGCGCGTCAATGCAGTGCGACGTGTTGTCGATGCGGATTTCCGGCCGGGTGTCGCTGGATCGCACGCCGCCGACCGCCAGCCACGGCCGGGGGAAGTCGAGGGCTTCCTCCAGGCTGTATTGCAGCGTGGCGAAATGGGCCACCGCCAGGTCGAGGGCCGCCCCGTATGCACGCGCCCGCGCTGTCTCGCCCGTTAGCGCAGCGATCTCCAAGGCGTAGGTCAACGATTCGATGAAGACCGCGTCGCCGGAAGAATGGGGCCCTCCGTAGAAAGGCGAGTCCGGCCTGTAGAACCGCCCCACGCAGTCGGTCGTGTCGAGCAGTTCCAGCAGGCGGTCGTTCATCACGAAGACGGCCTTGGGGTAGCGCTGATCCCCGGTCGCTTGATACAACTTGTTGAGCGACTGCGTGTGCCAGGGAACGTACGCCGGGTAGTAGTTCTGCTCGATTTCCGCTACGTATTCCTGCAAATAGTGCTCCTGGGCCCGGCGGGCCGCCGCCAGCCACCGGGGGTCGCCCGTCCGCAGGTGATAATCGACCAGGGCCACGATCGCCTCGCCGCTGAAAAACTGGAGGGCCCGGCGGTCGGAAATCCGCCAGCCGTAACCCTCGAAATAGAGCGGCCGGAACGAGCCGTCGTCCTTGAGGCACGCGACGATGCCCTTGGCCAGGGCGTCCGCCTCCGCCCGGCGCTCCTTCAAGAGCGGCGAGACGGCGAACATGCGGACCGCCATCGCGAGCGACCCCAACTCGGCGTGGTCGGCATAGTGGATGTACCCCACGCCGTCCCGCTCGCGATACCAGTGCATAAACATGTAGTCGAGGTTGCGGCGGTGGGCGGACGTCAGGTCCGGCCGCCGGGCGGCCAGATCCGCCAGCGTCACGCTCGCCAGAAGCTGTCGGACTGCGTTGTTGCCCGGCACAATGCGGTCGCGCAGCGGGTCGTACTCGTAGGCGAAGAGGCCGCACGGCTGCTGCGAGGCGATCAGCCACCCCTCGGCGCCGGCGACGATTTGCCGGGCCGTTTCGATGGTGGCGGGCTTGAGAGGCGGCGGCTCGGGCAAATCGGCGTCGCAGTGGACGGCGCTCACGTCGTTGAGCCGGGCATACACCCCGGGAACAAGCCCCTCACGTTCCACCTCGCGAACCGCGGAAAGCAGCGCTTCGGCGTTCTCCACCCGGGCCGGCGTGGCTTCGTTCGCCGGTTTCGTGGTCGGCGGCCGCCGTTCCATGTCGTCGCAGGCGGAAAGCGCCAGCAAAACCACCGCGACAACGACCGCGAGAGCAAAACAGACTTTGAATGGGAAGGACACGGCTATCGCTTTCCGTGGGATGGACAACGGCGGACGCACATCCGCATTGTTCCCCCAAGCCGGCGACGCTTCAACGGGCGAGCGCCCTGCGGCGGATGGTCGTGAAACCGCTATCAAAATCCGGCGAACAAGGGGGTGGACATGGCGGGCCGCGGCTGAAATCATGGTCGCAACGACGCCGCTGAAGCCAACCGCCATCGTGGACGAAAAGGTGAAGACCCCAAAACCGGCGGCGCGCGGAGCGCGATATGCCCGAGAACCTGTGGACTTGGAAAACCTTCCGGCGCACCCTTGCGGCGACCGTCATGACGAGCCTTTCCTCTATCGCGGCGGCCGACAAGTTCGACGACTTCCACGCGGCGGTTTTCCGTAGCGAAGACGGCGGGCGGCTGCCGTATCGGTTGCTCGTCCCGGCCGCGGCGGGTGCGCCATCCGCTTCGCCAGACACGCCCGCGAAAAAATTCCCGCTGCTCGTCTTCCTGCACGGCGCCGGCGAGCGCGGCGACGATAACGCCAAGCAACTCACCTGGGGGGCCGATTTCCTGCGAACTGTCGCAAAGGAGCACGGCGCCTTCATCCTCGTCCCACAGTGCCCCGCGGGCCAGCGCTGGATGGAGCATTCCTGGGACAAGACCGAGATCAACTTGCCCGCGGCGCCGTCCGAGCCGATGGCCCTTTTGCTGGAATTGATCGCTTCGCTTCGCGCCGAGCACCCCATCGACGGCGACCGCCTGTACGCGATGGGGCTGTCGATGGGCGGTATGGGAACGTGGGATCTGGTCCAGCGCAACCCACAAATGTTCGCCGCGGCGGTTGTCATTTGCGGCGGCGGTGACGTGAGCCGGGCCGATCGCATCAAGGACCTGCCGCTGTGGGTCTTTCACGGGGAGAAGGACACGGTCGTGCCGGTGCAGGCCAGCCGCAAGATGGTCGCGCGGCTGAAGGAACTTGGCTCGCCGGTCAAGTACACCGAGTACCCAGGCGTGGGGCACAACTCCTGGAGCGGGGCCTTTGAGGAAGACGGCCTGGCAAAGTGGCTCTTTTCGCGGGGCAAATAGTGGGTAGCGGGGCAAATAGCGGGCAATTGAGAGGAGTGGGTAACTGAAAGATACCGGGTGGCACGCCCATCGCTCCCAGCGACAAACGCCCTTGAGATATTGACCGGCACGCAATCAGAACGATGATCCAGGATGGTCCGCTATGGGCGTGCCACCCATCAAAGCGCAGGTTACATACTACACGAGCGATTTGTAATAGTCGATCGACCGCCGCAGCCCCTCGTCGAAATCGACCAGCGGGCGGTAGCCGAGCAACTTCTCCGCCGCCGAGATGTCTGCCAGGCTGTCGCGGACGTCGCCGGGGCGGGGCGGTTCGTACCTGGCCTCGATGCTCGTCCCGAGCAGTTCATTCAGTCGCGCCAGCATCGTGTTCACACTGGTGCTCACGCCGTTGGCCACGTTCAAGATGCGGCCGTCCACCCCTTCCGCCTCCGCCGCCAGCAAATTGCCGTGGACGACATTTTCGACAAACGTAAAATCCCGGCTCTGTTCGCCGTCGCCGTAAATCGTCGGTGGCACGCCTTGCAGCAGCTTCGTGATGAAGATCGGAATGACCGCCGAGTACGGGCTGCCCGGATCCTGCCGCGGCCCGAACACGTTGAAGTAGCGCAGCCCCACGGTCGACAGGCCGAAGCTGTGGGAAAAGGCCTGGCAGTAGAACTCGCCCGCCAGCTTGGCGGCCGCGTACGGGGAGAGCGGCATCGGCAAGTCGCTTTCCCGCTTGCTGCTGAACGGCAAGTCGCCGTAGGCGCTGCTCGAGGCGGCGTAGATGACCCTTTTGACGCCCGCCTTGCGGGCCGCGTGCAGCACCGCCACGGTCCCGCTCACGCAGGCCTCGTTGGTGGCCAGGGGATTTTCGAGGCTCCGCGGCACGCTGGCCAGGGCGGCCTGGTGAAAGACGCACTCGACACCTTCCATCGCGCGGGCCACGGCGCCCACGTCCTGGACTTCGCCTTCGATCAACTCCGCCGCGGCGCCAAGCCGCTCGACATTCTCGCGAAACCCGGCGCTGAGGTTGTCGAGCGCCCGCACGCGGTCGCCGCGCTTGACGAGGGCCTCGGCAATATGCGAACCAATAAACCCGGCGCCGCCGGTAACGAGGTGGGTGGGCATGGGGTATTCCGTGGAAGAAAGGGGAGCGACCCGCGGAGGGGAAACCGCGAGAAGGTCTTATTGTCGCCAGAATGGGCAAAGATTCAACGGCGCCGGCGATACGACCGGCAGAACATCGGGCGGCGGCTGGCGGCGGACTTCGCGAAGTACATCGAGGGGCGCTCGGCGGATCAGCCTTTGTGGGGCTCGTCCTGGTCCGACAAGGCGACGGAAACGCTCAGGAGGGACATGGAGGGGATCGAGCAGAAGACGCCAGAAGGAGTCCTCACGTTCCATTCCCTGCGGCATACCCACATCACTGAGGCGGTGGCGGCAGCGGGCCGGGAAGGGCTGTCTACTCGCGACGTCATGCAGCATTGTCGCCTGTCCAATGAGAACCTGCTGAACGGCTACAACCACGTGCAAGAGGCCAACCAACAACGGCTCGTCTCCGCGATGGTGATGGACGTGGAAGAAGCGGGCGAGCAGTGGCTCTGACCTTTTCTGGCGAGATAGCCCTGGTTGACGCCCCCGCCGCATAACGCAATAATGGGGATCGTCTATTGCTGGCTTTGACGCGAGCGGTAATAGCGAATGGCCGCTTCATAAATGAAGTGGCTCATATAGCTTCAACAGTTCAGCATCCTGTCGAATTGGCGCTGATTCACCGCACCGCGACATAAATGTCGATCGACCCAGATTCGTCCCGTTCGAGGGAATCCTCAATGAGCGCCGGCCGCAAGACAAAGACCCCTCCAATGTTCGTCTGCGCGGGTTGCCAGTTGACCGGCGTTGCCCCGATCGGGTCAGAGGGGCAACCTGTGATGTGCCCGCGATGCGGGACGATGAATGTCGTGCCGGCTCCTGCGCCTCCCCGTCCAGCCACCGCGAATATCCGTCGGCTACCTCGACAAGCGGCAACCACCCGAGTGCCGCCGATTCTTGCGGCGTCCCCTGCCACGCCGGCGTCGGAACCCGGCCCGACGGCGTTGAATACCGTTTCTCAGCCGACCGCTAGTCGATATCGACGACGTCCTGCCGGACACGGGGGTCTATGGTTTGCTTTGGCGACGCTCGTGGGAGTGGCGGCAGTGTTCGGTGTGGCGCTGGTGGTCATTCGGGTTGTCCCTTCAGACGAAGAGGGCAGTTTCGCGGATGTGAAGCGGGTTGTCCCTTCAGACGAAGAGGGCAGTTTCGCGGATGTGAAGCGGGTTGTCCCTTCAGACGAAGAGGGCAGTTTCGCGGATGTGAGGCAACCCAGGATTACTATGGAATCCCTGCTTGGTGACTGGAAAGACACCAAGAATCGAGTCTCGATGTCTTTCCAGGATGATGGCCTCGCTTTCGTGATTCTCTGGGCGGGCGTAGGGGGAGGAGGAGCCGGTTCGATTGCCGGTCGAGCTTTCGAATCCTGCGGATTTGTGGAAGTGCAGCTTCAGGAAACGAAATTCACCTTCGAGGGCGCCGTAAGCAGCGGCTCAGGCAGCCTCGTGGAAGACGGTAAACGAATCAATCTCATTCTAGAGGGTCAGCCGCTCACGCTAAAGCGCGGAAGCTGAGACTCTGACCCTCGGAGGGGGAGAGGGAAGAAGGGAAGGAAGGACGAGGCCCCGAAAGGGGCCTCTGCCGTAGATGGTCAATCTTAACCGTCCATCGCTCCGTCCATCGCTGAGCGGCGAAACGGCCCTTTTTCCCCCTCTGCGGGGTGGACCGTCCATCGCATGTCCGTCGATTCGTTTGCGGGCCGGGACCGGGCTGGGCCGAGTTGGTCCGAGTACCCCCAGAGACGGACAAAACTGGCGGCAAGCCTTACCGGCTAGTCTGCGGGGCGTAGAGGCCCTGAAACGCGGGCGAGAAGGGGAGCGGAGGCGGAGGGAGTCGAACCCTCAATCCCTTTCGGGACGCCGGTTTTCAAAACCGGTTCCTGGCCAATTCGGATCGCCTCCTATCGGCAGGGTCTCGCGACGCTCTTCACGTCCAGCCCGCCCTTTCCCGACCTGTGGTCGGAGCTATGGCACTGCATGCTAACCCCCGCGTGGGAAAATCGGAAGCGGCGCCTCGGCCGAACTTACCGACTATGTGGAATGTGAGCCTACCCGGTGTTGGGTGGGAATGCTCGACGCCGGCGGGTCGATATTTCGGGTGGAACCCTTTACGCCAGACTCCACCCTTCCGTTTTTGTCGGAGCGAACCGCCACATGCGCTGTCCCCAATGCCGGTCCCCTGAGCTGTTTGAGAGCGTTTCCGCCACCCAGGCTCAGCTCTATATCGAGCGACTTCTGGTGCAGAAGGTTCGCTGCTATCACTGCGG
>Ga0180437_10004697_pt1 | contig 19228 bp, 18 predicted proteins | sample SS_ome_4_FD_132410 | JGI IMG/M metagenome (GOLD analysis project Ga0180437, IMG submission 132410) | Hypersaline lake sediment archaeal communities from the Salton Sea, California, USA - SS_3_D_1 metaG | ecosystem: Environmental > Aquatic > Non-marine Saline and Alkaline > Hypersaline >... | reverse complement strand
GCCGAGCTGGCCCAACTCGGCCTCGACGACGACCCCCTTTGCGTGGGCATAATCAACCACCTTGCGAGTGGTTTCGATATTCTCCGCCAGCGGGTGGTGCGAAGCGTCGATCATCACCGAGCTGTAGAAGCCGCTCTCGATGCAGTCGTAGCAGGCCTCCTCGGTGCCATGGTCCAAGTGCACCGCGAAGATGACCTCGGCAAAGACCTCCTCGGCCGTGCGGATCATCGACTCCAGAAACCGCTTGTCGGTGTAGGAGCGGGCGCCGCGGGAGATCTGGACGATGAACGGAGCGCTGAGGGCGGGGTTGACGGAGTCATCGTTCGACTTCGACTTGCCCAGGTTGCCGCGGAACAGTCCCACGGTCTGCTCGAGGTTGTTGATGTTGTACGCCCCGATGGCGTACTTGCCGTAGGCGTGCCGGAACAGCTCCTTGGTCGTCACGATCATCGCGTTTCACTCCTGGAGGCCGGCCGCAGGGCGCCAGGACCGGTCCCTTCATGGACTCGAAAGCCGCGAGCGAGGCACTCGGGCGGGTTGGTAAACGGGGAATTCTACTCCAAGCCGCCGCCCCCCGCCAGCCCAGGGCGGCGTGCGGTAGTGGGTCAGTTTGAGCCACCACGCCTGTTTGGGTGGGTGGCTTCGGGCAACACGTCAACCATTTCCTCGATTGCCCACTTATGGTTCGTGATTCCGGCTTTCATGGCTGGCGTCGAGCGTAATGACCTGGTGAATCCGCACGAAGTTGTGGTAGAAGAACGTGATTGCCACGCTGTAAGCCAGCATTTCAAACTTCTTGGAGAAAGCGTTGGTCAGCCGGGTGTACCGCCGGTTTTGCATCCTCACGTTGAGGTTCTGTCGCTCCACCTTCTTCTTGGTGCCGTTGCACTTCGGAGGGCTGTAGCGGGCCTCCGGCCCCTCTTCTGACGGTCCGAAAAGCTTCTGGAGTATGGCATAACCGACTTCCGCAAAGTGGTCCAGAACGGCGTTCAGATAGACCGTGTTGCCATCCGTCATGAGCTGTACGCGGTTCGCCAGCCGCTCTTTCACATCTCGGATGAAGGCTGAGGCGTTGGCGAAATCCCGAGCCCTGAGCCGCCAGGCAATCATCAGCTTGGTGTCAGCGTCCAGGGCTGTCCAGGTCCAAACGCTGCCGACGCCCGGCTGGCTCCGCATTTCGTCGGGTAGGTTCTTGTCCTTGGCCTAACAGAAGCACCATACCTCATCGCACTGCACCCGCTGGGACCGGAGGTTGCGGACCACGTTATCGTGGTACTCCAGAACCGCCTCCCCCAAGTCGCGGGTGAGCTTCTGGATGGTGTTTTCGCCGCCCCCGTAATTCGGGTGGTTGCTCGGATGGAGCAGCCATCGACGAGGCATCGGACGAGGGCACAGCGTTTTTCGTGGGGTAGTGTGTTCATGCCCCTATTATATGCTTGAGCCGTCAAGGAGTCACGCCAATTGCACCAAATTAGTGTTGATTCTATGAAAACTTAGCGTACAATTTTAGTTGTACAGATTGTGCAATTTGTCTGTTGACAAAAACAACTAGCTCTGTACAATCTCCTTGCGTCCCGCCGATAACTGGAGTAGGATCACTTTTGGGGAGGGACTCGTTGCGATCAGTGGGACAATCCGGAAGGAATGCAAGAAGAAGGAAGAAGGCTCATTATGGGAACGTCCACTCTCGACATCTCGGAAGCGCGCAAACAGTTTTCTCGACTGGATGAGCGGCTGCGTGAGGATCGAGTGATTTGGATCACGCGCCACAACAAGAAGGCGTTTGCGGTAGTTGACACAGAAACTCTTCAGACGGTCCTGGAAACGATCGAGATTCTTTCTGACCCCGAGGGGCTGAAAATGTTCCAGGAAGGCTTGCGCGACATCCGAGCTGGCCGTCTGTATGACCATGAAGATGTCAAAAGTGAGATCTTAAATGGCATCAAGGATTACGATCCAATGGACCAAGACGGCGATGGATTCGCTGAAGACGCTTCCTCCGAAAGTGAGCATCGGCCTACTGAAGAAGGCGGATGAACTGACGGAATGTGAAGATCCCAGAAAGCACTGCAAACGGCTAACCGGACCACTTCACGGCTATTATCGGATTGTCTACGGACGTTACCGGGCGATCTTTTCGGTTGAGGAAGAACGGATAGCTAATGGTGACGTTTTGGTCCACCTAAAGGTCATCTTCATCGTCGTAGGAATCCGCAAAGAGTTTGATCGCAACGATGTCTACCGAGTAGCGAGGAAACTGGTAGAAGACGTTCTGCCGACAATCTCAGACGAAATCGACGAATTTGAGTTGCGGGACAAAGATTCTGGCTAGAGTGTTATCTTCTGTCCTCCCATCTCTTTTGTGCTGCTTTCCTCGCTATTTCCTTCCGTTGCTCGGATGTCAGTTTAGCCGCCCGCGCCGGCCCGCCTTTCTTCCCACCGAGCCGACCGAGAGCCACCGCAGCGGGATTCTTCTCCGACTTTGGTTCCTCGCTATCCTGGAGGGTCTCTTGGTCGGCCAGCTGCGCAGTCCGAGCGGGCTCGGCGTCCGGCACCACGGTATCGAGAACGTGCCGGGCGAGTTCCTGGGTGTCCTTCTGGAGTTTGCTTGAGCGTTTAGGCATACCTGAAGTATAGCCCTAGGCCCGCCGGCAGCAACCCGGCGACCCGATCGCTCGATTTCAAACTGACCCACTACCCGGCGTGCAGCTCGTCTTGTGGCAGGCGGCCGATGGCAGGTACACTCCCGCCCCGCGTTCTGGCGCCCGTCGCCCTGCCACACCCGACCAAAGGGGGCCGCATGGCCGTTCCGCTCTTATTAGCGATCGCTCTGCTCTCGCAGCCTGCCCCGGACACCGCAGTCGTCTGCCCGGCTGTTCTCCGCGCTGCGCTGGCCCCCTGGCTGGAGTACCGGAAGGGACAAGGGCACCAGATCGAGATCGTGCCGGCCGAGCTGGAGGCCGAAGCGATCCGCGGCCGCATCCGCCGCTTGGCCGAGGGCGGACGGCTGCGGTTCGTCGTGCTGGTGGGCGACGCCGAGCTGGCGATGCACTTCGACCCCGCCGTCCGCAGCCGTTGTACGCCCGTCCATTGGTCCAAGGCCGAGGTGATCCGGCTTTGGGAATCCCCGCCGCACATCGGCACCGACAACTGGTACGCCGACCTCGACGACGATCTCGTGCCCGAGCTGGCCGTGGGCCGCTTGACGGCGGACTCGCCGGGCGAGCTGGGGCGGATCATCGAAAAAATCCTGGCCTACGAGCGGTCGGACGACTTCGGCCCCTGGCGGCAGCGACTGAATTTCGTGGCCGGCGTGGGCGGGTTCGGCCGAGTGGCCGACGCGGTGCTGGAGACCGCCACCAAGCGGCTCCTCACCCGAGATGTCCCGCCCGACTACCGCCTCTCGATGACCTACGCCAGTTGGCCGAGCCCGTATTGTCCCGACCCGGCCGTGTTCCGCCAGACGACGCTGGCGCGTTTGAACGAGGGCTGCTGGTTCTGGGTTTACCTGGGGCACGGCTACCACCTGGGGCTCGACTGGGTCCGCGCGCCCGACGGCGACTATCCCATCCTCGACATGCCCGATCTGGCCCGGCTCGATTGTCGCCACGGGTCCCCCATCGCCGTCTTCTTGGCCTGCTACACCGGGGCCTTCGACGCCTGGGAAGACTGCCTGGCCGAAGAGATGCTGCGGAGGCCCGGCGGGCCGGTGGCCGTGTTGGCCGGCTCCCGCGTGACGATGCCCTACGGCATGACGGTGCTGGGCATCGGGCTGATGGACGCGGTCTTCCGCCGCCGCTCGCCGACTTTGGGCGAGGCCGTGCTTCATGCCAAGCGCCGCCTGGTGCAGCCGTCGGCTGAAGCGGGACCCGAGCGGGCGGTGCTCGATCTGATGGCCCTGGCCATCAGCCCTGCCCCCACCAAGCTCCACCTTGAGAGGGACGAGCACGTCCAGTTGTTCAACCTCCTTGGCGACCCCCTGCTGCGCCTCCGCTATCCCCACCCAATCACGCTCGAGCTGCCGGCAGCAGCCGAGCCGGGCGGGAGGATCCCGGTGGCGGGAAGCTGCCCCCTCGACGGCCGGGTGACCGTCGAGCTTGCCCTTTCGCCGGATGAGCCCGGCGGCGAACCGCCGCCGAGGGCCACCTACCCTGACCTCCCCGACCGGCGGGTGGAGTTCGACGACGTCTACCGGCGGGCGAACGAGGGCCGGCTGGCCGCGGTCGACGTCCCCTGCAGCGGCGGCCGTTTCCAGGCCGATCTGCCCGTACCCGAGGCAGCCCAAGGCACCTGCCGCGTCCGAGTCTTCATCGAAGGCCCTAACGGTTTCGCCCAGGGCACCGGGAAGATCCTCCTTCGCCCGGCCGCATCCCTTGCAGAGAAGCCGGCGGCCGCCGTGGCTCGCTGAGCCGCTCGTCCGAGGCTCGTCCGGCGAGTGGCTTGGTCCCCCCTTCGGCCGATTCTCCGCCGTTACAACCGTTGTGACTCACGCGATCGGCAAGGCTTGCCGATACCCCTTAAGCTGGTGTAGTGCAGTGGGCCCATCGCACGTACCGGGGAGCGTTCATGATCCATCGCGGCAGCATCGGTGCTGCTGAGCGTCAGGCCACCGGGACATCAATGCCCTTTCGGGGGGTGTTTTGTCGGGCGGGACCGTCGAAAGACCGCCTCGACGTCACCCGCTCCGCGCTTCGCCTCAGCCCGCTCGCGCTTTTGGCGGTCTGTCTGGCGTGGGTTGGCGTCGCGGTGGTTCTCTCGGGATGCCGCTCACGGGGGACGTTCCGCGCCGATCCTTCGCGGCCCTTCGAGGAGATTGCCACCCAGATCGAGTATCCGGCCGTGGCGGACGCCCCCGGCGGCGAGCTGCTCGGCACCCCGCCGCCGCACACGGTGCGGCAGCCCGAAGAACCCGACACGTGGCCCATGACGCTCGACGAGGCGATTCATCTCGCCTTGGCCAACAATGAAGTGATCCGCGACGCGGGCGGGCGGGTGGTCCGTGCGCCGGAGACGGTGCCAACGGTCTACGATCCGGCGATTGCCGAGACCGATCCCCGCTTCGGGCCCGAGGCCGCCCTGAGCGCCTTCGACGCCCAGTTCACCACCGGCATTCTCTGGGAAAAGAACGACCGGGCCGTGAACAACATCCTACTGGGCGGGCTGACGGGGCCCCTCGCTTTCGGGTTTCAGCAAGACCGGGCTGTTTTCCAGGCGGAGATGAGCAAGCAGACGGCCGCCGGCACCGAGTATTCGTTGAGGAACACCACGAACTACGACAAGAACAACCTGCTGTTCAACCTGAACGACGCGGTCTACGACACCGTGTTCACGGCCGAACTGCGCCACCCCCTGCTACAGGGCGCGGGAATCGAGTTCAACCGGATCGCCGGGCCGCTGGCGAGGCCGGGCCAGTACGGCGGCGTGGTGTTGGCGCGGATCGGCACGGACGTCAGCCTCGCCGATTTCGAGGCCGCCGTCGTGGACCTGTTGATCCAGGTGGAGCGGACGTATTGGCAGCTCTATTTCGCCTACCGCGACCTGGAGGCCAAAAAGTCGGCCCGCGACGCCGCGCTGGAGACCTGGCGGTCCGTGTCGAGGAGGTACGAAGTCGGCGATGCCGACGCCGAGCAGGAAGCACTGACCCGCCAGCAATACTACCTCTTCCAGTCGCAGGTGATCGACGCGTTGGGCGGGCGCGAGGGGGGCGCGGAGGCCATCCTTGCCGGCGGGGTCTACGCCACCGAGCGCGAGTTGAGGTCGCTGGTGGGCCTGCCGCCCAGCGACGGCCGCGTGATCCGCCCCGCCGACGAGCCCTCCAGCGCCGACACCATCTTCAACTGGCGAGCGACGCTGGCCGAGGCACTTTGGCGGCGGGTGGAGCTGCGGAGGCAGCTCTGGCTGGTCAAACGCCGCGAGCTGGAGCTGACCGCGGCCAAGAACTTCCTCCACATGCGGCTCGACTTCGTCGGCCAGTACCGCTGGCGAGGGCTGGGCGAACAATTGCTCGGCGACGAGAGCGCTTTCGAGCAGCTTTTCGAGGGTGACTTCCAGGAATGGCAGCTCGGCCTGCAATTGAACACCCCCGTGGGCAATCGCATCGGCCACACCGCCGTCCGCAACGCCGAGCTGCAACTGGCGCGGGAAAGGGCCCGCCACCGCGAAATCGAGCGGCAAGTGGTCGACGACGTCAGCGGGGCATTCGCCGAGCTGGAGCGGGCATACGAGATCGCCCGCGTGAGCTTCAACCGCGGCGACGCCAGCCGGCGGCAATTGGAAGAGATCCGCAAGAAGTATGAAGGCGGCTGGGTGCCGCTACAGTTCGTGCTCGACGCGCAAGCGCGGGCCGTGGAGGCCGACGGCGTCTTCTACCGCTCGCTGGTCGATTACACGCTGGCGGTGGCGGAGCTGCACCGCTCGCGAGGAACGCTCTTGGACTATTACGAAGTCTATTTGGCCGAAGGCCCCTGGTCGCCGGCGGGCTACCTGTCGGCCAAGAAGCAGGCGAGACGGTTCGCGCCGAAGCTGTTGGACTACAGCTTCACTTCTCCGCCGCCGGTCAGCCTCGGACTGCACCCGCAGCAGGCGCTCGGTTCGCCGGATAGCGAGAGTGGAGAAGAGCCGCTTGGAGGAGATCGCGTCTTGGTGCCGGGCGAGAGCCTGCCGGATCCGATTCCGCCGCCTCTGCCGCTTTCGCCCGATTCGTCCTGAAGGGCGCGCCACGCGGGGCGAAGCCCGCTACCGCAGCGATTCGAGCGGCCTGATCTGCATGGCGGAGACGGCGGGCAAGAGGCCGCCTAAGAGTCCCATCACGAGGGTGAACACTGCGGCGGTCGAGAGCACCGCGGCGTCGACCTGGAAGGCGAAGGCGACCTTCTTGGCGCCCATCGCCGTTTCCAGCGTGAGGCCGTTAAGCGCATAGCCGAGGCAGGAGCCGAGCGTGCCGCCGATCGCGGCGATGAGCACCGACTCGAAGAGGAACGCCGCCAGGATCTGCCCCTTCGTGAAGCCGACGATCCGCAGCACGGCGATGTCGCTGGTGCGGGCGGAGATGGCAGCGAACATGGTGTTGGTCACGCCCAGCGCGGCGCCGATGGCCATGAAGACGCCGATCACCAGCGCGGCGTTGCGCAACAGATCGGTCTGCTCGGCTTGGCGGGCGTAGTAGTCCAGCTCGCAGGAGGCGTCGACGGCCACCTGCCGCGAGCCGTCGAGGTAGCTGGCGGTTTCGCGGGCCGTGGCGGCGTCGGCCGTGCGGAGCACGACCGCGGTGTAGATGCCGCGGCGGTGGAAGCAGCCGGCCAACTGATCCAGATCGCCCCACAGCTCCGACTCGAAGGCGGAGCCGCCGGCCTCGCAGATGCCCACCACGTCCCACGAAGCCCGCCCCAGCGTCAAGCGGTCGCCGATACGGATGTCGTGGGCGCGGGCCAACTGGCGGCCGATGATCAGCTCGCGGCAATGGCGCTGGAACATGCGGCCCTCGATCAGCCGCACCTGCGTGTGGACTTCGAGCGCGTTTTCGTAGACGCCGCGGACCGACATGAACTCCCACCGGCCGGTTTTCTCGTCGCGCTGGGTGACCATCATGTACAGCTCACGGCTGGCCAGCGCGCGGCCGCGGTCGTCGCTGAGCACGCCCGGCGCCAATTCCAACTGGCGGGCGGTCTGGACGTCGATGCGGCTGAGCACCTCGTCGATGTTGCCCTTGGTCAGCCAGATCACGTTTTCCGCCTCGCCGCTGACGGCGCAGACGGTCGTCACGCCGCTGGTGAAGGCGAGCATCACGATCAGCACGGCCACCACGAGGGTGAAGCCGGCGGCGGTCATCAGCGTCGTCTTCCAGCGGACGAGCAGGTTTCGATAGCTGTAAGCGACGGGGACCATGGCAAGACGGCGGGGCTCAGAGGCGGACGAAGACTTCGGCGACCTCGACTTTGCGGACGTTCCAGGCGGGGATGGCGCTGGCGGCGAAGCCTACCGCCGCGCCCACGAAAAAGCCCCGCACGATGAAGGCGGCGGGCACGGGAAACTGGGCGAGGATGGTGACGGTGCCGCCCAGCGCCCCCGAGGCGTTCAGCTCCGAGGTCGCGTAGGCCAGCGCTGCGCCCGCCACGCCGCTGATGCTACCGACCAGCATCGCCTCCAGAACGATCAGGGCGAGGATCATGCCGGGCTGGAAGCCGAGCACCTTGAGGATCGCCATCTCTTTGCGGCGCTCCCGCACGGTGATACTGATGCTGTTGGCCTGGGCGATGATCATGTTCACCAGCAGCACGTTGGCCACGAAGGTGATGATGTTGACGATGGTCTGGACGTGGCCGCTGAAGCGGGCGATGCCTGCCGACTCCGTCTCCACCTTGACCTGGGTGGGGCTGTGCTCGAACATCTCCGAAACGGTCGCCGCCACCCGCTTGCCCGTCTCCGCGTCGCGGACCTTCAACCACATGGCGTTGACCAGCTCACGGTCGCCGGTCGCTTCCTCGTAGTAATCGCGGCGAAAAAAGAAGGTGAGCTGCCAGATACCCGACGGCAGGATCCCGATGATTTTGAACTCCAGGTTCTTGCCGGGGTGGGTAGCGCTGGTGACGGTGAACGTCTGGCCCACCTTGCGGCCGATCTGCTGGGCAATCTGCTGGCCGACCAGGGCGCCGGTCCTCTCTTTCTCCCAGGCCTCGAGGATCGCCGGGTCGAGGTCCTCCAGTCCCGAGTGCATCGCGCGGAAGTTGTCGAGTCTCGTGGCCAACCCGGCAATGATAGGCGTGTCCTCGCCCACCACACCGGCGTAGGCGTTCCAGGCGGTCCAGTCCACGACACCGTCGACCGCCGCGATCTTGGGCACGTGGCGGACCGGAAAAAGGCTCGGCAACGACCACTTCTCCTGCACCAGCAGCCGCGTGTCGCCGGAGTGGGCCGTCATCATCGTTTTGGCCACGTCGGTCACCGTGCAGACGAAGCTGTAGATGGCCACCAGCGCCACGATCGTCAGCACCGTGAGCGTGGTGCGGACCTTGTTGCGGCCCAGGTTCTTGAAGATCAAGGCGGCGAATTTGAACACGGTGCCGGTCTCGTGCAGGCGAAGGTGAAGGGAGCCGGGGCTAGCGGGCTTCACTCCAAAGCAAAACGGCCGCCTTGGACTCGGGGATCAACTGGCCCATGTCCATCCGCATCACGCGCTCAGCCCGGCGGGCGGCGGCCGGGTCGTGGGTCACCAACAGGATCGTTTTTCCCAGGCTCTCGTGAACCGCTTGGAGCAAGTCGAGGATTTCCTCCGAGGTCTGATGGTCGAGGTCGCCGGTGGGCTCGTCCGCCACCACCAGCTCGGGGTCGGTGATCAGCGCGCGGGCGATTCCCACCCGCTGCTGTTCCCCGCCCGAAAGCTGCCCCGGCCGGTGCGTCATCCGGTGTAAAAGTCCCACCAGCTCCAAAGCGCGGAGCACTTGCTCGCGCCGCCTCGCCCGCGTCATCCGAAACAACAGCAGCGGCAGCTCCACGTTTTCATAGGCGCTGAGCACGGGGATGAGGTGATAGAACTGGAAGATGAAGCCGACGTGTCGGGTGCGCCAGCGCGTGACCGACGCCTCGTCCATTCCCGAGATCAGGCTTCCGGCCACCTCGACCCGCCCCGCCGTGGGCCGGTCCAACCCCGCGATGAGGTTCAACAACGTGCTCTTCCCCGAGCCGCTCGGCCCGATCAAGGCCACGAAATCGCCCGCGGCGATCCGGCAGTCCAGTGCCCGCAGCACCTTCACGACCTGGGCGCCGCGCTGGTAGTTCTTGGTGACCTCCTCGACGTTGACGATCAACTCGGGCATGAAGCGTCTCGGCCGGCGCTCTCTCTGAAGGGGACAGTCCCCAGGTTGTCTTTGGGCCGATCGTTAGTCGCCGTCGGGCCGGCGTAGATGCACCGGCTCGCCGTCGGCCAGCGGCTCTCTGCCGGGAAGCAGCACCAGCTCGCCGGAACGAAGGCCGTCGCTGACTTCCACCTTTCCGTCGGCCGCGGGGCCCAGCTCGACCGAGCGGCGGCGGGCGACCTTCACGTCCAGGACATAGACGAACGCCCCGTCCGGCCGGCGGACGACCGCCTCGGCCGGCAGGCGGGCGATCTGCCGCAGGCCGTCGGGCGATTCCTCTCGCAGCACGCGCACGCGGCAGTTCATGTCGGGCATCAGCTTTTCATCCGGATCGAGGATCCGCACTTTCGCCCGGCACACGCCCCGCTGGCGGTTGAAGACCGGCGAGAACCAGTTCAGCCGGCCCGCATACTCCCGGTCGGGATAGGCTTCGATGGTGACGACGCAAGGCTGCTCCAGGCGGACCTCGGCGAGGTCTTGTTCCTGCACGTCGATTTCCGCGTCCAATTCGCCGAGGTCGGCGATCACGAACAGCGAGTTCATGATCGCCTCGGGCAGCACGCTCTCGCCGAGCGTGGCGGACCGCTCGGTGATCGTGCCGGCGATGGGCGCTACCAGCCCGGTGCAGCGGACGAAGTAGCGGGCCTTTTCCACCAGGGCCTCGGCCCTCTCCACCTCGGCCTCGAGCGCGTCGATCTGCTCCCGTCGCGGTCCCGCCTCCGTCGCCCGCAACGCCTGAGTCAACTGCTCCACGCGGGCCACGGCCTCTTCATGGCCGGCCTCGATGCGGTCGAACTCGGCGGGGGCGAGGGTGTCGCCGAGTTGGCGGGCCCGATCGAGCTGCTTGGAGGCCAGTTCGCGAGCGGCTTCGGCCTGGGCCAGGGCGGCCCTGGCCTGCTCGACGTCTTCCTGGCGAGCGCCTTCGAGGGCCTCGTCCAACCGCGCCTGGGCCAACGCCAGCCCCGCTTCGGCCTGCTCCAGGTCGGCGCGATACTGGGTGTCGTCGAGACGGCCGAGCACCTGGCCGGCCGTCACCTTGTCGCCCTCGTCCGCCGTAAGTTCGATGATCGTGCCGGGGATGCCGGCGCTGACTTTGCCCATCGTCCCGGCCATCACGTAACCGGTGGTGTCGAGCACTACCTCGACGGAGGACTCGAAGGTGACCGTGATCGAGTCGACCTCGCGAACCCGGCTGAACAGTTCGGAAGCCCAGCGGCTCACGTGCTCGCGAAAGCCGAACAGAACGGCCGCGGACGCCAAGACCATCGCGATCGCCCAGAACCAGCGGCGGCCTCGACCGGGCGGAGCGGGGACCTCGGAGTCGTCGAGCCGCAGCGCGCGGACCCGCTCCGCCATTTCGGCCCGCTCGGACGCGCGGGAGGCGGCCTCGGCGGCGCGCGGCTTCGCCTGGGCCGCAAGGGGAGAGGGCGGTTCCCCGCCGCCGGTTGCCGGACGTTCTCGCACGGGATGGCTCATCAAACGCAGCGCCGCCGGTTTCGCTCGGCCGGAAGCGGGCCTTCAGGATTAGTGACTTTGGCCGCCGGTTGGGGCGGGTGGACGGATGGCCCCTGAACCTTCCATTGTACTGAGCCGGCGGTCGCCAAGCAAACATGCTCGGCAACGCCCTCCGTGGGGTCAGTGGGCGCGGCGCGGCGGCGGGTTACAGGGCGCCAGCCGCCCAGGCGGCTAAAGGATCGGGTCTTCCGCCGGTTGGTCGGCTCCTTTTGAAGCCAGGGGCGGAAGCCGGAGGATACTCAGGATCGTCTCGGCGGCACAGTCGTGGCTGCTTCCGGCGGCGGCCAGCCCGATCAGCCGCACCGCCTCCCGCACGAGGGCCTGATCGACCGACAGAATCGCCCTGGCGACAGAGAGAACGCGGTCGATGAAGTCGGCCCGAGGCAGGACGCGATGGACCAGCCCCAGCCGGTGGGCCTCCTCGGCCGTTACGAAATTGCCGACCACGATCAACTCCAGGGCCTTGGCCCTGCCGATCAGCGGCACGAGGCGGTGGATGCCGCCCATGCCCGGCAGCAGGCCTCGGGACAGCTCGGGGAGTCCCAGCCAGGCCTTCTGTGCGGCGAGGCGGAAATGGCAGGCCAGCGCCAGCTCCAGGCCGGCCCCCAGGCAAGCGCCGTTGATCGCGGCGATCACCGGCTTGGTGCTTTCCGCCAGCCGGCTGCAGAGGTCGTTGGCTCCCAGCAGCGCGCTGCCGTGTTCGGCAGAGCTGGGGTATGAGCGAACGACCGCGACGTCGAACCCCTTCGAGAATACGCTTCCTCCGCCGGTGAGGATTGCCAGGTCGGGCCCGGCGGCGGCCTCCAGCGCGTCCACGGCCGCCGCGAGGCAGCGGAAGGTCTCGGGGGTGATGATGTTGTCGGGCGGATGATTGAGAGTGATGACCAGAACGCGGCCGTCTTCCTTCAGCTCAGTCGTGCAGGGCATTTCGCGGATCTCTGGCCGAAAGACTCTAACCCAGGTATTCGAGCACGAAGCCGGCGTAGATCCACTTGCTCGACTCGGCCACGACGCTGGCCAGCAGGTCGCCCTCTTGCGGCGTGTTCTCCTGCAAGAAGCCGTCCAGCGCGTGGACGATCGCGCACGGCCCGGGATAGCCGCGCTCGGCGAGCTTGCTGTAGAATTGCACGTGCGGCGCGTCTTTGTCTTTCCGCATCAGGGAGACGACCTGGTCGTAGATGTGCCGGGTGGGGACGTTCATGAAGACGTACTTCACGTCGCGCCACTGCATGCCGAAGCGGTCCATCATCCGGTCGAATGCTTTTTTGGCGAGCTCGACGCCGAGCTTGGCGACCGATTCGAAATTCTGGCTGAGGTGGTGCCAGCCCTTTTCGTAGGTCTCGAGGGGATGGCAGCGGTGGCCGCCGACGCGGCAGTACATGTCCGGCCCGAGCCCCAGCCCCATCGACTCGACGTAGGTATCGACGACGCGGAGCCGTTTCTGCCCCACGCCGGGGTCAGAAGTCAGCACCAGCGCGCCGGCGCCGTCGCTGAGGAACCAGCGGAGCAGGATCTGGGGCTTTTCCATGACCCGCTGATTGAAGTATTCCGCCCGCAACAGCGGCGAAGAAAGCTGCGAGGTCATGATCAGCGCGTTCTTGTATCGGCCGATGGAGATTTGGTCGGCGGTCAGTTGGATTGCCTTGTAGATCGACGTGCAGTTGGAATGGATGTCGTATTCGGCGCAGTAGGGGATTCCGAGCGCTTCCTGGATGAGCGTGGTGGTGGGGGGGCAGACGTTTTCCATCAAGATGCCGGCGTAGACGAGCAGGTCGCAGTCGCCCGGCTCGAGCCCGGCCATGGCCAGCGCCTTTTCGGCCGACTTGACCGACATCGTTATGTTGTCGTCGGTGGGCTTACGGGTTTCGGGGTCGATGGCGTAGTGGCAGTACTCGACGCCGAGCATGCCGTCCATGATCGGGCGCATCCGCTCGATCCAGTTCATCAGCTTGGGAGGCGCCTCGGTGATCTTGCCGAGGACGTCCTCGATTTTGTGAAAAGGGATTGGCTCGCCCGGCGAGTACGACCCGATCCCCGCCAGGTAGACGTCTCTTCTGCCGGATTGTGGGTTACTTGGCACGTGGTCTCCTTTCCGTCGTGGTGGTCGAGAGGGTTGCGGCGCGAGGGGCCGGCGCGGCCGCCGCGGCGACCAGCCGTTCAAAGGCCTCGGAGTTGATGGCCCGGTGCTGCGCGGCGAGGAAGTGTCCGAGGAAATCCTCGTAGCTGGTGGCAAACGACTCGTCCAAGAGGCGGCGGGCCATTTCCAGCGCGACGGGGTGGTAGGGCAAGAGGTTCTCGATGGTTTCGGAGAGCGTCTCGTCGAACGACGCCTGATCGCAGACGCAGTCGAGCAGCCCCCACTCCAACGCCTCCTTGGCCCGAATCCGCCGGCCGGTGAGCATGACGTTCTTCGCCCGCCCCAGGCCGACGTACTTCGCCAAGCGGAAGGTGGCCATGCCGGGCAGGAAACCGAGCTTGACCTCGTTGAGAGAGAAGACCGCCCGCTGCTCCGCAATCCGTGCGTCGCACAGCAGCACGAGCTGGAATCCGCCGCCGGTGCACACCCCTTGCACGGCGGCGACGGTGAATTTGTTGAGCCGCTCCAGCTCGCGGCACATCTGCTCCCATCTCTGCAGTCCGTAAATGTCGCGCCGCCGGTGGCCGGCGAAATCGGTCAGGTCGATGCCGGTGGTGAAGACGTCGGGGCTGCCGCGGAGGACGAGGATGGCCACGTCGCTGGCCTCCTCGACTTCGTCGATGAGGTTGCCCAAGTCGCGGACCATTTGCATATTGATGGCGTTGCCGGCATCGGGGCGATGGAGCGTCGCCGTCACGACGCCGCCTTCTTGGGTTACTCGGAGCGTTTCGTAGTCAGGCATGATGATTTCTCTCTGCGATGCCGTGTCACCAGACGAGTAGGGCCGTTTCGATGGAGGTGCCCGGTCCCATGGCGATGGCCACGCCCAGATCGCCGTCCCGCAGCACGCCTTCGCGGCGGAGCTTCTTGAAGGAGAAAAGGACCGAGGCGGAAGAGAGGTTGCCGTAGTCCCGCAGCGTGGTCAGGGTGTGCCGCAGCTCGTGGTCCGTCAACCCGATGTTGTACTCGATGGCGTCGATGACCTTCTTGCCGCCGGAGTGGATGATCCAGTGGTCGATGTCCTTGCGCTTCAGGCCGTGGCGGCCGAGCAGCCGGCCCAGCGGCTTCTCGACGTGCGATCCGATGATGTACGGGATGTCGTGTTGGAGGAAGAACGACAGCTTGGTGCCTTCCAGCTCGTAGCGGAGCGCCATGAGGGCTTCGGGGATGATGTGGGGCTCGAAGTCGGCCACGATCGGACCGCACCGCCAGGAGTCGTAGCCGTTCTGGCCGAGCAAGACCGCACCGGCCCCGTCGCCGAAAAGCGAATTGACCACGGCCGTACCCATGTTCCGCCGGTAAACGTAGGCCGCCGAGCAGACCTCCGCGCAAAGCATGAGAGCCAGCCGGTCGGGGTTGGCGCGAACGAAGGCCGTGACGGCCTGCAAGCCGTTGATCGCCGCGTTGCAGCCCATCCCCAGCACGTCCAGCCGCTGCACGTTCTCGCGAAAACCCATCTTCTTGATCAGGTGGGCCGTGATCCCGGGGCAAAGAAAGCCCGTCGTGCTCAGGCAGCAGAAGAAATCGACGTCGTAGGGCGCCAGGCCGAGCGGCTCCAGGCACTCCTCGATCGCCTCGGCGCCGATCTCGATCGCCCCGTGGAGGTGCTTGTCGAGCAGTTGCTGGTTGGACTCGTCGGGCATTTTGCCGTTCTCAGGGTCCGGCAGGTAGAGGTATCGGGTCTGGATGTGGCTGTTCTCGAACAGCCGCCGGATCTTCAGGTCGGTCTCGCGGAACAGACCGAGCACCTCCTCCTGGGTGTATTTCCTGGGGGGGGTCGCCGTCCCGACCGAGATCAGCCGCGGCCCGGTGCGCGGCCGGAAAAAATCCTTCTTTCTGCGGGAGTCGAGCCTGCGGATGTCAACGGCACGGTCGATCATGGTTTTTCGTCCCCGCAGTCCTTGGGTGGATTCTCCTCCAGGCGGAGCTGGTAAAGCAAGGCCTGGGCGACACGTTCGAGAGCGTGACCGGGACCGTGCCGGTCCGCCGCATCAATGGCCTCCTTGGCCAACTGCAAGGCAAGGGGATCTCTGGTGGCAATCCGCTCGGCCCAATGTTGCGCCCTCGGCAGGAGGGTTTCGGGCGCGACAACCTCACTGACCAGCCCGAATCGCAGGGCATCGTCGGCATCCCAGACCGCGCCACCGAGGATCAGCTCCTTCGCCCGCGCCTTGCCCACGACCTCGGCGAGCCGCTGGGTTCCGCCGCCGGCGGGGATCAGGCCGAGCCGGGGTTCGGGAAACCAGAAGCGCGCGTTTTGGGCGGCGATGCGGATGTCGCAGCTCAGCGCCAGCTCCAGCCCGCCAGCGGCGGCCGCGCCGTTGACGGCCGCCAAGGTCACGCAGCGGCAACGGCTGATGGCCGAGAAGACCTCGGCGCTTTTGAGGGTCAGCGCGGCGCGCCAGTCTCTGCCGCCGACCTCGCCGAGATCGGCCCCGCCCGAAAAAACGCGGTCGCCCGCGCCGCAGAAGACGATCACGCGGACTTCCGGATCGGCGGCCATCCGCTCCACGTTTTCCCGCAGCGCTTCGAGCATCGGCTCGGTGTAGGCGTTGGCCTTCTCGGGGCGGTCAAGCTGGACGTAGCCTGCCGGCCCCTCTTGCCACGTGCGAACGTGCGCCCGGCCGGATGTCGAGCCGGGAGGTGTGACGGTCATGGAATCGTCCGCGTTCGGGAGCCGCGTCAGAATGAACGGGTCCGGTCGTTTAGCGGCCGACGGGGCGTCGGCCGCCGCAAAACTACTCCGTCGCCCGGACGCTCATGGCGTCCGAAGCACTTTCCGGCACGTCATGCGCCCAGGACGTGCGCATTTCCGTCCGGAAGACTCTAGGCCGGCGCGAAGAACCGCTCGAACCGGCGGGGGTGGTAGATGCGATAATTGCCCTCGATTCTTCTTGCCAGGTTAGACAAACTCTCGCTCAGTCCGCATTCCAGAAAGACGTCCGTCCCCAGCTCGACGAGCCGATTCATCGTTTTGAACCAGTGGATGGGGTAGGAAACGTTCTTGGCGGCCTCGTCTGCGACGTCCTGGGGCGCTCGCAGCACCTTCTGGTCCACGCAGGAAACCAGGCCGCGTCGCGCGGGGCGGATTTCGATCTCGGCAAGGAAGCTCCGGACTTTGCTTTCCACGCTGCAAAGCAACGACGAATGGAAGGGGGCCGAGACGGGCAGCAGCTTGGCGTTCAGGCAACCTTCCTCCTCGCAGACGTCCAGCAGGCGTTCGACTTGCGGGCGCCTGCCGGCGGCGATCACGGCCCGGGGACCGCAAATGTCCGCCACCTCGACGCCAAGGCCGTGCGCGGCGATCAGCCCGGCCACCTCGTCGGGCGTGAGTCCCACCACTACCCCCATGCCGTAATTGCCCCCCTCGATCGCCTCGTGGACGCACGTGCAGGTATGATGCAGGAGCCGCAGGCCGTCTTCAAAGGAGACGGCCGAGCAGTAGCGGAGCGCTGCAAACAGGCCCATGCTGTAGCCGGCCACGTAGTCGCCGGCGATGCCCCGCTTCTTGAGCAGGCGACCGACGGCGCAACCGTCAATGTAGCACACATACTGGTCCTGAAGGTCGTCTTCGAGCGGGTCATCGAGCACGAACTCGGCGGGGTTGTCGAACTTCCCCGCGTCAATGTCAACCAACCGGCGAGCCCGGGCCAGAAGCTCCGCCGATTCGGCCTCCAACCCTTCCAGGCACGCGCGGCTGAAATCCTGGTACTTCATGGCGAACGCGGGGAACAAAAACGCAATTTGCCTGCTCATCTGTTGCCTCTCCAGTTGCTCCATCAGGCTTTGCTTATCTCATACTTGCGAAAAACAAGCGTCGCATTGCACCCCCCGAACCCAAACGAGTTCGAGATCGCCACGTTTACGTCGTGCTTGCGGGCGGCGTTGGGGACGTAGTCGAGTTCCAGCTCGGGGTCGGGGACGTAGTTGATCGTAGGAGTGAGCACGCCGCTGGAGATGCTCAGCACGGTGATCGCCGCTTCGATGGCTCCGCAAGCCGCCGCCGTATGGCCGATCATCGATTTGGCCGACGAGACGGGAATGCCTTGGGCACGGTCGCCAAAAACCTCCCGGATGGCCATCGTCTCGTACTTGTCGCCGAGCAGCGTCGAGGAGCCGTGAGCGTTGATGTAGTCCACGTGGTCTGTGTTAACTCCGGCACCGGCCAGGGCCAGCCGCATCGAGTCGGCCATCCCGGCGCCGTCGCGGACGGGGGCCATGATGTTGTGGGCCTCGCTGGTCATGGCATAGCCGGCCAACTCGGCGTGGATCGTCGCGCCGCGGGCCTGCGCCCCCCGCTCGGATTCCAGCACCAGCACTCCCGCCCCCTCGCCGATCACGAACCCGTCGCGGCCCAAGGAGAATGGCCGGCTTGCCGTTTCAGGCCGGTCGTTTCGCACCGACAGCGCGCCGACCTCGTTGAAGCCGTTGACGTGCTCGGGGTTGACGATCGAGCTGGCCCCCCCGGCGATCACCACGTCGGCCTTCCCGGCAGTGATGAGGTCGTAGCCGTAAGCAATGGCGTAAGCCGACGACGCGCAGGCGGCGGAGACGGTGAAATTCGGGCCCAGGAGCTTGTATTCCATCGAGATCCAGGCCGGCACGGCGTGCGGCATGGTCTTCATGATCCAGTACTTATCGTCGTGGATAGCGGAGTGTCCCGTGTCGGCGGCCCCGAAGATCACGGCGCAGCGGTGCCGGTCGAGCGCGTCGAAGTCGATCGCGCTTCGGGCGACGGCTTCCTTGGCTGCGACGTAGCCCATCTTGACGGCCCTGCCCATCTGGTTGCCCAGCCGGCGGTTGCAGTGCCGCCGGGCATAGTCGTCGAGGTCTTGCGGCAGCTCGGCGGCAATCCGCGTCTGGCAGGCCGAGGCGTCGAAGAGCGAGATGGCGCGGACGCCGCTCTTGCCCGACACGAGGCTCTCCCAACCGGACAGCAAATCAAGACCCAGCGCGGTCATCATGTTTACGGCCGTGACGACGATTTTTCTTCCCGTTCGATTGGCCATAGCGTCTACGCCGTGCCCCGGGCACCCTGTCGAAACTCATTTTGCACGGGTGGCCGGTCGACGGGGTTCACCCTCGCGAATTGGGGGCACCGGAATCGGGGTCACGAAGCGGAAGCGGGGATGCTCGGCCGCGGCCGAAGGCCGGCATCCACCGCGGCACCCGCAAGCAGTATTCCTCAAAGGCTCGACCATATCGCTTGCCAAGCAGAGGCTCTTCGATCCTGGTCACCTGGATGTAGACCAGCACCGCCAGCAACAAGAACAGCAAGAAGACTCCGCTGGAGGACAGCATGATTGCCTCCCCCAAAACCATGCCCACCAGCGTGGCGGCCACGGGGTTGCGGCTGTAACGGAAGGGGCCCTCAACCACAAGCTGCGTGGGCGGGTCGAACTCCACGTAGGCCCCCTTTCCCTGCCGGGTCAACACCCAGGACGCCCCGAAATAGATCACCGCGCAGACCGCAAACAGGACAACGCCGACTGCCCGCAACCAGCCGATTTCCACGTGAAGGGCCGGAAAATGCACGTCGATCCGGTAGAAGGCCCAGGGCAGCCCCACCAGCATCAGGAGAAGAAAGGAGCTCGCGTAGACGAGCATCCGCAGCGCCAGGGGAATCCGCTGGAGGAAGGACACGGCGGTGGCGCTCCCGGGCACATCCTTTTGTGGCGGCGCGGCTTCGATCATCGTAAATCGCTCCGTTGTTGATTCACCGTAG
>Ga0180437_10004696_pt1 | contig 19228 bp, 12 predicted proteins | sample SS_ome_4_FD_132410 | JGI IMG/M metagenome (GOLD analysis project Ga0180437, IMG submission 132410) | Hypersaline lake sediment archaeal communities from the Salton Sea, California, USA - SS_3_D_1 metaG | ecosystem: Environmental > Aquatic > Non-marine Saline and Alkaline > Hypersaline >... | reverse complement strand
GTACGTGTCCCCTATGCGCTACGCCACGTTTTATCTTACACGCGCGGCCGCCGCCAAATTCCCCCGTCATCCGCCGCAAGCGCGTTCGAGTAAGAACTCGAACCTACCGAGGGAAATGGTGGGGTCGTGCGCCTCCGCGACCGTTGACAGTGTCCGAGCGGGCGTGCCAACATGGGGACCCCGGCGCGCTGGCCGCGCGGCAATAAACGAGGTGGTCAAGTGGCAAAACGGGTGCTCGTGCTCCGATTCGGCTGGTTGCCCGTCCCGGCGCCCGCCATACGGAACATGGCCCAGGCGCTGGCGGCAAACGGCGTCGAGGTGCGCTATGTAACGTCCGAGTCGCGCGGCGCAACCATCGCGACGCAGCCGTTGCCCGGCGCCGAGAACCGCGTGTTTCCCCTGTGGTCGAGGCGGATCCCGAAGGCGCCGCTCGTGGTTTGGGCTCGTCAAGCGCTGGTTTTTGTCGAGTTCGTTGTGCGGGCCGTTGCCGCCGGCTTGGCGCGGCACGCGGACATGGTCGTGGCGGTGGATCTCGATGTGCTTCTGCCGGCGTGGATTGTGGCGCGGCTTCGAGGCGCCCCCCTCGTCTACTACCAACTCGAGATGTACACGGAGCGGCCGTATATCGCGGCAAAGGGGTTCTGGTCGTTTCTCGAGGGGCACCTGATTAAGCGGGCGGATTTAGTGCTGAGCTGCGAGCCCAATCGGGGACGCTGGCTCGAGGAGCGCTACGGACTCCGTACGCCCCCGCTGATCGTCCGAAACGTGCCGCCGTATCCCCTCGAGGTCGAACGAACGAACAGAATCCCGGAAATGCTGCGCGCGAAAGGCCTCCCGGCTGCCAGAACCGCCTTCTACCAGGGGTGGGTTAAGCCCTCCCGGTGTTCGGAGACTCTTGTCGAGGCGGCGAAATTCCTTGCGCCGGGCGTTGTCCTGTTCCTTGTTGGTCCCATTGAAGACGGCCACCGGGCCGCGCTTATGTCGCGGATCGACGCGCTCGGGGTCCAAGGCAGGGTGGTCGTTCATCCGATGGTCCCCCCGGAGGAACTGTCGGCGTTTACGCGCTCGGCCGACCTAGCGCTCGTATTGCTCAAGAACGATTGCCTTAACAGTTACTATGCTGCGCCGAGCAAGCTCTACGAGGCCTTGGCTGCGGGACTCCCCGTCGTCGCGGCCGATTTCCCGGGGCTGAAAGAAATCGTCGAAAGCAAGCAGACGGGACGGTGCGCCAATCCCGAGGATCCGCGCGCCATCGCCCAGGCCATTAATTCGATCCTGACCGACGATGACCTGCGCAACCGTATGTCGCGCAACGCCCGACGCGCCGCAAAGGAGAGGTACTGCTACCAGGTCGAAGGGGCGCCGCTCCTAAAGGTCTTGCTGGCGCTGGTGCAGGCGACTTCCCCAGAGGACGCCTAGTGTCCCGAGTGCGGAATTCCTTCACAAAGTCGTGCGTCTCTTTCCAAACCTTTACCAGCGCTGAAGCCGCTCTCTGCGGCCGCTGCCCTCCCTCGTCATTGCGAGGAGTGACCCCGCCTGCGGCGGGCCACGGCGTAAAGCCCGGCACGGCGCTGCCGCCAATGCAAAATCTAAAACAAACAATTGGAAACGGACTGAGAAGAGTGCAACCTTGTGCGGAGGGCCCGCCGGCGGCGGGCGGCGGATGACCTTTCCCAGCGGGAGCGAGTCCTCGAGTCGGACGGCGATCGCATCAAAATGCCATCAAAAGACCACGGATCTCTCGGGACATCCCTCTGGAAATGAGGTCTTTGGCAGGGGCCAACTCCTCAGACTGTCTGAAATCCCTTCGGCTTTGCCGGTGTCATGTTGAGCGAAGCGAAACATCTCGATTCTCCAGGGGCTTGCCCCAAACCAGATCCTTCGCTACGCTCAGGATGACTGGATGATGCGCTCTTTAGACAGTTTGTCCTGCTCGGCCGTCTTCGGTCGCGATGGAACGCGTCCCTATCAGTGGCAGCAGTCGTTTATCTCATTGTTGCGGCGGAACTTAGGATGAAGCAGGTTTGATGCGATGGCCCCGGGCACACACCACAAATGCTACGCGCCAAGCCTGTCATGCACATCTCGTAGACCCCGTATTCATATGGAGTTACGGTGCACGCTACAGTGAAGCGAAGTCTCGCGGCGGCGACGCTTTCGTCTCAACGACAGTAGCCGGCGAAGTGTCTCTATAACCTCGCAGGTGCAGCCATAAGGCCGAAAACTGGTTTTCATTCGGCATTGTGCCCTCGGGCGTTGCCATACAGAATGAGGTCACTCATAGGCAGACCGGAAACGCGCGGGATACCCGCGCACGAGATGGCCCCGTGAGGAGGATTAGAGAAGGCCCCTATTGCTGGGTAAAGGGCCTATTTCATTCTTGACAATCTCGACTCGAACAGCGTAAAACGCGATTGTGCAGAACCGAATGCCCTACTCGAAACTCTATGGTGTAAGTTGCTATTCTGCCGGGTTGCGTGTAGAATATTATTGACTCAAACACAGGAAAAGTGTACGTGAGCGGAGGTCCTACTGGGGTGGGGGATTTGCTGAAGGGTCTGCGGGCCGTGATGCAGCCGCCCCCAGCAAGTCCTGTGAAAAGGGAGGTTGCATTATGTCCCGCCGCCTGTCGATCGTTCCCCTAAGTCAAACGCATGCGTCCCTGGCCGTAATGCTGCTTCTCGCGGTCTTGGTGGCCCCACCCGCCCTGTATGCCGACGATTTCTACGTCGACGGCGTATCCGGCATCGACGACCCAATGCGCAGCGGCAGCAAATTCGAGCCCTATAAGACCATCAACTACGCCGGCGACCGTGCCACGCCTGCAACCGCGCCCAATAGCATCTATGTTGCGGAAGGTACATACGTCGAGTTTCTCTTCTGCGACGCCGATGAGAAGTATTACGGAGGGTACGATCCGGAAACATGGCAGCGCGACATCGAGGCGAATGAGACCATCATTACGCCGCCGCCCCTTCCAGAAACCGGCGCAGTAGTCGTATTGGCAGACGACTGCTTGGTGGATGGTTTCACGATTACAGGCGGCAACGTAGACTTGGGCGGCGCGCATCCTGATCTGTGGGATCAGGGCGCAGCGATTATCTGCGGTGCGTCTTATCTCGGACACGTGGACAACGCTGTGATCGCGAATTGCACAATTACTGAGAACACGGCCACGGCCGACGGCCTGGGGCCTATCATTATGCTGCGGAAAGGTTCACTGAGGATTACGAACAGCCGGATTACAGATAACGACGGACACGCCCTCGTTACCCACACGGGGAACTTTGCGCTGGATGACAACCTTATTGCGGACAATACCGGTAGCGGCATCTGGATCATGAATCATGGCGGCGCGATACTCGGCGCGAACCTCATCTTACGAAACGCGATCGGCATAGAGATGAGAGCGGGGTGGTTAAACGACGTCCACGGCGTCGAAGACACAAGCGACCCGGGCCTGGGCATCCATAATTGGAGTTCCTGGGAAGACTCGTTCCCCGTTTTTCCTTACTGCATTATAGCTGACAACACGGGACTCGGAATCTACGCGAACAATAATCCCGGCGCCGAAATCATGCATACCATCGTGGCGAACAATGGCGGTGGTGCGTTCTTTCTGCCGGAAGAGACAGACCATGACGAGATCAACCGCGGGGTAAACGTCTTGGATTCAATCATCGTTGGAAACGGCAAAGCCGGCTATTGCGCCAACGTTTTGGACGGCCATCTCTATCTCTGGGACAATCTCCTGGTTGACAATGGCCCCGTCACCGTTTACGCTGCAGAAGCACACCTTATGTCAATCAACAACAGCGTTTTGTATAACGCTGGCGGCTATGTTGCCACCGACTGCGAGCCTTCGGACATCACGCTTCTCAACGATCTCCTATGGGGCAACGTCGATGACCTGGATTTTACGGATGTAGATGGTTTCCCGGTTGAAATGACGCAGGATATCAGGTACTGCAACATCGAGGACGGCGATAAAATCGGACTGGACAACAACATCCAGGCCTATCCCGACTTCATTGGCAAGGTCGCGACGGGCACGATTACGGCGCTCTCGTTCGAGCCGGACGAGTACCTATGCGAGATCACGGACTCGGCTCAGAACATGGTGCCCGGGGCGCTGTCAAGATCCTTTCTTTGGACGAACGGCAAGGCATTCTTTGTTCACGACAACACGGCGACTACGATCACAGTCTATGGCGACATTGCACAAGTCGCGTCGACGGGGGACTCTTACAACGTCTGGAACTATCACATCCATCCCCTTTCGCTGTGCGTCGATGGCGGATTCAACGACGCCGCGCTCAGCGTAAAAGAACACGACTTCGAGGCGGACAGGCGCGACCTGGGCGGCGGCGAGATACCGGACATCGGTGCAGACGAAGTCCGTTTGCTGACAAATCTCGAGATCACCCCTCTCCCTGCAAACGAGACAACTCTACTGATCATACGCTTTAATACGACCGTGCCCCTGGTCGGCGATCCCACCGTGATTGTGGACGGCAATCCCGCCACCTTGGTGGAACAGGTCGGGCCGAACAAGTATTACGTCTACTACGAGTACAACTATCAGGTGACGCTTGCAGACGGGGAAGGCAGCAAACTCGTGTCTGTAACGGCCCAAAGCGTGGCCGGTACAACCGAGACTCTTAACCGCGTCGTAAAGTTCGACTTCTCGCCGCCCGCGGCGCCGGTGATCACGATGGCCGATTATCTGCTGTATGAATATGGCGTCGTCAACATTGTTTTGGAAGGAACCTGTGTCGCCGACATCAAGGCTATTCACGTAAACGGTTCGGCCGAGCATGTGGCACATGCGCCCGATGAGACGCAATGGTACTATATTGCTCCCGGCACGCAGGGCGACAACGATTTCAGCGTAACCGCGTTCGACGAAGCCGGTAACGAGTCTGCACCCGCAATAACGACGGTCACTGTACCCGTGGCGCCGCCGCCCGCGCCCGTTATCACGACGAACGGCGGCGAGGATTTCCACGTGAGTTCACTCACGGTGACCCTCGACGGGACCTGCGACGCGGGTACGAACGCCATCCATGTGCACGGTTCGACGGGGGGCGACGTTTTCGTCCATGCCGCCGCGTATACGCCCGGCAACACCACGTGGACCTATACCTACATCGGCCAAGAGACGGACGTGATCGACTTCGACGTGGTCGCCGTGGACGCTCTGGGCAACGAGTCCCTGCCCGACAGCATTACGGTGACCATAGACCTGACGCCGCCGGAAGCCCCCGTGATCACAACGAACGGCGGCGACGATTTCTGGCAGGGCCTGACCTTGACCGTCAACCTTCAGGGGACGTGCCCGGCCGACGCGGCAACCATCGAGGTGAACGACTCGACAACCGGGGTCACGCACACGCCGGGCGCACTCACCTGGTCGTTTACGGGTGTCGGCGTCGAAGGACCGAATGAATTCAGCGTCGTCGCGTTGGACGCCGCAGCGAATTCCTCGCCGGAGGACACGATCACGGTGTATCTCGACGTGACGCCGCCGCCCGCCCCGATCATTACCACGAACGGCGGGGAAGACTTTCTGCAAACGTTGTCCCTGCTCGTCGAGTTGGAGGGTACCTGCAGTGTGGAGACGTATACCATCGAGGTGAACGGCCCGTCGGAAGACGTCGCATACGCTCCCGGCACTACGGCTTGGGCCTTTGCCGGGGTCGGCGTTGAAGGCCTCAACACGTTCAGCGTCGTCGCGTTGGACGACGTCGGAAACCCGTCGCCCGCTGACACGATCACGGTTACCATACAGCCGCCGCCCGTACAGCACGATTTCTATGTCGATTGCGTCTCGGGTGTGGACGACCCGAGACGGCGGGGCACCCAGGAGGAACCGTTCAGGACGATCAACTACGCGTCGAGCCGCGCCGTAAACCCGACCCCTGCGAATCCGCACCGGATTCACGTGGCGCGCGGCGAGTACGTCGAGTTCCTAATCTGCGACTCCAACGAAAGGTACTACGGCGGCTACAACCCCACGACGTGGACACGCAATCCCGCCTTGAATGAGACAATCATTCGGGGCCTCCCGGCGCCGAATCAAGCCGCAACCGTGGTACTGGAGGGCAACTGCGTCGTTGACGGGTTCACCATCACCGGCGGAATGACTCACCCGGAGCACACTGCCGGCGGCGATTGGTGGGGCGACCCTATCGGGGCCGCCGTAGACTTCGACGGATACGAGGGGACATGGGGCTCCGCCACCGTATCGAACTGCCTTATCACCGGCAACAACGGTGGAACCTTTGGCGTCGAGGGGCAGGGCGGCGTTGTCGTCGTCGACTGGGGCGCCACCTTGTATCTCACAAACAACAGGATCATCGGCAATATCGGCAACGGCGTCGGCGTCTTCTACGCAACGGCAGTTCTTCAAGACAACATCATTGCCGACTGCCAATTCGGCGACCGCGACGACGCGAGCGGATTATACGTATGTTCAGACAGTTACGTCTCGCTCGAAGGCGGCGCTCTTCTGCGCAATGAAAATGGCATTTACGCGGAAGGCATTTGGGCCACGCCGCCGGGCGGGACCCCGTTTCTCGTTTTGCCGCCGCCGAAAATAACCACGACCAACAGCTCGCCGGCCGATTATACCTTGATTGCCGGCAACAAGAACGTGGGCATTTACACGCAACGTCACGTTGACATTGATCTCGGGTTTGTCGTGCTCGCGCAAAACGTAAATGGCGCCTGCGCCGTGACAGAGAATAGCAAGATCGAAGAGGACGGATGGGAACATCACTTCCTGGTGCATGATTCCATCATCATCGGAAACAACTATTCGGGTAATGACGACACGCCGAACGGCTGCTACTTCGAGGTGGGCAACAACGCGTTTAAGAACAACTTCATAGTAAGCAACGGCCCCGTTTACGTCTACGATTCACACGGCGACAAGTACACAAGGCCGGACTTGGTAACTGTATATGAAAGCCTAAACAACAGTGTGCTGTACAACAACGGCGGTTATGTCGGCCGGAACCTTTGGTGGCACGAGTTGGTCCTCTGCAACGATCTGTTCTGGGACAATCTGGACGACATTACCGTGACGTCAAAGGCCGGCCCGTTTTGGTCAACGTATAACATGGAGTATACCAATATCGAAGACGGGGACGATAATGAATGGGACAGCAACGTTCACGTTGACCCGGATTTCCTCGCGGATCGCGCAAGACCTGCAACCGTCGGCGTCGCAGAAGAAATAACCTTCGACAGCGAAACGGGCGAGTCCACGGTGGTCGATTCATCCCTGGATCTCGAACCGGACGAACTGGCCAGGGCATTTCTCTGGTTAGAAGGCAGCGCCCTATACATTAAGTCGAATACGGCGAACGAAATCACCGTCTTCGGCAACGCGAGGCTCGCCGCATCGGCCGGTAGCGTATACACCGTCGAAGACTATCGCCTCGATCCCCTTTCTGCGTGTGTGGACATAGCGCGAGACGGCCTAGACGTTCTCAAGCATGATTTCGAGAATGACCCGCGGCCCTTCGACGTCGGCCGGGGCATGTTAGTTGACATGGGGGCCGATGAGGCCGTTGTCCCCTTGTTCGAGAATCTGGTAATCACGCCCAATCCCGCCAATGAGACGGATCTGCTGACCATCGTAGTGGACTCGACGCTTGACCTCATGGACGACCCGGAGATTACGGTCGGCGGCAATCCCGCCACAAGGGAGAGCCAGGTCGATCGGACGTATACGTACATTTACCAGGTCAGCCCTGCCGACACCGAAGGCGCGAACATCGTTTTGGTGAGCGGCGTGGACGAACACGGCAACCCGGGGACCCTCGAGGGCGAGGTCGTGCTCGATTTCACGTCGCCCGAAACCCCCGTCATAACTACCAACAACGGCGAGGACTTCGTACAAGGGGTGGTGACGACGGCCGACCTCGCGGGCACCTGCGCCGCCGACACGGCAGTCATTCTGGTCAACGGAAGCACCACCGGCGTCACCTACACGCCCGGAGCAACCGTTTGGTCCTACACCGGCCCGCTCGTCGAGGGTGACAATTCCTTCAGCGTAAGAGCCAGGGACGCCGCGTCAAACGAATCCGGCACAGACACTATCACAATCACGGTGGACACAACGCCGCCGCCCGCGCCCGTCATACTGACGAACGGCGGCCAGGGCTTCTCGCAAGGCCTCACCGCTATAATCGTCCTCGACGGCACGTGCGCGGCAGAGACGGCCGAGATTCAAGTCAACGATGCCACGGCCGGCGTCACCTACATTGCCGGCGGCACGACGTGGTCGTATCGGGGCGCCGGCGTCGAGGGCACGAATCCAATCAGCGTGGTGGCCCTCGACGACGTGGGCAATGCGTCGGCCCCCGCATGGATTACGGTCACGCTGGACACCATCCCCCCCGAACCGCCCGTCATCACCACCAACGGGGGGGTAGACTTCGCGCAGTCGGCATCCACCTATCAACTGGCCGGGACCTGCGCCACCGATACCGAGGTGATTCAGGTAAACGGCTCGCAGGCCGGCGTCGCGTACGTGGCGGGCGCCGCCACTTGGTCGTACACGGCCATCGGCAGCGAAGGCCCAAACGAGGTGAGCGTAGTGGCTTACGACGCGCTGCAGAACCCCTCCATCCCAGCGACCATTACGGTGACCATAGACAGTATCCCGCCCGCGGCCCCCGTCATCACGACAAACAACGGCGAGGATTTCGAACAATCCCGGACGCTTTCGGTGGTCCTCGAGGGGACCTGCGACACCAACAGCATCATGGTCCAGGTCAACGGCTCGACGGGCGGCGTCATCTACGGCCGCGGAAGCGACTCTTGGATGTATATTGGCACGGGCCAGGAGGGCGCGAATACCTTCAGCGTCGTGTCCATCGACGCGGCAGGCAACGTATCCGACCCAGACAGCATCACGATCACCATTGACGTGTCCGGGCCCAGTGCGGTCGTGATAACGCGCTATGAATACGTAATTACGACCGACGAAGACGATCCCTCGGTGCGCGAGATCTCCATCGATCTCGAGGGGACGTGCAGCAGCGAAACCGCAGCGATCGAGGTCAACGGGGCGACCGGGGGCGTCACATATACCCCCGGCCAGACGACATGGTCCAGTTCGCACCCCGGCGTGGACGGCGATAACGACTTCAGCGTGGTTGCCGTAGACGACGCCGGCAACACGTCCGACCCGGCGACCCTGACGGTTACCGTTCCCCCGGCTGGCGGCGAAGGCGAAGGGGAAGGCGAGGGCGAAGGCGAAGGCGAAGGGGAAGGCGAAGGCGGCCTTGACGGTGGGTGTGCCCGAGGCGCACTGAGAAACATGTCGCCGCGAGGCCCCTTCGGCGGCGCCGGCGGCAATATGCTTACGATGATGGGCGTCGCAACCGTGCTGTTGTGCACCACGCGGAAAAGAGCATACCGCGCGCAGCGTGCATAAGTCGGCAGATTGTTCTGTTTGGCTGAGCGCCGATCTCGCACCCCGGCGCCCAGTGAGGAGCAGGCGGCTGCAACGTGTGGTTGGAAACAACGAGTGTGCCGAAAGATGTGGCGCATTTCCTTTCGCCCGGCCAGATTACGACGATCACGACTGGCCGTATCGCGGCGCCTGTAACGAACCCGAGTCTGAACGGTAAACTAAACGCCGCTGCGCCAATGAGCCCTCTTGGTGGTATGACGTCGCCGGAAGTGTCCAAGATATTGGTGTATGCGCCTGATCGGCATGTTGACAGGGTGCTCAGACACTGCTATACTCGTGCCATGATTTAGCCTTTTTGGCATTCGCTTCGGGAGTCGTTGGCTCACAGACAATTGCCCGTTGAGGAGGTGAAAGCGTATGAAGCACGTCAAGGCCATTTCGAGGAGACCCGTCAAATGTGAGGATATCCCCATCGACATTCTACTGGCGTTCGTCATCGGCGTGCTCACCTCCTTGCAGCAGATGTTTGAGGCCAAAGAGCTACTCGAGCAAGAAACGTCTTAGTGCTCCCGCTCGAAGAGGGATCGGGCAGGAGAAAGTTAACGGGAGGAAGCGTGCAGGGCGGGCCGGAAAATTGGGAAACGTGTTTGGCCGTCGAGCCCGGCAGAACAACCGCGGAAGGAGAGCAAAGAATGAAGCATATTAAACCGGTAAGTAAAGCGTCTGTAGAGGACGTGACGGCCGCCTTGCAAGGGTGCATGACGTCTGTCCTCGAGGCCTTGGGACTCGATCAGGTTGCGGCGCTTCTCAAGAAGGAAGACGGTGAGACCACGTAGTAATCCGGCGCTCACGCCGGCGGAGGTCTACAATGAAACACATTCGAGCGGTGTCAGTTGTGCGGGCCGATGCAATGAGTGACTTCACGAACACTGTATGGGTTGCGTGGAAAGACAAACTGTACGAGACAGGCCGCGGTTATCTCGACGTGTACGAGCTGCTGACAGGCACATTTCACTTCGATGGCTTTGTCGAGAACAAGCGCGAACGTTAACGAGAACCGGCGCGAATTCATTGTAGACTCTTGTACGTAGCGATGTCGGGACTTTGTCCTTGGTGAAGTCCCGACTTTTTTCTGGTTGAGAGGTCATGAAATGATCCCGTGCCAGCATGGCGTCATTCGCACCGCCGATCCCGACGACGCGCACACGCTCAAGCAGTATTACGACTCGGTGGGGCCCCGCGCGGCAAAACTTGACCGCAAGCGCGAGGTCGTCACGCCCACAACCGACGAGTTGCAGGAATTGCTGACCCGGAAAGAGAACGAGATGGGGGGCCTCTACGCCATTGAAGATCGCGGCGGCCGCGTACAAGGATTCTGCTCGTTGCGCGGCGTCAGCCGGGAACGGCGCATGGGGGAAGCGCTCCTGATGCTGATTGAGGACCGCTTCTATGCCCAGCCCCTGGCTGCGGAGGCGCTTGATTTCCTGTTGGATTTCGCGTTCAACACCCTCTTTCTGAATAAATTGGCGGCCCATTGTCTTGAAAACGAAACTGCGGCCCGGGAACTCCTGATCCGCGCCGGCTTCGAGAGTGAAGGCACCCAACGGGACGTCGTTTTCACAGAAGGACGATGGCACGACCTCGAGGCGTTCGCCTGTTTCAGAAGAAACTACCGGAGTCACGTATGAGCCTAAAGACAAGAATGTACATCCGTCGTGCCGAACGGGACGACCTGGATACCGTTGTCGAGTGGATGGACGCGCCGGATTTTCGCCGCTTTCTGTACGGCGACCCGGCTCGATCGCCGCGCCGAATACGGGAGCAAATCGTGGCGATGCTGGGACGTACCGCCGGCCACACGTTGCCCAACGCCATCTATCTCGTTATCGAGTCCCCAGGCCACGGCCCGATCGGCCTCCTGTCCCTCCAGAACATCAGCTGGCGAAACCGCTCCTGCAGCATTGACCTTTATATCGGCGAACCGAAGCTGCGCGGCGGCATGGCGGCCGCCGTCGCCTATTGCCAGGCCATCGCCTACTGCTTCGACGAACTCAATCTGCACCGTATCTCCGCCTTCATTTACTCGTTCAATACGGCCTCATGGCGCATCCTCGAGCGGGCCGGCGCCGTGCGCGAGCTCACCTTGCGCGAACACATCACCCGCGACGGCAAACTCTACGACATGTACTGCTACGGCATGCTGCGCGCCGAGTACGAGGCCTTGCGCGACGAAATCGACGCGCGGTTCAGCGACGCCTCGCTCGCCGCCATGATAGCCGGCCGCAAACAAGCCGAGGCGTCGACGGAGGCCCCGCCGTGAGCATCGTCTTCCTAGTTGTGCTGAGCGTGCATGTTGTCTACGCGGTACTTGCCAACCGGCGCGACAAACCCGAACGCACGTGGCGCACCATCATCGTCGCCATGGCCGTGCAGACACCCGCCTTCCTCATCGCCTGCTGGTTCGGCGCACGCAGCGGCGCGTTCTCGCGGGACCTCGTCTCGCCCCTTCACATCGCCTTCGGCCTCCTGATCGGCCACGGCCTCTTCGGGCTGTCCCTTGTGGCCATCGACTGCGCATTGCGCGACGCAATCGATCATCTAACCGACATCGGGGGCGTGTGGCGGTTCGCCGTGGACTGCCCGGCCGCCCTGCGCCACGTGCTGGCCGTCAGCGTTGCCGAAGAACTCATCTGGCGCGTCACGGCACAAACCATCGTAATCCAGCTCTTGTCGGAATTGCGCCCGCTCGCCGCCGGCCCCTGGCCGGCTGCGGCAGGAATTGCGCTCGTGGCGGTAGGCTTTTCTGTTGTCCACCGGCACTTTTTCAAGAATGCCGCGCGCGAGTCAGTCGAGTTTGTCGTCTTCTCGTTGCTCATTGGCGCCTTGTACTTCTGGACGGAAAGTCTGATACTGGTGGTGGCGGTCCACGCCGTGCGAAATCTTGAGATCGCCTATCTCGAATACCAAATAAAGGCCGAAGAACTCGGCGACCCCGACAAGGCCATGGACGAGATCGAGCGCCAACATACGCCGCCAAGACGCACCGCACCAGACCGCGCGGACGGCCCGCGCCTGGGCGCAAACCTAAGGAGCCACGAGAACTGAACGCAAACAACCAATACGTGGTGCGACTCGAACGCGTAAACAAGATCTTTCACACGCGCCACTTCCTCCTGGCTGACGAAGACACGGGCCGCCGAACGCTCTACCGAAAGAAAACCGTCCATGCCGTGAACGACGTCGATTTTGCAGTCAAGCGCGGCGAGATCTTCGGCCTGCTCGGCCCAAACGGCGCCGGCAAAACAACCGCCGTCAAAATGATCTCCGGACTGGTCCGGCCAAACTCCGGCGCCGTATACGTCGACGATCTCCACGTCGAGCGCAAACGGCTCAAAGTGCTGCGAAAAGTAGGCGTCGTCCTCGAGGGCACGCGCACCTCGATATGGCCCTTGACGCCCCTCGAGAACCTCGCGTACTTCGGCAATCTCAAAGACGTGAAGGGGCCCGTCCTCAAGCAGCGCTCCCGGGAACTCCTGAACTTTATCGGCCTGAAGGACAAGATGAACGTGCAAGTCCGTAGACTGTCCCGCGGACAGAAACAGAAGCTGGCCATTTGTATCGCCTTGATCGCCGATCCGCCCGTCATCCTGCTGGACGAACCCACCACGGGACTCGATGTGCAAAGCAGCAGAGCAATTAAGGACAAGATCATCGAAATCACCCGTGAACACGGGAAAACCGCCCTCGTGACGACGCACGACATGAACGTGGCGCAGGAACTGTGCGATCGGATAGGCATAATCAACCACGGAAAGCTGATCGCGTGCCAACCTACCGACGAACTGCTCGGTCTGTTCGCGGAGAAGACGTTCGAGTTCCACCTTAACCGCGCCCCGGACCTATCCTTACTAAGGCAGATCCCCGGCGTCGAGGCGGCACAACTGCTGGACGGCGAAGAGGAGATTGTCCTCGCCGTAACCGTTGCTCGGGACGAGGAAGACCGGTCTGCGGCCCTCTACGGCGCTATCCAGTGCCTGCATGCGCAACGCATACTCCTGAGGTCCATCACCCAACGAAGGCAAACCTTGGAAAACGTATTCCTTAGGTTGACCGGCGACACGGAACCGAAATAGGCGCAAAACGACAGAAGGTTACCAGGAAATGGGTTTTTTTCTTGTAATGAAAGCTGAGGTGGTGCGCAGCCTCATCATCATGCGCCGGTACTGGTTCGCCACATTGACCGGCATCATTATGGGATACGGGTTCCTCCTGGCTCTGGTGTTAGGGTTCTTCGGCGGCTACGTCCCCATTGACAAGGTAATGTCCGTGGTCGAGAATATCCTTGGGTTCATCATAGGCATGTTCGCGTTCGGCATTATCGGCTTGTTTACGTCCGGCCTCCAGGGCATGGCGCGCACCGGCCAACTCGAGCAGGTCTGCATGAGCCCTCACGGGCTCGTGACAAACTTCCTCGCGCGTTCATTCGTAAGCGCCGTCACCAGCATTCTCTCGTTGTCTATAGTCTTCACCCTCGTGGCCCTGCACGTGGGCGGTGAGTTTCATGCCCCGGTGCTGCCGACAATCACCCTCTTGGCCCTCACCTACGTCAATCTCATCGGGTTCGGGTTCATGACGGGTGGATTGGTCCTGATATTCAAGCAGACTGGCCAGATCGCCACCCTGTTGCGACTTGGCTTGCTGCTGTGGGCGGTGTTCGCGACCGAGGAGATCCGTAAGTTGCCGAGGGCCGCGCAATGGGTGGCCCACGCGCTGCCAGTGACCGACGCGGCCATCTGCCTCAAATACGTTATGATTCAGGGACAACGCGCCATGGTAGAGAACGCCGCGGGGGAACTGGTCCCCGAAGGCCCGTACTTATCCGTCTTCTCACCGTCCTACCCTTCGTTCTACGCACTCATTCTCAGCTCGGTGGTCTGGACCCTCATTGGCATTTCGTGTTTCCGTTACATGGAGAACGTCAGCCGCAACAAAGGGACCCTCGGCGCCTACTGATGCCCAAAGAACGCATACACCGGTTCGAGCACGGCGGCAAACGCTATGCCATCGACCCCGAAACCTGTTTCTGTTTCGAGTGCGACGCGATCTCGTGGGATGTTCTCGAGTATTACCCCGACGTGTCCGTAAACCAGATCTACCATGCACTCGCCGACAAGCACCCGCGCGGCGAGCTGGCCGAAGTCGTCAGCGAACTCGAATGGCTGCGCTCGACCAAATCCATTCTGACCACCCCGAAACGCGAGGAATTGGGCAAACGCTTCGAGGTCGAGCGCGGGCTCAAGCGCGTCGTGCTCAGGTTACCGCACATCAACGCGCAAGAGGCGCCGCGAACCGAGTCAACCGATGCACCCGCCGCGGCGGACCAACTCGGCCGTCGCGCACTCGAACTCCTACTGGGCCGCGCCCGCGAACAGAAAACGCTCACCCTCGAGTTCCTCGAGGTCGGGCACGTCCAAAATCCACAACGCGTCGTGCAACTGTGTGAGGACGCGGCGCGCGCGGCCCGGCTCGCCGGCAAAGAACTCACCGTAGCCGTCTGGGTGACGGACGTCGAACTGGCAAAAACGCCGAAAGCGCTTGAAGGACACGCCGTCGGCGCGAAACTCGAGATCAAAGACGCCCAGGGCGTCGCCGCACATCTGGGCGGCTTGGCCAGGCAAGGTCCAGCGACGCTCGCACGTTTGGCGAAAACGCTACAGCCCGAAGCGCCAGGCGTCGCGGGGCGCATCGTCGTCTGCCCGAAGCACCCCGAGTTCGGCGGCGTGGTCCCCGCACTGGACAACGCGGGCTTCAAGATTATCGAACTCGATCTGGATGGCGCGTACGCGGCCGACCCCAGACTTGAACCCCAAACAATGCTCGCAGGGCTCAGCCAGTCCGCCGTGTACTATGCAGAAAAGCTTCGGGCACACAACTACTTTCGCCTCGACCCGATTGCGCCGCTCTTCTGGCGCATCTACAACGGCTCGCCGCAGCCGCGATCGGATCCCGCCGGCACAAACGAACTCGCCGTCGATGAAACCGGCCACGTCTATCCCTCGTGGCGATTGATGGGCCGCGAAGAATTCCGGTTGGGTGCGCTGCAAGACGGAATCATCGACGAGGAACGGCTCGCCGAATTCGAGAACGTCGGCTCGGTGACCACCGCCGCGTGTATGCGATGTTGGGCGCGCAACCTTTGCGGGGGCGGAACCGCAGCCGTTCACCACGCACTGACCGGTTCCTTTCGAACGCCCTGCCCCGATTGGTGCAACGCACAACGAGAATGGATGGCCGCGGCAGTGTCCGCGTTCAACATCCTATCTTCGGCGGGCGTAAACTTCTCGCGCGTATACAACACGCTCGCCTCATCCGCAAAGCCCTCCTTATTCGCCCTTGCCCGGGCCGCGTTCCGCATGACCGTCGGCATGCGGCCCATCGAGGAAGCCGACGCAGCAATGCTCGCGCGCTGGGAGAATTGGAGCGATGCCGCGTACTTCGTGTACGACGAAAGCGCCGTGCTCATGGCCACCCGCTACGACCGCGAAATGGATGCGCTCCATCCCCGAGGCATCGACCACGAGTTGATTCTATTGCGCAAGTCCGGCGCTCCCTTCGGCCTGCTCAAGATCCGACCAGAGCAAACGCCCGGCACGGCAAGGGCCTTCGTGTATCTAAGAAACGAAGCCGACTATGCCGCGGACTCCGTGCGAAGAGGCTTCCGAGCAATTCTTAAAGAGGCCGGCGCGCAGCAATCCCTGCGGTCCTTTACCGTCCCCGCGATGAAGTGGGAGAAAAAATTCGCGGAGTTCCTCCTTGCACTCGGCTTCAGCAAGGCGGGTACGCAACGCGAGGCCGTTTACCTCCACGGACACTACCACGACGTCGACCTCTACGCCGGCTGCACGGAGAAACTCTAGCACGGCCATATACAAGCGAGCGGCAACACAAGTCACAACCGAACACAGGCAACAAAGAAAAGGGGCCGGCACTACATGCACCGGCCCTTTATTCTCAACTCGCAATGCAGCCGCTCTCGCGCGCCCACCGCGAGATGTTTTAGAGGCCCAGGATTGGGATGTCCAGGGCCTCCGCGGAAGGAGAAACGCCATATGTGGCGCTGACCATAAAAATTCTACCACACAAATTTGCAAAACACAAGTCTTTTTGCGTCAAGAATTTACGCCAGTCCAGTTCTCGTCGTTTTGACGGTTTGCAGCGTTTTGGCAATCTACACAAGGACACCCGGTTTGGCTGTCGGAACTCTCTGTCCGGGAATGTGTTGCCGTGCCCTTGATGAGCGCCCGACCCCTCCAAGAACCCCCAGGTAAGACGCCTCAAACACCCACAGACATCCCGACCAGCCAGGCGCCACCCACCCACGCCGCATTTGCCTATTCTTAGAACGTGAAATAATGCTGTTTTTTATAATTCTGCGGCAGTTTTTCAGGGATCGTGCCCAGTCTCGTGTCTAATCCATTGTCAAATAATTACTTACGATGCTTCGCCCATGTGCGTCTCGCCGAAGCGCGCACTCAGTCCGCAGGAAACTTATCAGTTGCCATCGAGGAAAGTCATTGCTCGTCCCTCGAGGAACTGATACGGCTTCTGCAAGCAACGCGCGCGTCCGGCTTGGTGCGAGAGAAGCAGTCCGCTTGATTCAACATCTCCTTTTTGTATCAGCCGCAATGGGTGTCGGTCATTCATCTGTACCTTCGCGCTCGGCACTCGGGATTCCTGCGGATGCCGCCGCCAAGGCAGCAGCGAAATGGCATTCCGTGTTCTCCTTTATCAGGAATAGACACGGCGGCGCCTGTAAGGTAAAAACTCAGGCCTGTCTGTGGCGAAGGCCGAGAAGTAAAATCACCTGGCCCCCATTCGTTTACTCAGTAAAAAGTAATATAATATAGTAAACATTGTAGAAAATTTGCATACTGAGGCAGGGCTTGTTTCCCCGCGCGTGTTCCGCGCTTCGGGTTAATTCCCCCCGTACGGACGTACGATGAACGCGTTACAACAAGGGCACGAAAAGCAATCGCCGGAGACCGGACGCCAGAGTGTTTCCGGGGCTCGGCCAGAAGGTGGCCGCCGGGAATCCCTAAAACGCTTCGAGCACGCGGGGGATCGGAGCTTGTTAGGATGTCGCGTACGCGGAATGCCACGAGGAATTCCGCAGCGAGACCGGAAGACAGAACCAAGAGGCGGGTGCCGACCCACAGAACAGCAGGGAGCGACGGCCAAAATGGTTGCGGCCCCCGTCTGCAGCGCCATCTCTAATGGGCAGACTCTCGCATGTCTGCTCGTATTGTTTTTCTCGATGCTGTGCACGAGCGCGAACGGCGCCCTTTCAGAAGAAGAGCAACTGGACCTCTTGGAACAAGCGAATGAGTACTATGTTTCGGAGGAGCGCGCAAACGACAAGGCCGTAGCGCTATACGAAGACGTGCTCGAAAAGGTTCAGTTAGCTGAGCCGATACGTCTTGAGATAATGTTCAGGATAGCCAACATGTATTTGTTTGACATGGGGCCGGACCTTAAGGTTGAAGGCAACCGGGACGTTTCACGAGCGCTTGAGAAGTACAAACAGATAGTCGCCGAGTTCCCACAAGACGATGTTAAGGTCTTTCAATCCCATGGCTATATAGCCGATTGCCATTCCCTCCTCGAGAACAAGCCTGAGGCCGAGAAAGAGTATTTGTACGTCAGAAGGTTTGCGCTTTCGCTCCCTGCCGATCAGGCCCCGAAATATGAACCCTACGCAAAAGCCTGGAAAGACGGCGCATTGAATAACATTATTGGTTTGTACAGGCATGATGGCCCATTTGGCGTTGCGGAACTCCGACGCATCATGAGAGACAATCCAGATGATCCGGAACTTGTCAAGCGCGTAGACGCGGCGATAAGCAATATGACTAAGGCCGAGATAGAGGACACCCAGACAGACACCGGGAGGATGCTCCGTGACATTCAGGATGGGATTGCATCGTTAGAAAAGGATGCTATCAACGAGGCAACTACGGTTGCTGAACAACACGTCGCCCCTTCTTTCGAAAGTATGCAACAAACGAGGCCGCCGGATACACCGATGTCCGGAGTCTCTCGGTTCGGAAGCAAGTCATGGGCTCTGTGGGGCGGCATAGGCGGCTTGGCGATTCTTGCGGCTATGTCTGCAGCCGTTGTCACGCGCAATCGACGACGCAAGCAATAACAGACTATTGCTGTTACGCCAAGAAGCAGAGCGATAATCTTAACGGTACGAAAACCTGGAAGTCGTGTCCAGATTACTGATGAGGAAAGGAGGGTTGTGCCATGAAGCGCAGGTTATGTATAGGTATAGCTATGCTTCTCATCGCGAGCTTGGGATATGTATATATATGTCGTTCCGCGGCTTGGGCGCTGCCGACGGCCCCTGATGCGGAGAATACCCGGGCGTTGCAGGCCTTCGGTGAAAAAGACGAGAAGCGGTCGCCTGTCATTGCGTACCAGCGCATACTCCTTGGGCACAAGGTCCCCATCTGCTATGAGAACCTTCTGCCGGCAGACAAGAATAGCGTTGTCGAGATGGAATTCCGGATACGAGAGAATCAGACGCTCGGGTTTTCGCTGGAGCAATTGGTCGAGAAGAGCCAGGGGCAGCTCCAGTACCAACGCATCCGCGACGTGCTTTGCATCTATCCGACGAATCCCGGGAAACTACCCAATATTATGGATCGCCCCGTCTCGCTCGAGCTGGAAGAGGTCTCTGCATGGGAAGCATTCAAGGCGTTAGGGAAAGCTATGAACGCCAACAAGCCGAGCGAG
>Ga0180437_10004695_pt1 | contig 19229 bp, 14 predicted proteins | sample SS_ome_4_FD_132410 | JGI IMG/M metagenome (GOLD analysis project Ga0180437, IMG submission 132410) | Hypersaline lake sediment archaeal communities from the Salton Sea, California, USA - SS_3_D_1 metaG | ecosystem: Environmental > Aquatic > Non-marine Saline and Alkaline > Hypersaline >... | reverse complement strand
TTGGCAAGCGCCACCAGATTTTCCTTGGTTACCTTTGGATGAGTTATATCGGATGAATTCATAAATGTATTTTATCATATTCAATGCCCAAATGTAACATTATTTAATGCGTTTACATTAGTATGCCTGATCACACGTCTTATCGCCCGACGTATCTCAATGTTCTCACTCTCATAATCCGGGCTCTTATGGGAATAAAGATGATTGTAAAGCGGCACCAGGGGAGGCTTCCCTACATCCGTGGCGATCACCGAGAGTGTCCAGTACCCATTGCCCAGACACTTCTGACTCCCGTCCCGAACCCGAGCCATATATTCCATCTTGCGGGCATACTTCTTGGTTATGTCCGAGATGTCCAAAACCAAAAGCGTCTTCTTCTCCACACTCCTGGCCCCCATCCGGCAGATCCTGTCCATCACCCTGGGACCTAGCCCCTCACGCCCCAACTGCCGGCAGAGACGATATTGGGTCTTCTTGATGGGGATCTTCTCTCCTAGAGCCCTAGCGATCTCAGTCAGACGTAATGATTGCCGAGCCTGAATGCCATAGATGGCTTCGGTGAGAAAACGATGGACGACTTTGCCCCAAGTCGATGAAAGTTCCCCCGAAAATTGAATGATCTGCTCTCGTAATTTGGAGGCGGTTTTGGCATAATGCATGTGGGGTCTCCTCAAGACTTCGGTCTTTATGCAAGCTGGTCGGCTTGGCATCTGGAGACCCCATTTTATTCCATTTCGGCATAAAAGTTCCCCCATTTTTCTACAATCCCACTTTGCAACCTATGTAATTATCAGAAAAAGAAAGAGTTGAGCTATTTAGAGGCTATTTTTTGGGGGAACTCCTGGAAGGACTGTATCTCGGTAAACGCCAGCGGCTATCAGCTGCCTTCCAAATATCGGAACAAAACGGTTGAGGTTTACATTACCAGGCATAAACTGTTTGTTTTTGATCTCTACACCGGCAAAGAGATCGTTGAATATGATCTCTCCCTTATCCCTGGGCAGATTATCACCAAAAGAGATTTTAGGCGGGAGAATGAGAAGACCCTCCAGGAGTTGAAAGACCATGTGACCGGCATGTTCACAGGCTCAAACTGGAGGCGGTTTACAGCGCTTAACTTCGAAGCGTTTCCCAGATACATCCGGGACCAATGTGTGGAGGCGAAAAGATACTTTGACAGCAGCGGTATCGACATTTTCGTTCTGGACAGGGCTCTGGAATACTGTTTAGAAAATAACACCCCGAGCTTTGCTGAGCTTAATGATACCTATGTGCATTTTAAACGGGAGCATGAGAGAGAGGAGCTTGAGATGCCGGCTGTGAGTTCGGACTATCGAGGCAGCCATGAGCCTTTACGGGTAAAGGCCAGGGGGCTTTCGGTTTACAAAGAGATCATCAACTCCCGGGGGACGATCAATGAAAGCCTATGAGCAGACCCTCACCTTGTTAAAGACCCTGAATCTGCGGGGGGTGGCCACGAGCCTGGATGAAATGATAAATGACGCTGAGATCCGGAAAACTTCCTATATCACCTTTTTAAACACGATCTTCGACACCGAGATCTCTTATCGGGTCAAGCGCCGGGTCGATCGCAACATGACGGGCGCTCATTTTCCTGTGCTTAAAAAGATCGACAACTTTGATTTTGGCCGTGTCAAAGGCATAGGAAAATCAGAAGTGGTGAACCTCCTGGACTGCCGCTGGATAGACAATCGAGAGAACCTGCTGTTCTTCGGTCCCCCTGGCCCTGGCACATAATGCCCACCTTCCTATGTTGTTGTATTTTCAGAAAAAAGGGTTGATTGCAAAGTAGTAAACGGAACTTTTTTTCCAGTTTTTAACCTATTGGAACAGCTCTGCAGATCTTCCTTGCGGATAATCCATGGAGCTCCTTTGCAGACCTGGGTCGCCGGTATATGTCCGTGACGGATGAGTTTATAAATTTTCATTTTTTCGACCCCGAGTTCTCCTGCAGCCTGATCCAGAAACAGTTCTCCGCGTTCCGCCATCTCTCCTTCCCTGTAAACGGCGATATGATGATCGTTTCGAAAGGTTGTCACTCGATGCGTCGTCCAGGTATTCCCTCTGCCGGTTTTTCTCCCCAGACGGTTGAGCAGGGACGCGATTTGATGGTCCGGAGCGATTCGAGCCATTCCTTGGATAATGTTCTGGGTTTCGACATCGGTCTTCCAACGGTGCATTCCGGTCCTGTTTTTATGAAACCGGATTTCGCTGTGGCTTCCTCCCGTCCAATGAATGACGGCTTTGACCACCTCTCCGGTAATTGAGATGATGATCTCTTTTATGGCTGTCCTAAGGATTCGTTTTTTTATGGCAGGATCGCTTCTCTCGTCCTCCCAGATCAGGCAAAGATCTTCGCCGGCGGACAGAAGTTCTTTTTCCTCTTCCAGACTCAGCTTTCTCAAGGGAGGCATGTGTTGAAGTTCGTTCTCCAGCGTTTGGACGGCGAGAAGCTTTTCATTCCACCTGCGCTCGAGTTCGGCAGCCACCAGCCGGTTTTCCGGGTCTGCAAGATCGTACTGTTTACGAGCCCGATCCGATTCATAACGGGCTTGCTGCAAGGCCAATTCCTTTTGCCGTTTTTCCTGAGATCCTGTTTCTTCGATGCGATGGATCGCTTCAATCGAGGCCTCGATTCCCAACGGCGATATCGCCTTCAACAGTTCGTCCGCAACCGCCTGCTCGAGCCGGATCGCGCCAAGACTGATGCAGGTCCCCGATCCGTGATTGATCTGCGCTCCCCGACACGAATAGCGAACGACACGACCTTTGGTGCCGGAATAGGCCACGTGCATTTTCCTTCCACAATGACCGCAACGCAAAAGCCCCGCCAAAAGGCTGGGCCCTTTTTTAACCGATCCCCTCACCATGGCTCCTTTCATGTTTGCGTTTTCGGTTATCGTTTCCTGGTTGCGGGTATATTCCTCCCACCTAATATATGCGTCATGGTGATCCTTTATCAAGACCGCCCAGTCCTTTCTTTGACGGCGGTATCCCTGAACTTTTCTCTTTTGCCCGTTTTCGATCCGGGTATGAGTGTACGTTCGGCCGAAGGCATAAGCCCCCGCATACACAGGATTGGTAAGGATATGCCACAGGGTGTTGTAAACAGGGAGTTTCCAAACCTTTTGCTTTTCTCCGTTACGGTGCTTGACTGCCGGCAATCGGATCTGGTTTTGTCGAAACCATAGAAGGGTCTGCCGGACACTGGACAGCTCCCGGAATTTTTGAAAGACAAGGGAAATGGCCTCTTGGACTCGAAGATCCGGGTCTTTTTCCAACTGGTCTTTGGAACCGAGGATGTACCCGACGGCTATTGAAAAATACAGTTCACCTCGCGCCGCCTTCTGCCGCAGGGCTTCCATCGAACGCTGCCGCAAAATCGTGAGCTCCATATCGCTGATGGTCCCCTTCATTCCGAGCAGAAGTCTGTCATTCGGATGCTTCGGGTCATACACTCCGTCATGGTCGACGATGAGTGTTTCCATGTATCCGCAAAGTTCAAGAAGCGTATGCCATTCCCGCCCGTTACGGGCGAGGCGGGAGGCTTCCACAGCGAAGACCGCGCCGGCGATCCCCTGGCAGACTTTCGACAGCAGTCTTTCAAAACCGGTGCGTTCCGTTGTCCCGGAGGCGGATTTGCCCAAATCTTCATCAATAACGACGACACGGCTCCAACCCAGCTCACGGGCTTTGTTCTGTAAACTGTACTGCCTCCGTTTGCTTTCCAGGTTGTTGTTGACTTGATCCTGGGTCGATTGGCGGATGTACACATACGCGTCCCTATCCCGATGCATCGCTGTGATCTTATTCATCTTGTCCCCCGCGGGACACGGTTTCGCCGGACAGGTTTTCTGTGGAAGGCGTTTTGATCCCTGACATCAACTCCGCAAGCAAACTCCGGATTTTCTGCCGCGTGTTTGGGGGAAGATTGAGGTGGACTGCCTGGAGTCGGGAGAAAAGACCCAGCTGGCGCCCTGATTTCGCTTCGAGCATTTTCCTCTCCATCATGGGAATTTTGATCATCATGATGGAGGAATGGACCGGACATGTCCACGATGACTTTCAGTCTCCTGAGGGCGTCGAGACTCAACGATGGAGCTTTCTGAATGGAGTGAAATTCCGATTCCGGATCTGCCATCCAACCGGGAATGTAGGTATGCGTTCCATCGGGTAGGGCGATCATATAATATTGCTCGTCATGATGGTGCATGCACTTCAAAACTTGAACCGGATGGCCCTTTAAGGGATGAAAACGGTAGAAAATTTTGATCTGTGGTAAATGAGTAGTATGTCTCTGGTCTCCCTGGTGTAGGGAAAACGCATTTATCCATTGCCTTGGGGGTAACCGCGGTGGAAAAGGGCTATAAAGTCTGCTTCGAGCGGATCACCAACCTCATAAAGCTGCTTAAAACAGCCGAGATCCAGAAGACTTCCGAATACCGGATAAGACGCGTCATGAAGTCGGATCTTATCATCATAGATGAGATCGGCTACACCCCGATCGAGAAACGCGAGGCCAACCTCTTCTTCAACCTGATAAGCGAAAGCTATGAGAAGGTCTCCCTCATCGTCACTTCCAACAAGAGCTTCGAATCCTGGGCCGAGATGATGGGTGACAGCATTATGACCACGGCCCTTCTGGACCGTTTATTGCATCATGCCCGGGTTTTTAATCTGGATGGAGAATCCTACAGAATCACAAATCAAACAAAGGAGGTATGATCATTTCCAGCTCAATCGAATATGGGAAATCTGTTTACCACAGAGATGGGAAATTACCTTACCACGCTAGTGGGAAATGTCCTTACCACAAGCATGGGAAAAGTACTTGACATTTACATCACCACATGAAAATAATCGTGAACCTTAAGGGGAAGGTGTACAAAACTGCAATCCGGGAGAATATCAGCTTGACTGAAGCTCCAAACTATGGGCAGACCATCTTTGAATATTCAAAGCGGTCTTATGGGGCAGATGATTATTTGAAAATGGCACAGGAGTTTTTGAAGAAAACAAAATAGACTAATGTGGAAAGAAATATTTGCCTATGGGATTCCTTTGTTTGGAATGATTGCTTTTGCAATGGCATTCGCCTGCTTTATCATTCTCAAAGACATATGGGATGCACACAAAAAGCGGAATTTTTATCTTCAAGATATTCATTTTCGTGTTTGTTCAACAAAACCACAAGACTGGACACCTGAAAAAATTAAAGCGCTGATAGAAGCTGCAAATTCAAACCATCAAGAAAACTATAATTTATATCTGACTCTCAAAAGGCTCTATAAATCATTAAGATTCTATTCGGTCATGTTTGTATTTTCAGCAGTCATAACTGTAATTTTGATTCTTGTAATATTACCGTTAAAGGAAGGTGTGTGATTTCAAAGGACAGGCTTGGGGATAATCACATTGTACTGCTGATCCATAAGTTTCAGAAAATGAGAGCGTGATCTTGTGTGGGAAATTGTTTTGGGAGCAGGGATGTCAATTTTTACCTTGGCAACTATTGGATTATTAGCATTAAGCATTGGAAACAAGGAAGGACTTGATTCAGCCAGGGCAGCCTACTTAAAAACTCTTGAAAGATGTGTAATTGTAACAGCAGTTTTTGAAGATGCAGAAAAGGAACAATATCCAGATTGGACAAATGAAGATGCAGAATCATATAGGCAAGAAATTAGGATGCTCAGAGAAGATATTCCGGTTTTGAAAAACAAGATCAAAAAGAAAGAAGAAGATTTTGAATTCAGTTCAAAACTTTTGGCAGCTTCAGCCATAATCACAGGCATTCTATTTTTCATATTTTTTCAATGAAGTTTTAAAGGGAAGGTGAACCATGACAAAGGGCAGGCTGGGGGACAATCCCCTTGAAAGCATGATCAGAGACAAACCTAAATCTTAGGAGGAAGAATGAAAAATTTAAAATTGATGATAGCTCTGATTGGATTAATATTGACCAATTTGTTTTTGGCAGCCATAGCAATTCCAAACCTAAATCATAATAGGGATGCAATTCTGAATGAATGGCCAGTGATAGAAACCCAGGAACAAAAGGAGAAAACACCAAAATCGTATTATATCGAGAGAGAAGAAATAGTTGCATCGCTCGAAGACTTTAATGCTAATGCTCTTAAAATTAGATTTGAAGTATCAAAAAAAAGACAATATGCAATTTGGGAATTTTCAAGATTATATAACGAAGATAATGCCGAAACAATAACCGAAGGGCTTCTAAACGCATTCGACAAGTATGGATATGATTTCTATACTATGATCACTTTGCCTGCAGCATACCCGACAGAATTTTCTAGCCCAGGACCAGGACCAATGATGGTTTTTAAAAAAAGGTAACTTAAAGTCCAGACTGAAAAAATCCATTGCCCATCCATTGCCCAAATATTGCCCAAAATGCCCCAAAATAGTTCAAAATGGTTCAACTCTACTGATTTAATAGTGTTTTCGTAAATGACTGATTCTGAAGGCTTCTTAGGGGTATTTCGTCGTGCGCCTAGCAGGATTCGAACCTGCGACCTTCGGTTCCGGAGACCGACGCTCTATCCCCTGAGCTACAGGCGCACAGTGTTTAGAATCAATGGCTTAAAATAACTACTGATCGGCCGTTTTCCGGAATCAGGACCAAAATGTGACTATACAACTTGTGGCTCCTGTTGTCAACTTAGCTCCGGACCTTCTGACTCAGCTCCGTCATCAGCTCCGTCATCATCACCATCATCTCCGGCCTCAAGCTCCGACCGCCGAACCCTGCATAGGCCTCACAGGCACCACTGAATATCGCTCATCACTCAGGATTCTAATCAGTCCTGAATTATCCCGGCCTCCAATTCTAAGCCGTATATTCCAATTCTTTTTTATCTAAACCTTCTTGCCGTATCCACCTGGAATTCATACTCGTGCGGTGGATCCGCTCCCAGAAGGTGCTTCACGAAATAATCCCAGCGCCGGCGCATCATGTATGGCTCGTTACCGAATCCATGGCCTCTGTTCGGGAACAGGATCAGATCAAAATCCTTGTTGGCGGCGATCAACTCATTCACCACCAGGAGTGTATTGTAGAGGGGCACATTGGTGTCCATGGTCCCGTGGGCCAGCAGAAGTTTTCCCTCGAGATTTTTCGCCAGCAACTGGTTGGCCTGGTTATCATAATTGGTGGTTCCATCCGGATTTGTCTTCAAAAGTCCCTGCCATTTCTCGCCCCAGTCGTCCTCATAGTTGCGGTTATCATGGTTTCCGGCGCCACTCACGGCCACTTTAAAGAAATCGGGATACCGGAGGATGGCATCGGTGGAAGCGAATCCCCCGCCGGAATGGCCGTATATTCCGGCTCTCGCGATGTCGATCCAAGGGTATTTCTCCGCCAATTGTTTCATCCCCGTTATCTGATCCGGCAGTCCGTTATCGCCCATGTTCCCGTAGTAGGCCGCATGGAAGGATTTGGACCGCATGGGAGTGCCCATGGCATCGATGGCGACAACCACGAAGCCCAGTTCTGCCAGGGCCTGGTTATCGCGGCGTGAGGCCGAAAAGCTGCGGCTGCCGACACTCCCGGTTTGCGGGCCGGGGTAAATATAGTTAATGATGGGATACTTTTTCGAGGGATCGAAGTTGGATGGCTTGAACATCAATCCATAGAGATCCGTCTTGCCGTCCCTGGCTTTCACCTTTATGGGGACCGGGGGAACCCAGCCGGCTTCAAGGAGCTTCGAAATGTCGGCTTCCTCGATGTCCAAGAGCTTACGGCCCTGGTTATCACACACTGCGGTCACGGGAGGAACAACCGGGGTGGAATAGCTGTCGACAAAATAGGCGCCGGAGGGAGAGAGCGAGATCGAATGATTGGCACTGTCGGGTGTCAAAAGCTTCAAGCCCTGACCGTCCATTCCGATGCTGTAGAAATACTGGAAATAAGGATCGCCGGGCTCCCGGCCGGCACCTGTGAAGTAGATTACCCTGTTCTGTTCATCGATGTGCCGCACTTGGAGGACATTCCAATCGCCAGAGGTGATCTGGTGCTTCAATTCGCCGTTTTTTAGATCATAAAGATACAGGTGACCCCAATCATCTCGCTGAGAGAACCAGATGACCTCATTTGAGGCTTCCAGCACGCGCCAGTTGATCATGCCGAATCCGGATTCAAAAAAGGTCTCGACGCGCTCTTCAAGAACATCGCGAACTTCTCCGGTTTCAGGATCGGCAACCCGCAGCACCTCATGCTTGTGGTCTCTTGACGTGGATACGAACGCGAGGGAGGCGGAATCGTCACTCCATTCGGCATCGGCAAATTCTCCACCGCGCATTGCTATATGATCCGTAATCGTCGATCGGTGTTGGTCAGGCGGCATCTTGAGGCGTACCACCCGAGGAAGGTCGACATGGATCACTACCCGGTGGATCCTGAAAATCTCTTTGTCCTCAGGAAGAGGGTATTTCCAGGCCTCCAATCTCGGATGACCGACATTCGTGGTCACCAGATACATTTCACCCACGCCGCGGCCGTCGTGCTGGAACGTGGCGATTTTTTTAGAGTCGGGCGACCACGACAGGATGGGCGAGTCTCTCCTGGTCCACCCGGCATTGTTTGTCGCATAGCCGAAATCTTCGATGCCGTCTGCGGTCAACTGGATCTCCTCTCCGGATTCCAGATCCCTCATCCAGAGGTTGTGGTCTTTGATGAAGGCGGCACGCTTGTCATCGGGGGAAATGACTGCATTTCGATCCGCTCGTTCTTGTGTTTTCCCGGCCGTGCAGCGATCAGTCTTGATGTTATAGAGATAGATCTTTCCGTCTACTGTAAATTGAACAGAATCTCCTTCCCCGGTGAACTCGATCTGACGGAATGGGAGGTCGAAGGGCTCGTAACTCTTGCACGTCGCTTCAGAGAGGGCCGAGGCCAGTTTCTGATGATCAAAAGCCCGCTTCCGGATTCGTTTCCCGGCGTCCACCATGATGAATTCCTGTCCTTTCGGGAACGCATTAAGGTACCAGAACCGTTGGTCATCGATCCAGGAAGGGCGGACATTGGCACCATATACGAGTGAAAAAGTCGATGCGGCCAGGAATTTCTCGGCCCGGCGGTAATCATCGGCGGTCACCTTTTTAGATGCTTCGGATTGTGCCGCACAAGGCAAGGCAGCGGCAGCAAACAGAATCAGGATAATCAACGAGACAAGGGTCTTACGGTTGTTATTCATTTTGGAGTCCTCCCGCCTTAATAATATTCGGTGGAAGACCGGTAATCAAGCTCCTTATGCGGTTCGCGCTTAATTCTCCCCGTATGACCATCTCTTACCAGGTCTATCGGGCCGCTGTTTCGAATCCGGTCGATGCTATCCAGAGGGAATAACGCGGTTTCCCCACCTTCCAATGACAATAATTCCCCTCTTCCGGGTCACGCTCATTCACCCCCAAAGGTCACTGTTTTTCCTCATTTTCACCCTGTACAACACCCCCTATTCATGTTACAAAAAATCATGGAGGAAAAGCGACTAAATTATTGAATCGCTTTAATTTTGGGGAAAGTGAGTGTGATCGGTAAGCATGGCCACTGAACTGAGCGAACGGGATTTACAAACCCTAGTCTACACCGACGAATTGACCCGCATTCACAACCTGCGGTATTTCAGGGATCAGGTCCCGCTCTATCTCGACAAGGCCAAAGCAGAAGAGTGGAATGTCGCCTTCTTCATGCTCGACATCGATGACTTCAAGACCATAAACGACAACCACGGCCACATGGTCGGAGACCGGGCGCTGATCCACTTCTCTGAGATCCTAGTTCAGAAGATGAAGCCGGAAGGCCTGGCCATCCGATACGCAGGCGATGAGTTCGTGCTGATCATTCCCAAGATAGATAAGGCGAAGGCCGCCCGCATCGGGAAGGAAATTCAGCAGATCCTGGACACCTCCCCACTCAAGGTCGGTCAGAAACAAGTCTCGCTCAACTGCAGCATCGGAGTCTCCTTGTATCCCCAAGACGGGGATCATTTGAAGGACTTGTTCGAAAAGGCCGACGAGGCCCTCTATGTTGCCAAAGAACAGGGAAAGAGCCGGGTCGTCATAACCCCGGAATCCGGAAAGCTCCTCACCCCGGCAAAGCTCAATTCGATCCTGGATACCCCCTACATCGTGGGCCGGGAAAGCCTGGTCGAGTTTCTGGAAGGGCATCTTTCCAAAAAGGGCAATCCCAAGGTCTTCCCCATCCTGATGGGAGGCGAGGGATCCGGGAAGACCCGCCTGCTGAAATTCGCCCGCGAGGTCGCTCAAAGGGAGCTGGATTTCACCCTGTTTACCAAAGGCTATCCCTTTTGGCAGAGCGACATGTACGGCGCCGTGTTTTCAGCGTTGGAAAACCTATTCGAGCAGCAGCATACGCTTTCCGACGAGGTCTTCGCTCGGCTCGACGACAAATATCGTCTCAGCATGAAGCCGCGACTCTCCAGTTGGAAGTTCAAGGAAATCAGGGCCACGGAAAAAATCACCGAATCCGACAGCATGACCCTGTTCGAGGCCCTGACCCAGACGTTCTTCATCCTGCGGGAAATGGGCCACGGGGCCGTCCTGCTCGACGACGTAGATCAGATCGATACGCCTTCGCTGCAGTTTTTCGGCTCACAATTCGGTCACCGCGAAGGTGGTCAACTGCACTTCATATCCGCCATCCGCTCGCCGGATCTGACCATAGGCGAAGAGAAAATACTCTCCCTGATCGAAGCCATGCCCGAGTTGACCTCCGGGAAAAGACTGGAAAAACTGCAGCTGACGGCACTTCAAACCGAACATGTCCAGCAGCTGGCGGCCAAGCTTTTCGACGGCAAAACGCTGTCGCAGGAGACGGCCGAAACCCTGCTGCGCAATTCTTCCGGCAATCCGCTGTTTATTGTCGAAGCCATTTCCACCCTTCTCCTGGAAGGGAAAATCCAGGTCTCGAAAGACAAGTGGGATCTCTCCCGGGTCAAGCCCGAAGACGTCCCGTCCAGCCTGCACGAGATGCTCAAGGCGCGCCTCATGCGCCTGAGCCTGGAAGCCATAAATATCCTGAAAATGGCCGCCGTTTTGGGAGAAAAAATCAATCCCCAGCAGTTGGCCCGGATGGCAAAGCTCAAGGTGCATCAGGTCTTGAATGCGCTGGGCGATGCCCAGCGGGCTCTGCTCATTGAAGAGGGGCCGAATCCCGACGAATATTTCTTCTCCCATCGCGTGAGCCGTGCCGTTCTCTACTCTATGATCGACGAGGAAGAACGGGAACAGTATCACGTCCGCGCGGCGGAATTGGAGGAGGAATACGGCGGTCAGTATCCCGAGCGGATCGTGGGCCGATTGGCGTATCATTTTCACAACGCCGGGAAGCTCGAGCGGGCGGCGGAAATGTTTTCGGCCTTGAAACATCAGATGGAGGCGGTCCATATATCCAAGGGAACCCGTAGGATCCTTCAGCAACGGATCCATTCGGTGGCACTGGCTAAAGAATCATCCCTGGAAGACAAGGATCTGGCCACCGCCCTCATGATCGGGCGGACCTTTCGCTCCTGCATGCAGAACCTCCGCCTCTATCCCAAAGAGAACGAGAATGTTAGAAACTCCCTCAGCCAATTCATGAACCATCTGGTTCCTTTCCTCGATTCCAAGACCGAAGCACTGGCGCTCTCGGTGACACCGGAGACGATCCTGTTCAACAGCCAGCCGCTGCCCCCCTATCTCGAGGATCCCAGGCTTACCCAGGACCTGTACCTGACCCTGAACAGCTTCGGACTCCAAGGAATCCTCTTCCTGCGCGGGATCTCGCAGGAGGAGGTGGTGGATTTTGTGGAGATCTTCAAACGGATGCCTGAAGAGGTCATCGGGCAGTGGGACGTGCTGTTGGAAAGACTCAAGATATCCCATATATTCCCGGACCGGAAGGTGTTCGTGGCCGTCAGCGAACGACGGGTTCTGTTGGAAGACCAGAGCGTCCACGCCGTGGCCGTGGCCGATGAAGACGTGGAGAGGGTGGACGGCCCCACGGCCGCCGCGCCGGGGCCGCAGATGACCGATGCCCAGATCGCGGAATTGAGAATCCTGCTGGAACAGTTCGCTCATGAAAAGCAGGAGTTACTCGCGGGCCTTAGATCGAGCGGCATCAGCGAGCGGCAGATGCAAAACCTGGCCCAGATGCTCAGCCATGCCGACATCGGCAAGCTGGCGGACTCCATTCCCGCATCCCCGGTCCCTGCCGCCGCTCCTCCGCCGAAGGCGACTCCGGCCTTCGTGGACAGATACCTGGATGTCGAACCCGATACAGAGCTCATAAGTGATATCGATAATGACATCCTGCTGGCATTTGAAGACTTGAGTTCGGAAAACACCCGGATCCGCGCCAAGGCCGCCGGCTGGCTGTCTCAGCAGGATCCCTTCAAGGTGGCGGAAGCCGGTTTCTTAACCGTCACCGCCGATATCCCGATTCGATTCCGGCGGTTAGCCGCGAGTGTCGTCCAGAGAGCCGGGCAGGAGGCGGTCAGCGTATTTTTGAAAAATCTGAACGTAGGGATGAATATCGTCCCACTTACCCGTGTGCTGCGGGTGTGTGATGTCTTCATGGATCATCCCGATCTCATCTCGACGCTGCGCAGCATAGCACTGAGAGGCCCGGTGGATACCATCCCGCCGATCGTTATGGTCTTGAAGAAGATACCCGGTAAAAAGGCCGACGGCGTCCTGCTCGAGATCTTCAAACGAGCCTCGGGAAAGACCCAATGGGATATCATCCCGCTTTTTGCCGAGCGCAAAATGGTGGAAGCCATACCGGTGCTGGCGGGCTATATCAACCCCATCTCCCGATGGGATAAAGAAAAAAACATCTCCCTGCAGGAGGAAGTCTGCCGCACCCTGGGGGTGCTGCACTCTCTGGAAGCGGCCGATGCCCTCATCACGGCGGCCCAAGGGTCGGGTTCTTCGATATTCGGCCGGGCCAAGCCGGACTCCATCCGGGCTGCCGCGACCTGGGCCTTGACGCAGCTCCCCAGGGATCCCAAGGTGGACGGCGCCTTGGAAAAACTCAAGAACGATCGCTCCGACATGGTCAGGAAAGCCGCCGAGTTGGCGGGATTCTTCCGGGAATAATCGGCGGGCACGCCCAATTTCGGTGTAGGCTACAAATCCCCTGCTTCGACAAACTTGAGGTACTTCTTGCCCTCATCGAAGGGATTTAGAGCTTCGCTGATCTCCAGGCCGGACTTGTTCGTGGCAAGATCGACGAAGCGCCGCTTTTTCTTGGGAGCGACGACCTCGACGGTGGGATTAAAGATATCCCGCTCGTTGACCTCCCGGACGATACCGACGCTGTCATCCGAGAGGGCCACCACCGAGCCGATCGGCCACACCCCCAGAACCTCGAAGAAACGCTCTGTCAGGGTGGGATGGAACATCGTCCCCTTGTCGGCCGTCATGATGTTGTAAATCTTATCCGGGGGAAAATCCTTTTTATAGGTCCGCCGCTGGGCCAGCGCATCGTAGACATCACACAACGAGATGATGAAGGAGGCGGGATGAGGCGGTTTGGGGTGCGGGACCTGGGGGTAACCGGTCATGTCATAGCGCAGATGATGCTCGAAGGCGACCACCGGCGGAAGCATACCCAGGGTCTCCACATATTCGTTGAGGATCTTCATCCCCTCCACCGGATGATCCTTGATCTTGTCGAATTCCTTTTTGGTCAACTTGGTATTCTTTTTCAGGATCCGGGAGGATATGGCGATCTTGCCGACGTCGTGAAACAGGGCGGAGATCCCGACGTCCAGCACATCGTCTTTGGCGAATCCCAGTTTGGCGGAAAACTGCATGGACAGGATCGAGACATTCAAGAGATGGGCATAGGTCAGGAGGTCCTTCCGCTTGACCGAGACCAGATTGATGAGCTCCTGGTGACGCCCGCCGAAGTATTCTAAGATATTCAGCACATTGAACCTGAGGTCCAGGGGATCTATGGACTCTTCTCCGAGCGCCTTCTCGATGAGATCGGAATAGACGCCGACGGAGTTGTTGTACATCTTACGCAGGACTCCCCAATCTTCGGCTCCGTCCTTCTCGAGCAGCGAATGGTCCTTGAGTTTTCCGGTGCGGATGTTGCGTACCCCCTGCAGGGCCAGGAATTTCTCCGGATCTTTGCGGAGTTCGATCTTCGAAGTGGAGAGCAGCGAGATGAACTTGGTCAGCTCGTCTTTGCGGAAGGCCTTGTGGATGATGATCCTTTCGATATTCCGGTCCAAAAGATAGAGGATCGATGACTTGAGTTTGTTGCTCAGCCCGAAGAAGATGTCTTCGCCGCATACGACTTTCTCATCCACGATACCGATGATGATTTCGGTCTTCTCTTGGAGGATGTCCTGGAGATGTTCATAGGCTTTTCCAACCGCCTCCAGAAGGGTGGGATGTCCCATCGGATACAGTTTGCCCGTCTGGATGGCGGAGAAAAAATGCAGGATCGAGCGCTCTATTCTATGTGACATTCCACCCCCTTAAAACCTTTGCGGCATGCATGCGGATTTTACGGTTCCAGATAAATCTGCGCTGAGACAGGGATGTCAGATAAGGGAGGGCCTCCCTGATTTCAAATCTGTTCACGATCTTGATATGGTCAATCAGCCGCCCGTTCCCGAATCCAAAAAGCGAGCGGGCGGACATGAATTTTTTTAAAACGGCCTGGCTCACGGTCTCGTCCTCCAGCAATATCCTCAGGGCCGTGCTTTTCAGGAAGGGGTCTTTTTCCTTCAGGATCGGCAGGAGAAACTCGTGATCATACAGGGAGAGATCCTTCATGACCTGCAAAATCTTGATTCGCAAACGCTTGTCAGCCCGGCGGTATATATTCTTCAGGATAACGAGCGATACCGGCGAAGGGATCAGTTGGAGGCTGCCGATAACCTTTTCGATCAGCCGGCTGTCGGAGGCATATTCGTCCAGGTTCAAATTGAAATAGAACAGATATTCCTTGAAGAATTTGAAGAACGCCTTGAGGGTATAGGGTGTCACCTTGCCCTCAGAGAATATCTTGTCCAGGTACACGTTGACGTCGAAGGCGCTGCTGGTGAAATTGTTGACGAAATATTCGAAAAAGAGCGAGAGTTCTCCTTCCAACAGGGACCGTTCGACATACTCGCGCAGCTCGCTCATTACCTTTTGATAAAGGTCATCCTCCCCGATCTGCTCCGCCTTTTGGGTGAGGACCTGGTGGAAGACCTTGAGCGATTCATAATCGCGGGCCTCCTTGATTTTTTCCCACCGATTGGCCAAATCATTAAGGAGAGAAATCAGCGGCTTCTTTTGGGATTCGACCTCCATCCGGTTGAGCAGGATAAAGACATAGTTCTTGAGGAGATGATCGTGGTCGAAGCTCATCTCGCCCTCGTATGTTATATCCATCAGGAGGCGGTGGAGGGTATTGCGGTAAATCTCCGAGATCATGGGGCTGGAGCTTGACGATAGCAAGTCTCCGATCTTGGTCTTCACGTCCGGATTGGAGTGCAGCGATTCGTTTTTATGAAAGATCTTCGAGAGCGAGAAATTCACCTTTTCGTGCCGATCCTTCTGCACCAGCTTGGTCATGACCCGGAACTCGAGTGAGTCGAATTTTTCGTTGGTCAGGATCTCTTCCCAGAAGGTGGTCGCAATGTCCTTTTCTTTGAAGGTGCTGGAGACCATCAAGAGCCTCGCAAAATCCTGGTCCTGCCAGGTCTCTTTATGAGACATCACGGTCCGAAGATAATCCTTGGAGCACTCCTGGAAGCGGCTTTGATTGGCTTTTTCGAGGGCGGTAAAAAACCCGGCCAGGCCCTCGGTCAGGTCCCGTTTTTCGAGCAGCTCCTGGGGGGAATAGGCCTTGATGACGCGGGAGAAGCTTTTGGATAGCTCGACGATCTTGGTGCTGTCTTGTTCCTTCAAGGCCTGCTGAAGCAGATTGACCCAGATGTCCTTGATCTCCTCCCCTTCGCCTTTGAGGAGTTCGGAATAATCGAGCTCTTCGATCTGGATGTGCTTGAGTTCGTCCTGGAGGACCTGGGCCGGCCCGCCGGCCATGATGATGTCTCTGGGCGGAGGAGAGAGCTTGGTGACAAAATAGATGAGCTCGTCCAGATCGACGCCCTTTTCGATCTCGATGGATCGGATCTTGCGGTAGTGGAATATCTTGGCCAGTTCATCGATATGCTGCTCACCACCGCGGTATTTCCCTTCGACCAGTATGGAGTTGGCCGAGAAACCGAGTTGAATCGGGATCATATAGGTGAGGAGGCCGGTGAGATTCTGATGCAGGATTTCCACCGACTGCTGGAATATGGGATGGTCGATCCGATAGATGGAGGCATTCTTGAAGGAGGTCTTCATGGCCCTCAGGAAAGCCTGCAGCTGCGATTCCTTATTCATCTCCCCAAATCAACCTTGTCCATACTGGCATATCTTAATAACATATTTTGGGTCAATATGTTAAATATAGCAAGGCCCTCGAAGGAGTCAACGCTCCTTGAGGAGCCTGCACCTTCTGCCACTACATCAGCAAAACACCACTCCGTCTGCCGATCCGGCATATCATAGTATGGATAAACGGCGGCGCAATATCTATCGCCTAATTCGGTGATTTTTGGGGTGATTTCCCGCCCGATTACGTCATCTCAAAGGGGTAAGGGAACTCCCCGGGATGATCTGGAAGGATAAGGCAGATCACTTCGTGATTTAAAATGCATCGTCAAGGGGGGACCAGAGATCGACGATCCGGATGAGGTCTCGACGCGATAGAGGAAGCGGAAAAAGGGAGGCGGAAGGCGGCTGGACCTCCAGAAGTAAGAGTGTGGTCCCTTGGCGGCTGGCGCCGGAGAGCAGCCGGCTGCGGTCCAAGATCAGGGGAAAGGCAATGCGGTTGGCCCTCCGGAAGCCCCGGATCTTTTTCTCCATGATCTGGATGGCGACGGGATCGGATCCGGGAGGGATGGATTGCGGGAGGATGACAAATCCCCATACATGTTTGCGGAGGATGGGGGGAGGAAGGGTACGGCAGAGGGAGAGCAGAGAATCGAGACAGGCCGGGCACATGAAGTCATTGAAGTCTATGAGAAAGATCAGGAGAGGCGGCCGTGGAACGCCGATGGGAGGAATTTTCAAAGGAATGGCAGGAGGAAAATGAGATGAAGTCATGGCGGGAATCGGGGCGGAACTCGTGGCGGGAATCCTGGGATAGAAATTGGGCGGGCTCGCTGAGGATGGGCCCTGAGGTGCATGACTCAACATCCACGCATCCCCAGGGCCCTGAGGCGATTTTGAGAAAAGCAATCTATATATTTTGAGGGTCACACCCTCGTTGGCGCGTGTATAGAGGCGATTCCGGACATCGATATAGATGCAGTGGCTGGGCTCGGGCAGAACGAACGTGGTCAAGTGTTTCCCATCCCGGTCCAACACGAATACGTCCCGGCTGGGGTGAGAGGTACGGTTGCCGCTAAGGACATAGATCCTCCCCGTCGAATCCCGGGTGACCGATTTGTACAGGACCTCGGTGGGGACGGAAAACTGCATGACTTTCTTTTCTTTGACATCCTCGGTCTTGAGCAGCCGCCGCGACCAGATGTTTGCCCCTTTCGGGCTCCACTTTTCGATCCGATCCTTAAAGGAATAGGCCAGATAGACATATCCCTGGTCATCGATCTCGATTTCCGCGACATTGCGCAGCGTCAGTGCATTTTGGGATGCGGCATAATGGATCTTTTTTTGGACCTCGCCTGAGGTTTTGAGGAACACCACCTGTCCGGCCCCACCGATGGAGAGCGGGGTGACCGCCAACAGCTCGTCGGATAGAGCCGCGAGGTCTGAGATCGGCAGGGTGAAGGGGATGTGAGCGACAAAACCCAGGTCTCGGTCGAACATCTGGATGCCGGAGCGGGACTGATCGGTGACGAAGAGGTATCGGTCCGAGGCGGCCAGGAGCCTGGGCGCTGTAAACTCGCCCGGCCCCTGGCCTTTTTGCCCCGTACGTTTAACCAGCCGCCCGGATGAGTCGAATTTTTTCAGTGAATAATCCATGGCATCCGTGACATAGATGTTGCCCAAGGTATCGGCCGCCACTCCGGCCCACATGAAGAGGGCGTCGTCACTCAAGTCTCCGATGGATAGAACCTCTTCCAGGCCGATCTCCAGTCGGTCCGGGTGTGGGTTTAAAGAGGATGTGGGTATCCGGCTGGAATCGATCCCGGCGCGTTCAGTGGCAGCAGGGAGAACCTGGGAGGCGGCCTGCCCTGCGAATCCATATAAAATGCCCTGCAGAATGGCCGCCCAGATCATCAAAGGATGGGTGCGTTTCTTCATGGTTTCGGCTTCTGAATCACTGTGTTCGATCGATACTGAATCATGGTCTCATAATTATCGACGCGTCGGGGATTCTTTTTTCTCACCGATGCCTTCACTCGATGTACTTTTTGCAGAATATGTACCCGATCATGCAGTTGATCATGTAATCGGAGGCGAAACCCAGGAGCAGCACATCCTGCACGCAGCGGGCCATGGCCCACTCGCAGTCTCCCGCTACGGCTGCGGCGGAATGGAGGGGAGACGAGGCGGCACAGAGGATCAGTGCCGATGCGGCGAGCACGACCCATGGGTTATGAAGGTGTATTCTTTTCATGCTGCACCCCCTACGTCCCGTTCAGGGGCATGTAGTACTTCAGGCACCAGTCATAACCGATCAAACATCCCATGGCGGTGAGGGCCATAGCGGTTCCGCCGCTTAAGAGACCGGCGACCACGGCGTCGACTCCGCATTTGACCAGGGCGTTGGTGCAGATGCTGGTGTTTTCGCGCGCCTGGATGGGTGCGGCATAGAGAACCGCCAGTACGGCCGCTACGGTGAGGGCGGCCGCCCATTTTTTGAGCTTTTTCTTTGGAAACATCGTGTCCTCCTTTCGTTCTTCTCATATGCAACATCGATGCCAGCCTGACGATATGGGAAGGATGAAAAGATGGGGAGAACAAAAGGTGACAATCTTGGGGGCGGAAGCGGAAACTTTGCTAGACGAAAATCATTGAAAAAATAGGGGAAAATGGGGACAGGAAAATGGGGACAGTCCCAGTGCTGTCCCATTAAGGTATTTCTATTTCTTTATAACATAATTGTTTTCAATAGTCTAAGGCACAATTTCTCTATAATCGATCCAAACGTGATTTTATACTGT
>Ga0180437_10004693_pt1 | contig 19240 bp, 25 predicted proteins | sample SS_ome_4_FD_132410 | JGI IMG/M metagenome (GOLD analysis project Ga0180437, IMG submission 132410) | Hypersaline lake sediment archaeal communities from the Salton Sea, California, USA - SS_3_D_1 metaG | ecosystem: Environmental > Aquatic > Non-marine Saline and Alkaline > Hypersaline >... | reverse complement strand
GGTATATTGATTGTAGTACCATCCGCTTTGTCCCTCGTTGCACCATCAACAAAAACTTGCAGCTTCTTCAGATTTACCTCGCTGACCTTGCCCTCGACATCAGTTAAGCCTCCACGCTTAATGACGACCAAATCACCTTTTCTTACAGGAAGTGAGCGTAAACCCAGTTCTTCTCGTAATTCAGTTGATAAATGAACGGAAACAAGTTTTTGTCTTTGGTGAAGGTGCGCTTTGAATAGCGCTTTACGTTGCTTTCTCGGTTGTTTTGATTTGACTCTCATATAGGTGCATCCTCCTAAATAATCATCCTCGCAGTACTTGCGATTCGGGGCCACCGTTCAGCAGCCTCTTTCGCAACAGGGCCTCTTATATCACTTCCACGGGGTTCGCCTGTGGGTGTAGTAATAACAGCAGCATTTTCTTCAAAGTAAATCCAAGTGCCATCAAATCGTCTATAAGGCTTTTTTTGTCGTACTATAACAGCGTTAATAACCTGTCTGCGCATCTGTGGCGTTCCTTTCTTTACTGAAACAACCACCATATCCCCAACAGCGGCTGATGCAAGACGACGTAGCCTTCCTCCATATCTAAGAACTGCAATAATTTTCAGAACTTTTGCGCCAGAATTATCTGCGCATTTTAAGACAGCACCTAAAGGCAAACCTTTAGTAACACCTACTTTATAGGCACTACCAGATGCACGTCCTCTTTTTGACATTGAGTCATTCCTCCAATTTCTATAGTTTTTCAACAACGACAAAAGATACTGTTTTACTGATGGGTCGGCATTCCGCTATTCTTACTCTGTCACCCTTTTTTGCATCTATACAAGGTGGATTATGTGCGGGAATATGCGAAGTTGCACGCTCATATCGGTTGAACTTTCGACTATATTTCAGATAGTCTTGTCGAACAATGACAGTGTTATTCATTTTATCATTTTCAATAACCCCTGTAAATATCCTTCCTCGGATACGCACTGGGTTGAGCCCATGAAATGGACAATGATGATCCTCACATATACTCTTTGGGGGCTCCACATCTAGCCCAATATTTCTTATCATTCAATCTCACCGTTTTTTCTTTATACGATCTTCAGGACGTCCAACTAACAGTTTTCCCTCGATTTCAATGATTTTTCCATCAGGTAAAATGCAATGAAATGTAGAATACTTTTTTTGAACGATTTTTGGTTTTCCTTTATGGTAAATTACTAACGTATTCTTAGTTTCATCAATAATCGTACCGAATATACCACATAGTTCACTATGAGTGGACTTCACAACCTTTATTCTCAAACCAATGAATTCACGACTTAGCAGGATCTTTGTATTAAGGTTTAATGTCATTTTGATTTCGCTTCTTCTTCACGAATGATGGTAACTAGTCGGGCAATAGTTCTTCGTAATGCTTTTACTCGTCCAGGGCTCTCTAAAGCCCCTCCAGTTGCTATCTTTGCCTTATTTTCCATATATTCTGCTCTGAGTTCCATCAATTTTTTTAGTCTAGCAGAAGGTTCCATTGTTCTAATTTCTTTAGAACGTAATATCGTCATTAATCGGACACCTCTTCATCACTGTCAGAGTCCTTAATCTCAGGTTCTTTTTCAATTAGTTCGTCAATCGGGCTTTCAACGACCTCTTCGATACCCTCTTCATCAATTGCTTTTTCATCAGGTTTAGTTCCAGGAATAAATTCTACTTCGTCAGGAAGTACTCCCTGAGGGAGCATAATCTTTACAGTGACACCAAGGACACCGCTTTTTCGCGGCACATGGGTTGTTGCTTGATCTACATATAGTAAGGCAGGCTCGCCGCATTTTGCAACAAAACCTTCTCGAAATTTTTCTGTTCGAGCACGTTGGCTTGTAATCTTTCCTTTGATGGTAATTTCTACGCCTCTGGCTCCTGCTTTCATTACTAGTCTTAAGACGCTATATCCTGCGCGTCTAAAATGTATACCTCTAGCTAACCCGCTAGCAATTCTCTGGACCATAACTTTTGCATCTAACTCAGGCACATTAATTTGATTTACTTCAATCTGAGGGTTTTCGAGGTTAAACCGCTGTTCAAGGTCACTCGTAAGTTCTTTAACGCTTCGACCTCGGCGACCAATTATCATACCAGGACGTTCAGCATTAATAATAACACGGGTACCAAGTGGTGTTTTAAATATCTCCAAGTTACTATAACCCGCACGTGCGAGTTTGGATCTGAAATACTCGTCAATATCATTTTGTAATATGCCTTTTTCGATGAAATGATTCTTCGTTGGGATTTTTTTCCCCCCAGGTTTATCATTAGGATTTTTTACAGTCTAAACTCACATTTACTGTTCTTCAACTATAACCTCAATATGTGTTAACGTATTGAAATATGGTGACGATCGCCCAAAGGCGCGAGAAATATAGTTCTTAATTTTCATGGCTCGATGTGCCATAATATGAATAAGTCTACATCTGTCAATATCAAGTCCTTTATACTCCGCATTTGCTTCTACATTATCAAGGATCGCTAAAATCGCATTGGCTGCCTTTACTGGATACGCGCCTGCATACCATTTATTGAGACCCTTATGATGCGGCTTTTTTCTTTTGTGGCGCTTCAGTGGCACCATTTTCTTCATATCAATTACATCTTCGAGGAATTCCTTCGCCTTGTCAAGATCCTTATCTTTTAAAGCATTACAAATCTCTCTTGCATGCTTTGGTGAAATTCTTAAGTCTCTGCCGCTTGCTTTCGCAGTTCTGTCTGGATCCAGACCGTAAATTGAATATTTGTAATTTGGCATAGTTCTTTCCATCCAACAAGTATAAAGGTAGATGAATGCCTGTTCCTATTTTTTGATTTATTTAAAAAGTTTTCTTTGACGACGAGGGACTTTTTTTCATAACTCTTCTAATGGATGCACATTATCCAATATCACGTGGCAAGTAAAGAAAACAAATTTTATTGAAACTTCAGCATTATTTTACGTTTTTTATGCTTTATTGTAATAAACTTGATAAAAAGGATTGTAAGTTGTTAGTTCGTTAATTTAGTCCTTCAAAATATGTCAAATAAATAAACAGTACAAATGTTAAGCATAGAGGAAAAAAATGTCTAGTAACAGGATTAAGGAATTAATTAATGGATTAAGCACTGAACAAGACACGGAGATCATTAATGAGTTGATTTCAATAGGGAAGAATGCAATTGATCAATTGATTGATGCACTTCAACATGAGAAGTGGTATGTGAGACGTAAGATCTCGGAAATATTAGGAGAATTACAAGATAAAAGAGTGATTTCTTCCCTAATTGAAATATTAAAAGAGGAGAAAAATTCATACGTTAGAGAAACCTGCGTTGAATCTTTAGGAAAAATTGGCAAAAAAACAACAATTCCTTTCTTAATTTCACTTTTGAAAGATAAAGACCCTCAAGTGCGAATTGAAGCTGCATTAGCTCTCGGAAAGATGAATGCAATAAGAGCAGTACCATCTTTATGCAATAATCTGAGTGCAAAGAATGCGGGTGTTCGTTGGGCTGCAGTCAGAGCAATAGGCGCAATAAAAGATGCCAAAGCAGCCGTAATTCCACTAATATCATTGCTTGATGAAGAAAAAGAAAAAGAGTCAAATATTAGGGACTGGGCCGCTTGGGCACTTGGAGAGATCGGTGATACACAGGCAATAAAACCATTAGTTGAAGCATTAAAAAAGGACAGAAGCCCCGATGTTCGTCAAGAAGCTGATCTAGCATTAGAAGCAATTGCAAAAAAGCAAGGATGTTCAAAAGATGGATTGCTTTCTAAGTATAATTGTAACAATAGAAATAGTAAATAGGGTATTGCAGGGTTCTAGAAACCAGAGTAATCTGAAGGATGGAGATTTTATTGAAAAAAATTGAGGTATACATTGGAACATCACCTTTTATGGGGGCAGGACAGTTCGGAAGCCGCTCAAGAATTTATTATGAGAAGTTTTGGAATCAGCCAGAAAATATGATAAAACAATTTATCGTTGCAATAGAGTTAGGATTTGATGGTGTTCAAGCAGTTGCTTATCCAAGAATCTTAGATGCTCTTTATGTTGCTAGAGAAAAAACTGGTCAACATATTCCTATAATTGCATCAATTCCACCAAGAGAAATTCAAGAAAGTTTGTGGAATCTTGCAGATATGAAAGCTGAAGTAATACTTATCCATGGAGCAATCACAGACAAAGCACTAACGTCGAATGAATATGAGGGTTTAGCAAAACTTACTAAACAAATTAGAGACATTTCAGCAATCCCTGGCGCAGCAACACATAGTCCAAACGAAACGCTGCCAAAATTGCTTCAAAGTGATTTGGATCTTGAATATCTTATGACACCTTTAAACGCAATGGGTAAGTTTGTTAATGACCTCGAAGGCTTATTAAAAGTTATAAACGAAAATGGTTCAAATACAAAAATCATCGCGATGAAACCATTGGCCGCAGGCGAAATTCCGCCTCAAGAGGCATTAGAATTCCTTTTCCAACAAAATATAGATGCTGTAGCTGTAGGAATTACGTCTAAAGATGAAGCAAAGGAGATAATGGAAATCGTGAACACTCTTCGAGAAACGTCATGATTAATTAATCCTAAATATTAAGAACTTTTATGTAAGCTTGCTTAGACTTGTAGCGTTTGTTTAAATTAATAAGAAGCGGAACCATCAACTCAGATGCTCGTGAACTACTTAAAGGACCAGCATCTAGGGGCCTCAATTTTTTGATTTTTTTTACCAATTGCGCAACTGTTTTTTTGGCATCTTCGTCTTCACCGCAAAGAAAAATATCGCCCTGTAAATCAATAAGTACGTCTCGGAGACTATACGCACCAATCGTTTTAAAGGCTCCTATCACAATGATATCACTATCTTTTAAGACACTAGCAGCGCGTTCTGCGCATGATCCTTCAGGGATTGCTACAGGAGTAGGTCGCCCATTTTTCCATTCAAGCGGTACTGACACATCTATGAGAATGGTTTCTGGATTCATAAACGGTTGAATTTCATGGAGTGTTTGAATTTGATTAATATAAGGAACCGAAAGAACTACAACATCACAATCCTTCGCAGCATCAGGATTCTCGCGTCCTTCTAGCTTTACTGCTTTTCCAATACTGACTTTCACAATATCTTGATACTTATTGACCGCTTTTATCGCTTTATCTAATGAACGAGACCCGATTACAACATTTTCTCCTGCGATAGCCCACCTAAGAGCCAAGCCTCCACCATGACTTCCTGTACCGCCTATTACACCTATCTTCATATTAAATTGCCTCCTAATGTGAGAAGATAGATATCTCAAGTTCTATTATTTAACATTAGAAGTAGAAGGTAAATCATAATCAGTTTAAAGAAAGAACTACGTTATAATCAATTTAGATTAAGTGTCTAAAGTAGTGTTTCCGATTTGAATTGCTATCAACTTATCGGACATGTTGGCACATATACTCATGTATTTGCCTATAAGTTCAAAAAGAAGTTCTCGATCGTTTACATTAAAAGGTAAAAGATTTTCGTTCTGGCTATAGATTCCATCAAGTTCTCCTAGAATGAAATGAACAATTTCTACCAATTTCTCGATAATTTGTTCTTCTGCTTTTATCCACGCTTCAAGAAGTGCGATTTTTGTTTTTGACTCCACTTTTCTTTCCTTGACTTTCCTCTGAGCGTCCATCAGTATCACAATTTGATGCTTGATAAGCAATTTAAGCACCACGAAATTTGACATTCATTAAACTTGATAAGAGGAACTAAAAAATAGAGACATCTACTCTCTTGAAAATTAGCTTTTTAAGATGCTTCAGGAAAAAACAAATTATCTTAAAGTTTTGTAAATTATCATTGATCGTTAGATGTAGAATTAGACTTTAGTTCAGAAAGCAAAACCATTGCAGTACCAATTGAAATATTTAACTGTGATGCTAATTCCTGAGGAGAAATATCGGGTTCACGTGGCAGGATTTGACCTTGAACATAAGCCTTCAAATTAGGAAACAAAACAACGTCGCCTTTGACTGTCTCTACCAAGATAGACCATAAATCTTCAGATGTACTAGTGTTAAATAGTTCACTTTCTGTAATTGGATCAGGGAGGGGTTCGAGGGTTTCATCCTTTAGGGGAGGTTCTTTAGAATCCTTCTTTTTTTTTGATAGAAACTCATCCAAAGACATTTTTTCACCAAAATAGAGGAAAATATGAAAGAAATAAGAGATTAACTAATTTCTCGTTAGATACTCCTTTGAAAAAGGAAGAAAAATGACCAAGAAAGTATTAGTATTGATTACTGTCCTTTTATCTCTATAATCTTACGTTCCAATTCATTGATTTTTTTCTCAAGATCCGTAACTTCTGACTTTCTTTTTTCAAATCGTTCTTTTATTTGTGCCACTTCTTTTTCTTTCTTAGCTAGTTTTTCTTTAGATTCTGCTGCCTTCTTTTCTTTTTTTGCCTTATCTTTCTCATTTTTTGCCTTATGAACATCAGCATTTTTATTCTCAAGATCCCTCTTAAGTTTAGCAACGTCATCTTCTAAATTTAGAACTTTATCTTCTTCCTTTCCTATATTTTCCAATTTCTTTGCAATATCTTTTCGTTTGTTCGCGATTTCCATTTCTTTATCTGCGATATTTTTTTGTTTCTTAGCCTTTTCTTTAATTAAACCCATTTTTAATTAGCCTCCTTAAATAACTTAAACCGTATTTAATTTGTCAAATATACTGACATACCACATACATAATTCTTTGAAGTTAGATATCTGACAAGTCAAATTATTTAAAGCTTTTAAGAAAATGCAATATAAAATGATAACTTCAATTAAAAAAACTCAGTGTGAGGATTTTGCGCATTAAAGCGGCTGTTTTTGACTTTGACGGAACTCTTGTTCCATTTAAGATGGATTATATAGGCTTAAGGCGAGGAATTATCAATAAAATTGCAGAGACGGGCATCTCTGAGGATATATTTGATGTTAAAGATCCTATAAGAGTTACATTGAAGAAGGCAAGTGGATTATTGAACAATAAAGATATGGAGATCCTTGAGCGTGAAGCAGAGGAAATCATTGATTTTTATGAGTTAGAGGGTGCAAAGAATAATGCAGTAATCACAGGCGTTTCAGAAGTCTTAAAAACACTAAAAGAGATGAATCTAAAGTTAGGGATTTTTACGCTCAATCAGAGAAAAATAGTTGAAATATTACTTACAAAGGCAAACAACCTCTTGGAAATCTTTGATGCGATCGTTACAAGAAATAGCGTGAGTGATTTTTATGAAAAGAGCATAAAAATGAAATATTTACGCAACTGCCTCGGAAAACTAGGAGTTAAAGGAATCGAATCCATTGTAATTGGAGATCATAATATAGACATTGAGGCAGGCAATCTAATGAATGCAATCACAATTGGAATTCTTACCCCTCGAAATGGAAAGGAATTATTAAAGGAAGAAAAATATGACTATTTAATTAATTCACTAGAAGAGATTCCTGAAATAGTTCAAAAAGTGTTACAGATATAAACTATATCAAAATAAACTAACTGAATTAAACTGGATGTCTGTCAAAATGTCAGAATCAAAGAAGGAAAGAGGTTTAAAACGATTAGTTCTGGATGTTTTAAAACCACATATGCCACTTCTTCCCGAACTTTCAGTTGAATTGAGTCGATTGAGTGGTGTAGCTGGCGTAAATATTAGTTTAATCGAAGTAGACAAGAATACCGAATCGGTAAAAATCACGATTGAAGGAAATTCGTTGGATTACGAGTTAATTGCGAAATCCTTGGAAGAGTCTGGAGCTGTAATCCATAGCATTGATCAAGCTGTAGCTGGAAAGGTAATTATAGAGGAAGTAGAAACTCACGAGTCTTAACTCTTTTTGGTGAGAGTATTGGAGGATTTTGAAGCTCCTTACGCAGGAATCCCAACCTTTCTTAAGTTTCCACACGTAAATATCAAAGACATTGAAAGCCTACGAAATGTAGACGTTGCAATTGTAGGCGTCCCTCTAGATGAGACAACAACTCATAGACCGGGAGCCCGCCTAGCACCACGTGCTATCAGAGAGGCATCTACTAGTTTTTCGGGATATTCTCTTAGATCTAAATTCGATTTGAATGATTTAACCATTATTGACGCTGGTGATGTGCCCGTTATTCCAGGCAATGTTGAAAAGAGTCACATGGCAATTTATGAAACTGTTAAACAGTTGATTAAAAAGAATATAACATCTGCTATTATTGGAGGCGACCACTCAATTACTTATCCAGCAATAAAAGCTCATGAAATACTCAAAGAAAATATAGGGGTTATTTGGGTCGATAGCCACCTTGATTTTGATAATGAATACCCTCCAGGGCAACGTTATTCGCACTCTTGTAGTCTTCGAAGAACCAGTGAATTGCCATTTATTGACCCAACAAATATTGTTGTGATAGGGTATTCAGGGTATGCAAGTCATCCTGAACACGAAGAAGAAGTCGATGAAGCAGGCATAAGTAGGTTTAGTATATATGATATACGCGAAGAAGGTCTGGAAAAAGTAGCTAAGAAAAGCGTAGAGATCGCCACAAAGAATACAAAGTCCTTTTATCTCTCAATAGATATTGATGTGCTCGACCCTGCCTTTGCCCCTGGATCAGGATTACATGAACCTGGCGGCTTAACTCCCTGGGAATTGTTCAAGATGTTAGCCATACTCGGGCAACGTATGGTTGCGATGGATCTAGTTGAGGTAGCCCCGCCTCATGATCCTGCAGGAATTACCGCATCTAACGCAACTGCAATTATTATTGAAGCTCTGGCGGCTGCATATACATATTCTTTGAAGAAAAAGGAATAATTAATAGCATGCGCATTAACGAGCACTTAGAATATCTAAAACAACTTCTTTTAAAACTTCAATACTTGAAATAAACTCAGGAATCTCAATACGTTCATTTGGTGAATGATCAAGTTTGGAATCGCCAGGACCATATGCAACTATTGGTATTTGTATTTGCGCTCCAATTTCATTCATATCCGAACTACCAGTCTTTCGAATCAAACGAGGATGGGTCTTTAGAACCTTCCTAATTGCTTTCTTAAAAGCTTTCATCAAATCTGTGCGTTTATCAGTCTCAATTGCTTCCGATGCTGAAATTAAGCTGATTTTTATTTTTACTTGATTTTGAGCCTTAAATCTTTTAACACAAGATTGAATCTCATTAAACAACTCTTTGGATGTGTATTTTGGTGGGTATCGAACATCAAACCTCATTTCGCATTCATTGGGAACGATGTTTTCGTATCTTCCTCCTTGAATAAACGTAAGGCATGGAATGACTGAGTTGAAATAACTTCCTTCTTCATATTGTTCTACGCTCTCTACGATTGTAGTCCAGAGTTCAAAGGCGGCTTCTATCGCATTTTTATATTGCCAACATGCACCTGTATGCCCAGTTTCGGTGCTAACGGATATTTTGCAATCTAGCCTGCCCTTATACGCATAAGTAATTCCACCGCAGCCGCTGGGTTCTCCAATGACAATATAATCTGCATCAATGCCTTTTTCTAATAGAAATCTGGCGCCTTTTGAATCGGTCTCTTCTTGGACAACCCCGATTATTTTAATTTGACCAGGAATTTCCTTATCGACAAAACTTGAGGCAGCTACGATCATTGCAACAAGAGAAGATTTAGTATCTACCGCCCCACGCCCTGTGATTATTCCATTTCTTTCTTCGACTGGAATATATCCTGGAACTGTATCTATATGTGGTAAAAAAAGAAGAATTGGACGCCCGCTACCGATTTCTCCAATAACATTGCCTACTTCATCAATCCATGAATCCAAGCCAAGTTGTTTCATTTTTGAATATAGAAATTCCGCTAACTTTTGTTCTTCCCCGCTTGGGCTGTAAATCTCAAGCACTTGCTTCAAAAATTCTATCTTTTCATCCAATTTGCTTCTTGCTCCTGAAACAACTCGTCTAAAGTATCTATGACGTAGTCAATATGCTCTTCTTTAATAACAAGAGGGGGTAGGAATCTGAGCACGTTCCGCCCGGCAGAGAGAATCAGAATACCACGTTCTAAGGCACCCAGAAGTATATCTCTACAGTCAAATCGAAGTTCAACACCAATCATCAGACCCATGCCACGTACATCACGTATGATCTTGTATTTTTCTTTTAACTGCGTAAGTTTTTTCTTGAAATATGCACCCATTTCCGCAGCACGTTCAATAAGTCGCTCTTCTACAAGCACGTCAAGTGAAGCGTTTGCAGCAGCACACGCTATAGGGTTTCCACCAAAGGTTGTTCCGTGTTCGCCAGTATCGAACGCATTCATAACGTTCTCTTTTGCTATAGTTACACCCATAGGAACGCCGCCAGCAACAGATTTGGCGAGGCAAAGAATATCAGGAACAACGTTCCAGTATTCACAAGCAAACATCTTTCCTGTTCGCCCAAATCCTGTTTGGATTTCATCGAGGATGAATAAAATACCTTTATCGTTACATAATTCTTGTATTTCTTGGAAAAATCCTTCTGGGGCTGGATTTACGCCTCCTTCACCTTGTATCGGCTCAATGAGTACGCCTGCTGTTTTTTCAGTTATTACATCCTTAATCGATTGAATATCTCCAAATTTTGCATGAGAGAAACCAGGGTTCAGTGGTTCAAAGGGTTTTCGATATTTTGGCTTCCATGTAGCAGATAGGGAAAATCCGAGACGTCCATGAAAGGCTTTCTTCATTGCAATAATGTCAGTTTTTTTAGTATATTTCCGTGCAAGTTTTATGGCGCATTCCACAGCTTCAGCACCACTATTGCTCAAAAAACTTTTATTCAGAGCATTTGGAGTGAGTTTTGCAATTTTTTCCCCGAATACAGCTCGAACATCGCTATATAATATGCTTGGGCAAATCATCAATTTTGGCAGTTGATCTTCAATAGCCTTAATTACAGACGGATGACAATGACCGATATTGCAACAGCCGTGCCCGCCAATACAATCGATGTATTCTTTTCCATCTGCATCCCATAGTAAAGCGCCCTGCCCCTTCACAATTGCTACATTTCGCTTTGGGTATACATTTGAAATATACTCTTCTTCGAGTTGCATTATCTCTTGTGTGTTCATGATATCACCGTACCTTTATGTTCTAAAGCTTGACTTATTGGTGCCTCAGTTAGACCTGATGCAATTATAACTTCTTCAACGCTCCCTTCCAATGCTTCTAAAGCTCCAAAGACTTTTTTCTTCATACCAGCACCGATCTTATCAAGCGTATTTCGTGCTTCAGCTGCGGTCAATAAAGCCATTACCTTATCATCGATTAAGAGACCTGAAACATCGGTTAAAAGAATGAGTTTATCAGCTAAAACAGCACGAGCAACATAAGCAGCAGTTCTATCACCATCACAATTTAATGGTTCATATTCATGAGAGAGCGCGATAGGGGCAACTACAGGTAAATAACCATTTTCGAGAAGGAGGGTAAGCAAGTTTCCATCGACTTCATTAATCTTTCCAGTATAATCGCCGCTAATCATCCGCTTTCGTCCGTTTTCGTCGATAATCTTTATTCTGCCTTTTCTTTGTGCACGAATTAAGCCTCCATCAACTCCAGACAGCCCGATTGCATTTATACCGTTGTTCTGTAGTGAAACAACGAGTTCTTTGTTTATTTTACCAGCCATAACCATCTCAAAAATTTCCATGGTCTCGCGATCAGTATATCTGCTTCTAAAGCCGCTCGCTGACGTAACAAATCTTTGTTCTTTGCCCATCTTTTCGGCGACTTTATTCACTATTTTAGCGCCTCCATGAACCAAAACACATTGATTTTTAGTTGTTATTTCTTGGAAGTCTTGTGCTATATTTGTAAAGATATCTGGTTCTGCGATAAGAGTACCTCCTACTTTAACTACGATGCGCATATCATCACTTCCAACTAATTAAGGATGTAATCCCGGAAAGGTAAGAGCAGTTGTTTCTTCCATCCCAAACATAAGATTCAAACTCTGAACAGCAGCTCCTGCAGCACCTTTAACGAGATTATCAATTGCTGAAAATACAACAATACGTTTAACGCCTTTTGATTCTATATCGAATCCAATGTCTGCGTAATTCGTTCCTATAACATTCTTAGGATTTGGATATCTGTAAAGACCTTTTTTGTCTCTGATAAATCTAATAAAAGGCTCATCTCTATAGAAATTTCTGTAAATCCTCCAAATCGCATTTTCGCTTACCTCAGTTCCGCCATCAAGAAAAATGTGAGAGGTGCTCAAAATACCTCTAATGATGTCAACCGCATGTGGCGTCATAAAGACTTCTACAGGTTTGCCAGAAACTTCTTGAAGTTCCTGTTCTATTTCTGCTGTATGTCGGTGACCAGTGGGTTTATATGGTCGAACAATCCCCGCTCTATTCGGGTGATGAGTTGCTGTTGAAACTGTTGCTCCCGCTGCAGAACTACCAATTTTGCTGTCAACAATAACCCGCTTTAAATCTATTTGGTCGGCAAGTTCTTTGAAAATAGGGGCTAAAGAAATAATTGCGCTAGCTGCCAGACAGCCAGGACATGCAACAATCCTTGCTTTTTTTATTTCTTCACGATGAAGTTCTGCAATCCCGTAAACAGCTTCGCTCAATAACTGAGGATTTGGGTGAGTTCGGCTGTAATATTCATCATATTTCTCTGGATTCTTGAGTCGAAAATCTGCTGACAAGTCAATAATTTTTATGTCACACTCCGTTATTAGATCTGGCACATAACTCATGGATGCGCCATGCGGAGTTGCCGTGAAAATCACGTCACAATTGCATAAATCTACGGTTTTACGAGACGAAAATTTCATTTGAAGTAAGCCTTTTAGATTCGGATGAAGACGATGGATATATTCACCCACGTATCTTTCAGACGTAATGTATGATATTTCTACATCTGGATGCATTACAAGTAGTCTTAACAATTCTCCGCCAGTATAACCACTTGCACCAATTATGCCTGCGTTTATCATAACTTTTTCCACCAAATAAACTCTTGAAAATCGTGACAAAACAAGAGTTTTGAAATATTTAAGCAGCTATTTCTTAGCTCGTTCAATAAGGTAATCCACTATTATTTCGTGAACTGGGATGCCTGTTACTTCAACAGTGTTGCGAAATTCCATGACGTGGTTCACTTCATGACAAACATATCCATCAGGGCCCTCCATTAAATCGACCCCTAGAACTCCGCCTCCAACGGCTTCAGCAGCCTTTATACTTATCTCTTCGATTTCGCTGTCTATTTCACAGGGTAAAGCTTTGCCTCCGCGTGAGGTATTTGTTATGAATTCTCCTTCTTTAGCGACTCTATATATAGCAGCAACCACATCATCTCCGACTACAAAACTACGAATATCGCGCTTCCGCAACTCTGTAGGTGGACTCTTAACCTCCTCTTGGATATAATAGATTTTGCCAAGAGGAGGTGCCATCGATTCTCTGTGTTCGATAATGGCTTTTGCTACGTTATCTTCATTGACAGGTGCAATAAAATGCCCCCAACTTCCTACAATTGGTTTGACTATGGCTGGGTAACCAATTTCCTTGATCGCTTTGAGTGCTGATTCTGGTGTAAATGCCATTATAGTTCGTGGTGTAGGCACATTCGCCTTTTTCAGAGCCATTGTAGTCAGGAGTTTGTTACCACAGGTTTGAGATACCTGAAAAGGATTTATTACCTGTGCGCCTTCGTTTTCTAAAACCGCTGTGAGATATAGGCCACGATAATAACTGATACATCTTTGTAGGATTACATCGTTTTCGCCAAAATCGTTATCAGAACGGGTAATATCAATGGAGAGATCTTTTGCGTCAATCTTTGCAATTTCAATACCTTTTTTTGCTGCCGCTTGGATTATCGATTTTTCGTACCATCTAAGCCTATCAAAAAGAAGTCCAATGGTTTTCATTTCGTTATCCACATCGCTCAGTTTCTCTTATCACAAATGTATGAACATAATTTCATTTTGATCAATTTACCCCCAGTCCCCCCTCATTCACCCCAGTCCTCTCCTTCAATTTCAGCAGTAGAAATTTCTATTTCTCCACTTTCACTGACTTTTATTACTTCTAACTCAGTCCCGCAATCGGGGCAGTCAAGTATTTCACCCATTACTACGTCTTCGGGGACGTCTATCAAGGCACCACACTGAGGGCATTCAATAGATTTCAAACAAGGTCACCTCATTGTCAACATAAAGATATCATTGTAAACATTCTAAGGAGTGTGAATAATAATAGTTAGTTTATAAAGAATGCGCTGACTAGTGATTAAAGACCATTTACAGTCTTTTATGTCGCGGTATGTGATTATGTCGGATCCATCGTGTTAAAAATCAAAATAGAGGCTGAAAAATAATACAAAAATGGCTTTTAATAATAAAAGAAAAAATCTTGAAATTTATTTACTCGCCCCAGTCCTCTCCTTCAATTTCAGCCATGCAGATTTCGATACCATTTCCGTTGATTTCTCTAACCTCGATTTCTACCCCACAATCGGGACAATCGAGTATTTCGCCCTCCATTACATCATCGGGGGCATCTATTTTGGCACAACATTCTGGACATTCAACACCGTACAATTAGGGTCACCTCAAGTTACATTGATAATATAATTGTTCTTGATTTTGTTAGTGATTCGAAATAATAGGTATTACTATATAAATATTGTGCTACAATTCAGCTATTTAGGTATGAATTTCGATTGTTGTGGTTCGAAAACTCTGAAATTACTTCAAAAAAAATGGGACCGAAATGGAAAAATCAAGTCTTGAAAAAGTGGAAAGGTTATGCAATTAATTAAAACCAACTACGCAAAACGAGACTGGTATTTGTTCTGATGACACCTTCAGTCAAGCGAATTTCTTCAAGTGTTCTATTAAGTTCTTCTATTGTTGTGGTTGAAAGAACAGCAATAATATCGTATTCTCCAGTTGTTTCAAATAAATATGACACTCCTTCAATTTCAATGAATTTTTGAGAAATCGCGGGCGTATGCATGCTTGCTTGGGTTTCTATCATCGCGATAGCCTTTGTTTGCTGTTCTTCATCGACTTCAACAGTAAAACGCCTAATGATGCCATTATCCTGAAGATTTTTAATCCTTTTTCGAACTGCAGTTTCTGAAAGCCCAACAACTTCAGCAATTTTTACAAAGGAAGTACGGGAGTCTTTTTTTAAGAGATCAATAATTTTTTGGTCTATGTCATCCAATGGAAAACCTCCCATTCAGATATATTTGAATCCCAACCTAACCTTATGATTATTTATAAAACTCCATGTTTTATAATAATTCTCAATCTTTCCGTGAGAGGAAAGACCAGCCTTAAGGTTATCGGGCTGTGCGCTCGTCACCGAGTTCAACATATGCTTCATTAATACCGTTTTTTTCAGTATTTCAGCAGTCTTGAAGGACGTTATCCCGCTATGCTCAAAGAGGTCATGGATCATCGACCATTTACGGTAAGGACCGCTCTTTTTCACACGGGGCTCTATGAACACCCCGACGCAGGAGGGGAAAAAGTTAAATTGGGCGGTTCGGCGCCTACCAAGCCCACGAGGACTGCATTCAAATCACCGTTTAAAACGCAATCAAGGAAAACGACTTAGACCGCACAGCTTTTGAGTGCCGTAGAAAGTCGAAAACAAATCACTGAAATTCAACACAGAACTACAAAACACAGTTTTAAAGCTTTTAAACGATTTTTTAATAGTTTCTAGGTTTTTAAAAAGCGTTTTTATCATTTTTATATTTTTTTAGATAGTCTAACGATTGGTGACAGCGTTTCGTCCCAATTTTTCAGCGTTTTGACCTAACAAGTTTTTTGCAACGATTGTGATGCATTTTTCAATGCTTTCGATGTACTTTTTATTGATTTCGAAGGCATTTTTTCCCCTTCGTTAGAACATTTTTTACAACCGTTGACAAATTAGCGGCTTACTTGGCTGCGTTTTCTTTATAAATACATGAAGTTTGTTTATAAATAAATGCGTTTTTTTCAACGTTATGATTAACGCTTAGGTCTTTTAACGTTCAATAACGGAAGATAGAGGGTTTTATCTCATTTTTAAAGGAAATCACAGATCGTTCTTAACTTCATTCATAAAAATTACTCTTTACACAACTTCGGCGTTATATAAAATCTCTTTCAACGCTGTGCCATAACATCCTGCTCTCATCGGAATTCATAACGACTACCGACAGTAGTTCAAGAAAATAAGTTGATCCCAACCTTATAGAAATTGTGGGCGGATAAGTACGAGAAAATAAATTGATATAATTCTTTTTTTTCAAAACAGAGCGTAATGAAAGTATGTTACGGCAGAGCCTTTCTAAAAGCGTTAATTGTGTCAAGCAATTTATTTCTTAATTTAAGAAGGTGAATTTGTCGCAGATTTACTACTAGAAGCAATATTGGTACCAGAATGATTGTATACGGCGAAATGTATTTGAATAAAGCGCTATCTAAATTTCCTCCGATCAAAAGGGGTAAGTTATACTCTAAAAACGGATTTGGAGTCCATGGAAAAGGAACTGGATCAGTAACTGAACCAGTTGCTATGGTAAAAATACTATATGCCAAAGTACCAAAAAAAATCACTTGAAACCAGCGATTATTCGCAATATGGGGGGTATCTAAAAGTATCCCTATGGGGACGACAATGAAAGGAATGACACTCAATAAAAGCCTTGGGCCGTAAGCTCCGCCTCCATGCCATACAACATACACAGACAACACAAATAACATCAATAAGAAGTTTGACGCAAACCAAATTGCCTCCTGTGGATAACGTCTAAAGAACAATACAAAACCATATGCTGTAAATAGAAGAAATGGCGAAAAATAAAATAATCCACGATAGGTACTGAACAATAAGCCCCACAAACCGAGGTACATGGGATAAGAAAACGCCTGAAAACTTTGTACTTCTCCATAATAGCCAGTATATTTATATGGCGTTGAGAATGGGCTATCGAAAATTACAAAATGGTACCAAGCGAGCAGTCCTAAACATGCTAGGTAAGGAACTAGAAATAACAATAATTTTCTAAATTCTCGTTTAAACGCATAAAATGCGAGAATTGGTGGTAATGCAAGTACATTTTGGTAATCTATACAAACAGAATATCCTAAGGCAAGGCCAGCAAGGAATACTTTTGTACTGTCTTTCCTTCCATTTTGAAAGTAATGCACTGTGAGGTACGCCGCTGAAATTAATAGAAATGCGGATGTTCCATGTGCAAAAAAGGTTTTCCCATAGACAAAAGCGATTGTACCAAAGGCATAAGATAAAGCTGTAAGGAGACTCGTTTTTTCATTAATTTCAAGCAACTTACAAAACTCGAAAACCACCACAACGCTAAGTGCAGTAAATATAGAGCCACATACAACTACAAAACTTGCCAACGTTCCGTTAACTAATAGAGGATCTGAATACAGTCTATATGCAACAAATTTACCAAGAAAATAGAAGGGAATTCCTAAAAAACTCAAGCCTGGTCCTTTATCCGAATAATAGTTTCCGCTCCCAGGAGGGTATTCACTATAATCTATCCACCATGTCCATTCCATAAAATCATTGATCTTAAACGATTGATGTTCTACAATTGCCATAATTAAAGCAAGGCGAGACCCTTCGTTGGGAGAATTAAAGCCGTTAATAAAATATACGTATATAATTAGGACACTAAGAAAAAGACGTGTCCTTATATCCCTGGTTAGAGAGAAAAGTGATTGCGCTTTAGTCATAGACTTTATACCTTTTTCTGTAAGTCTTTAATTTGACCTCATTTTCATCTACGGGCTTATAGTTCAAATCGCAATTCTCTGAAATACGTTATAACCTAAATTGTTGTTGTAATTTCAGGTCCTTCTTTCGTGACGATCATTGTTTCTTCATTTTGAGCAACCTTACAGCCGTTCTTATCTGAAAGTACTTTATATCGATGGAAGACACCCTTCGTGACGAGTTCATTTAAGGCCACTTTATAAGCTTTGACTTGTTTGGCGATCCATCTCTCGCTGAATGGTAACGTTTTATGCTCTTTTAAAACAGCACTAATTATTTTTCGAGCGCCTTTTGATCTAACTGGGGTTCGAACTGGCAGTAAACGATAGATATAGCCATAGGGTAAATCATGAACTGAGCCAGAGCCAGAACTGGCAAATGTTTCAACGGCATACACTTCTCCCTCTTCGATCTTAACCCCGTATGGAATACGGACGTTTGGAATTGTTTTTGGCCCATGTAACGAATATTCATCTAGAATATGTCCTGAAAGCTCTTTGATAGGCCTATATTTAGATGATTTTGATTTTATAGTAGATTCAACTATTTTGCCAATATCTTTAGTGTTGGTTCCAGGAAGCATTGCTTCAATTGCGGCATGGCAAGAATCCACAGCAGCTTCAACCAATTTATTGAAATCTGGATCGAAGTTTACTGTAAATGCTGAGTCTGCAATAAAACCATCAATGTGTGCACCGACGTCTACCTTCACGACATCTCCTTCTTCTATTACTGTTTTATCCCCAGGTGGAGATGAATAGTGGGCAGCTACGTGATTAATTGAGACATTACAAGGAAATGCAAGTTGTGCACCTTCTTTTATTATAAACTGTTCAGCCTTTTCACAGATTGAAAGAAGTTTTGTACCAACTTTTACAAACGGTCGAATGTATTCTTTTGCCCTTGCAACAGTTTTACCTGCTTGTCGATATTTCTCTAACTTATCTTCCTCTGACTGTGCTTTTTTACTTGACATTTAAATGCGCCTCTCTAAAAACGAATAGAAAGAATAACAGTTTAGAAAGTAGTGACTTATGTTTTTCAGTTTTGGTACCATGTTTAAATGAATCCTTACATATTATTCTGTGGAATACAAGGCTTTGATAGGATAATGGTTACTTTAAATTTTGCTATATCGGGTCGCGAGAAAAGTGAAATATCTAGTTCTAGCAGGAACGTTGGATAAGATAGAAGCTACAACAAAGCGAAATGAGATGACCAACTATTTAGTAGAGTTTTTTAAAACGACCCCTCCAGATCATATCCGAGACGTTATTGGGCTTATACGCGGCTCACCCTACCCAGATTATGAAGATTTTCAATATGGAATGGCAGAAAAGATGGTAATACGATCGATTGCAAGTGCAACAGGAAAGACGACTAAAGAGATCG
>Ga0180437_10004692_pt1 | contig 19243 bp, 13 predicted proteins | sample SS_ome_4_FD_132410 | JGI IMG/M metagenome (GOLD analysis project Ga0180437, IMG submission 132410) | Hypersaline lake sediment archaeal communities from the Salton Sea, California, USA - SS_3_D_1 metaG | ecosystem: Environmental > Aquatic > Non-marine Saline and Alkaline > Hypersaline >... | reverse complement strand
GTCTGGTCGGCCAGCCAGGCGATTGAAAAGGTGCGCATTAAGCTTTCCCGTGATAATCGAACGACCTGGGAAAACATTGCCAACGAAACCGAAAATACGGGTTCTTATCAGTGGATTGTTACCCGGCCAGCCGCTTTGTCGTCCTGTCATTTACGAATTTTAAATTGTGAAAATGACAGCATTTTTGATGAAACCGATCATGGTTTTTCCATTCTTGAATCTGAAACACCGATTACCCTCTCCTTAACTTCACCCAGCGCGTTGGACACATTGGAAGTGGGATCTGTGCACCCAATTCAATGGACCTTCAACGGAGATTCCATCCTGGTCAAAATCGAACTTTCCCGCGACGGGGGACTAAGCTGGCAGGAATTGGCCACGACCTCGTCAGTTTTGGAAGAATGGTCCTGGCAGGTGTTGCCGCCCACCGGTGACGATTGTCGCTTCCGGATCGCTGATTTAACCGGTAGTTACAGCTCGGTGTCAGCCCCATTTTTCATCACGGCGCAAATGGTTAATGAATTGCAAAAACCAGCGGCTCAACCGGCGGGTACTGCGGAACAGGCTTACCGTTTTATTTCAATCCCGCTACTCATGCGTCTTCCCAACGTTGATTCAATCCTGGTGGATGATCTGGGAAATTATGATCCCACCGCCTGGCGGTTATTTGATTTAAAACAGGGAGAATATCACGAATACCCGGATGTAAGTGATTTTACGCCAGGCAAGAGCAAACTCCTGATTGTGCGGGCCACCGATCGAATCATTGACGCCGGGCCGGGATTCTGCATTAACAGTGCCCACTGTGTGATTCCCCTGGACAGTGGGTGGAACTTCGTGGCCAATCCTTACGAGGAACGATTTACGGGTGAGTTGACTGAGCAGCACCTCCAATTGTTAGATTGTTCCGACCCGATTACGTTGTACAGCTACGAAGGGGCCTGGGGGATTTCAACAACATTTAAGCCCTGGACGGGCTACGCTCTGAAAACAACACGAAGGTGCAATTTAAAGGTGCAGCCGGATTGGACATCTCAAGTGCCAAATCCGAAAATAGTTCCGGCTATTGATGGCTGGCAGATTCGAATTAAGGCTTATTGTGCCAATGCCCTGGACACGATTAATGTGGCCGGGGTTTCTTCGGCTGCGTCATTAACCTGGGATATTCACGATTTATATGAACCACCGCCAATAGGTAAATATGTTTCCGTATTTTTTCCGCATCACAATTGGCCCATTCGACCAGATGTTTACACCGTTGATATTCAGCCTGAGCTGGCTCAGGGCAATAAATGGGATTTTTGGGTGGAGACGAATATCAAACAGGCCCCGGTAAAATTGACGTTTTGTGGGATTGAAAAGATTGCTCGTTCGAGAATGGTGAAATTGCTTGATCTGAAAAATCAAGTGGCAGTGGATTTAGTCCATCAGAATGAATATACTTTTTATGTAGGCAAGGAAGTAGAATCTCATAAATTTCGTCTGTTGGTGGGGGCATCGGCATTTATTGAACAACAGGGAGAAAATTTCGCGGCTTTGACAGCACATTTTCTATTGCATCAAAATTACCCCAATCCCTTTAATTCAGAAACCGTAATCAAATTTATTTTGTCTGAAGCAGGCAACGTTAATCTCGCCATTTACAATGTACTGGGGAAGCTGGTCAGACATTTACTGAACGAAAAGACGTGTGAAGCGGGTTATTATTCACTGGCCTGGGATGGGAAGAATGATAACGGAGAGGCTTTGCCCAGTGGGATTTATTTCTACCGGTTGCAGCATCAAAACGGAATGTCAATTATCAAGAAGATGGTCTTGGTGCGATAAAGTAGATTGAAGAAGAAAGATTTGCGAAATCTTTGAGATTTCGCAAATCTATAAAAACCACCAACGCTGAGCAGTTGGTCGGAGTGAGGCTTTAATATAATAAAATCATTTTCCGCATCTCTCTGAATTCACCCGCTCGTAATTCCGCCACATAAACACCCGCCGGCACAACGTTGCCGTGACGGTCTAAACCGTTCCAGTGAATTTGATAATGACCAGCCGGTTGCTGTGCCTTCACTAAATTGATAATTTCCCGACCCAAGGTATCAAAGATAGTTAAATTCACCGGGCTGTTATTAATAAGCTGATATTGGATCACCGTACCGGCATTAAATGGATTGGGAAAATTTTGTTTTAATCCAAACTGGCTGGGTTGGGTACGGCTTAAATCGGTACCAATCGCTGTGGTAGCTGTCAATTTAAAGCTGGTGCGATAAGTGAGCTCGATTTCATTTTCCCAATCCGCAACCACACCAGTCACCATCACATAATACCGACCCGCTGTCAGACCGGTGGTTGAAATGATGCCCTGGTAAGATTCAGCCTGGGGTGTTAAATCAGTTAATGGCCATTGTTCTCCGGCTGAATTTTCAATAATAACCGTCGGTTCACTGAGCAAATTATTCAAATATGCGCTAATGAGAATTTCAATATTGTTGCCCACCACGGTTGAGTCCGTTGAAAGTTTGACTTTCAACGAAGCGGTTCCCATTTTATCCAAAAAATAGTACTCGGGATTGGGATTCTTCCAGTCGGCGTTTAAGAAACTGGCCGTCCAGGTCGGTACGGGTGGTACGGGATCCTTTTTCAATATTTCACGCCATTCTTCGTCGGTGAGACGATTACTCATCGGTTGCACGAATTCATAATAAGAAAATCCGGCCCCTCTGGTGACTTTTAATTCACCTTCAATGTTACAAATCACATAAATGCTAAAGGGGTAGCCGACGGCTTCCTCGAGACAGGTGCCACTGTTAAAATCGGTGTGCACATCGGCGATGACGGGCATTTCATCCTCACTTATCGGACTGGGTCCGGCGGGGTCGGCCCAGGCCTTAAAAGCGGCAATTCCTTCAATGGTCAGTCCAAATTCATGAATCAGCAGGTAATCTTCCTGACTCAGTGGTTTATTCATGAGCTCTTTTTCTGAGATATTTTTTAAATCAAGCGCTAGCTTTTCAAGAGTGGTTAGGTGTAAATCAAATTTTGGATGCAGCAGATTACGATTCGCCAGACCGGTGATGAGAAAACGGGCAAGGGCCGCGACACGGGCATAAAAATGCGGATTGGGTTCAACAAAACCCTGTTTTAAAATATTGCTTTCCGGCATCCCCCGCTCAGTGCCACTCTGCTTGGCATAAAGAATGGTGTCGTGTCGCAATTCAGCCCAGGAACCGAGGGCGGCGTACAGTTCCTTGTCCGTCCAGGCCGGATTTTGCATGAAAGGCGGGTAGCCCGTTGTTTTCTCAAACAGGAGCGGCATTAAGGAATACAACCAGTTCCAATACAGATTCTGAGCCCAGGTCTCCGGTGGATAATTTTTAAATTCGGTGCACAGCTCGTCCAGACGGATTTTATAAGCGGTATTGCTCATTTCTCCCAGCGCCTCAAGCTGTTGATATGCCTGAGCCGAACCCAGCACTGCCATTACATCCAGGCCTTTGGGCATAAAGCGTCCCGGCACATTGTCGAACACCAATTGATCCAATACATAAGAATCCGGTATAAAGCGCTGTCCCATAAATCGGAAACCCTGCGGTTGGCCCGGATACCTGATTTTCGGCCCGGGCAGGCGTTTCGCCTGTTCCAGAAAATTATCAAAATGTGGTGCCTGACCGATCTGATTAATATCCAGCGTGCTGAATTCGGTACCATAAATCGCTTCAACAATTTGTAAATATTGTAAGAAATTAATGTCGTCGGATTTACCCACGAAAAAAACGGTGGGCGCGTAAATCCGATCCCAGACTGTCAGTGAGGATTCTGCTTGAATCGTCAACTGCTGCATTGCCTGAATCAGAATCAAAGCGGCCAGCGTGGCTTCACGGTTTAAATTGTCAAATTTTCCGGAGGGATCAGCCGCAAAAGTCATCCGCCCCAACCACATCATCGATTGAAAGTAGTGTTTTAAGGTGTCAGAACGGGTGTAGTGGCCGCGGACTTTGTACTGGGTGTAGTCTTCTTCATAGCCAAAAAGAGGGGAGATCAATGTTGAATCGTGCTTACAAATGTTGGCCAGTTCTTCCAGGTATTTGCCACCATTAATCGGAGGCACGTAGGTGCTGTCTAACAGCACTTTAGCCACGATTAAAAAATCAAGCGTTTTTAAAACGGCCTGGCGGGTCTCCGCATCGGTTACTTTTGGATATTGATCATAAATGACAATATCCAGGAGTCCTGAGAGTAAATTGTTTAAATCGCCAAAAAATTGTTGCTGCTCGACTTCCATTAACATTTGATCAAAAAGCAAATGAAAGGTGTGAAGTACGGCATCGGTGGTAACGAAAATTGGAATACCCTGTTCCCGGCATTCGTTGTAGACATCATAAATTTCTTTGTAACCCGTATGATCTCCGGTTCGTTTCGGCGTTACGAAAAAATGATTGGAGGTGAGGAAACGTTTTTCTTCCGCTGAAAAGTTAAAATGCTGAATATTCACCACATTGCTGAGATCAGGCGCTACCTGATAGGTTTCAGCATTCGGTGTTATTCTAACCAGATTCGGAACGTACTCACCGAATTCACTTGCAACCGGATGATCAATTGTGGCAATCATTTGCGACTGAACCGGAAGTAATCCCATAAATCCGAGCAGCAGGAAGATGCCTAAAAATGAATTTCTGATGCGAAGCATGTTGCCTCCTTAAACAAATGAATGATTTGAAGTTTCTATTTAATGCCTGATGAAAATCTCGGGTATCGATCCGTCAGATGACGGAGAGATACCGGGTGTTTGGGGCGGTTATTGTTTTTTGAAAATTATTAGACACCCGGTGACCTCTCCGTTAGCTAACGGAGAGGACAACCGGCGTCTGTGGTTTTTCGATCAAGTACTAACCAAGATTGGTAATTTTCCCAATAAATAAAATTGTCTGGGAATGATTTTCATAAATGATAAACATAAAAGGACGATCCACCAGCATCTGAAAATTACCACCGACCGAGGTGAACCGCATCTCGACGGAGGTCACAGCGGCCGCTTTCGTGCCTTCTTCATTCACTTCGACAAAAGACTTGTGTTTAACTTTGTTAATATAAACCCCACCGCCGGCGTACATATTGGTGAAATCGGCGACATCCGAAAAGGCGATTCCCATTCCCAATGCGGATAGCGCCTTTTTCAATTCAATTTCATACTCAAATGTAAATTTAGGCAGAGCGAGGCTACCGGGCTGTTTGGCAAAACTCCCCACCCATTCCAACCACTTTTCAGCGGTCAATTGACTGATTAATTGATTAATATCAACGTCAGAATTGGGGAGCACTACTGCCATTCTAAATTTTTTGCGTCCGTAGGGTAAATCAATCGCCTGAAATTGTGATGTTGAGAAGTAATGAAAATCAGTGGATTGATTCATCATCTGGACACTGGATTTTGAGCCATCCGCATTGGAAAACTCGGCCGGCTGCGTTAAATTCGGATCGAACTGGTAGGTCCAGGTCCCTTTAAAATAAATCGCATTGATTAAGAACATGATCGTCAATGGATTGATGGGTGCCTCAACAATCTGCTGAATTCGAGCATGCGTGTGCTCACTCACCCATTGATTGATTATTGAGGCGGCATTGTTGGCGGTAAAATCAAGACCGGTGACCTGAGCGTTAAAATAGGTTTGATTTAATTGAATAAAGTTAGGTTCAAAATTCAGGCTGTTCCGGTACCAGATCGAGTTAGCAATTTCCATCTGGACGTTGGGATCAAGGTTAAGCAACAAAGCGATTAAGCTCTGATAGGATTCATTTACCTGAGCCGGAGTCAGACCGGCTAATTCCAATACAGCTTGCATCGAATCACGTGTAGCGCCGCCAGCCCCATTCCAGGTCATTCCGAGCGCCATTGAAATGCTGAGGGGGGAGATAAAGCTGTTTTTATCATTCTCAGCGGCATTGATTTGGCGAAATAATTTTAATCCAAACTGATTATCAGCCTGAACCACCTGTTTTTCCAGGGCGTTTAAATCCCGCACAGGGTACTCCTCTGGTCCATCTGCTGGTTGTGTCGCCTGATTGTCGCAGTTGAAGAGGAGTAGTAAAATAAAAATAAGACCTAATGAAATAAATAATTTTTTCATTCTTAACCTCCCAATTTTTGATTAGGTTGATTTGAGAGTGTTTGATTGCGAATTAAATCCTTGGGCTAATAATTGATAAGATTCTGTTATATATACTAAAGCATTCTGAAATAAGTTTAGTAGCTGAAATCCCGTATTAAATAGCAACTGAACGAAAACCAAAATCGCCTGTCATTCCGGCTTTTTCTCACCGGTCCGTTAGCTAACGGATGCCGGAATCTCCTGATTGAACTCGAAAAAGTTTTATTAAATATTTCTTCAATTAAAGCAACTTCACGCAAGGAATATACCACAAATATTCTATTAAAAAATAGCAATTAAAAGTACCAATCAGATTAAATAATTATAAAGATTTATCCCGGAAAGAGCGCCCTTTTTCAAAAGGGGATTCCGCCGAATTTTATTCAGATTTTTGAACATCGATTCAGAAATCTGAAATCGCGCTTGAAAAGATAATCATTGTCAATGGGGATTATTTTTTATATTTTAAGTAGCAAACGCTCATTTCAAAGCACACCTGACTTTGGAGAGGAGAAATGATGACACCGAATTACGCCAACCTTTTTGCGACGCCGGAAAATGTGATTTATGTAAATAATGCGGCCGTGGGAAAAATTCCCAGGACGTCGATCGCGGTTATGAAACGTTTCCTGGATGATTTGGCAATTCAAGGTGAACCACCCCTGGCTGACATCCTGGCAAAATTTGAGGAAATGCGTAAGTATGCCGGCAAACTCATTGCTGGTGCGCCAGAAAATATTGCTTTCATGACCAACACGAGTGAAGGATTGAGCATTGCCCTACATTCGATTCCCTGGCAGCCAGGTGACAATATTATTGTCCAGCAAGATGCTTTCCCGGCCAGTCATTATATTCTTGAATATTCTTTCCCTCAAATTGAAAAGCGTTATCTCCGCGTAGAGGACGGACACCAGATTTTTGATAATATTGAAAGCCACCTTGACAAAAACACGCGGGCGCTCATTTTTGATCATGTTAATTTTCTCACGGGCTATCGCCTCGACCTGAAGCAATTGGGTGAGCTATGCCAGACGTACCACATTTATTCGATTATTGACGGGATTCAAGCGGCGGGGGCGGTTGAAATTGGTTTGGAGTCGGCTGGAATTGACTTTTTTGCCGCGGGCGGGTTGAAATGGTTATTGAGTCCAATGGGCACCGGGCTGTTGTTTGTTCGTCAGGAAATTATCCCGCAATTAAAACCAGTTCACGTGGGGTGGTTAAGTGCGCAGTGGGAAGATTTTGCTTCATTTTATCCGCTGAAGCCGCTTCACCACACGGCCCGGCGTTTTGAATGGGCGAATACAAACCTGACGGGCCTTTATGGTTTTGTGGAGAGCTTAAAAATGTTTAGTTCAATTGGTGTGGCCGAACTCGAGCGATTAATTTTGACCACCACCGAATATCTTATCACTGAACTAAGACAACGTGAAATAGTGGTCCTGGCGCACCGGTTGCCCCAACACCGCTCAGGAATCGTTTCATTTCGCCATTTGAAAGTGAGTTCAAGTCAGATTTTTGAACAGTTAAAAATGCACAATGTGATTTGCTCAGCCCGTGAAGGGTATGTCCGCTTAGCAGTGCATTTTTATAATACGCTTGAAGAAATGCAGGAAATCATCCGCCTGATCGACGAGATCCTTTAAGATAGTGACCGGAAAATAATTGTGAGTAATTTTTGCGAGGGTCATTATTTATTGAAAACAAGGCTCGCAAAACTGAAGTTTTGCACTCCGTTTCGCGTTTTAAGATTATCGAAATAGCTTGTCAGGCCTGCTGGGAGGCATTGAAGGTTTTTTAATTTAAAACCGTGATCGATTCGTCGCAAGGTTCGAATTTTTAAACCGATTCAGTGGTTGGTTTCATTCTCATCCTGATACCATCTTTCGATGAGAGATTTGAACTGGACCAGATCAACGGGTTTACTGATAAAGTCGTCACAACCGGCTTCAAAACAGCGTTCTTTATCGGATTCCATTGCGTAGGCCGTCATTGCTATCACGGGGATGTTTTTGTGAAACGGATCGTTCTTAATCTTGCGTGAGGTTTCATAGCCATCCAGGACCGGCATTTGCATGTCCAGCACAACTAAATCGACAAAGACAGTGTAAAGCGTGTCCAAAACTTCCTTTCCGTTGGTAACCGTAATAACATTCCATCCCCAATTTTTAACCGCTTCTTCGATAATCCGCCGGCTGAAGGGTTCATCATCGGCCAGGAGCATGGTTTTCGTATTTAGAATCTGCTGTTTTTTAGCCGTGACGTCATATTCTATTTTCTCACTCGAATTCTGATCAATCGTCGACGAATTTAAAAGCGGAATTGATACAAAAAATGAAGTTCCCCGACCAATTTTACTCCTGACCCAAATTTCACCTTGTAAAAGCTCGGCAATTCTTTTGGAAATGGCCAACCCCAATCCGACCCCACCTTGCTTTTTACTGCCAGAATTTTCGAGTTGAACAAAATCCTCGAAAATTCTTTTCTGGTCTTCCCACGCAATGCCAATTCCGGTATCAGAAACGATAAATAATAATTTTTCTTCGGTTGAATCCACCGAAAGACTGACGGTGCCTTTAGATGTAAATTTAATCGCATTTGACAGAAGATTGGTTAAAATTTGCTGCAATCGCAAATTATCAGAAATAAAGACTTTGGGTACGTTTGCTGATATTTGTGTTTCGAATTTTAAACCCTTATCTAATAATTCCTTTTGAAACTCATTGGAGAGATAACGTACCAAATCCTGTGTCATTATCGGCGAAAGGCTGATATTGGTTTTCCCCGCCTCAATCCGGGTGATATCCAACAGGTCATTAATGATCGCGCCTAAGTTGTTGCCACTCAACAGAATATAATTCAACATTTCGCGGACATCACTGGCCAACTTTTTCTGGAGCAATAATTGGGTAAATCCTAAAATGGCATTGAGTGGCGTGCGGAGTTCATGGGAAATATTATGAAAAAAAGCTGTTTTCATTCGATTGGCTTCTTCTGCCTTGCGCTTCGAGCGAATCAGCTCGGCTTCCATCTGCTTTTGCGCGGTGACATCATGAATAATGATTTCAATAAATAAAATATTTCCTTTCTCGTCACGGATGGGCTTAGAAGAGATTTCAATTATTTTTTTCTCACCGCTAAAGGTCTTAATAACAATGGGTAAATTTCGAATGACTTCTTCATTTTTAAATAAGTTAACCCCGGTTTCGGTCATTTGTGTCGATTGAAATATTTCCTCAATCGACTTATCTTTTAGCGTTGATTGTTTATAATCGAAAATATCCAGGAAGGCTGGATTAACTTCAATAATCTGTCCAGTGGTGGAGATCAGCATGATGCCGGCGTGCATATTATAAATGAGGCTTCGATATTTCTGTTCCGAACGTTTTAGTTGTTGCTGTAGGCGAAGCTTTTCACACTTGGCATTCCAATGATTAATCGCCTGTTCCACGCGTTGTAGGATGGATTGAAAGCCTTCTTCAGATTTAACAATATAATCTTCTGCTCCCAGCCGCATCGCCTTGACCGCTAAATCCTCATTGCCATGTGAGGTCAACATAATCACCGGTAAGGGCAACAAATTCCGGTCACGTGCTAATTGGTTGAGAAAATTAAAACCGGTGTCATCCGGCAGACGATTATCCAGGAGCATGGCCATTGGTGAAATTTCTTTGAGTCGCTCCTTCGCCTCACGGGTTGTCTGGCAGGTTACAATTTTCCACTGTCGTCGATTCTTTTCAAACATCCGTTTGATCAGTTCGATATGTCCTGGTTCATCTTCTACCAGTAAAATTATTGAATCCTTAGCATTCGACATATTTTTTCCGTAACTCTTGATGTTGATGACGATCCCAGGTTAGCCAGTAAGCGCCTAATTCTTTAAGCATTTGCTGGAATTTAAACAGATCCAATGGCTTGGTAACATAACTATTCACGTAATTTTCGGAGGCACGAATCAAGTCTTTTGGGTTATCAGATGAAGATAAAATGATAACCGGAATCATGCGCAAGTTTTTATCCCGTTTGATGATGGATAAAACTTCATGCCCGTCAATCTTGGGAATTCGTAAGTCCAGCAAAACAATATTAGGTGTTGGATATTTTTTCGCATCCGTATATTTTCCCTGATGAAACAAAAAGTTCAGCGCTTCCTCACCATCCTGCACGCGAAAGATTAAATCAGCAAATCCTTCATCACGCAAGATGCGAATGATTAACTCGGCGTGCGCATCATCATCTTCAATAAGAAAAAGGGTTATCGTTTTATCGGCCATTGAATCCATTCCTGAATAATTTTGCTCAATTGAGGGCTTTTTCAATGGTTAGTTTTTATCAGCCTGGTCGTGGTCTATCAAATTTTCTCAAAACAATTATCAAGCTTATAAAAATCATTTTCAATCGATCACTTCGCGTTGAACTCTTTGATTGAGTTCAAGAAATATCGGATTAACCCGTTAAGGTAAAACAGAATCGACTGCCTTTGCCTATTTCCGATTCAACCCAGATATAACCACCGTGCAACTCGATAATTCGCTTAACAATCGTTAAACCCACACCGGTTCCCTCTACATCAATGGTTTTAATTTGTTCAAAGAGGTTAAAAATTTTTTCGTGATATTTGGGATCAATACCAATGCCGTTATCTTTTACATAAAAACAGGGAGGCACCTGCGTGTTGTCCATTCCGATTTCGACGCATGGTTCCGGATTTTTTCCCATAAACTTGATGGCATTGGTCAATAAATTAATCAATGCTTCGACCAGACGTTGTTTGTCAACTTTTATATTTGAAAAAGGTTCGTGCACTTTAATCGGGATTTTATGTTTCTCTGCCAGTGGCTTGACCTGTTCAAGGGCTTCATTAATAATTTCAATGAAATTCACTTCTTCATTGGGATTCACCAGACGACCGATCCGGGAAAGCTCTAGTAAATCCTGGATAAGCTTTTGCATTTTATTACAGGCCCGATTAATGTGGAGCAGATCGCTTTTGATATTGTTTTCATTTTTATTCTGAATATCCTGTTCGAGTAAACCCGCAAATCCCTTGAGCGTTACCAACGGTGTTTTTAAATCGTGAGAAACCGTATAAACAAATCTTTCCAGTTCAGCATTGCGATTGGAGAGCTCGCGTAAAAGTTGTTCCCGCTCTTTTTCATTTTGTTTTCGGTGAGTAATATCCATAATGGCACCCTGTAGCGCGGGTTGATTATTAGAATGAATGGGTACCTGAAGAATTTCCAGCCAGATTTCCTGGCCCATTTTATTGATAATGGTTATCTCAAATCGTTTTTCGGGCAATTTACCCGCTTTCAATTGGTTAAGTTCTCGTTGAGACCAGCTCTGCGGAGTTGGATTAAACCGTTTTATAAGCTCCTTCTGACTCATATTTAATAATTCATCTTTTGAAGTAGCCGTGATCTGGCTTACCATATTATTTATGTAAACAAACTTTCCCGCCTGAAATATGAAAATACCCTGCAGTGAGTGTTCAGCCAGATTTCGAAATTTTTCTTCCGATTCCTTCAGATTTTGTTCAGCCTTTTTATAGTCCGTAAAATCACGGATGACAATAAAAATTTGAAAGTGTGTCTGGTTTATTTGTACCCGGTTAGCCTGACAATCCAGAATGAATTCTTTTCCGCTGGAATTATACAATTTCAGGTTGAAACGTTTGATCGCGGGTGTTTTATGCCAGATGAAGTGTTTGAATTTCCGAATAATTGCTAGCAGGTTGTCGGTTTTTAAAGCCTCTAACCGCCAGAATTTTTTCCCGATAATTTTGGTTCGTGGCTGTTCGAAAAGTTTTAATAAGGCTTCATTGAGGTCTAAAATTTTACCGGTTTGATCGAGGATTAAAAAACCTTCGTGGGCTGAGTTGAAGAGAAGTTGATATCTGATTTGAGTTTGTTGTTGAACAATTCTGGATTTATTCAATTCCAGGGTGCGCGCCCGAATTTGTGTCTCTAGATTTTGGTTGAGCTGATTCAAACGCTGGGTTAATTTCTTATTTCTTGTTAATAAGTTGTAGCGATCGCATGCTTCACGTAATTCTCGCTGGAGCACTTCAGGATACCAGGGTTTCGAAACATATTTATAAATTTCACCCTCATTTATTGCCTGTGCAATTGCATCCACATCCGAATAACCCGTAAGCAAAATCCGAATCGTGTCCGGTGAATAATCTTTTACCCAGGTTAAAAATTCCGAACCGGAAATGTCAGGCATTCGTTGGTCGGCAATTACCACATGAACTTCATTTTGCTTGAGAATTTTATATCCCTCTTCACCATTCGGTGCAGTAAAAATTTTGTATTCATCTTTTAAAAGATTGAATAATGAAATACGGATTTCTTCATCATCATCAACAAGTAAAATATGATTCATTTTTACACCCGGATTCTTTGGCATGACGCTATTCATTTATTTAAAAGAAAATAGTTTTGGCAAATGCATCGATCAACAGGAGGATTGATAGTTCTTTTTTCAAAGCAAATCTTCGAGATCAATACCGACAATGCGCTTGATTTGCTTAAGTATTTGGCAAATTTTTAGTAATTCATTGTCACTTACAGATTTGAAAGTGAATTACAGGAAAAGAGTGAACAGGAACGAGTTTGTGGAGCGCGAATTTTTAGGGATTGGCTGGGAGTGGAGTAAAAAGTTTTTAAAAAACATAAACAGGAACAACATTCTTTTTATACTTGAACTCCCTTCCAACTATCCTTAGGGAGTGCGCAAAAATAAATTGGAATTCTTGCAATTCGATTTGGACATAATTGCTTTTATTTTTTTCACAAAGAGTTTAAAGAGGACAAAGAGAAAAACTCTCTGCACTCTCTGTCCTCTTTGTGAATATGTTATATTTGCTAAATAAGAGCTTCATGTTATTTTTTCGTAAGCACTTATTATATATGTAATTAAATCCTGGAATTAATTCAAATAAAAAAAGGATAAGCGTTTAGGCTTATCCTTCTTATTGGTCGGGGCGGAGGGATTTGAACCCCCGACTCCCTGCTCCCAAAGCAGGTGCGCTACCCGGACTGCGCTACGCCCCGTTATTTTCAAATAAGGTGGGGGAATATACATTAAAATCGAAATAAAGTCAAGTATTTTTTTGCCATTTTTGCAACAGTTCCCGGACCCGACTGACGGCAATTCCCCGATGACTGATTTTGTTTTTTAATTCAAGTTCGATTTCGGCAAATGATTTTTTCAATCCAGGTACATAAAAGAGCGGATCGTAACCAAAGCCCTGATCACCCCGTGGCGCTTTTAAAATAATTCCCTCACATACCCCTTCAGTAATTTGAGTCTGTTCAACGGTCTTTAGTACCATTACACAACGAAAACGAGCGCCTCGCTGTTCATCCGGCACGGCCTTGAGTAAACGCAGGAGTTTCTGATTATTCTCCTCATCCGAAGCATTTTCACCAGCAAAACGACTGGAGTAAATTCCTGGTGCGCCATTTAAATAATCCACTTCCAACCCTGAATCATCCGCCAGTACGGGCAGACCGATGGCCGTAAAAACCGTATTGGCCTTGATGAGTGCATTTTCGGTAAAACTCACTCCGTTCTCGATAATCGGGGGAATATTGGGAAAGTTATTCAGATTGAGAATTTCTAAATTTGAGATATTTAAAAGCGCGGTTATTTCGTTTACTTTACCTTGATTACGGGTAGCTAATACCAGTTTAGAAATCATTTTTTTTCTTTCTTAACTTTTTTATTTTACCGGTAAGCTGTCAATCGAAATTTATTGGGTTTGATAAGATTGGAGGCATTTCTCCTGATATTGTTCAAACTGCTGACAGAGTTGAGAGACATTGATATTTTTTCTCTTTATGAATTGTTGAAACAGGTTCCGGCCATTTTCCCAGGCTTCAGTTTCGAATTTCATTTTCATACCATTTTGAGGACTATTTACCAATTCCCAGAATCGCTTTTCCTGATTGTGCTTTTGATAATCGATATGTTGAATATAATGCCCGGTTTCATGAAATAATAAAAACAAAGCCTCCGAGAAATCCTGAATTCCTTCCTGATAGAAAATGAGGATTGTGTTGAATTCCGGGTGTGGCGGAAAAAAAAAGCCCACGGACTGGTTCAGAGAAATTAATTTGATATTCAAGGTTGGGTATTTATCCCAGCATAAAAACGATTTTGCTTGTTCTAATACCGATTTTAGAACCATCTTATTTCACCTTTACTGCGCTTGAAGTTGGTTGGATTAAACGATTATGCATTCGGGTGGCAATTCGATTTGCATTTTTTTCCAATGATATTTCTCATTAAGCTGAATACGGCCCGGAAAGATACAAAATCTGATTGAAATTTCAAATAGCTTTTTTAAATTTTATGGCTATTTAGCGCCTTAATCCGGGCTTGAAATTTAGAACATGGAATTCCTGTTTTAGAAATGAGTCAGGGAAGATTTTTGGGTTTGGGAGTGGAAATAAAAATAGAATACATTTTGGGCAACTTAAAGCAGGACTCAAAAAAGCTGCCGGAGAATGTGAGTTTAAACGGACTAAAATGATTGATATGTTTGCGATCCGTTTTTAGAAAGAGAGAATAGTGGTTCTTAATAAGCTTCTACCAGGCCTTCAGCAAACTTTTTTCCGTTAAGCGTGATCCATTCAAATGCTGCTTCGTTGTACGGGATGTCACGATTCTCTTCTTGCATTTTTCGTCGACGATATAAATCAATATGACACATCTGTTCCACCATCCTGGCACGAAAGCCTTCCTGGCGATTGATAAACATGACCCCGACGCGATATTTGCATTCTTCAGTTGAATATTTTTGCCATTTAACAACTGACTTAGCGAGCAAATGAACGCGTGGGGAAGTAATATTAATTTCAATTACTTGTCCAATCGGAAGGGGATCATTCGAAAGAAAGGAAATGCCAAAATCACTTAAATTTTTGGTTTGAGATAAATTGAATCGATCATTATTTAAGACTTTGTAGGTGAGTGGAATCTCGATGGGGTGACGAACAAAGCGACGCCGCTCTTCCATTATAGCTCCTTAATTCTTTCAACTCCTGTGTCCACTAGCAATTATTATCTAGGTAATCCAGCCTAATGAGAGCAAATAACAGACCAAAAAATCGTATTATTCTTAAGTCATTGAATTTTAAAATTTCATTCGTCTCCTACCGAAATGATCTGGCCAGTTTCATACAATATGTGTATCAGAATAAGATAATTTTTCTATATATTGATACAGCCATTCAGCAGGTATTAAAAATTCTTTCTCATTCCGGACGGAAATAAATATTTATCCGTTCAGTCAAATCAGGATGAAATTTCAGTTAAAAAATAATATCTCAATTTTGAACACCAAATCATCACTTTTCACTTTAATAGCCGTTTACTTTTTATTAACTTGTAAATTTGACTAATATTTATAAATTGATTTTTATGATATGTAAATCCAAATAATAATCCGATAAGGAGAGTTCGCAAAAAAATAAGTAGTCCTGAAGTGAGAAATTGGAGTGGAAATGACAAAATATTTTAAAAATGTTTCAGAGAGAATAAAAATTAGAATTTCAAATTTAAGAAGGATTTGTTACTGATAGGAGATCTTTTTTTCCCAAATGAATTAAAACCAGGTTTTAAAAATTTTTGTAATCTTTGCGGTTGAGATATGAAAATCAGAAATTTCATTAAAAAATATTCCAGGATGGCGTTATTGAAAGCCAATCATTTGAACAATCCTCGTGCAGGTGGTTTAAATTCGTTCTACGAAGTTCGCTCATAACCGAATTAAACTGATCGACAAAAATATTGCGAATAATAAACAGGCTAATTGATGTTGAAAAGCCGACGGGCCCCGGCATAACGCTGACGATAATATTTATCCTTAAGAAAATCAGAAATGACAACCCCCTGATGAGTACTACTGTGGACAAATTTGGTACTGGTCAAATAAATACCCACATGACTAACCTCACGGCGATACCCCGAGCGAAAAAATAATAAATCACCTAATTTCCATTGTCGGGCGTAAATACGATGGCCTAATTGCGATAACTGTTTTGAGTTGTGGGGCAAATCAAGATCGAGTGCCTCTTTATAAACTTTTACGATTAGACCGGAACAATCTATTCCTTTGCGGGACGTACCACTGTATTGATACGGCGTGCCTAAATAATTTTTAATTGTCAGAATGAGTTTCTGTTCCTCTGGCGTTAATTGATAAAAATTCTGACGCCTATTAAATTTTACCTGATGCAACGAGTCCAAATTCATTTTATTTCGTTGGCGTGACATCTGAGGCGGATCGGATTGAGTCTGAATATAACAACTGGTATTGAATAAAAATATTAAAACCGACAACAGTCTAAATTTATTGAGCATAATTTATTCAGTTATTTGGTAAAGGTTTGTGAAAAGCATCAATATATAATTTTGAATGAATTTTATTGAAACGATGTCTGAAATTCCCAGCGATCGGTTGAAATTTATTGAATAGAAAAATAATATTTCAAATTGGCAGAAATTATACCGTAAGCGATTTAAAGTTTTTTAAGAGATTTTTTTTAGGGGAAAGATACAGAACGATTATTTAGTTGACGGTAGCTGCTGAGATCACTAGCAAAGTCCGCTAATTCATGTTATCAGTAAATTTTGAACCCGATGGCGAATTTCTGCAGGTGAAGCGGTTCCGGTGGTGCCGATTTTTTGAATCGTAATCGAGGCCGTGATCAGACCCAATTGAACCGCCACTTCCAAAGAAGCGCGACTACAGAGCGCAGCCACCACGCCGGCTGAAAATGAATCACCTGCTCCCACCGGATCAATGGCGCCGGAAGTGGGAATTATCGGCAGGTGTGTCACGTCATTTTCAGTACAAATCATGGCGCCGTCTTGCTCAAGCGTAACGATTACCGGGCGTCCGGTTTGTTGGCACAAGCGCTGGCCACATTCGCCGGCGACTGCTAAATTGACCGCCTGTGGAGCGCGGTTATAAACTGCTCGATAAGCTTCGAATTTATTGGGCTTAATAATTAGATTCCTAAACAAGCCAATTCTGGCGCGTGAATCGGCGAAAAACACTTTGTGTGGATACTGCTCCGCCAGGTCGTTAATACGGGCCCGGACGTTGTCGGTAATCACACCAAAATTGGATTCCTCGACCTGATCGGCAATGATCAATCCGTCAATGTGTTCCAGGCAGGCGGTAAGGTGATTTAAAATGCTGGCTTCGATTTCGGGTAAAAGCGCGCGCCGATTCTTAATATCAATTCGTTCCTGTTCCTCGGTTTGTGCCCCCGTTATTTTTATTGGCTTGGTGTAAGTTGGTGTGAATATGCGGGTATCCTGAACCAGATATTGGCTATCAACGCGGAGGTGTTTCAGATCATTTATTAATTCATAACCGGTGCCGTCGTCACCAATCGCTCCGATGGCGTATATTTTTCCGATATCTAAGGCCGATAGGTTTGAAGTAACCGTACCGGCGGCGCCGGGGCTGTGATAGATTTTTATCACCTGGTTGGCAATCTTACCGGTTTCCAGCGATGTCTCTGCTAATGCGGGATCAATAATAAGATATTTATCCAGGAAAAAGTCGCCAATCACCGCGATGGCTATTTTCGGAAATTTTTCCAGCAGCGGTTCGATGGGCTTTACAAAATTTGGATTCATTGTTAGATTTCGAAGTTGTGAGTATTATTTAAGAAATTGAACCAGATTTAATAAAAATTGCCGATTGTCCAGTTCAACGTAAGCGAATTGACCGTGCATCCGGCGGAAGGTTTTCAGAAAGCGCAAGTAGTAAGCCGGACTTTCTTTGGTAGGCTCGATTTTCCAATCCTCACCGGCGGGTTGAATGTCATTAACGATAATTAAGGTGTCATCGAGGGACCTTTTTTCCTGTCGGGCTATGTTACGAGCCATTGAACGAGCTTTTTCAAATGTCATTGGTGACATAATTGCGGAGCCAATTGAAATGTAAACGCCGTCATCTAAATTTAATTGGGCTTGCGTAAAGGTCAGAAAATCCCGTAGCGCGGTTTGTCCGACGGCCGCGCCGTTATTAAAATAATGGGTAAAAATAATATCGTAACCAATGCCGGGCATGATGCACAAGGGAATACGATTGACAAAAGCCGTCCATAAAACACTGAAATTTTTATGCGGGTGCGGCAAATCAATCACGCCAGGTTTGAGGTTGTTTTTTTTAAGATAGGCCAATAATTCAGCCCGGGCCCCAAAGGTGTCCTGGGCCATTAGATTCGTTTTTAAGTCGCGCTGGAGTTCTTCGGTCAAACTGTTGTGGGAAGGGATTAATAATTTTTCACTGGCAATCATTTCGCCCAGGGATTCACCGTAGCCTTTGCCCTCGGCTGCGCCTAAAACCAGCGCCAGATTCATATAACGACCGGTTTCATCCCAGATGCCAAATTGGCCTTCGCCAACGTAGCGCTCCACACTTTCAGTGGATTTGCCAAAAAAGGCCAATTCCCAATCATGAATGGTACCCGCACCATTCGTGGCCAGGGTCGTAATCCAGCCGGCTTTGATTAATTCATTTAAAACTAGACCCAGACCATTTTTTATCAAATGGGCGCCGTAACTGATAATCACGGATTTTTGATTGGCTTTTGCCTGCTTGATTCGATCGGCTATTTTTTGGATGGTATTCAATTTATCATTCGGAATTTTGGGCGGTTTGCTGTCGGGTTGTAGCAGGTCGGCAATCGACATATCATGCACGCGCTCAGCCAGCGGTTTAAGCGCGATTTCTCGGCGGTCAAAAATGGGGTAGGGCATAAATCCGTTCCTTTATACTTAATGAATGCGAAAAATCAAGTCTGTGAAGTTCTTAAAACCTTGCAGGAAAAACATTTGTCAAAACTGCTTCAACTTAAATATATAGTTATTAAATAGATTCTCTTGTCGATATATTGATGAGAATTGAAGAAAATAGTTTGGGCAAATGTATTAATCAACAGGCTCTTTAATTAATTCACATTAGAAAATAAATAATCAACCAGTTCTCGATAATTATCAAAATTGGGAATTATAATGTGAGCGCCGGCATGAATCAGGCGTTCACGTTTACGTTTGTTCATTCCGTAATG
>Ga0180437_10004691_pt1 | contig 19244 bp, 28 predicted proteins | sample SS_ome_4_FD_132410 | JGI IMG/M metagenome (GOLD analysis project Ga0180437, IMG submission 132410) | Hypersaline lake sediment archaeal communities from the Salton Sea, California, USA - SS_3_D_1 metaG | ecosystem: Environmental > Aquatic > Non-marine Saline and Alkaline > Hypersaline >... | reverse complement strand
GCCTTCAGCTGCTCTTCCAGGCGCCCGACCGTCTCCTGTTGCTTGCGGATCTGGGCCACCAGCCCGGCCACGTTCTTGAGCTGGTCGGTACTAGCGGTGCCCTCCTCTAGGGCGTAGTCGGTTACGTTTGTGGTCATGATCAAGCCCCTCCTGGGACAGGTTTGTCAGCCGGGCCCGTCTTGCCCTCGGCCACCGTGCCGGGGGTGTTGAAGTCAGGACAAGCCATAACCGGGGTTTTCTTCTTGGTCGTCAGTCGGGCTACGTCCATCCACCGCGCCTGCTCGACCTTGCCGTCTTTAGCCGTGGGGGTGACCAAGGCCTGCACACATCCGTAGAGGTCAAAGCTCATGGAGGTAACTACCCCCTCTAACTTCGTCACCTTGTCCTTGACCGGTAGCCCTAGTAAATTTATATGCTCTTGTACGCTCATGCTTCCTCCTAGTTTATTGATAGATTTATGTCGCCGGCCCGAGCTCCACGACATCATACTCCCGACGCTCCCGGCTCCAGCGCAGCAGCTTGGCCCGACGACGGTTCACGTCCAGGGCGATGGACACGGCCATTGCTACCAGGGTGATGTCCCCCACCGGGAGGATAAAGTCCTCATCGTTGAAGTCCTTGAGCTTGCGCCGTAGGGTGTTCATCGTGGGGTGGGTCACCAGGGCCGCGTGCACCTGGTCGTGCGGGATCAGCGTCACCACCGCCCCGAAGCTGGTCGCCGCGTGCACGTTGACCTTGGGACGCCACTCCTGGGCGCCCTGGTCAAAGTAGTGCGGAACCTGGACGGCGTAGACGGTCACTGCACCTCCTCCACCGCTGCCATTACTAAGTCACTTACATCCCGAAAGCTGACAGCCTGCACCACCTTATCCTTAGGATCTTTCACGAAGTTGCAACAACCATACCCGGCACTCCGGGCAGCGCAGGGATCAATCTTTAACCACAAGCAACCATACGCAATGAATAGGGTGTCCAGTTTGAGATCCACAAAGTTCATGGTGGTGAGTTGAATGCTCATTTCAAAACAGCTCCGGATAACGTTTCTGGGCCAAAGGAATTTTAGCGGTCTCGACCAGTTGATCTAGGCCCTTCAAGGCATCGTCGTAGATCTCCAGGAGGTCATCCGGGACCACGGAAGAGGGTAGCTTGTCGATGAGCTTGATCACGTTGCGGATGAAGTCCTCCGCGGTGTCTGTGTCCTCGTTCAACGCCTCCCCGATGAACGCCTCCGGGTCGGTCTCCAGGATCTTCTTAGCCTCCTGGACCGCTAAGTGCTGCCGGAACCCACGATCATCGATCCGAGGGTTGTCGTACACGTCCCGATTGGCGCGGTAGATGCGGGTAGAGTAATTGTTTTTGTTTAACACCTTGTCATCCTCAATTTATCCGGCCCCGAGGTGGCGCCGTTGATTAATATAATACCCCTTCTGGGGGAGATTAAAAATAATATTTAGTTATAGATCGGGGGTTGGTTATAAGGTAGGGGTTATAACGGCTTACGAAGCCAACACTACCTGTCCACAACCATCGCAGATTGCACCAGTTATGCTCACATGCGTGCAAGCACCCTGCACCTCCAGCACCTCGTCATAAAACTCGTCCGCCGTCTCACGCTTCACGGCCAGCGCCTCCAGGACCTTCTCGTCGGTGGTGTCCGGGGCCACCAGATCGATGATCAAAATGTTGTGTGTCTTCCCCACCTTGGAGGCTCGCTCCTCTGACTGGAGGTAGGTCTCCAGGTTGAAGTCCTTGGAGTAGTAGATCATGGTGTCCGCCGCGTGCAGCGGCAGCCCGATCCCCCCGGACTGGGGGTTCCCGACCAGGAACCGGCAGGCGGGGTCCTGGTCCAAGCGGCGCACCGCCTCGGCCCGCTCCTCATCCCCCACCCCACCGTAGTACCGGACCACGGCCGCTTCCCCGTAGGTCTCCTGTAGGGACCGATAGATGTTTGTCAACTCGGGCTTGAACCGCGCCCAGATGAGGGCCTTCCCGTCCAGGTCACCCAGGGTCTCCAGGAGTTGGTTCAAGCGGTTTGAGGGGATCGGCGTTACCTCCCCCTCCTCGGTGGTGGCGTGACCGCCTACCACCTGCTGCAGGCGCAGCAACTTGGTCAGGGCGTTGTCGGCCCGGACCTTGTCACGCTCCTCCAGGCACCAGAGGATGATCTCCTCCGGGCCGAGCCCGGTGGGGGGTTGGGCCCCACCCTCGGTGAGCTCAGCTACGGACTTGGCCAACAGCTCCTTGTAGACCCGCCGCTGCTCGGGGGTCAGCTCCACATACACCCGCTCATACACCTTGGGGGGTAGGTCCACGCAGTCCTTGGCCCGGACGATGGTGGCGTGGGGCGCCACCGCCGCGTGCAGGTCACTGAGACGTTGGTAGTCGGTGATCTCCTCGAAGTAGTCCCGCCCCGGCCGGCAGCCGGCGGCGCGCAGGGTAGCGGTGGTGGCAAAGGCAGAAATCTCAATCATGCCGGGGTCAATGCCCTGGCGCCGGAGGTGGGCCTCCAGCTTTGCCCGGCCAGGGGCTAACAGCTTCGCGTTCAGGACCGCGTAGTGGCTCCGGAAGGCCGTGAAGGTGGTAAACCCCGTGATGGTCGGGTCCAGGAACTTGAGCTGGGCGTAGGCGTCCAACGGGCCTTGGGTTAAGAAGGTTCCGGTGAGGATGCGCCGATAGGGGGCATGCTGGGCCGCGGCCAACATGACCTTGGTCCGCCGGGCCGTGGGGGTCTTCATGCGGTGGGACTCATCCGCGGCCAGCAGGCACTTAAACGTGGTCAACACCCGCTTGAACTGGGTCTTGCCCTTCGGGTGGATGATCGCGTCATAGTTAAAGGTAAAGATCCGCAGGGGGATGGAGTCCTCATTAAACAGCCGTTCCCACGCCCGCTGTTGGGTCTTGGTGTTGAGCCCCTGCCAAAAGGCCGCCAGGTGGGAGACCTCGTTGGGGAGGTGGTCCGGGACCTCGTTCACGACCCAGTTCCGGTGGACCCCCTTCGGGGCCACGACCACCAGGGCGTTGACCTCCCCCCGCCCGTACAGGTGGGTGGTGGTGTCGATGATCACCTTGGACTTGCCCGTGCGCATGGACATCAGCAGGGCGTGGTACTCACTGTCCGCGCTGTCCTCCAGGGCCTCTCGCTGGTGGGTGTAGGGCTGGGTCTTGTAGAGGAAGGTCACTAACGCGGCCGCCCCATGACTACTGTCAACACCCGCAGCCTAAAATGCTCATCGCTTTCTCCGTACATTCGAGACACCCCGACGCCCGTTGCCCATTCATCTAAAGGACAACCCTTCTCTACACCGAACGTTACCCCGCGATAAGAAGCTTCTTGTAACGGCGGTTGTGTGGATCGTGCATCCTTCGCGGGTACACTAAATGCTGCTCCAGCGAAAGGCACAGCTACGAGCCCTTGTATAAACTGACGTCTATTCATCTCTCCTCCTCAACTTATCCGCCCTTTGTGGGGGGTGTGTTTAAGTGTGGGGGCTGAACGCCACTTTCAGCTCCATGATTCAAGGTGTCTGATGGATTGGTTACCGCACCCATAGTTCATGGTCATTGGCTCCGGAAGCCTCATGCATGTAGCTACATGCTTCCCCACACTTAAACACACTCAAAATTTATACCCCCATTATAGCCCCACCCTCCCAAATTAATAATAACGATCCGTTATAGATAATGGCTCTACCATAACCTCTTGTGCCTTATATAACTAAGGGCTTATTAATTCTGGTTTTCTATAAGTTTTTCTTATAGTAAGGGCTACCCGACAAGGGATTCCCCTAGTTTATATTCGTGTTATTTATATAAGCGTTTTACTAAGTGCTAGAACCTTAGTAAATTCATATTGTTATTAGATATTAGTTATATTAGAACTATTAATTATTGGATTAAAAGAATTTCCTATCATTATCCCTATAGTTATATAGGTGGGTTACCCCCGCCGGTCCAAGACCTGGAGCAGCTCGGCCTTGGTACCTGGGTCACAATTGACCTCCGCCACCCGGTCGCACAGCTCCCGGTACATCCGATCCCGGCTCAGGCGCATGGCCCGCTCCTTCTGGTGATAGGAGGCCACCCAGTAGACGATGGAGGAGAGGACCAGCACCCCGGTCAAGATGACGCCAATGGCCTGGGCGTTGTCATTTAGAAACCCCAGGGCCGTCACTGTCCCGATCGCTGCACCACCACCGGCTGCAATGCCCCCTGGATCGATCTTGTTTTGCATCACGTACTACCTCCCAAATCTTTGAAAATAACCAGCAGATGTTAAGCCCGATGCTCACGAGGGGGCCGATTAATCTTATTAGTTCCCAGTCCATATCCTGCCCCCAATAACTGCGCCAAGGTAAGGCCCCGGACCAGGGCCTCATAGTCGCTCAGCACGAGATTGCTTCCACCCATGTCCAGCTCACACAAAAAGGTTAAGATAACCGCCAGGCATAAGATAATGCCTTGATATAACTTATGAACATCCCCCCACCGCCAGATGAGCGCCGCGGTCCCGGTGTTGACGGTTGCGCACACCGCTAGCAGCCAGTAAGAGTCTGCCTCCAGCTGGTAGATCAACGGGTTCAAGAGGGCCGCCCCTAACAGGATGGCATAGGTCCGCTTGGGGTAGAGCCACCAGGCTACCCAGAACAACCAGATTTGGAGCAGCAGCTCTGTCACTGGGTCTTCTTGGGGCTGCGTCGTCGTGGCTTCTTACCACGGGCGGTCTTGCTAGGTTGCTTCGCCATCTTTCTTCTCCTGTTTGCGGTTGTCCCACCGGGCCTTCTTGGCCCGTCGATCCAGGTGGGTAAAGGTATTATAGCGCCCAATCCCGTGCGAGTGGGGGTGGCGTCGCTCCAAGTAGTTCGCCACCTCCTCAGGGTGGACCCCGATGATGTGGAAGTCCACCGCGCGTCCTAGCAGGTGCTGGGAGCCGACGGCCCCACCTTCCTCCCGATTGTGCGTCTCACAACGACACCAGGAGTGGAACACCGCGTTGAGCTTCCGAATGCCACGAGTCTGTTCAAAGTGATTGATGCACTCCTCCACCTGCTCAACGAGCACGATGTCGGCTGGGTCAAAGCCGCAGCCACACTTGCAGGCCACCTCGTGGCGCCAGATGTGCTTGGTAAGCTGTTCGGTGGTCATCTTAGAACCCCAACGCCGTCTCAAGGGCGACGGCCCACCTCGGACCCCACCTCTCGCTGTCAGAGAAGCCCATAGAGTGGCCTTTAGCCCCGGTATGATTAACCATACGCGAATCATCCCCCAACGCCCCAGTGGAGCCCATAGCGCCCCAGTGGTGCCGCCCCCAGATCAACCGGCCAGGGGAGAGCGCACGCAAGAGGAACGCCCCCCAGGTGGCATAGTCGGTCCAGTGGGAAAATACCGCGATCTGACGGATGGGATGGTCCTTGGGCGGGGTCCAGTGAGACCGGAGGGCCGGGTGAATCATCACCCCACCCCGGAAGGGAGCCCCGGCTTCGATCAACTTGGCGACGACGGTGTTGCCGTGAGAGTGGGCCAGGAACCCATCCCCCTCCTTGATCCGGGGTAAGATCTGAGCCACGAGCTCATCGGTCTCCTCCCGCACGTCAATCAGGTCGAACTCCCCGTAGTCAATCTCAACCACCTCAAAACCCAGTCGCTCCAGGTAGGGGCGGGCCTTGTCGGTGGTGCCGGCGCCGTGGTCGTCCACGTTAAATCCGTGGAACAGGAAGACACGTTGTTGTCGTCGTAGTTGGGCTGGGATGTGGTGATCCATGTTCCGCTCCTCTAGCTGTAGCGCGTTCGCGCAGTGAGCCGCTCGGTCCAGGTGGCAAGCCCGTTGACCCCGGCATCTGCCGTCACCGCGGCCGTGTAACTGGCCCCGTCGACGAGGGTGAGGGTGTCGGCTAGGTTCGCCCGGTAATCCCCGTCAGATCCGCTTACATAAGCCATGGCTAACGGCCACGTCTCCCCCGCCACCTCTTCCCCAGCACTGTCGGTAATGGTCACCGTCACCGTGGCACTGTTCTGGTAGGTCTCATCCACCGCGCTCTGCAGCCCGGTTAGCTCGATCACATTGTCATTCGTGATGTAGATGATCGCCATCTAAGTACACCTCCGTAGGCTAATATCCCCGTTCAAGGTTGGCTCTATAGCCAGCGTCCCATTTAAGGTAACGTTCACTGCCACCTCTCCATCTAAAGCAGCGTAGATGCTGATGGCGCCGCACAGCTTTCCCGCGGCCGGCTCCGCTGCCACATAACCGCGACTAATGACCAAGCCAGCGCTCCCGGTACCGTACCCCCTTGTGATTACCGCGGCGGCACTCATGTTACCCGCGTCAGCCTGGCCGGGTTACCGGCGTCATCAAAAACAAACGTCTCCGCCGTGGTGGTCCCATCAATCTTATAGATCGTCACGTTAATACCGGAGCGGTGCATCGTGGCCAGTAACGAGCGAACCTCGAACAGCAACTCGGCAAGCGACGGCACTACGCCATTCGCCGCGTACGCCTCGGTCATGGCGGTGGTGAGGATGTCCGATACCGACGGAGCCCCGTCCGTGCCGCGCATGTCACTATTAACCGCGCACACGCCAATTGTTACGGCGGATTGGTCGGCGTTTAAATCGTAGCCCGTCTTACCAACATTCCAATTACCCTTGCCATCCAAAGCCGAGGCGGCTATCCCGGCCGCAGTAATCCAGTTTGCCGGGATAGTGGGAAGGGTTACTGCCGCAGTGACAGAACCGACCGAACCGGAAACACTCCCGGTAATATCCATCGTTTGATCAGGTAAATTTATATTAGTTAAACCGGCACCGTTCACACCGATACGACTAAAAGAATCTCCCGTTTGTGGAAAGGTAGTATAATTTTGAGGGCTTGCCGTTATTGCCCCGGTACCGACAAAGGTCCACGCGATGTGGTCATAATTAGTTTCCGCTTGCGACGGCGTATAGGAATGATAGCCGTTCCCTTTGTGCGTACATATACCGCTCCCTACGGAACCGATAGTTTGGGTACCGTTATCGCCCGTAATGTACACCGTAACCGTGCCCGTAAAATTCGACCCGTCGGCGATGGTTATCATCTGAGCGCCGATAGCTTGGCCCGCTACGTTCTTTTTCATAAGCCTGCGCCTATCATCTGGTTTGAGTTTCTAGCCCATGCAGCTTGAAATGTTGTTACGCTTAAATCCAAATTTTGTACGTGCCCCCACGCATTAAGCCCCGGGCTAGAGCTGTTATAGGAAACTAGAGCATAATTATATCTATAATCTTTCTTACTAGTTGAAAGCGAAAGAGTTTGGGTGTGTAGTAGGTTTGTCCTCGCCGCATCTGAATAAATTTGCTGCTTTAGTTGGCCGAAGGACCCTATACTCTCGTCCCTAGTTAACCTTACATAGTAATCCGTATTTAAAGTAAAAACGTAAGTACCACCCGTGGCATTACGGAATGTCCCGCCGTCCACCTCTCTTAAGAAAATGTAGGCTGGATTTACGCCCGGTTTTAAAATGTACGAGGAATAACAATCTCCGCTCGCGTTCTTAATCCCCAAAATGTCATCCACGGAATTAGCCAACATCCACATTCCGGGCAGCGCACTATCGTCAATGGCTGTTATTTTAAATTCGTAATCGTGGATAAAGTCCCCGTCAAAGAAGTCTACACCCTGGTCTTTATATACGTAAGTATCCGTATTCCGGGTATCAAAATTTACAAAAGCTACTTTGGGCGCCGTTACCGTTAAATCCGCAGACGGATCTACTTCGGTATACGTTGTTAAGTCCTCGATAGCCACTACAGCGCCCCGTGAATATCTTCCAAATCTGGCATAAACTCAGAAGCACCGCGCATTAAATCTAAGTTCTCGGTAATAGCTTCCTGTAATTTATTATCGAGTTTGTCGTAAACATTATCCTGGAAATCATCCCATTGCGCCTCGGTCAAAGCCGGGGCGAAGGGGTACCGCATTTTGATCCTATCGAAAATACCTGAAGGAAAAGCTGCATCATATTGTGCCTGGGTGATTGGGGGATTGGCCTCCACCAAAGCTTGAAATTCCACGAGCAATTCTTGTGCCTCTTCATCCTCCGGATCAACATCAACGCGGGCTTGCATCTCATCCCGTTTGGTAACGGCGTAAGTGACCCGGTACCACCGGCCCATTTTATTATGTAACAAAAGTGTCAGCCGTTCAGCACGATAGCAAAACTCTATCCGTCGCCGGGGAGTACTACAGTCTGCCGGAAAAGAAAAGGTCATGACTAACCCCTACCAAACGATAGCCGCAAGTTCGGCTAATGCCGTATCCAAATCCACGGTGATTTCGACGGCTTCGACCTGGCCCAGCAACGTATCTAGGTGGTCTGCGCGAGTGTCGATCCAGTCGTTAATCTCGTCGTTTAAGTCCTGAAGCTGATCGGCGGTATGCACCACGCGTGCCGGTTTGGCCTGCCCCTCCGGGACGCACTTAACCTTCCCGCTCCGCCCTCGGGTTGCTGAGACGGCCAACGCCACCAACTTACGGTTAATCTCATATTGGTGAGGACTCCCTAAAACATCTGAGAGGTAGGTACCGTTTGTTTCCGCTACGAACCGTCCTTCCAGCTCCGACACCTTGGCCACCTTCGCCTCTTCTAGTGTCGGCTTCAGTGCGTCGGGTTTAGAAAATGAACCGTCGCCATTATCAAGCCACCCCAGGCTAACCCCCGGAGGGACGGGTACCCAACCATCGGGAAGGTCCTCTTTAAAAACGGCGATGTTAGCCACCGCCCCATCAACTACCATTAACCCGCGCATCAGAAATACTCCTCTATCACTAGAACCCCGTCGGCCCCATCGCCACCCGCGTAATTGGTGGCAGTATCCTGTACCCCGGTTGCGCCACCACCCGTCCCATAGTCATGACCGTTAATACCGGTGTTACCTACACGACCACGAACTCCAGGCCCCCAGTAGGTGCCCCCTGGGCGCGAAATGTTGTCCGTATCACCACCCCGAACACTCCCGATTCCAGAGTAACCCCCGGTGATGTTTAAATCACCACCCGTGGCATTTCCCCCTGAAGCACCAGAAATAAGACCAGCTCCACTAACGGCCAGCATCCCATTCCCTAAAGCCCCGCCATTACAGGTTAAATTGACATTCGTCGAAGTCACGGTGGTATTTCCCCCGGCCACACCGTTATTGTTACCGGCTGCACCACCGGCACCGCCCGCACCAATAGTTATTGTATAGCTGGCTTCAATGATTTGAGTGTATTTGATGGCTGTGCCACCACCAGCACCTGAAGAGGAACAAGCCGAAGTACCCGCTCCTTGACCATCGACACCCCCCGCTCCACCGCCCCCGCCTGTTCCAATAAACTTCAAGGCTTTCACCCCAGGAGGAGGATTGTAGGTTCCTGTAGCCGTGACAACACTTAAACTAAAGGCACCCGCCGTGATAAGTTCACAACGGTCATTACCAGCGTCAAACTTTAAAGTCGTTCGGCCATCAATCTGCCCCGCAGCGGGATTGGTCCCATCACTTAGCTTGATATTTTTTACGCCAAGTCCTGCAACATTAACTGTTGATGCCCCAGTATTAGGGTTATCAGCAATAAATTCAAAAGTAGCCCCATCAGTGTACCCGGTAAGGGTTTGTTTAGAACCGATCTTAGTTAATACGTAAGCGTTTGCTGCTCCGCTGTCAGTATAAAAGTTCCCGTTGGCTACATACCCCGCAATAGCCTTTCCAAGCTGGTTCACGTCCCCAGAGGACAGGGTAATACCGAGCCCTTCGATCACATTTTGGATCTCAGATGGAACCTGATTCCACTCAGCAGCGGATAACGTCCCGCCAGTAATTTTGTCGTTTAGGTCTTCCATATTTACACCTGTTCAAATATGAGGTCGCAGTTTGCGGGTTTTAATTTGGTGAAGAGGCATTCTAACAAGCCTATAGTTTCATCACCGAAGGTGATCGGGTAAGTCAGTGGAAATCTTTCTATTGATTCAACGGTAAATTGAACAATGATCGTGAAGTAAGCTGCCGGGCCAAACAACCGAATGGGGAAGGTCATTGGGAACCCACCCGAAGTACTGCCAGCGGTCACCGTGATCGTAACACCAAACAAAGCAGCTAGGTCTATGAAGTCCTGGGCAGTCTGTACTCCCAAGGAGGCAAGCTTAACCAAAACATGCAGCCGGCGCTCGTCAATGGTCCCGGTCCCCTTAAAGCACGAGTCTGGGATGCCGACCGCACGCTCCCACTCATCAATGAACAGGACCGTCTCATCTGGAATAATCTCCTGTTGATAAGTGCGGATATAACCGTCTGCCGTAAAGAGCTCGGAAGCCATCCCCCGTAAAACGGCCCGTAGGTTACTATTTGGATCGTTCTTTGGGGTAAAGACGCGCCCACCCGGTAAATAATTCGCCAGGCTTTGAGCTTGATCCTCAATTGTACGTAATAGCCTCATGGGTAGGTTACGTTCCCTAATACCCCGATTTCCCCGGTGGCAATGGTTACATCACCACTTGGCGCGGAAAGAGTAAAGGTAGAGATTTCATCCCCTGTCTCGGTGTCCACGGTGTTAAAGATTGCCGACCGATAAGCATCTTCATCAATGTCAACCCCGACGGTGGTACGTTCATCAAAGAATTGTCTAAGATTTGCTGAAATAGCATTCTGCATTGTACTGGTATTCGGGGTGAGTGCAGAAAACGTAAAATCCGTCGATACCCCGGTAGGTGCATTTACAAAAACATCGGAGGGGTCTGTGTTAGCGGGGATAATTTCAGCGATCTTAGCCGTCACCGCGGTAACTTCCGACGCCGTTGGGATTGGGTTAGTGTCATTGTCACGCATAAAGTAGATCGTAACTTGCCCTACCACCGGGGTAATCTCTTCCACAAAGACACGGGTGACCCCCGCGATCTCTTTCGCCTTGCTCGTGATCTCATTCGCGTTGAAATGGGCGACCGGGTTTTGAATCCGTTCCAACAATCGGACGCGTAACTCGGCGTCCGTTTCTTGATCCGTACCGCCCCCCAAGGCTCCAAAATCTACCCACGCCTCATTATCTACCCCAGCGATTGGACTTTGTAGTGTAAGAGGAGCGTCTGCTAACTGGTTCTCCGACGCTCCAGGGTCGTCACTTTCTACCGGGACACTTGCCGCGGTATACCCCAGGGTGATGGTGCCCGTCGCAGGAGTCGTTGGTGCCCCTGTTACCTGATATGTTAAGGTATCTAACCCCGTCACCTGGAGCGTGGCCCCAGCAACGTTATACTCAGCCTCGTTGGCTCCGGCGATGGTGCCCAGGACATTAGATGCTAAATTATGATCACTGGCGGTTGTTAATGTTGCCGTGGTCCCTGAGCGCGTGATGGAAGCCACGTTGATCGTGGACGCTGTGATGGTCGCCGTTGAGGTAGAGCTGTAGATCTTACCATCACTGCTAGCAAAGTTAGTTCCAGAGGGAATCACTGTAGTGGCCGTCCCCGTTGCTGCGATGTTCCCGTTGGCGACGGTCGCCGCGATGCGGTTTCGTCCCCAGATGGCTGCCCAACGCTCGAGGTAATCCTCGGTGGCTGTATCCGGGAAAGATTGCTTGATCGCCTCAAGGAGTTGTAGGTAAAAGTCGTAGACGCGATTCGCATACCCAGTGATCAAGGCCGAAAGCCAACTGTTCCGCAAGAACGGGTTACTACTAGGCGCCTCACGCTGCACGTCGGTCTTGGCGCGCTGGACAACCTCGGTGGCTGACTCTGGTAGGTTTAATGCCATGTTATTGCCCCGTATTCTCCCACAGCGTGTAATAACGCTTATCCACCTTTGACCCCGGCCGAGACATGGTCACTATCACCGCAATTTGCCCGGTAGTAAGCGTGGCTTCGACCTCGTGACTAATGGAGATACCATCCTCGATCATCCAGGTTAACCCGTTTAGAATTGCTGATTGTACCCCTAACAGTATACTACGAGTTACCCGGGCCTGTTCATATAACCAAAGCTTCGACCCAATCTCAAATCCTGGGGTGGCCTCATTTCCAATCCACCCCCGACGGCGGTGTGACTCCGGGACCTCGGAAGCATTGGCTCGGCGCTCACAGAACAGGCTCATGTAGATCGCTGTATCTAAAAAGTCCTCGGTCACAACATCGCCATCGGTACCAAATTGGATGTCGTAGTCGTTAGCTAAAACCGCGTCGGTCATACCACCGGTCCTGTGTTTGATCCGCCAGATTGCACCCCACTATGGGTGTGCGTATCGCTAATATCCTTGCCGTTACTTGTTACCGTGTCCGAAAGCGCCGTGGCACCGGTTACGGTCAAATCTCCGTCGATGTCCACGTTCCCGGTGAACCGGACATTTGGGGCATCAATTAAAATATCCCCCGATGCCTGTAATTTTATCATGGTTCCAGTGTTCGGGTGATAAACCGCTACCTCCCCCTCCGCTAGTTCGGGACGAGTCTGCGGGGTATACCCGATGCCAGCACGGTTCTCCTCTTGCCCATGCATTGCAAACAGCGCTACCAAGGAATCGGTGGTGAGGTTAGCGTGATACCCGTATGGGAAGACCATCAAGCAATCACCGACCTTCCCCAGGTAAGTGACCTGCTGGACGGGAAACTGTCCGGTGTCATCCCCGGCCTTGGTGATCTTGCCCCAGCGTAGGAGATTTTTAAGCCGTGAGATCAAAGGTACCTCCTACCTTCTTGGTTTCTTCTGGCTCGGCCAAGGTCAGGGTATAAGCATCACGTTCCACCAGGGAGAGGGTCGTGGTGCGACCTCCTTCATCAAAGTTAAATGCTACGCTATTAACGAGCATCTGAGCGTTGATCCCGGCGAACTCGTCCTTGACGGTGATGAGTTCGTTAATCGCCCAAAGGTCCCCGGTAAATCCTCCTTGGCGATAACCTAACACGGTGACCGAGTACACCCGTCCTCGGGCGCGGCGAACGTTGGCTTCCCAAGTAGCCCGGTTGCTGTTCTGATCTTTCGAGGAGGGGGCTTCAGCAACTAGGACCAATTGCCGTCCTTCTCGAATGTCTTCGTCGGTAATCCCATCCCCCTGATCAACTAGGGCAGCGAGGTCGGTCGTACCGGCGCTGAGCAGGGAGACAGGATTAAGCGTGGCGGTGAACCGATAAACGTTAAACCTACCCGTCCGGTCATAACTAACCGACCCGGTCAGGATGTTGTTGTCGGTTGCTCCGATAATATTTTGCAAAGCTGCCTTGGACTCTGTTGGAGCGGCCTGCGTGATCACGACGTTGCCCGCACTGTCTGAGGTCAAAAGCACCTGCCGTTTACGAGCAAGTCCTTCAATAAATTCAAAAGCATTCTCCCCAGGCTCAGGGGCCCCAAGATCCTCGGCGGCGTTAAATAAGGCTGGGGAAGCATTGTCAGTGACTGTGATGTTTACCCCAAGGTGCGCGATGATACGCTCAATGACCGTCTTCAAGCTAATAGGGGCCCGTAGATCAGATAGCGTGGAGATGTTCGAATCTAGCAGGTCAGCCGTCTTGTCCCGACCACTAATCAGAATGGAGTGACTAAGCTCGTCGTAATTAACATCCACTAGTTCAATAAACCCGGTGAGCACCTCTTCCCCATCAACCAGCACGCGACAGGCTTCTCCCCCCTTAAAAGGTAAGGGGGTGCCCGCCACGGAAGCGGCCCCAAAGGAAAAGGTATTGCTTAAAGCATCTAACCGCAACGTCGCCGAGGCGGCGGTGAAGTTCTCGTAGGCAACCCCATTTACCTCAAGTTTCATGCGCTCACCACCTGGACAGCACCCTCTATGAAGGTAACGTCCTCAGCGGCGTTTAACTCGATCAGCTGTTCACCGTTGTCGGAGGTCCCATAGTATTGGAAGGATAGGAGGCGCGCCGAGGTTAAATTGGTCTCTACCGCTAAGACCTGACTTGAGTTTAACTTCTGCTCGTCAAAAAAGGTCTGCATCGTCGTGCGTAAATCTGTAAGTAGGGCCTTTGTGTCCTCCGTTAATCCATTACTGGAGATGACCGTTTGATATTGCGCTTCCAGGGTAGAGGCGCTTGCCACCACCTCCGTGTCCGTTTCGAAATCGATTGCCGCGGTGTTCAAGTAGGCATAGCTTAAGGCCGTTGCCTGTACCGCTTGGTTGATCAGCTTATTGTTATTAGCTCGCTCTACCTTGATGGCAGTCGTTTCATTGATGACGGTATCGTCTGCCCCAAAGGAAAAGAATCCACTCAAGACCCCAACGGTATCGGCCGCGGTGGGATAAAGCCCACTCACGGTATTAAATAAAGAGGTCAGGGCCGTCGCTAAATTAGACGGCGCCTGAATTAAAGAGGGAATGTTAGCTGAGAAATCGCTCACCTGCTTAGAAAAGGCGTTAATCTCGTCCGCCTCCGCCTGTAGTAGGGAGGTGGTGTCATTAAAGGCGGTCACGACCTCATCAAGCTTATCCATCGCCGCAGAGAAATTACCCGTAAAAGAAGATGTCACCGTAAAGTTATCAGCGATGTCAGCCTCTAGCCCCTCCACGAAAGCTTCGTTCCCGGCGCTGACCTCATTTATGGTGCTCATCGCCTGGGTAGGAATACCTAACTCACCCGTTACTTCAAATACAATGCTAAATTTAGCCGCTCCTAGCTCTGTCAAATCTTCAAGAAGCGTGTAGGTGCGGGCGACGATGTTATCGTATTGTCCATACAAAGGATGGATTAAGGTGCCAGCCCCACCCTCCTCTAACACTTCGAGCAAACGATCGCGGCCTTGGATGTACGTCTCCCCCGTGACAATGGCTTCAATGTTAAAGACCCGCTGGGACTTACCTAAATCCTCAATGACCTGACGATCGGAGTTGGGGTAGAGATGCTTCACGTCCCGGCGCCCGCCTGCCGTGCTAGCAGAGATCACCAGGAACGGGACCCCTTTAAAGGAGGCCGGCTGTAATTGTTCTAAGAGGCTCATTGGGCCGTCACCATGTTCGTCCCAACGTTCAAACCAGATACCTGCCCGGAGGTCCGTGACTTAATCGACTCGATGGCGCCCTGTGGCGCCCTTAGGTTAACATTTACATCAGTGCGTGACGTCTGACTTGGGTTTAGTTTACCTGGGGCTAGCTTATCGTCGTTATCAAACAGCCCTAGAAACTTTCCCCCAAAGGAGAAAGCTTCCCTGAAGGAGGTACCGAGCTTAGCAGAGAAATTCCCGGTGGTGATTTGGGCCGCCAACTCACCGACGGCGGTCCCAATGCCCTTGAGCACGGAGAGAACGATGCCAAAGGCTTCACCTAGGATCACAGCGACATCTAACAAGGCCGCTAGGGAATCACCGAAGGCCGTAACATGTTCAGGCTTGATGGCCTCTATAAATGCCGTAAAGCGCTCGGCTTGCTTCGTAAGGATTGGTTCCAGGCGCAAAAAGGTCTTTATGATCGCGTTCTGAATCAAGACCCCTAGCTTCCGCATCTTGGCGCTAAAGGTAGCCAGGCGAATGTCCGCCTGTTCTTGGGCAATGTTCGTTCCCGTCAAGGTCCGCTCGTACTTACCCAGGTATTGAACGTTATCCAGCAAGGCGAAACCAACCTTAGAGTGTTCCTCACCAAAGATCTTCGCCGCAAATTGGGCCCGCTCAGTAGAAGATTTCAAGGCGTCCATCTTCTTCTTGACCAGCTCAAAGGAACCCTGTAGCCCCAGCTTCTGGAAATCTATCCCGAGCCGCTGCAGCCGACCAAAGATGGCATTAAGCGCCGTACCTGCACGCTCGGCTTTGATGCCGCCCTTCGCCGTTGTTTGAATGGCCGCATTCAATTGCTCGAAGCTCAAGCCTGCGGCTCGGGCCGCAGGGCCAGCGATCAACATCGCGGCGCCAGTGTCGGCGATCTCGGAAGAACCCAACTTAGCCCCAGCCGCTAGCACATTGACAAAGCGGTTAGCCTGTTCAGCCCCAGCCCCAAAGATGTTTAGCCCCTGGGCAGCGATCTCAGCGGCACTGGCTAGTTCAATTCCAGCGGCGTTCTTTAGGAGCAATACCTGTCGGGTGGTAGATGCCAAGGCGTCCAAGTTTTCAAGGAGCTCTGGCTTGGCCGACGCTACGAGCTTAAAGGCTTGTGCTACGTCAGCTGCGGACGTTGAAGATTCCTTAGCAAACCGTAGGATGGTACCTTGAAGCTTCTTGAGGTCCGCCCCCGCGGCGCCTGTGATGGCCGAAAGATCCGCCAAGGCATCTTGAAACTGCATCCCGGCGGTCAGTAACTCACGGGCCCCAAGGAAGCCGACCACGGCCCCCGCCATGTTCTTAAAGGTAGAAACAAACGTCCGCCCCGTCTTCTTGGTGGTACGCTCGACGTCTTTGGTCTTTTTATTTAGCTTAGTGAAGCCACGGGTCAACTTATCTGTAACACGCTTAGCCTTCTGGGCTACACGCGTATACTTATCACGAGCGATAAATAGATAGCTGACCGAGTTACCCATGACGCGTCTTCTCTAACTCCCGTTCCCGCTGGTCTGATATACGTGCAGCTTCACTATGGATGTGCTTTAGCTCCGGCAGCGGCATGTTCCGGAGCTCTGTATAATTCATCCCACCCTCAAAAAACGCAACAAGCTCAATAATGATATTGATTAGCTCTGTTTCATTCTCCGCAAGGCTGAAGCTAGAATAAAATTTGCCAGATACCTCCCGGTCATCGCCTCCAAGTCGTCCTGGTCCATCTTGTCCACGAGAGGCTTCGTCAATTTCTCTTCACCGTCAACCTGAGCAATGCCAGAGGAAAAGAGCTCCCTGGCAATCCCGAGTACCGAGGCAAGCTCAACCTCCTGGGACATGGCGATCAGCAGCATGATCCCATCACCGTCGATCTCATCATCATTCCCGGCATCTTCCTCAGCCCCACCGACCTGTTCCTTGGGTAGCGACCGAAAGAACGCCTGTTTTAGCTCCGCGCACTCCTTCATGTTTCGAGAGGTGGGAGCAGTCAGTGTGATAAATGAGGCAGCGCATTGCTCCCCCTTACTGGCGTACTCGAATGGTTCGTTTAACTCGTATGTGACCTCGCCTTTCATAGTGACCTCGCTTTGTGACCTCGATTAAATGGCTGGATTAGACGTAAACTCCAAGGAGATGACGGTGTCCGCTCCCAAGGCTACCTCGTAGTCATTGAGTAAAGCGGCCTGGGTAAAGGTGCGGGTGACGGTGCCCTCAGGGGTTCGCCCGGCGATCTGCACCAGGTTTTGATTACCGTTGGTCTTCCACTCACGTGCCAAGGCAATGTTGGTCACCGTCGCTGGGATGTCGAACATCACCTTCCCAAAGTTGGTCTCGATGTTCTCCGCGTAGATCTGCTCGACGTTGCCCCCGCCCCCGGAAGCCGCCCGGGTGGTCTGCTCCCCTAGCCCCTCGGTATACTTCAAGGAGTTAGGCATGATGGACACCGCGTCATTGTTCACTGACACGGTAGGATTGGCTAGTTGGACTCCCATGATTTACTCCTTACTCTGTCAGTTTACTGTTCGGTGCTGAAGGCGATCTTCATCGTGGCCAAGATCTCGCGCAGCTGGGTAACAATCGGCACCGTCATTTGGATCGTGGCCCGGCCGGTGGCCAGGTCCAGGGTGACGGTGATATTGTCCTTAAAGAACTTGAACGCCTCTTCACCGGCCTGGACCAAGACGTAATCAACCCCACTGAGATCCTGATATAGCTTCTCGCAGTAGTTGATAATGGTCAGGTCGTTGGCCATGTCGCGCCCCGGAATAACATCCCCCTCAGTAAGTCGCGACTGAGCGAAGCGGGCCTTCAGGTTATTGAAGAAATATTCCCGGGCGTTACTGGCCGTGTCTACATAGTTCATATACTTGAACGAAACATCAGTGTTGCTGGCCGCATCTGTCTTATAAGTCGTGGTCACCTCGCCTAGGATAGCTTCGGTGCCGCCAGGGTTCTGACCGATCACCGTACCGCCGGCGTCGTGCAGCTGCTCGATCTCGGTATCACTCCAGCCGTGATCCGCAGCAATCACTGGGAGGTTTGGCATGCTGGTATTGAAGTAAGGCTTCGAGGCCAAGGCCGTGCCACCGAACGAGTCCAAAGGGCCGTTGGTGGTGATCACGAACTGGCTGATCGGTGCCGCGTCAGTAAGCCGTAGAGCGCGTATGGCGCCAAGTTGGGCTGCCTTAACGGGTGACAGTTCAAACTGCGCCCCAGCCTTGTAGAGAGTGTCTGACTCAGTCTTATCTGTGATGTACGTCAGGCTCTCGCTGTTCAACGCGCCAAGGGCGGTTAGGTGGTTGGCCAAAGAGTCGCGACTCGCGGTGATACCGATCCCGTCAAGCACCTTGTTGTCCGCGTTGAAGCGAGCATCCAGGAGGCTCAGGAGCTCTGTGGTAGCCGCGGCATACGGCCACACGATGGTCTGATAGCGGTTGTCGCCGATTACGTCAAAGACCCCAGTCAGGGTAGGATCGGTGGCGCCGCTGGACATGGCGGTCACCGCCGTTGTAAGCCCGGCTACGGTACCACTGATGCTGATTCCAATGTCATTACCTAGGGTGCCGTCATTGTCGGCAGTAAACGTCACAGTCCCCGTGACGTTAGCGGCGGTCACCGGGCAATCACCATCTGCCAAAATAGCTGCTTCAATGGCATCACCGACGACGGTGGCCGTATCGGTGTCTGCCACCGCAATGCTGTAGGTATGATTCTTTGAGGACCCGATCACCACGGTATAGGTTCCGGCTTCAGTAGCGGGGCCGGAGCCGATCGTAATTGTCCCCGTGGCTGGGGTACCGGCGGCGTCGTCCAGGGGGATGGCGTCCATCCGGGTATACTGGTTTAGCTTCTTGGCGGCCCGGATCATCCCCGCGAGCATGGAGCTTTGCCCGAAGAGGGTGTCCTCGGAGTTGTCGTTGAGGATGTTCTCCTGCAAGACCCCGGAGGTGGCGCTTCCAGAGGCGGTCTGCTGGCCGACAAACAAGATACGATGATCGGTATTTGAGACGGCGACGGTGGCCGGGATGATGTTTACGGTGGTCTTCGGTTGTGCGACGATGCTAGCCATCTGTCTTCTCCTGTGGCTTATTACGTTTTACCTTACGGGGCTTCACGATCTCGCAGCACCCGTCCTGTTTCGCGTCGGCAAGACGCCGTCGCCAGCTTCGGTCTAGCGGGATACCCGCGTCGTCCGTGGTCACCTTTACCTCATCGCCTTCCTTGAAACCGTCGACCGGTTTATTTACCCTTATTACAATCATTATACTATAACCTCGTCCAGG
>Ga0180437_10004689_pt1 | contig 19252 bp, 27 predicted proteins | sample SS_ome_4_FD_132410 | JGI IMG/M metagenome (GOLD analysis project Ga0180437, IMG submission 132410) | Hypersaline lake sediment archaeal communities from the Salton Sea, California, USA - SS_3_D_1 metaG | ecosystem: Environmental > Aquatic > Non-marine Saline and Alkaline > Hypersaline >... | reverse complement strand
GCTGCGCCGAGGTGTGCCAGTTCAACGCCATCGCCGTCGTGGGCCAGAAGGTGTTGGTCTTCCCAGAACTGTGCCACGGTTGTGGCAGTTGCACCATCAACTGCCCGGAGTGCGCTATCACAGAAGCCCTCAACGTGACGGGCGTGCTGGAGAGTGGGCAGGCCAACACCATCCGGTTCTGGCAAGGCATCATGGACGTCGGTCAGGCCATGGCTGTGCCCATCATCCATCAATTGAAAGAGCGGGCGCTGGGTGGCCTCCCACCCGATGGACTGGCCATCATAGATGTCTCGCCGGGGGCAGCGTGCCCCGTGGTGGAGGCGGTGAATGGGGCCGACTTTTGCTTGATGGTCACAGAACCCACCCCCTTTGGCCTGCATGACCTGCGCATCGCGGTCGAGGTCATTCGCGACGAATTGCACATCCCGGTGGGTGTCGTGATCAACCGTGACGGCGTCGGTGACACCGGCGTGGATGAGTACTGCACCGCCGAGGGTGTGCCCATGCTCATGCGCATCCCGCTGGATCGGCGCATCGCAGAGGCTTATTCCGAAGGCGTGCCGATGGTCGAGACACTGCCCGAGTACCGAGCCAAATTCAAACAACTGTATCGTCAAATCACGGGTCACACCGGCAGGAACATCATGGAGGAGTAGAAGGATGAAAGCCACATCACCCACCCTGGTCAGTTTTGCCGTGACCAGGGAATGTAACCTCAAGTGCAAGCACTGTTACAGTGAGTCGGTGGATTCGCCTCATCCCAGGGAGCTAGACACCGCCGAAGCCAAACGACTCATCAGCCAGATCGCCGAGTGTGGAGCACATCTTGTCATACTGGACGGAGGCGAACCGTTGATGCGTCCTGACATTTTTGACCTGGTGAATCATTCCCGGAGTGTGGGTCTGACTACTGTGATGGGGACAAACGGCACACTCATCACCATTAAGACACCAGTTCTTACCCGCCGGCGAATGCTCGACGCCCTGGCTGAGACGGGGATAAGCGTTGATGTGGCAGAGAGGGAGACCGAGCGATGAAGCAGATTGTGATTCTCAGTGGCAAAGGCGGCACGGGCAAGACCACCGTGGCGGCGGCGTTGGTGCATCTGGCCTCCCAGGAAGTGCCCATCGTTTTCGCCGACGCCGACGTGGACGCGGCCAACCTGGAGTTGGTGCTCGACCCCACGGTGCAGGAGACTCACGATTTTGCCAGCGGCAAGCTGGCGGTGGTTGACCCCGAGCTATGCACCAGCTGCGACATCTGCGCCCAGGTCTGCCGCTACGATGCCGTTGCGCCCACGAGGGAGCCGGCCAAGTCCCACTATGTGGTGGACCCCATCGCCTGCGAGGGGTGCGCGGCCTGCTTTTACCAGTGTCCCGTGGAGGCCATTCGGCTGGAAGTGCCGGTGGCCGGACAATGGTTCCGCTCCAATACCCGCTTTGGGCCGCTGTTCCACGCTCGCCTCTTTGCCGGTCAGGAAAACTCGGGCAAGCTGGTGACGATGGTCAAGCAGCAGGGTCGCCTGCGGGCATTGGACGAAGGGCGCGAGTTCCTCATCGTGGACGGCCCGCCGGGCATCGGCTGTCCGGTCATCTCAGCCAGCGCCGGGGCCGACCTGGCGTTGCTGGTCGTTGAGCCGACGGTCTCTGGCGTGCACGACCTGGAGCGGGTGCTGGCCACGACGAACCACTTTGGCATACCGGCCTTGGTGGTTATCAACAAGACGGACGTCAACCCGAAGCGGGCTGACGAAATCGCCGCCTTTTGCCAGGCGCAGGGCATCGAAGTGGCGGGTCGCATCCCTTACGACGACGTCGTCACCGAGGCGATGGTGCAGGGCTTGCCCGTCACAGCTTTCAAAGACGGCGCGGTGACCGCCGAGTTGAAACACGTCTGGCGGCGCATGCACGACTGGCTGGCGCGCTGATCGGCCTATGAAGATTCTTATAGGAGGGCCCATCCTCAACGACGCGACGCTGGAGGATGCTTGCGCCGGAGTGGACCGGATGGCAGAGGTCGTCAGTACAGGTTCTGATGCGCCGGGCACTATCCTGGCTTTCTGCACGGCGGAGTTTCGGCGGCTGTACGACGAGGCCGAGTTGATCATCGCCAAAGGACAGGCCAACTATGAAACTCTGAGTGAAGAAGGGGCGCGGGTGTTTCTCTTGTTGCAGGCCAAATGCCCCGTCATTGCCCATGACGTGGGCGTGCCGGTGGGCAGCATCGTGCTCCGGCAGGGAGAAATGCAGGTAGGGAAGAAGCAGAGCACCCCGCCGGCCACGTGAAAGGGTTCCATGGGTTTACAAAAGCTCTATCGGCGTACCATTGGTTTTGCGCAACGCCAAACGCACGATTTCAAGCTCATGCTGGGGCGTCGGGCGTTGCATGGGCTAGCTGGGGGTCTGTCTGTCCAATACAACTCTATCTACGCTACGCTGCTAGGGGCCGATCCGCTGCAATTGGGGTCGTTGCAGAGTGTGGGCAACGCAGTTGGTGCCCTGGCAGCACTGCCCGCTGGCTGGTTCATTGACTACTACAGCCTGAAGAAGGTCTTTCTCCTGGGCACGGCAATGTTGGCAGCCGCCAGGCTGCTTTACTTTGTCGCCCCCCATTGGGCCTGGCTTTATGCGGGCATCATCCTCTACTATCTAGGCATGCGGCTTACCTGTACCTGTTGCACTGTCATCTGTGCGGCGGAGCTACCCAACAAAGAGCGCGCCACCGGGCGTGGATTCTGTCGCACGCTGGCGTCCCCTGTGGCCATCTTTACGCCACTTCTGGCGGCCTGGCTCATCTCTCAATTTGGTGGCATTGGCATTCGCGGCATCCGCCCGCTTTACGCAGCCCAGGTGCTCATTTTTGTGGTGATATTTGTGCTGCTGTTGACCCAATTGCCCCGCTCCCACTCCGGCCGCGGGGCGGGCGATGGCCGCTACATTCTCACCAGCTTTGCTCAGGTGTTCAAACAAGGCCCCGATGTGGTGCGTCTGATGATCGTGATGGGCCTCATGGAATTACCCTGGACGGTGGCACAGCCTTTTATGCCGGTGTATGCTCACGAATTCAAAGGGGCCAACGAGTTCATACTCAGTGGTATTTCTATGGCCAGCATTCTCGTGCCCATGGTGGCCTCGATCCCGTTGGGCCGCCTGGCCGATCGGCATGGCCGCAAAAAGCTGCTCTTTGCCATCGCGCCTGTGGCGTATGCGGCCAACCTGTGCCTGGTCCTTGCACCGGCCTCGGGGGTGGGTGCGTCGTTGTTTCTACTGCTCTATGGAGTGCTCTTTGGTTTCAACAGCATCAGTATGGCCCTGGCCTCCTCGATGGCAGCCGAAGTCATGCCCAGGGAGCAGATGGGGCGCTGGATCGGCATCGTCAGCCTCTTTCGTGGCTTGCTTGGCATTCCCGCTCCATTGCTCGGTGGACTGATCTGGGAGCAGGTCGGCCCGCAGTACGTGTTCTTGGCGGCCATCGCTATTGATGCGTTCTTGCGCTTGCCATTCCTTTCCTTGGTCCGAGAGACGCTTCATCTGCAGGAGCAATAAAGTGCGTGTCGAGATCCTGGGAGCGGAATCGCTAGGGGTACGTGGCCTTTCCTGTGCAGTAGAAGTCAAAGGCCGCAAGATCGTCATTGACCCCGGACTGGCGTTGGGCTATCGACGCTATGGGCTGCTCCCCCACCCGGTCCAAGTAGCAGTTGGAGAGCAGGTCCGCCGGAAGATCGTAGCGGCGTTGAAGGATGCGACCGATGCGGTGATGAGTCACTTTCATGGGGATCACATTCCTTTGCCTGATGCCAATCCCTATCAGCTCAAAGCCCAACAGGTGGCCCCTTTGTGCCGGGCGATTCGAGTCTGGACAAAGGGGCCCGAAGGGCTCTCTCCCAATATGGCACGTCGGAGGGAATCCCTGAGCAAGGCGCTGGACAGGGATCTCCCGATCGCGGAAGGGCATAGGGATGGACCGATGGCGTTTTCCCCACCTGTGCTGCACGGTGGACCGCATAGCAACCTTGGGACCGTGGTGATGACCCGCATCGAGGGCAAGGATGACGTTTTTGCGCACGCTTCGGACATCCAACTTCTCGGTGAGGAGGCCGTATCGCTGATATTGGCTTGGCGGCCGGACATCGTGCTGGTCGGAGGGCCGCCGCTATACCTTCCGTGGCTTTCGTTGGAACAGCGAAAGAGGGCGTGGGAGAACGCGCTGCGGCTGGCCCGTGGAGTGGAGACGCTGATCCTCGATCACCACCTGCTGCGTTCTGAGAAAGGCCTATCCTGGCTGGATCGCCTGTCGTCCGAGACGGGTCGTAGGGTGATCTGCGGTGCGGATTTTATGGGGTGTCCCCGTCGCCTGCTCGAGGCCCGGCGCAGGCAATTGTACAAGGAAATGCCGGTGCCCGAAGGCTGGCACGAAGCTTATGCTCGCGGCGATGCCGACACCAACGCATATCGGGATTACAGACTTGAGAGGATGATGTATGAAGATCACCTGTCTGGTAGATAACGCTGTCCAGCCCCACTCTGCTTTCTGGGGGGAGCACGGGCTCGCTTTCCTGATCGAGTCGGAAGGGAGACGGGTCCTCTTTGACACTGGTGCCAGCGGCGCGGTGCTTCTGCACAACCTGGGGGTGATGGGGATCACCCCTGAGAGCATCCCTGCCGTGACTCTCAGCCACGCCCATCCAGACCACACTGGTGGGCTGCCCACCTTCCTAGGGCATCGGCCAGGCTTGCCCATCTATGCCCATCCTGACCTTCTGCGAGAGCGGTTCACGCGGCGAGAAGGTCGGGTGGAGGCGAAGGGCCTGCCGCTCACGCCCGAGGTCCTGCGCCAGCGGGCCGATCTGCGCCTGAGCGCTGAACCGCAGATGATTCTCTCTGGCATCTGGACCATCGGCGAGGTCTCCGAGCGCCCTGAGCCCGAAGGGCGCAGCCCCCACCACCTGGTGCGCCAGGGGGATGGGTGGTCTCCAGATCCCTACCAGGATGATATGGCGCTGGTCCTGGAGAGCTCGCAGGGACTGGTGCTGGTCTGCGGCTGCTGCCACGCTGGCCTCCTCAACACCCTGTCACACGTGCGGCGGACCTTTGGGCAGGAGCCTGTGGCAGTGGCCGGGGGGATGCATCTGGTCAATGTCAACAAAACGCACATGCGCCGCCTGGTGGAAGTGTTACAGCAACTCGGACCGCCAGCTCTCTATCCTAATCACTGTACGGGCCAGGCGGCCTACGTAGCTCTGGCCCAGGCTTTTGGGGATCGGGTGGCTCCCTGCCCGGCGGGGACTGTCCTGGAGTTCTGAGTCTTGATTTTGAAGCGCCGATCGCTGGCCTAGAGATGGGGGATGAGAAAGTGAACCAGCAGACTGTCGAGATTGCCAAGTCGGTGAAACGTGTCCTGGAAACCATCCCGCCAGGCGTGATTCTGATAGCAGCCGCCAAGGGACGCACACCGGCGGAAGTGGAGGCTGCCATTCAAGCTGGCGTCACTTGTGTCGGACACAACTATGTCCAGGAAGCAGAACGAATGATCGGGGTCGTCGGCACCCAGGTCCAATGGCACATGATCGGGCACCTACAGCAAAACAAAGCCAAGAAAGCCGTGCAGCTCTTTGACATGGTCGAGACGCTGGATTCGTGGCGACTGGCTGTGGCCATTGACCAGCGCTGTGCGGCCATCAACAAGGTTATGCCTGTCCTGGTAGAGATCAACAGCGGACGGGAGGCCAACAAGACCGGTGTACTGCCGAAGGACGTTGACGACCTGGTACGACGACTGAGTGAGTTGCAACACATCCATGTCCAAGGGCTGATGACACTGGGGCCGCGCTTCGGTGACCCGGCAAAAGCCCGCCCTTACTTTCAGGCGACCCATGAAGCGTTCGAGCGGCTGGCGGCTATAAACCTGCCCAATATTACGATGCGCTACCTCTCTATGGGCATGAGCAACAGCTACCGGGTGGCTCTCGAGGAAGGGGCAAACATCGTCCGCATCGGCACCGGGATCTTTGGTGATCGATTGGAGAAGTGAGAGGACATGTCGCTCCCAATATACGAGAGGTCTCAAAAATGATTGCATTTGGGCCAGTTCCATCCCGGCGCTTGGGGCAGAGCCTGGGGATTAACAACATTCCGCCCAAAGTGTGTACCTACTCCTGTGTCTATTGTCAGTTGGGACGCACGGTCAAGATGCGGGTTGAGCGCCATGCGCCCTATGAGCCAGAGGAGATTCTGAAGGCTGTCCGAAACAAGGTCGAAAAAGCAAGGGAGGTGGGAGAGTCGGTTGACTATCTCACTTTTGTGTCTGATGGGGAGCCCACCTTGGATGTCAATCTCGGTCGTGAGATCGAACTGTTGAAGCCTTTGGGGATCGAAATCGCCGTGATCACTAATGCCTCCCTTATGTGGCGCGAGGATGTGAGAGAGGAGCTGATGAAAGCGGATTGGGTCTCTCTGAAGGTGGATTCCACGCGAGAGGAGACCTGGAAACGGATCGATCGGCCCCATCGGGCTCTGCAATTGACATCGATTCTGGATGGCATGCTCGAGTTTGCTGACGCCTTCCAGGGAGAGCTGGTGACGGAGACGATGCTCGTCGAGGGCATCAATGACAGCGACGATCATGTCCAAGAAGTTGCCGATTTCCTGGCGCGACTGTGGCCTGCCAGGGCTTATGTGTCGATTCCCACCAGACCACCTGCCGAGGAGTGGGTACGCGTTCCCGATGAAAAGGCCATCAATCGGGCCTACCAGATCCTCAGCAAGAGAGTGGAGCAGGTCGAGTATCTAATCGGTTACGAGGGCAATGCCTTTGCTTTCACGGGCAACATCGAGGATGACCTGCTAAGCATCACTGCCGTGCATCCCATGCGCGAGGAAGCTGTGCGCGAACTCCTGGTACGGGCCGGGGCAGATTGGCCTACTGTTCACAGGCTGATCGCCCAGGGCCAACTTGTCGAGATGGAGTACGAGGGATACACATTCTACACGAGGAAATTGGACGGAAGGCGTGGGTGGTGAGGGGAGAAGAATGGCTGAGCAACACGGACTGTGGAACAGAGTAAAGGCGCGATTCCACTTGACCACCAACCATCTGCTGTGGGGCACCGTCGTGATCCTGGCGGCGATCGTCTTTGGCAGCATGATCTTCAATCCCGCGGCACCCGAAGTGGCCGAAGTGAATGAGGAAGTGCCACCAGACATGTACAGCGAGACGCTGGAAGGGCGTGTGGTGCAGGTTCTCTCTGAGAATCGGATGATAGTCGGTGGACAGGAGCAGCCCATCCAACGAGTGCTGATCGAGATGACGAGTGGCAGCCAGAAGGGGCGTATGGTCGAAGTAGAGCATGGGGGCATGACCGTCATGACAGAGAGCCGCCGTGTGCGGGCTGGCGACCGGGTGCTGATCGAATACAGCCGTGGCCCCACGGGGGAACACTTTTACATCGGCGATTTCATCCGCCTGCCGACGCTCTTGCTGTTGACGCTTCTGTTTGCCATGGCCACGGTCATCGTTGGACGCCAAGTCGGTCTGCGCTCGCTGATCAGCATGGGTTTCAGCGTCTTGATCATTGCCCTGTTTATCCTACCGCGCCTCAGTGATGGGCAGAACCCCGTGTTGATCTGCATCGTCGGCTCGTTTCTGGCGATGGCTCCCTCCCTCTATCTAACCTACGGCTGGGATTGGAAAACCCACAGCGCGTTGCTCGGATTGGTCATCAGCCTGATGGTGACCAGCCTATTGTCTACGCTCTCTGCAAGCTGGGGCCACCTGACAGGATTCAGTTCGGAAGAAGCAGCTTTTCTGGTGCTCTCATCGCAAACTCAAATCGATCCTCGCGGGCTGGCTCTGGGAGGGATCATCATCGGCACGCTGGGCGTGCTCGACGATGTGACCGTTGGGCAGGCATCGGCAACTTTTGAATTGAAGCGGGCCAATCCTGCGCTGAGTTGGCAACAGCTCTTCCGGCACGGGATGGCCATCGGGCGCGATCATATTGCTTCTATGGTCAATACGCTGATGATGGCCTATGTCGGCGCCGCGTTGCCTCTTTTTCTACTGCTGACAAGTTCCAGCGCTTCGCTGGTGCAGACACTGAACCGCGAGTTCCTAGCCGAAGAGATCATCCGCACGTTGGTGGGCAGCCTGGGGCTGATTCTGGCAGTGCCGATCACGAGCCTGATCGCGGGTATCGTAGCTGAGAGGCGTGGCGCGCCAGGTGCAGCCGAGCGCACTGAAAAGCAGATGGAGAGGAGGTGAAAGATGCCTATCTACGAGTACCACTGCCAAAGCTGTGGAGAGCAGGTGGAAATACTGGTTCGTTCTGGGATGAGCGCTCCACCGACATGTCCCAACTGTGGCAGCACCCAGTTGCAGAGACTCCTTTCCGCGCCCCACGTGATGACGGGCAAGAGTCGCCCGCCAGGGAGGACCTGCTGCGACCGTGAGGAGCGATGTGAGACACCGCCCTGTTCGGGGGACGGGACGTGCTGGCGTGGCTCATGAAAGGGTAATTACATGCTCCACGTTGACCACCTCACCGTCCGCTATGGTTCCCAGTTAGTTTTGAACGATGTCACCCTGAAAGTGGAGCGGGGCGAGTTTGTGCTGATCAGCGGCCCCTCCGGCTGTGGCAAAAGCACGCTGGCCCTGTGTCTGGCAGGCCTCATCCCTCAGGCGGTGCCGGCCAGCCTCTCTGGTCGCGTGACAGTGTCCGGACTGGACACTCAAGTTCACCCGCTGTCAATTCTGACCCGGCAGGTGGGAATGGTCTTCCAGAACCCATTCACTCAACTGTTCAACGCTACAGTGGACGACGAGATTGCGTTCGCCCCGCGTAACCTCAATTTATCCCACGAGGAGGTCAAGGCCCGCGTCCGCCAGGCACTGATAGCCACTGGCATCGAACAACTGCGTCACCGGTCGGTGCGCGCCCTCTCGGGTGGAGAGCAGCAAAGGGTGGCTATCGCGGCTGTGCTGGCCCTGCGCCCCCGCGTATTGGTCCTGGATGAGCCCGCAGCCAACCTCGACTGGCACGGTGTGGAACAGCTTACCTCTGCTCTGGCCCGACTGCACCGGGAACATGGCCTGACCGTGATCCTCATCGAGCACCGTCTGGCAGCATTCGCTCCCCTGGCTACACGCGTCGTGCTTATGGGCCCAGGCCGCATCGTCGCCAATGGCTCCCCGACTGCTGTATTGGCCGACAAGGCACAGTTGAAAGCGCTGGGGCTACGCTATCCTTGGCTCGACGTAGGTCGCCGGGTCGAACCAGCCGACCTGGCTCCATCGCTGGCGGAGGGCGAACCTCTGGTGGCCCTGCGTCGAGTAACGGCCGGCTACAGTCGGCAGCCGGTTCTTTCGGGGCTAGATCTGGCTCTGTACCCCGGTCAGTTCGTCGCCCTGGTAGGAGACAACGGGGTCGGCAAAAGCACCGTAGCCCGGTTGCTGGCTGGCATTCTCCGTCCCCAACGCGGTCGGGTGGAGTGGCATCCGACCCTCCCTCCAGCTCGGCGTACGGGCCTGCTCTTTCAGAATCCTGTCCATCAACTGGTGTGTGACCGAGTCGAGGACGAGGTAGCCTTCGGGCCGATCAACTATGGGCTGACTGACGACCTCTCGCCCCTGCTGGCCGCAGCCGACCTGACGGCATTGCGACACCGGCATCCACAAGGCCTCAGTGCCGGTCAACAGCAGCGCACTGCCCTGGCTGCCACCCTGGCCCTTCGGCCCCGGCTGCTCATTCTCGATGAGCCGACTATGGGTCAAGACTGGGACCACCTCAGTCGCCTGATGGATCACCTGATCCATCTTTATCATGGCGGCCAGACGATTCTACTCATCACACATGACGACCGGCTGATCTGCAGGTATGCTCAACGGATCGTTCGCTTGGCCGGCGGGCGGGTGGTGGCTGATGGGCTGTTGCTTGCGCCAGTCCCGCCCTCTTCCCGGCCGGATGTTCCTGTTCCATGCACTCCTTGGGAGATCAAACGATGAAATTCTCTGCCTACACTGTGCGCGATTGGGTCTACGTAGCCCTATTTGGAGCACTGTGGGGGACGCTAGAAATAACCCTGGGAGCGTACCTTCACGTCATCTTTCCTCCCCTGGCCAACACCTTCTTCAGCGGGCTGGTCATGGCGGGCATGGGTGTTGTCGTTGCCCTGGTAGGGAGTTACTTTGTGCCCCGCACCGGTGCGGTGCTCAGCATCGGGATCATCACAGCCTTGCTGAAAGCGGTAAGCCTGGGTGGGGTCAAGGTAGGGCCGATGGTAGCCATCCTGGCCGAGGCTGTCTTGATGGAGGTGGCGCTGCTCTTGAAAAGGGTGCCCGCCAGCTGGCGGTACGTGCTGGCCGGCAGCCTGGCCGTGAGCTGGAATCTCCCCCACAAGTTTGTGATGATGCGCCTGCTGTACGGCAAAGGTTTCACTGAAGTGTATCTGCAAATGATTCGAGAGGGCAGTCAGTTGCTGGGGCTGGACATGGGTTATGCTGTAGCAATCATCGGGGCACCGTTCGTGGTCCGACTGGTCGTTGGCGCAGGCGCCGGCTGGCTGGCCTGGGAACTGGCAGGTCTGGTGGCCCGTCGCATGGGGAGAGAATGACAGGGCTGTGCACACCTTTGGGGCCGGGCAGTTACTTGGCCTTCTTGTTGTGGGCACTATTGCTTGTGGCCCTGCTATCCGATAGCCAGCTCTGGCTGCTGCTGATCATTGTCCTGGCCTTCGGCTGGCTCAACAGGAGGGCTGGCTGGCAGGTATTGGCCCGCCGCCGCTTTTGGCTGTTCATTCTTTCAATCGTGGCTCCGGCCCCGTTCGTCCTGGGAGAGCCCAACGTCCGCTGGGGGGTATTGCGTCTCTCTCAGGCAGGACTCGAAGCAGGGCTGTGGATGGTGGTGCGAGCCGTGACCCTTACGCTGGCCTTCAGTGTCAGCCTGGAGGTTCTCTCGGTGACTCAAATGGTCGATCTGTTTGATGCACTGGGGCTACGCGGCTTGGGATTCGCCCTGGGAGTGGCGCTGAATCTGGGATCAGTTCTTCGCGACATGGTTGAAGCGACCTATCATACCCTGCGCCTGCGAGGCGGTCGCCGTCGACCGTTCCAGAGTCTGCGGCTATTTCTGATCACTGTCATCGCCAATGCCTTACGCTACGGTGACGATGTGGTCAAAGCCGCCTCGGCCCGGGCCTTTGATCCAACTGCAATTCAATGGCGAGGCAACCACATTCTGGAGGGTGCTGATAAGGCATTCATCGCCGGGTTAGTCGTCCTCGGGATAGGATTGCTACTTGACAAAACCGGCATTTAGTGATATAATGCACTTAAGTACAAAATGTATATAGATACAACTACAAAGTTCTTAAGGAGAACCCAATGCCTCGAAGACGGCGACGTGGTAGAGGCGGGAGAGGACAATTTGCCGGAGGAGCCATCCGCCGTTTTCTCGAACCGGTCTTGCTTTTGCTACTGCACCGGGGGGCGAGCCATGGCTACGATCTGGCTGGCGCGACAGAGTCCTTTGGCCTGGGCGACGTGGCCTCTGGCCCGGTCTATCGCACATTGCGCGAATTGGAAGCAGCCGGCCTAGTGCAATCGGCGTGGGATACCGAATCGTCGGGAGGCCCAGCGCGTCGAGTATACCGGTTGACAAAGGCCGGGCACCAACACCTGACCGATTGGGTGGCAGATCTGCAAGAGACAGACAACATGCTTCATCACTTCTTAACCGCCTACGACCGGCAAATGAAAGAGGGCACGGGTGAACACCACTGAGATTGAGATAAATGGAGAATGGAAAATGGAGAATAGAGAATGGGGAGTGGAGATAGAGAGGAGGTGAGCAAGATGCCTGCTTTTGATGGTACCGGCCCCCGAGGCCAAGGACCCATGACCGGGCGCGGCGAAGGCTACTGTGCCATACGACTGCCGAATCCGGGCTCGGGACAGGTTCCTTACGGCTACGCCGGGCGCGACGGCGTACCGGTACGTCTGGGTCTGGGGATGAGGTTAGGGGCCCGTCTGGGTGGGCCACGGGGCCGAGGACAGCGACGTGGTGGACGGAGCCGCCGGTTCTTTGGACGACGACGGTAGTAACGCTTTGGACATTATCCGGTAGAGAAAGGAGGTGAACGAATGCCAGGTGGAGATCGCACAGGGCCGAGAGGCATGGGCCCGATGACAGGACGCGGTATGGGCTACTGCACCGGCTATGACGTGCCCGGCTACGTGAACCCGGCGACAGGTTTTGGCCTCGGCCGTGGACGGGGCTGGTGGGGCGGTGGACGCGGCTGGCGTCACTGGTACTACGCCACCGGCCTGCCCCGTTGGGCGCGTACCGGCTACGCACCGGCCTGGGCTTATGGCCCCTACATGCAGCCAATGACCGACGAGCAGGAAACCGAACAGCTCAAGAACCAAGCCGAAGCGCTCAGGCGCGAACTGGACGCTATCACCCAGCGCCTCGAGGAACTCGAGAAGAAAGGGTAATTTTGACGTCGGGGCGGGTGAAGAAAGTCGGCACACTCGCCACCCGCCCCGAGCCCCCAACCCGCGTGGCTGCCGCTGGCTGCCAGTGGATGGAGTCATTACATTATACCGTCAAACAGGAGGGTTTGCAAGCATGAAAATCGTGGTCACGGCCAATGGGGCCGACCTGGATGCGCCGGCCAGCCCGGTGTTTGGGCGTTGCCCGACCTATCTCTTTGTGGATACAGAAACGATGGCTTTTGAGGCCGTCGAGAACCCGGCCATGTCTGCCCCGGGTGGGGCGGGCATCCAGGCGGCTCAGTTTGTCGTCGAGCGCGGCGCTCAGGCAGTGCTCACCGGTAACCTCGGGCCGAACGCGGCCAACGTCCTTCAGTCAGCCGGCGTGCCGGCTTATATGAGTACAGAGGGAACGGTGCGGCAGGCCGTGGAGATGTTCCGGCAAGGCCAGCTCAGCGTCATGAGCAGGGCCAACGTGCCCGCCCACGCTGGGCTGGGCAGCGGTCGCGGCATGGGGCGTGGTATGGGGCGTGGTATGGGTCGAGGCATGGGCAGGGGCGGCTACAGTCAAGCTGCTCCAGCACCACCACCGATGGAACCGGCCTCTCGCCAGGAGGAGCTTGACACCTTGCGCCAGACAGCCGAGACTCTGCGCCGCGAGTTGGCCGACGTCATGGGTCGCCTTGAGAAATTGGAAAAAGATTGAGCGGGCCTTGCAGAGGTCCGAGTTGCATCTGGAAAGCGCAGGGACGAACCTTCGCCAGACTTCCAGGGCAGAGAGGAGGTGAATGATTTGTTGTACATAGACCGTGTCACATGCACAGGGTGCGCGGTGTGCTTGGACACCTGCCCTACTGGCGCGATTGGTCTGGATGAACGCGAGGGTGTGGCAACCATCGACCAGGTGCTGTGTACCGAATGTCTGGCGTGCCTGGACGCATGTCCCACAGGTGCCGTTCGACAGATCGAATCGTCCGAACTCGTGCCCGCCGGAACTGACGAAATCGTGGAGGGACAGGTTATCGAGAGGCAAATGATCCCTGCCCGGGCATCCAAACCCCTGATCGCAGCCTGGCAGCCTGATCGGCTGGCGACTCTGGCTGGTACGGCGCTGACCTTTGTGGGAAGCTGGCTCCTGCCGCGCGCGGCCGATGCGTTTCTCGACGCGGTGGAGCGCCGTCTGGCCCGCAGGACGAGTCCGACTTCATCGGCCGCCACTCTCCGTCCTGGAAACAGCCCTCTATCAAAGCAGATAGGCAACGGAAGGAGCCGGCCAGGTCGTCATCGCCGACGGCGATGGCGTGGCAGATGAGGGTCGTGTAGGTCAAAGATGGGAAAGGTAAAGAGATTCTCCAACTTTCCAACACGGCGTGGAGCGCGTAATGAAAAACATGCAAGCAGAAGAAAAGTAAAGATTTGAATAGAGTGGAGGTGACGGAGATGGGTCGAGGAAGAGACCGTAGTGGAGGCCGTGGGCAAGGTGGTGGCCGGGGCGGCGGACGTGGCCCGGGCCTTGGGGGCGGTCCGAAGGCTGCCGGTCCAGGGGGGCAATGTATCTGCCCTAACTGTGGGCATAAGATGCCCCATCAGGTTGGACAGCCCTGCTACCAGCTCAACTGCCCCAAGTGCGGCACAACCATGGCGCGAGAGTGAAACAGCTACAGCCCCCAACTTGGTCGCGTTGGGGGCTTTTTCGCGATCGGCCTGGTAAAGACGGCACTGCGGTGCAAGAATTCTACTGGGAAGGCGCTAACCTACTGCGGATCGATTTCAGCTCTGCGATGAACCGATCGAGCTCCGATGGGCCGAAAACCGCACCGGGCATGTTCACCACAACAATCTCTCCCGTCCTCAAGATCTGGATCGCGTAGAGGCCCTTCCTTCCCTCTATCTCGCTGATCGTGCCCAATTCTGCATCAAGTGGGGCTGGGCTCTGTGACACAACCGGTTTCTCGCGAGCGCTTCTGTGTTCCTCAGCGATTCGGCCGGCCTCTTCCGCCCCTTCGATCAGCTTGCCGAACTCATGCGGGTCCAACTCTCGGTCGGGAACGCGAGCGCATATATGTTGGCCCCTCTCACCGACTTTGAACTCTGCGAGGAGAGCATTGACGCATCTGACCTCCACCACCCACTGGATCTCTGCCATCTGATTCACCTCCTGGTCTGTCCAGGGAGCGGGAACCTGATCACTTCCCCACTCGGACAGTCACGTAAGCGACGGTAGAGTAGCGCCGGCGTGTCAAAACCAAACCCATTCTTGCCCGATTGGCTCCTTGTCAAGAACCGCTTGGCTTCGACACGGCTCTCCATGGCCTCCAAGCGTCCTCAGCCAGCGCTACACCTAGAAAGAAGCGGGGAAGTTACTGGCACACCATTCCGAACCTCTCCCACTTGGATTACGTTAGCGGAAACGGCCCATCATGACCCGTGCCGTCCACCCACCTCGCTGACCTACCCGTTGACCGCAACACGAGTCACGGCAAAGATTGACCTGGTCTTACCGTGACGGTGCAACACAGTCAGCGTTCCTCCCGCTCATGAGCCGTTAAGAGATGATCCCAGAACAGGGCAATCTGCAGGACAGTACTGGTATGTTCGGCCGTGTGTTGGTAGGTTTTGCTCACGACCCAAAACAACGTTACCGCCCCCCAGATGGTCTGACGCGTCTCGCTCCACGTGTTCTCGTCAAACGCTGACAACATCGCAATCTGCTCGTTTCGCACTGCACGAAACTCTGTGAGCAGACTCGCTACCTCCTGCCCCTGGCCCCAGGCCGCATCTTCGTCGAGTCCACCGGTCAATATCCACGGTTCACCAAGCCACTGTCGCATATTGGGCAGTGCAATATTCTGCTCGTAGTACAGCAAGTGAAAGACCTGGCGCGCGGCCGTCCATTCGCCAAGGCCGGTTGGTGGCTGAATGTATCGCCGCTCCGGCGGTACTTGCTGTACTCCCCATACGAAACCGTCGGCACTGGCCTGAAGTTGATCACGAAACCATTGAGACGGGTTCATAGTGGCCTCTCCTTTCTCACGACTAACCATCGCTGGCTGCATGTGCGCTGGTTATGCTGAGATAAAGAGGAAAAGAGCGCGTCCCCTCGGAATTGGCGGCAGTGGGCATCGCAATACTAGTCTGTGTAAACGAAGGCATGATTTCGACTGCAGCGAGAGCACTTGCCGACAATCACTCCCTCATCAAAAAAGCCCGACAGGCCTTCGTCCCCCTCTATCCGTTCGCATACCGCAACGAGGAAATGCGCGTTCCCACACTCGCACACCGGCTTCTCTTGCCTCAAGCGCTTCCTGTGTTTGCCTGTAAAGCTAAAGATGCGTTCCTCGCCCCCGCATTCCGAACACTGGGCGAAAATCACACCCTTAAAGTCCCCTTTCTCGGAACCGGTGTGATGCTCGATGGTCAATGCCAATGGGACCACCCCACAAGTACGGCACTTGGCCGGCGCGAAGGGATGGTAGTCATTTGGGTATCGATCAGCAGCAATGCATTTCTCTGCGAATGCTTTCAGATCTGAAAGAGAAGTCTGGTGTTTCATCGTTTGTTCTATCCTGCCTTTCGACATGCTCAGGCTCACCGCTCAACCGGCAGGCACTCGCTCACTCATGGCACTTCACTCAGCAAACAGCATAACGGCATCGGCTCAAGAGTGGAATTGGGATGCCGTGTACGCATACCACAGCGGTGAATCGGGACAGTCAGACGCCCCACGACTCCATTGTTGTCCACCCCATTCTGGTTTGGTTCACAAGCGGAATCGGGCGGCATGGCAGTCACAACGACGGCACACTGGGCAGGGCATTGGGTAACACGCCCCTAGATGATCCAAGTCCCCAACAGCAGAAGCGCCGCCGAGATGACGATGAGATAGAAAGCATACCCACTCAGAATTGGTATTCCTACGTAAGAGCCAACGAGCCCAAGAACGAAGAGCAACAGGGCAAGGTTCCACAAACCACGTTTAGGTCTATGCAGTCTGACTTTCAAACGCATCCCCCTTTCCCGAAGAACTGCATGCGGTTATTGAAAAAACAAGAGGCCGACCACCTATCGGGGTTGCTCCCAGGCTGGGGTCGGCCATCAATCGCTCGCACAATCGCACCCTCCTCGGTCTTGTAGACAGTACTCGTCTAGCGAAGCTCACCTCAAACCGACACGACAGAACCCACCGCAGAGACACAGAGGACGCTGAGAATTTCCTTATTCTTCTTCCAAACCCAGCACACGTCGGCGAATACCTCGCTTCAGAACAGGAACATTGAAGTTGATAAGCAACCCCACCTTCCAGCCGCCAAGCCTCAAGTAGGTCAACAACTGAGCGTCGTGGATCGGCAACAAGCGCTCAACAGCCTTGATCTCCACCACGACCCTATCGTCGACCAACAGATCGAGGCGATACCCACAGTCCAAGTCAAGCCCCTTGTATTCCACAGACAGGGAGCGCTGGCGTTCAAAAGGAACCTGCCGCAAGCTCAGTTCGCGGCATAAACACTCCTCATAGGCTGACTCCAGTAATCCCGGCCCTAAGGCACGATGCACCTCAATCGCTGCGCCGATGATCGCCCCGGTGATTTGATTCACCTTCAACTGGTTCACCGTCATTGGATTTCTCTGCGCTCTCGGCGTCTCTGCGGTGCATTTCCAGCGCGGTAAGCAAGTACTGTAGATAGGGCAAGGTTACATTGTCTCAATTCTATCACGAGTTGGCACAAGAGGCAAACGTGTTCTCTCTTCCTTTGATACCCCTTGTCACGCCGGCAGGGCAGACTCCACAGCCGGCCGCCGGACTGTGGTTCGGCGGGAGCACGGGGACTCTTTGCTACGCTGCGTATGCCTTGACGGCAGCCTGCACATCTTTTTTCGCCAGCGCTCCGCTCAAGATCAGGACCTTGACCGCCAGAGCGGTGTAGATCGGGGAGCTCTCTTCGGACCAGAAGGGACGCCAGCCACCGTCGCCCCGTTGAGTAGTCACCAGGGCGTCCATCATCCGCTTTACGCGCGGGTCGGTCATGTCGTAGCCTGCCTGAAAGCGGCGCGGCCGATCGAGTAACCAGGACAGAAGTAGATGGGTCAGCGTGTAGCCATCGAGCGCTTCTCTTTTCCCATCGCGCAGCCGAACCCGATAACCCCTTTCTGCGTCTTGCGCCCCCTCGTCGACAAAGCTCTCAAACAGCGCCCTGCCCTTGAGATAGACCGGGTCGGCCTCCCCGTACACCTCCCGCATGAGGAAGGTGATCTGGCCGTGGAGTCGGGATCGCCCTGGCTACCCAGTTGGTCGCCCATACTCCCGGAAAAACAGTGCCAGCCACCGTGCCGGTTCTGCACCGCCCTCAGCCACTCCAGCGCGGCTCTGCATGCCGCCCCTTCTCCCAGCCCTACCTGGCGCAGCAGTTCCACGATGTCTGCGGTCAGCCAGGTGACGCTCTGTTCGTTACTCAACTCGATCACGTGTGAGGGGATGTCGATGGGTCATGTTTCAAACTCATTTGACTTCCTCCTCTCTAGCCACCCCTCTCGCCCAAGCCGGATGCCGGCGCGCAGCACAACCTCCGCCTGAAGGCGACAAGCATCACGGTAGCGGGCATCGCGCAGCCAGGCGGGGTCCCAGCCCTGCGCCAGCTCGATGTAGGGCTGGAAGAGCACCCCGCCCAGGAGGTTCAACGTACGAGCGAGGGCAAACAGCGTACTGGCCTCGCCGTTGTCCATGCACAGGCAGCCGCGCCGCCGGAAGGCGTCGGCCATGTGTGGCGTGATGCGGTACAACGCCTCGCAAGAGCCATTCCCCCCGACGTGGTGCCGTGCGTCCAGGATACGACAGGCCTCCGTCAACGCATCCACGACGCGGAGCATGGCGTGCGTCTCGCCCTGGCGGTTGCCGTAATGGATCGAGGTCCCGTCGTGTCCGACGGAAAAGGCAGGCACGATCAGATCGCCAAAGTGAATCGGTGGGCCCAGCGACCAGGCCGCGCAGACCAGGAAGACGGCTCCCACGCCGCAGGCCACCAGATCCTCGACCATGCAGGCCAGCGGAGAGCTCCCCATGGGCGGAACAAGGGCGGTGACCTCCATGCCCTCAAAGGCACCGCGCTTCACGACCTGGGCTGCAGCGTAGGGATGGTGCTCCGGCCCGAGCCAGGCGATGTCTTCCAGCCCACACAACTCCTCCAACCGATCCACGACCGACTTGGAAAAGGTCAGCACGGCCATACCGGAAAGGCTGAGCCGGTCATCTTCCAGGCCGCTCTGTCTGGCGGCGGCCAATGTCTGTTGTGGGGTGATGACAAAGGAATTGGGTGACCGGTTGTGCATCTTTTCCCTCCATGTTTCATGCACCGAGCATCTTGAGGATCCAGAAGGTGGCCATGCCACCCAGTATGGTCCACAGGACGCTGCGTGTACGCCAGGCAAAGGCGGCCCCTGCCGCCACGGCCCAGGCATGCGTGCCGACATCGAGTCGACCCTGTGGGGCCAGAGCGGCCGGTGCGACAAGTGCCGCCAGCACTGCTGGTGGCACGTACCGCAACCAGCGGTGCAGGAGCGGAGGCACCTCTCGCCCGAACGCAGCGATCATCGCGTAGCGGGTGGAATAGATCACCACAGCCATACCGACAAAGATTGCAAGTTTGTTCACGTTTTGTAAGTCATCGTAAAGTCATACCCCTTCGAACCTTCACAAATTCATACCCCCGGTAGGCCAAAGTGGTGTATACTGATGCACAGGAGGTGCATCATGCAAAAGCGAACCACATT
>Ga0180437_10004688_pt1 | contig 19255 bp, 17 predicted proteins | sample SS_ome_4_FD_132410 | JGI IMG/M metagenome (GOLD analysis project Ga0180437, IMG submission 132410) | Hypersaline lake sediment archaeal communities from the Salton Sea, California, USA - SS_3_D_1 metaG | ecosystem: Environmental > Aquatic > Non-marine Saline and Alkaline > Hypersaline >... | reverse complement strand
GGCCTGCGCGTCGCCGGCACCCACCACGGATACTTCACCCCGGACGAAGAGCCCGATGTCGTCCGCCGGATCGCCGAGGCGAAGCCCGACATCCTCTTCGTCGCCTTCGGCGCGCCCAGGCAGGAGAAGTGGATTCGTCGCCATCAGGCTCAGCTTCAGGTCCCAGTGGCGATTGGCGTGGGTGGCAGCTTCGACGTGTTCGCCGGCCGGGTCCGCCGCGCGCCCGCCTGGATGCAGCGCGCCGGCCTGGAGTGGCTCTATCGGCTGGTGCGGGAGCCGAAGCGGCTCCCCGGCGTCTGGGCCCTGCCACGGCTGGTGTGGATGACGCTCAGAGAGGCGTTGCGGCCCAAGGAGTAGTGTCCGCGCGCTCCCTTCTTTAGGTGTTTTGGCGGACTTGCTGCCGAAGCGATTCCCGCCCCGCGTCGGGCCGTTCGTAGATACTGGCGAGCGATTGATGAAATCCGGCATGCCGCCGACACGTCCGAGCGGTAGCGGGACGGCCTGCGGCCGAGCGGGCCGGCACTGATAGGATCGCGCCCTGATGAGTCATCGTCCTGTCAGCGCCAGGCTCGCAGCAGGAGGGGAAGCCTGTTCCGCCCAACCATCTCGGAGCAGCTCCGAGTTGCCCGCATGCCGCTCGTGCGCGGGCCGGACCGATTCCCAAGCGTGAGAGGTCTCACATGTTCGTCTGCGACTACGGCCAGTTATCGCTCCATCGGCTCATGCTCTCCGACGAGATACGCACAGGGACCTATCGCAAGGCTCTGTCCTCAACCGTGAAGCCCGGCAACGTGGTGCTGGATGTCGGAGCGGGCACCGGCATTATGGCCATGCTGGCGGCGCAGGCCGGCGCGAGGAAGGTCTACGCGGTCGAAAAGGCTAGCATCGCCGAACTCGCGCGGCGGCTGATCGAGCAGAACGGTCTGGAAGACAAGATCGAGATCATACACTCTGAGATCGAATCGGTCGCGCTCCCCGACCAGGTGGACGTCCTCGTGGGGGAGTGGATGGGCTGCTGTGGGGTAGACGAGAATCTGCTGCCATCCATCGTTATCGCACGCGACCGGTGCCTGAAGCCCGGCGGCTCTGTGCTGCCCGAGGTCGTTGCCGGATGGCTGGCACCCGTCGAAGATGACGACCTTGCCGACTCTATCGAGTCGTGGCGCAGGCGACCCTACGATCTGGACTTCGACCCGCTCGCGCACGCCACCGCAAACGAGGTTCTCATGGGCCAGCATCAGATCGGCACAGATGACCTCCTGGCAGAGCCTCAACAGCTCTGGACAACCGACGTCCGGTCGATCTCGCTCGATGATGCCCGCGCGCCCTTTAGCGCTCAGCTTGGCTTCTTGGCCGGCCGAGGCGGTCGCCTCTCCGCCCTCGCCGCGTGGTTCGTCGCGAGATTCCCCGATGGCAGCGTGCTCACCAACTCCCCGGACGCACCGGACACGCACTGGGGCCGTTCGGTCTTCCCCTTGAACGCCGCCATCGAAGTCACGCCCGGCCTTCCCATGGAAGTCGAGCTCATCTGCGATCCCGCCGGCCCGGGCTACTGCCACCACCGCTGGGCAGTCAAGGTGGGCGAGGCGGACTGGGAGCATCACAACACCCGCTGGGACGTTACACTCGGGGATTCCTAGCGCCACCGCACGTTCGTAAGCGCAAGAGCAGGACCGCGGCCCATACCTTCCGAAGTGACGGGCAGTCTGTCGCCCTTTCGGTGCTTCCGGAGACTTGCTCCCGAAACGGCTTCCGCTGCGCGTCGGGCCGTTCGTAGGCCAGGAGCGTGTCTCCTGCCCTACGGGACTCGGCTAACCTTCGTGGTATTCGCCTTTCTCCAGGGGATCGTCTGCCGGCGCCGCCGAGGGCCCGGACTCACAGTACCATAGGAACGCGGCCAGGGAGAACCAGGCGCCGACAGCGAACATCAAGCATTGCGATACGACTGCGCGAGGAAGAAGCGGGAATGGGTCTGCGGTGAAAGTCTGCACAGTCTGCGTTTCGTAGCGCCACGCACCCAGCAGACTTGCCGCCCAGCTCAGGGCGCCGGCCCCGAGGATGAGAACCAGCGCGACCGGTAGTTCTCTGGCGACCCTGACGACACTTCGCCTGATGCCGGCGAAGACGCCGACGTCGTCAGCGACGATGGCGAACTGAGTGAGGGCCAACAGGAAAAGAACGGGGAAGCCGACGTACACTCTTGTCGAGCCGGCCCCGCGGAGGGTCGCCAGCAGGCTGATAGGTGTCAAGACGGCAATCCAGACAAGCATGAACAGCGTCAGACGGATGTAGAAGCGGCGCGCTTCGGTGAAGAACACCCGCCAGCGGGGGATGCCGTCGGTGATCGTGCTCTTCGCGATCGCAAGGTAGCCGGCTGAGAGGAAACTGGAGACAATGAGTGGCAGGAGCATCGTTATGAAGGGACTCAGCAAACCGTGGATGCCGGCCATGCCCTTCAGACGACCGTAAGGGTGGTCTGGGTCCGGCGGCATCACCTTGCCGGCACTCCCATAGGCCGCCGCCCAAAGAAGTTGGCTGGCGCCGCGGAAGCCGAGACTCGGAATCGGAGGCGTGACGAACATCATGTGTCCGAATGGCTTCGTCGAGTAGGTGAACGGGCGACCCGACTTCGCTCGCGCTGCTTCCCCCCAGACCAGGATCTCCTGTTGATCCTGAGCCCACCCCGTGTGGGTGTAGGCGAGGTGCATGCCCACGCGGCTGTCCACCGCCCCGACGACGGCCATTGCCAGTGCGACGAGGAGAAGCGACGGGTGTCGCCGGAGGAGCCGGAGCGCCTGGACTGCGTAACCAATGCCTCGCCTGACCCCTGAAATCATGCGCACCCCCTTGGCGACGTAGGGGCACTTCGGCGCAGCCGGCACTCCCTCCTTTCACCGCATACCGGCAGACCAGCCGCGCAGAGGTGATCGGTCGGCGATCCAGAACTCGTTCCCTCCGACATTCCTCAGCCGGAGGCAGAGACAGATGGCCGCACCCGACCACGTGAAGTGGTTCCTCCACGACCGCTTCGGCATGTTCATCCATTGGGGTCTCTACGCGCTCCCCGCGCGCCACGAGTGGATGCGCCACTTTGAGGAGACTCCCGACGATGTCTACGACCGCTACTTCCGGCACTTCGACCCCGACCTCTACGACCCGGAAAAGTGGGCGGCCATGGCTGCCGACGCCGGCATGAAGTACGTCGTCATCACGAGCAAGCACCACGAGGGGTTCTGCCTCTGGGACTCCAAGCTCACCGACTACAAGGCCACCAACACCCCTGCCGGCCGGGATCTGCTGAAGCCGCTCGTCGAGGCGTTCCGCTCACGCGGCCTGCGCGTGGGCTTCTATCACTCCCTCATCGACTGGCACCACCCTCAGTTCCTTATCGACGACAACCACCCGCTGCGCAACCTTCCCGACCGCGATAAGCTCAATGCGGGTCGCGACCAGAAGCAGTACACCGAGTACCTCCACGGCCAGGTGCGGGAGCTGCTGACCGAGTTGGGCCGCATAGACATCATGTTCTACGACTTCAGCTATCCCCGCCGGGACGAGCAGGGCCGACCGCGGCCCTGGCTCGGCAAGGGCCGAGAGGAATGGGAGAGCGAGAAGCTGCTCCAGATGACGCGGGAACTCCAGCCCCACGTCCTCGTCAACGACCGGCTCGACCTCATCGAGCAGGGTGGCTGGGACTACCGCACTCCCGAGCAGTACGTCCCCAAAGAAGGTGTCACCATGGACGGCAAGCCCGTCCTCTGGGAGGCCTGCCACACCTTCTCCGGTTCCTGGGGCTACCACCGGGATGAGGCGAGCTGGAAGAGCGTGGAGCAGCTCGTCCAGCTCCTCAGCGACACGGTGAGCAAGGGAGGGAACCTCCTGCTGAACGTCGGGCCGACCGCACGCGGGGAGTTCGATCAGCGCGCGATCGAGAGACTACAGGGCATGGGCGAATGGACGAACCGACACAGCCGCTCCGTCTACGGCTGCGCCCGCGCACCAGATGAGTTCGCCCCGCCCCGCGACTGCCGCCTCACCTACAACCCCGAAAAGCGGCGCCTCTACGTGCACGTCTTCGCCTGGCCCTTCAAGCACCTTCACCTCGATGGCATGGCCGGCAAGGTCGAATACGCCCAGCTCCTCGACGACGGGTCCGAGCTCAAGCTCATCGAGGGCGGGCCGGGAGACGTCGCCGGCCCGGTCGAGCAGCAGAAGCGCGGCGGCCTGCTCACCCTCGAGCTGCCCGTTCAGAGACCCCGGGTCGCCGTCCCCGTCGTCGAGCTGTTCCTGAAGTAGCGCGATGGGGCCGGCGCTAACCGCCCTGGGGATCACGTGCGCTCGTTGAGCCTCCGCCAGTAGGTGACGATTCCCGTCTGGCGCCAGTCTCGCCTCCCAAACGCGTTGGTCGCCTTGAATGCTTCGTGCACGACGTCGGTCACCGGTATGGCGGCCCCGCTCCGGTGCGCGAGGTCCAGCACGTACCCCAAGTCCTTATAGTGGAGCGCGAGCGTCCCCGCACCGCTGAAGTCATCGCCGAACAGACTCTCGTCGACCGGGAACTCAAGGTACCCCCGCAGCAGTTGCGGGTCCAGTCCGCCCCGCCGACCGAACTCGATCACCTCCGCCCACACCGCCCACTGGCCGGCCAGCGTCATCTGGTTCATGAGCTTCAGTATCTGCCCGCTGCCGATCGTCCCGACGTGCTTCAGCTTGTAGCTGAGATGCGTCAGCACTTCGCGGCCTCGCTCGAAGCTCTCCTCCGTCCCACCCACCATCATGATCCAGCCTTTCGCGCGGCCGGTGATCGGCGCATCGATGAACCCAGCCCCCCTCTCGGCGCACAGCCTCTCACACCGGATGTCCGTGTCCGGATGCGAAGTCCCCGTGTCCACGACGAGCTGCCCTTCTCTCATCGCTCCGAGCAGCCCATCCGTTCCCTCCATCACCTCCTCCACCGCCGCGCTCCCCGGCAGCGACAGCAGCACGACGTCCGACTGCTCGGCCACTTCCCTTGGCATCTCCGCGGGGCGAGTGCCGCGCTCGACCGCTGCCTCCGTCTTGCTCCGATCCTTGTCCAGCACTGTCAGCGAGTACCCCGCCTGGATGAGCATCTTCGCGAAGCCGCTGCCGACGTTCCCCAGACCGATCAATCCAACGCGGTCCATCGTGTCGCCCTCCCTGTCGCAATGACATGTCGTGTCGGAGCTCCCCAGAAGCCGCCCGGCACTGACGAAAGCTACAGTTCACTCGGAGCCCTCCAGTCCCTTCCCGAAGCCGAGGGGAGCAGGTCGAAGCGTCACGCCCGTGGAACTGCAGCAGTATCATGAAGAACGTTATCGCCCGCGTTCTCCAACGAGACGTCGAACGAGCTGCCGGCCGGCGCGCCGCCGTCGAGCTCGCCGCCGCCACCATCTTCGCGGCTCTGACGGCAGTGGGTGCGCGCGTGCAGGTGCATCTGCCGTTCACCCCCGTGCCGGTGACGGGACAGGTCTTCTGCGTGCTGCTCGCCGGAGCCGTGCTCGGCGCGCGCCTCGGATTCGTCAGCCAGGTCGAGTACCTCGCCGCGGGTGCCGCCGGGCTGCCCATCTTCGCCCATGGCGGCGGTCCCACGGCTCTGCTGGGACCCACGGGTGGGTACCTCGTCGGCTTCCCGCTGGCCGCGCTTGCGGTGGGAGCGCTCGTCGGGCGGACGGGCGGACGCGGTCGCGTGTGGACGCTCGCGGCCTGTCTCTGCGGAGTGGCGGTGATCTACCTGTTCGGCGCGGGCTGGTACGCCATCTGGTGCACCGCCCTCGGCGCCACCGCGGGGCTTACGGCCGTGCTGGTGCAGTCCGTCTATCCCTTCGTCGCCGTAGACGCCGCGAAGGCGGCGCTCGCCGCCGCCCTGCTTCCCGCCCTGCGCCGCCGCGTCAGCTTCGACTGACTCCTGGGTTGTTCCCGACGCAGAAATCAAGTAGAATTCGGGCAAGTCCGTCCGCTCGGAGTGATTTCACCATGATGCGACTTATCGGGGGTGTGCTATTACTTGTGCTCTGTTCGACCGGCCTTTGGGCCGGCGAGGCGGTGGAGGAAGAGCCGCGACCCGTCCCAGCCGCCGAGGCCCTACAGCGAACCGCGGAGGCCAGAGACTTCCTCACCGACATGCTCTGGATGCACACGGAGCGCTTCTGGCACAGCGGCCGCTGGGATGAGTGCATCCGCATCTCCCGCCAGATCACCCAGCTCGACCCTCACTTCATCGAAGCCTACACTGGGGCGGCCTGGATGCTCTGGAGTATGGACCGCGACGACGAGGCCATCGAGATGTACCGCGGCGGCGTCGAGGCGAACCCCGAGAGCCACGAGATATACCACGAGTTCGGCATGTACTACTGGCACGAGCACGACTGGGAAGCGGCGGCCGAGCAGTTCCGCAAGTCTGTCGAGAACGGGGCGCCCCAGTACCGGCAGCACATGCTCCCCAACGCGCTCGAGCGCGCGGGTCGCACGCAGGAGGCATTGCAGGAGTGGCGCGCGCTGCTCACGCGCTTCCCCGATGACCCCATCGCGAAGCGCCACATCGAGGCACTCGAGAAGGAGTTGAAAGAGAAGGGGGAGTCGGGGGAGCCGGTGCCCACCGTGCTCGGGGCGGGCTGATCCGTTGTTCGACAGGAGTTGGGAACGTGCCCCATTTGGCGATTCTCGGAGCGGGCCCCGCGGGATACGTGGCGGCCATTCGCGCGCGACAGCTCGGCGCCGAGGTGACGCTGGTCGAGATGGACGCGCTCGGCGGCACGTGCCTCAACCGCGGCTGCATCCCCAGCAAGGCCCTGCTGCGCTCCGCGGAGGTGGCACAGCTTGCGCAGGGGATGGGTGAGTTCGGCGTCAGAGCCGAGTACCAAGGCATCGACTGGCCGCAGGTCATCAACCGGAAGAACCGCGTGGTCCGCCAGGTGGTCAAGGGCGTAGAGTATCTGATGGGGCAGAACGATATCCGCGTGGTCGGCGGCCGCGGCCGGCTGGCGGACCCGAAGACGATACTCGTGGACACGGAGGCAGGGGAGGAGCGCATCGCCGCAGACGCCGTAGTCCTGGCAACGGGATCGGTGCCCGCTCGCCTGCCCCTTCCAGGCATGGACGGGCCCGGCGTCATCACGAGCAGCGAGATGCTCGATATCGAGGAAATCCCCGGGAGCCTCGCCATCATCGGAGCCGGATATGTGGGCGTGGAGTTCGCCGACGTATTCAACGCGGTCGGGTCCAAGGTATCTATCATCGAGATGATGCCGCAGATCGTCCCGACGGAGGACCCGGAGGTCTCCGCCGAGCTGGCGCGGGCGTTTCGGCGGCGGAAGATCGAGACACACGTCAACGCTCGCGTCACCGAAGTCGTCGAGAAGGAAGGCAAGCGCCTCGTGCGGTTTACGAAGGACGAGCAGGAGCAGGAGGTGGAGGCCGACGTCGTCCTCTCCGCGGTCGGTCGCTGGCCGAACGCGCAGAACATCGGGCTCGACGAGGTCGGCGTCGAGATGGACGGGCGAGCGATCAAAGTGAACGGCCGAATGGAGACCAGCATCCCCGGCCTCTACGCCTGCGGCGACGCCGTCGGCGGCATCATGCTCGCGCACGTTGGGTCGGCCGAGGGCAAGGTGGCCGTTGCCAACGCGCTTGGGCACGAGGCTGAGATGGACTATACAGCCATCCCCTCCGTCACCTACACCCATCCCGAGATCGGTTCGGTCGGCCTCAACGAGGGGCAGGCCCGGGAGCGCGGGGTCGAGGTGAAGGTGGGGAAGTTCTTCTTCCGCGGCGCTGGCAAGGCCACGGCCGAGGGCTCCCGCGAGGGCCTGGTCAAGGTCGTCGTGGATGCGGATTCGGGCAAGGTAATCGGCGGCCAGATCTGCGGGTTGCACGCGACCGACCTCATCCACGAGCTGGTGCTGGCCGTCCACGTCGGCGCCACGGCAGCGCAGATTGCCGAGATGGTCCACGCGCACCCTACCCTGATGGAGCCCATCATGGAGGCGGCGGAAGATGCGCTGGGCCGAGCGATTCACAAGTAGCTGGGAGAGATTCGAAATGGAAGAGATCCTGCAACTGCTGGCCGAGGATGCGCGGCTGACTGCAGCGCAGATCGCGGAGCGGACGGGGCGTCCCGAGGCCGAGGTCAAAGACGCCATCTCGAAGCTCGAGAAGGACCGGGTCATCCGCCGCTACAAGACCGTGATCGACTGGGAGAAGGCCGGCGTCGAACACGTCTTCGGCTTCATCGAAGTGCGAGTGTCGCCAGAGCGCGGGCTGGGATTCGACGCGGTCGCCGAGCGCATCATGGAGTTTCCCGAGGTGCACTCCCTCTACCTGATGTCGGGAGACTACGACTTTCTGGTCGTGGTGCAGGGCCGGACGATGCGCGACATCGCCTACTTCGTCGCCGAGAAGCTGGCCCCGCTGGATCACGTGGTGAGCACGGCCACTCACTTCGTCTTGAAGCGCTACAAGGTGGATGGCGACATTCTCGTGGATCGTGCGGAGGTGAAGCGCCTCCCGGTCACGCCCTAGGGGAGCAGAGAGTCCGTGGAGCGAACGCGATCGCGAATCGCCAAACGCGTTGAGGAGCTGGCTCCGTCCGGCATTCGCCGCTTCTTCGAGCTCGTCGAGAAGATGCCCGACGCCATTTCGCTCGGCATCGGCGAGCCGGACTTCGTGACCCCTTGGCGGGTGCGAGAGGCGGGCGTCTTCTCGCTCGAGCGAGGGCACACCCACTACACTCCCAACCGAGGCATCCAGCCCCTCCGCGAGGAGCTCGCGCGCTATCTCGAGCGGCGGTTCGGCGTGAGCTACGATCCCGACACGGAGCTGCTGATTACTGTCGGGGGGAGTGAGGCCATCGATGTCGCCCTCCGCGCCGTCCTCGAGCCCGGCGAGGCAGTGCTCATCCCGCAGCCGTGCTTCGTGTCCTACGCACCGTGCACCACCCTCGCCGGCGGGAGAGTGCTCGCAGTGCCGACCTCTGTCGACCACGAGTTTCAGGTGCAGCCCGACCAGCTCGACACAGCCGGCGATGATGCGGCGCGCGCGCTGCTGATATCCTATCCCACCAACCCCACCGGCGCTGTGATGCCGCGAGCAGGGATGGAGGCCCTCGTCGCCCGCGCCGCCGAGCGCGACTTGCTCGTCATCTCCGACGAGATCTATGCGGAGCTCACCTACGACGGGCGGCACGTGTCCGCGGCCGCCGTGCCCGGCGGCAGGGAACGGACCATCCTCGTCGGCGGCTTCTCCAAGGCCTGGGCCATGACCGGCTGGCGGCTGGGGTTCGCCGCCGGCCCACCCGACATCGTCGAGGCCATGGCGAAGGTGCACAGCTATGCGGTGATGTGCTCTCCGACCACCGCGCAGGAGGCGGCCATCGAAGCACTGCGCGGGTGCGACGAGGAAGTCGCGACGATGCGGCGAGAGTACAACCAGCGTCGCCGCGTCATCCTCAGCCGCCTCAATGCAATGGGGCTCACCTGCTTCGAGCCCCGCGGCGCGTTCTACGCGTTCCCGTCTATAACTCGCACCGGCATGAGGTCCGAGAAGTTCGCCGAGCGGCTCCTCCAAGAGGAGAAGGTGGCCGTCGTGCCGGGCAACGTCTTCGGCGCCTGCGGCGAGGGCTTCGTGCGTTGCTCCTACGCAACCTCCATGCCGCTCATCGAGGAGGCCATGGCCCGCATGGCGGCCTTCGTCTCGCGGGTGAGTGGGTGAGTGTGGTGCGGCATGGAGATCATCGTTGCCGAAGACGCGGGCTTCTGCTTCGGCGTCAGGCGCGCCCTGGAGCGCGTGGCGGGCGCGTCCGAAGATCGCTCGCGTCCGGTGTACACCCTGGGCGCCCTCATCCATAATCCCCAGGAGATAGCTCGCCTCCAGGAGCGCGGCGTCCGCCAGGTGGACTCCGTCGATCAGATGAGCGAGGGCGCGCTCGTGCTCTCAGCCCACGGCGTGGATCCACAGGTGGAGGCCGACGCGCGGGCCCGGGGCCTAGAGGTGATCGACGCCACCTGCCCCTTCGTCAAGCGTGCCCATTCCCATATCCTCGCACTCTCGCAGGAGGGCTACCACGTCTTCATTCTCGGAAACCGCGGACATCGAGAGGTGGAGGGGCTCGCCGCGCGCGCCGGCGGCGAGGCCGAGATCATCACCTCCGCGGAGGAGGTCGAGAGACTCCCTCCCCGCGAGCGCTGTGGGCTTGTCGTTCAGACCACCCAGCGGCCGGAGGCGCTCGCCGAGGTGGTCGGGGCTTTGACCCGGCGCTGCGGCGAGCTGCGGGTCTTCAACACCATCTGCGAGGCGACCGTCAAGCGCCAGGAGAGCGCCCGCGAGCTGGCCGAACGCGTGGATGTCATGGTCGTGGTCGGCGGCCGGAACAGCGCCAACACGGCCCGACTGCGAGAGATCTGCGCAGCAACCGCCACACCGACACACCACGTCGAGACCGCTGAGGAGCTGAAGGCGGAGTGGCTCCGGGGCGCGCGGCGGGTCGGCGTCACTGCCGGGGCCTCCACCCCCGCCTGGATCATCGAGAGGGTTGTCGAACGGCTGCGCTGCCTCGCCGACGGGGCCGGCGCGCCATGACCGAACCCCATCCCGCGGAGGTCGCGAGCGTGCGCGCCGGCAGCGCGGCCGCCCGTGCAGACATCTCGGCCGGAGACCGGATCGTGCGGGTGAACGGCCGCGCGCCCAGGGACTACATCGACTACCGCTACCTCGCTGCAGAGCCTCGGGTGACACTCTTGGTCGAGGCCGTCGGGGGGCGCCGCCGGCGGGTGCGCCTCGCGAAGCAGATCGACGAGGGCCTCGGCATTCGGTTCGCCAGCGACGTCTTCGACGGCATTCGCACCTGCCGCAACCGCTGCCCCTTCTGCTTCGTCTCTCAGCTCCCGAAGGGCCTGCGCCCATCGCTATACGTTCGCGACGATGATTACCGCCTCTCCTTCCTCCACGGCAACTTCATCACCATGAACAACCTGACGCCGGCGGACAGCGCGCGTATCGCGCGGCTGCGGCTCTCCCCGCTCTACATTTCCGTCCACGCCACCCAGCCGCGCGTGAGGGCCGAGCTTTTCGGCGGCCCGACGCCCGACGTGCTCGCGCGCATGCGCCGCCTCGCAGCGAAGGGCATCGAGTTCCACACCCAGATCGTCGTCTGCCCGCGCATCAACGATGGCGTGCATCTCGCGCGCACCGTCCGCGACCTCGCCGCCCTGTATCCAGGCGTCCGCTCCATCGGCGTCGTCCCCGTGGGCCTCACCAGACACCGCGGGGGCCTCCCTCGCATTCGCCCCGTGGGCCGCGATCTCGCGCAGGAGCTCGTCGCTTCGGTGCGAAAGTGGCAGCGCGAGTTCGCGGTGGACCTCGGCACCAGGCTTGTCTTCGCGGCCGATGAGATGTATCTCTTGGGGGGGCTGCCGCTTCCCGGGCGAGCCCAGTATGAGGGCTTTCCCCAGCTCGGCAACGGGATCGGTTCCGCTCGGCTTTTCCTGGATGCGCTGCGCCGGATTCGGCCGCCGGAGCTGTGGTGCCCGACCACCGCGACGCTCGTGACCGGCGAGATGGCGGCGCCGCTCGTCGCAAAGCTGGCTGAGAAGCTGCGGACAGGTCGCAACGTGAGGACGACGCTTTCCATTGTCGAGAACCGCCTGCTTGGACGGTCGGTCACCACGGCTGGACTGCTGGCCGGTCGCGATGTCGCGCGCTCGCTGGCCCGAGGGAGCATCGCCGACCTGGTCATCGTGCCGGGCACGGCCGTGCGGGAGGGGGAGGGGTTCATCGACGGGATGACCCTGGACCAGCTAGCAGCGCGCGTGCGTATGCCCGCGTTCGCAGCCACCACACCGGCGGAGGCGAGCGGGGTGCTCCGGCGCTTCGATAGGCGGAGGCGAGAGCGATGAATGCGCCTCGCGACCGCGGCGTCGTGGCCATAGTCGGGCGGCCCAATGTCGGCAAGTCGACCCTGTTCAACCGCATCGCCGGCCGGCGGATCGCCATCGAGGAGCCCACTCCCGGCATCACCCGCGACCGCATCTACGCCGACTGCGAGTGGCGCGGGAAACGCTTCACCCTCATCGACACGGGCGGCCTGGAGATCCGGAGCGGCGACCTTCACGCCGAGATCAGGCGGCAGATCGAGTTCGCCATCGAGGAGGCCGATGTCATCGTCTTGGTCGTGGACGCGAAGGAGGGCCCGGCGCCGTTCGATGACGACATTGCCGACCTGCTCCGCAGCACCGGCAAGCCCGTGGTGGTCGCCGCCAACAAGGTGGACAGCCGGCGCCGGGAAGAGGGCATCCCCGACTTCTACCGGCTGGCACTCGGCGACGTCGTTGGCGTCTCCGCCACGCACGGCCTCCTGGTTGACGACCTGCTCGACACGATCGCCGATGACCTCCCGGAGATGGAACCACCTGCGGAAGAGGAAGAGGTCATCCGCGTCGCCATCGTCGGCCGTCCCAACGTCGGGAAATCATCCCTGCTCAACACCATCCTCGGCGAGCCGCGCATGGTCGTAGACGCGGCCCCGGGCACCACGCGCGACTCCATCGATACCCCCTACCACTGGCGCGGTCAGCCGCTGGTCCTCATCGACACCGCCGGCGTGCGGCGAAAGAGCCGCGTCAAGGAAGCGTTCGAGTACTACAGCGTCCTCCGCGCTTTCGGCGCGATCGAGCGCTGCGATGTCGCGCTCACCCTCATCGACGCCGAGGCCGGACTTACCGATCAGGACAAGCGCATAGCCGGCCGCGCGCACGAAGAGGGCAGGGCCCAGATCTTGGTCGTCAGCAAGTGGGACCTGCGCGCGCCTCCCGACACCGACGAGCGGGCCGAGCACACCCTCATGGAGGACTTCGCCCGCGGGGTGTCGGCCTGGCTCCCCCAGATCTCCTACGCGCCGGTGGCCTTCGTCTCCTCGCTCGAGCAGAGAGGCATGGAGGCCTTGCTCGACACAGCTGTGGAGGTCGCCGAGCAGCACGCATTTCGCTTCCAGACCGCCGAGCTGAACCGCATCTTCGAGGAAGCCACCTGGGACCACCCCCTCTCCCGCAAGGGGAAACAGTTCAAGATCTACTACGCCACCCAGGTGAAGACAAGGCCCCCGACGCTTTCGCTCTTCGTCAACGACCCCGACCTCGCCCACTTCTCCCACCTCGCCTATCTCGAGAATCAGATCCGACGGCGCGTCCCATTGCAGGGCACCCCAATCCGCTTTCTCCTGCGGAAGGCGCGCGGGCGCGAGCGGCGGAAACGGGCATAGGCCATGCACATCGCCCTCCTGCTCACCTGCGGCTACCTCGTCGGAAGTGTCCCGTTCGGAGTCATCGTCGGCCGCGCCTGGCGCGGAGTCGACGTACGGCGGTTCGGCAGCGGCAATATCGGTTTCTCCAACGTGCTGCGCGTCCTCGGCCCCGGGCCGGCCGCCGTGGTCCTGCTCGGCGATGTTCTGAAGGGGCTCATCCCGGTGCTCGCCGGCCGCGGCTTGCTGGCGTCCTGGAGCGTCCCCCAACCCGACCTCTGGCTCCTCGCCATTGCGCTCGCCCCGGTCCTCGGCCACAGCTTCTCCGTCTTCCTCGGCTTCCGCGGAGGCAGGGCCGTTGCCACCACCTACGGCGCCCTCCTCGGCATGCATTGGCCGGCCGCTCTCCTCGGCGTCGCGGTGTGGCTGGGGGCCGTCGCTATCACCCGCTATATCTCGGTCGGTTCCATAACCGCAGCCGCGGCGGTTCCGATCTACATGGCGCTCACTGGAGCGCGCTGGGAATGGGCCGTCTTCTGGTCGCTGGTAGCCGTGCTCGTCATCGCGCGCCACATCCCCAACCTCAGGCGCCTGCGCCAGGGCAGCGAGTCCAAGATCGGCCAGCGAGTGGACCTCGAAGGTCGCCCGGGCGGGCCCAGCGAAGGGCAATCCGACGACTAGGGAAGGCGGCATGCAGGCACACCGCGGCACAATCGCGATCATCGGCGCCGGAAGCTGGGGCACCGCGCTGAGCCTCCTCCTCGGGCAGGCCGGATGGCGCGTGAAACTCTGGGCGCGCCGCGCCCATGTCGCGGAGGCCATCGAGCGCAGTCGGCGCAATCCGGAGTATCTGGCCGATTGCCTCCTCCCCGACTCGGTCTCGGCCACGGCCGAGATGCCCCATGCCATCGCTGGGGCCGACGTGGCCCTCATCGCAGTGCCGTCACAAGGGATGCGGGCGGTCTGCGAGCAACTCTCCGCCTCCATAGAGGGCGATGTCGGGGTGGTCAGCGCCGCCAAGGGACTGGAGAAAGACACCGGGAGGCGCATGTCCGAGGTTATCGCAGCATGCCTCGGCCCCGACCGCTCCGGCAGGATCGCGGCCCTCTCCGGCCCGAACCTCGCCCCCGAGATCGCCGCCGGCAACGCCGGCGCCAGCGTCGCCGCCTGTCGCGACGCAACCTTCGCGGCCCACATCCAGGCCGCTCTCAGCACCCCGCGCTTCCGAGTCTACACAAACCCCGATGTCCTGGGCGTGGAACTCGGCGGAGCCCTCAAGAACATCATCGCCATCGGCGCCGGCGTGAGCGACGGCCTCGGCTTCGGCGATAACAGCAAGGCCGCTCTCATGACGCGCGGGCTCGCCGAAATCACTCGCTTGGGCGTCGCGCTCGGCGCCCGGGCAGAGACATTCCGCGGCCTGTCAGGCGTGGGCGACCTGGTTGCCACATGCGCCGGAGCGAAGAGCCGCAACCACTTCGTCGGCTACGAGCTGGCTCAAGGCCGCTCGCTGCAGGCGATCCTCGCCGACATGGCCCCGCAAGTCGCCGAGGGCATCGAGACCGCGCGGGCCGCACTCCGTCTCGCCGCCGAGGCCGAGGTCGAGATGCCGATCACCGCCGCCGTCCACAGCGTGCTCTTCGACGGCCTGTCACCTCTGGAGGCCGTCAAGTCCCTCATGACGCGCGCCTGGCGCGATGAGCTGGAGGGATGAGGCCGTGCGCGGCGTCGGCACGGACGCGCTAGGCAGAGATTGCAGCGGCTTGCTTGAGATCTTCCAGCAGCTTCGTGACCTGTGAGAGGCTGAAGGGCTTGCAGAGGCAGGCGGCCGCGCCGCTCTGCAGCGCCTGGTCGATGACGTCGTCCTTCGCGAACCCGGTGATCATGACGAACGTTGCCTGCGGAAGCTGGCCCCGCAGCTTCTTCAACACCTCCAGCCCTCCCATCCCAGGCATCCGGATGTCGAGAAAGACGAGGTCAAAGGGCTGATCGGCCGCCAGCTCCAAGGCGCTCTTACCGTCCTGACAGGTGGTGACGCCGTGCCCGAACCGCGTCAGCACATCGTGGAGTAAGAGACAGATGCTCTGCTCGTCGTCGACGACGAGTATCTGGAGTGGCTGCATGGCCACGAGACGCCTCCTGGCGGCACTGCAAGGAACCCACTTTCGCCGCTTGCCCATCACATTATTCCACATTCGAGCGCGGGCCGGGGGAGGAAGAGGATTCCCCACACAATCCGTCGAACACCCAACCGCAGCCAGTGCCGGGAGAGGAGCCGGGCATGGACAACCGCCCTGAGGGAGCACAGCCGAGCAAGGAGAGCCGCCGTCTGCCCACGGGCTACATCGCCCTCGCCGTCATCGCACTCGTCTTGATCGGGTGGCTGACAGCGCGCTACTTGCACAAGCGGAAGCTGATCCGGAACCTCGGCACCAACGACATGGCGCTGCGGGTCGAATCCGCGCGCAAGCTGCTCGAAATGGGCAAGCTGGAGGACTCGCTGCCCGCACAGCCCATTATCCGCCGCAGCAAGACCGCCGAGGCCCTCGGCGAGATCGGCACCGACGATGCTCTCCGTCTCCTCGGCGTGATCCTCGAGGACCAGGAGGACGCTCCTCGGCGCTGGACCAGACAGGCCCTCGTTAAGCACGGGATGCGTTCACTGCCCGTCCTCATGAAGGCCCTCTCCGGCCCCGGCAGCACCCGCGATGAAGCCGTGGAGGCGCTGGCGGAGATCGGCCCGCAGACGGCCGCCAAAGTCCGGTTCTTGCTCAGCGATCGCTCCGCGTACGGCGGCGCCGGCGAGGCGCTCGCCGGCGCCAAGGGAGCCGGTGTCGACGCTCTGGTGAGGGGCTGCTATAACGACGATGGCAAGCTCCGGGAGAACGTCCTCGGCAACATGGGTGCGGAGGCAATGCGGGTGGCCATTGAGCCGGCCCTGTACAACCTCAAGCCAATCGACGGCAGTAAGAAAGGCGCCGCGATCAAGGCCCTCGGGCTCATCGGCGCCCGCGTCGCGGTCCCTGAGATCATTCCCTTCCTCCAGGACAAGGACAACCGCGAGGCCGCCGTCACCGCGCTCGGCCAGATCGGCGACCCGAGAGCGGTCGAGCCTATTCTTGCCACTATGACCGAGACCGAGAAGCGCTATCGCAACGCCGCGATCCTAGCCCTGCGGAGGATCGGAAGGCCTGCCTTCGCGGCGCTCGTGCGAGAGCTGCGCTCCGGCGAAGTCCTCGAGCGCAGGGCCGCCGCGGCCGCCCTCGTCGGCTCTAGCTCGCCCCGCGTCACAGGCGCACTGGCCGCAGCCCTGGGGGACTCCGACAGCGAGGTGCGAGCCTCTGCTGCCCTGGCCCTTGGCTGGCAGGGCAACGTCGAGGCCGTAGCTTCCTTGATCCAAGCCTTGTCTGACCCGGCATGGCAGGTTGTGGACGCGGCCGTGGAGGCCCTGGGCATGATCGGCGTGGATGCTGCCGACCGGCTTCTCGCCGTCCTCAGAGACGATTCGCGTGACCTCACCGTCCACTACCAGGTGGCCCGCGCGCTGGCGGCCATGGGCCGCTCGGCCGTGCCCAAGCTGCTCGAGACACTCCCAGCCGCCGAGCCTCGGGTGCAGAAGTGGACCGTCATTGCGCTGGGCGAGATAGGCGATCAGCGAGCCATCGAGCCGCTCGAGCGGCTGCAGGACACCACCGACGCGGACCTCAAGTGGGCCGTTGGCGAGCAGCTCCGCCGCCTTCACAGGGCTGCGGGCACATAAGCAAAGCTTCCCTCCGGGGGAATCCGTGGCGAAATGTGTCACACTCCTTCGCGTCACACTTGACAGTAATGTTATCAAGGTAGTATAATTGGGTAGACTAACGCCAGGCCAGGCTAGCTCGCTGTGGAGAGCAGGCCTGGCGGCTTGATAGGTGCCGTGGGCGCCTTTGCGTCAGTGAGCACTCAGGGAGGTTAACCGCCGTGGCTAAGGTCATTGGAATCGACTTGGGGACGACGAACTCGGTGGTGGCAGTCATCGAAGGGGGCGAGCCGGTAGTCATCCCTAACGCCGAAGGAAGCCGCCTCACCCCGTCGGTGGTGGGCTTTACGAAGAGTGGAGAACGCTTGGTAGGGCAGCCGGCAAAGCGCCAAGCCGTCATCAACGCTGAGAACACGGTCTACTCCATCAAGCGCTTCATGGGGAGGCGTTTCTCCGAGGTCGAGCAGGAGCGCGCGATGGTCCCGTATCGCGTCGTCGAGGCCAGCAACGGCATGGCGGTGGTGAAGATCGGGGACAAGGAGTACACCCCCGAGGAGGTCTCCGCCATGATCCTGCGCAAGCTCAAGGAGGACGCAGATGCCTATCTGAGCGAGCAGGTCTCGAAGGCCGTCATCACGGTTCCCGCATACTTCAACGACGCACAGCGGACGGCCACCAAGAACGCCGGCGAGATCGCGGGGCTCGAGGTCTTGCGCATCATCAACGAGCCGACCGCGGCGGCCCTCGCCTACGGCCCCGGCCGCGGCGAGCAGAGCGAAGAGCAGAAGATCCTCGTCTGGGACCTCGGCGGCGGCACGTTCGACGTCTCCCTGCTCGAAATTGGCGAGGCCGTATGCGAGGTGAAGGCCACCAACGGCGACACTCACCTCGGCGGCGACGACTGGGACGAGCGCATCGTCAACTACGTGGCCGATCAGTTCCAGCGGGAGCAGGGCATCGACCTGCGCAAGGACCGCCAGGCACTTCAGCGCCTGCGAGAGGCGGCCGAGAAGGCCAAGGTCGAGCTCTCCACAACCGTTCAGACCAGCATCAACCTGCCCTTCATCACCGCAGACCAGACCGGACCCAAGCACCTCGACATGAATCTCACCCGCGCGAAGTTTGAGGAGCTCACCCAGGACCTGCTCGACCGCATGTCGCATCCCTTCGAGCAGGCTCTCTCCGACGCAAGGCTCAAGGCCGATGACCTCGACGCCGTCGTGCTCGTCGGAGGCGCCACGCGCATGCCGATGGTGCAGGAGCTGATCCGACGCCTCACCGGGAAGGAGCCTCGCAAAGGCGTGAACCCCGATGAGGTTGTCTCCATGGGCGCCGCCATTCAGGCCGGCATCATCGTGCGAGAGGTCGACGACGTTCTGCTGCTGGACGTCACCCCGCTCTCCCTCGGCGTCGAGACCGTCGGTGGTGTCATGACCCGTATGATCGAGCGCAACACGACCATCCCGACCCAGAAGAGGGAGATCTACTCCACCGCCTCCGACGGCCAGACCGAGGTCGAGATCCACGTCCTCCAGGGCGAGCGGGAGATGGCGGGCGACAACCGCAGCCTCGGCCGCTTCCGGCTCACCGGCATACCGCCGGCCCCTCGCGGCGTCCCCAAGGTCGAGGTCACCTTCAACATCGACGCCAACGGCATCCTCAACGTCTTGGCCAAGGACCTGGCAACCGGCAACAAACAGGAGATCACCATCTCCGGCTCCAGTCAGCTTGAGCGCCAGGAAGTCGACCGCATGATCGCCGACGCCGAGAGGCATGCCGAGGAGGACCGCCAGCGCCGCGACGAGGTGGACACCCGCAACCAGGCAGAGCAGCTTATGTACAGTGCCGAGCGCAGTCTCAACGACCTCGGCGACAAGGTGCCGGCCGACGCGAAGCAGGCTGCCGAGAAGGCCATTGAGGAAGTGCGCAAGGCGCTCGAGAGCAACGATATAAACCGCATTCGAACCGCCCGCGATGAGCTCCAGAGTGCGTTCGCACGGGTTTCCGAGGCCGCCTACCAGCAGGCCGCCGGCCAGCAGGCCGGCACCGGCGCCGGCCAGACCGGGGCCGGCGAGGAGCCCGAGGGCGAAGGCGGGGACGAAGGCGTCATCGACGCTGAGTTTCGCGAGAGCGACTGAGCTCCGCCCGGTTCGGTGGTGATGCGTCCATGAGCACACGAGATTGGGACATCTTCGGAGATCTGGCGCGGCTTCGAAAGGACCTGGACCGCATCGCTGACAGCTTCCGGCCCGGTCCTTCCTCGGAAG
>Ga0180437_10004687_pt1 | contig 19257 bp, 13 predicted proteins | sample SS_ome_4_FD_132410 | JGI IMG/M metagenome (GOLD analysis project Ga0180437, IMG submission 132410) | Hypersaline lake sediment archaeal communities from the Salton Sea, California, USA - SS_3_D_1 metaG | ecosystem: Environmental > Aquatic > Non-marine Saline and Alkaline > Hypersaline >... | reverse complement strand
TCCTGCCGGTGCCGGACGCCGTGCTTTGGAGCCCGGAGACGCCGGTGCTTTACACGCTGGAGACGACCACCGGCGGTGATTCGTGCCGCACGCGGTTCGGGATGCGGGAGTTTCGCTTCGACACGGCGACCCGCCGGGCGATGCTCAACGGCAAGCCGTGCTTCCTGCGCGGGGCGAGCTTCGAGCTGCAACGCTTCTTCGGCGACCCGAAGTGCGGCAACCTCCCTTGGGACGAGGCGTGGGTGCGGAAGATCCTGGTCCATGTGCCCCGGGAGATGCACTGGAACTGCTTTCGTGCCACGCTCGGCCCGCCGCCGGACTTGTGGCTGGACGTGGCCGACGAAGCGGGCATCTTGGTGCAGCTCGAGTTTCCGATATGGGTAGGTTCCGGTCCGCCGCACCGCCACGAGCGGTGGAGCCGGCGGGAGGTCGTCGCCCAGTTCGGCGAGTACGTGCGCGACAACTGGAACCACCCCAGCGTGGTGCTCTGGGACACGTCGAACGAGACCCGATGGGACTTCCTCGGCCAGGGGGTGATTCCGGCGGTGCGGCAATTGGACCTTTCGGACCGACCGTGGGAGAACAGCTACAACCCGGCTCAGGGGCCGAACGATCCGTACGAGGACCACCCGTACCTGTTCAGCAACCCGCGGTTCGACATGCGGAACCTGGAGATCTTGACCGGCGGGCCGGCAAAGCAGCGGGGTGGGGTGAACCAGCCGGAGCACGCGGCGATCATCAATGAATACGGCTGGCTCTGGCTCCACCGCGACGGCACGCCCTGTTTGCTCTCCAAGGGCGTGTATGCCCGTCGGTTGGGCCCCGGGGCCACGCCCGAAGAGCGCCGGGCCCTGGCGGCGTACCTGCTGGCCGGGCTGACCGAGCATTGGCGGGCGCAGCGGCACTACGCCGGGGTGATGTTCTACACGTATCTCGCGCTGGACGATCCCCGGGCGTTCACCTGCGACTACTTCTCTGACGTGCAGCGGGGCATCCCGGAGCCGCACTTCGCCGAGGCCATGCGCGAGGCATCCAAGCCGCTGGGCGTTTACATTCGCTTCTGGCAGCCCGAGCTTCCGGCGGGCCGGGCGCGCCGCTACAACGTGATGCTGGTCAACGACACGCGGGAGACGGCTCGGGGACGCCTGGAACTGCTCTGGGAATCGGACGGCAAGACTGTGGAGCGGGCCGAGACCCCGTACGATGTCCCGGCGTTTGGACGGCAGACCTGCCACGCGGAGTTGGCCGCACCGCGGCGTGGCGGCGAGTACGAGTTGAAGGCCCGGGCGTTCTGGGAGGGCAAGCCGTGGAGCCCGACCGTATCCCGCCGCAAGGTGTCCGTCATTGCCATCAGGTCGCACGGCAATGCACGCCAACGCCAGCCGGCTCAAAGGCCGCCCCTCCGACGGCCTACCCATACTTCGCTTCGGCACACTCTGGGGGGAAATGCGGGTTAGGAGCAGTGGGCGCACGAGGATTCGAACCTCGGACCTCATCCTTATCAGGGATGCGCTCTAAACCGACTGAGCTATGCGCCCAACACAGTTTGGGAGGCCGCCGCCCGGAACGGCTCGACCTCCCGCTCGGCTTTCAGATTGTACTGTCGGGGGCCTCCGTGTCAAATCCCTCAGGGAAGGGGGAAAGGCTTCGTGCTTCGGACGGCGATATATCGTCGGCTCTCTTCGTTCGGACCATCGGGCACGGGCCTCGGTTCGCCGGGTACGGGGCGTCGTGCGTAGGCATCCCCGGTTCGGGTGGGTCCTGGGGGTGCAGCTCGGTCGGGTCGGCTTGGGGGGTGGGGCGTATTCTTTCCCGTTTTCCCCGAATCGGGATAATCGGAAAAATCGTTATAGACCGATCAACAGTAAGTGTAGAGACCACAACCGACCGACGTGGCGGCCCTGGTGCCCGGGCGCGGGCCGCATTTGCGAGCACTTCCAAGGAGGGATGCGATGGGACGGACACAACGCCTCGGCTTGGCGATCGCGGCGACGGCACTGACAGCGATGCTGGCCCCTCATGCGGCTTCGGCGGCGTCGCCAAGCGTCGAGCAGGCGCTCCGGCTGAAGCCGATCCAGCCGGACGTCGACTATTCCCGGCCCACGGCCGAGGAGGCCGCCCGGTGCCGGATCGAGGCCAGAAAGGTGGACGGGCGCGTGGGCTGGATCGTCGAGGACTCGCAGGGGTTGCTCCTGCGGCGGTTCATCGACACCGACGGGGACAACGTCGTGGACCAGTGGAGCTACTACCGCGACGGGCTGGAGGTCTACCGCGACATCGACGCCAACCAGAACGGGCGGGCCGACCAGTACCGTTGGTTCCACACGGGCGGGAGCCGCTGGGGGCTCGATGAGAACGAGGACGGCGAAATCGACCGCTGGAAGAACATCTCGGCCGAAGAGGTCACGGCCGAGGTGGTCGCGGCCCTGGCCGACCACGACGCGGCCCGATTCGTCCGGGTGCTCGTCGCGCCCGGGGAGATCGGTTCCCTCGGACTGGGGGAGGCGCGGGCCGAGCAGCTTGCCAAGAAGGTCGCGGCGGCCGCGGCGGGGTTCGCCGCCCTGGCCGGGCGCCAGACCGCCGTGGGCGAGCAGAGCGAGTGGGTCCAGTTTAGCGGCGGGCAGCCGGGCGTGGTCCCGGCCGGAACCGATGGCTTGACGAGGGACCTGCTGGTCTACGAAAACGTGGTGGCCATCGCGGCCAGCGACGGCACCCACGCCGAATTGACCATCGGCACGCTGGTGCTGACCGCCGGAGGATGGCGGGTCATCGACCTGCCGCAGGTCGAGTCGGGCACGGAGGCGGTCGTCGCCGGTTCGGGGTTCTTCTTCCAGACGCCGGTGGGTGATCGGGCGGGGCTGGCCACCGGCGGTGCGGGCGGCGACGGCCAGGAGCTGATCTCACAGCTCGAACAGCTCGATCGCTCCTCGGAAGCGGCCACCACGCCCGAGCAGAAGGCGGCGTACAACGCCCGGCGGGCCGACCTCTTGGAGAAGATCGCGGCCGCCGCCGCAAGCGGATCCGATCGGGCCATGTGGCTGCGCCAGCTCGCCGACATGGTGAGCGCGGCCGTGCAGGCCGGCGAGTACCCCGCCGGAGCCCAACGCCTCAAGGGCCTGGTCGAAAAACTCGAAGCCGACCCGAACGACCGGGAACTGGCCGCGTACGTGGCCTTCCGGCAGCTTGCGGCCGAGTACGGGCTGAAGATGCAGGCGGCCGGCAGCGACACGGAGAAGCTCGGCCAGGTCCAGACCGAGTGGCTCGGGGCCATCGAGCAGTACGTCAAGGACTACTCGGGCACTCCTGACACGGCCGAGGCCATGCTCCAGCTCGGCATCTCTGAGGAGTTCGCGGGCAAAGAGGACGCGGCCGAGCAGTGGTACGCCCGCGTGGTCAGCGAGCTGCCCGACTCTGCCGCGGCCCGCAAGGCGGCCGGGGCCCGGGCAAGGCTGGAGAGCGTGGGGCGTCAGATCGCGTTCTCGGGCCGGAATCTCACCGGCGGCACGGTCGATCTGGCGGAGTACCGCGGCCGGGTGGTGCTGATCCAGTTCTGGGCCACGTGGTGTGACCCCTGCAAACGCGACCTGCCGGTGCTCAAGGACTTGGCGGGCAAGCGCGGCAGGGACTTCGCCGTGATCGGCGTCAGCCTGGACAACAGCCGCGAGACGCTGGTCGAATACCTGGGCCAGAACCGGTTGCCCTGGCCGCAAATCTTCGAGGAAGGCGGTCTGGACAGCCGGCCCGCCAACCAGCTCGGCATCCTGACCTTGCCCACCATGATCCTCGTCGACCAGCAGGGGCGTGTGGTCAACCGCAACGTTCAGGCCACCGAGCTCGAGGACGAGGTGGAGAAGCTGCTCCGGTAGCACCAAACGGTTTCCTCGGCTGTTGTGGCCTGTCGCGAATGCCCGCGGCTTGCCCGCGGGATCATTACGTCTCTCGCTACTGTAGCCGTGAACGTGAACCTCCCGCGGGCAAGCCGCGGGCATCCCATGCTTCGTCAAGGCTACCGTAGCCTCCAGTCGGCGCGCCGCCGACAAGGGTCGGCGGTGGCCGCGGCCGGCGCGTGTAAAGCTTACAAACCGCTGCGCTTCTGCGGGTTGATCGTGGCCGGGCGGCAGGGCGTCGCCCATTCGGCCTGCCGCGCCGCAAAAGCTTGCTTCGCAACGGGTTATGGCCGACGGCGGGGTGACCGGGCTTCCGAGCGGCGGCGTTTGGCACGGGAATCGCTCCCGGGGGCTGGGCAAGACGGAGCGATTCTACCGATTCTCAGGGGACCGCCCACATGCCCGGCATGGAAGCCGCTTGGGGCCCATACTTGCTCGTCGCCATGCAATTGCTGGGGCTGGTCGCCGCGTGGACGACCCGGCTGAGCGAGGGTTCCCGCTATCAGACTGCCTGTCAGCTCTGGTTTCTGGCCTATCTGGCCTTGATCGGGGGGGCGACGATCGTCTCGGGGGTCGTGGCTCGGGGGGCCTGGCTGGGGTTTGCCGCCACCTTTGCGGTTATGGTGGTGATGGCGGCGTCGGACTTCCGCTGTCCGTCCCGGGTGGAAGCCTAAAACCCCGACGTTCGTAGTGACCCGATTCATCGGGTCCGGGCTGCGGGTGTGCCTTGAGGACCGCATGAATGCGGCCACTACGAACGGGGAGATCCGCCCTAAGTCGTTGCTGGAATGAGGTTTGCGGCGACGGTCGCTACAAGCGGCCTTACGGTACGACCGCCAACACCATCAAAATCCGAAAAAAGATTCCTTTCCGCACAACCAGCAACCGAAACCTATACTCAGGCAGCAATCATCCGACGCGGTCGTTGCCAAGGGGGGCAACCCGAGTCTATCCCGCCCGCTCCGCCTCGGCGGAGCGTCCGTCCCTCCTTCGCATCTCTCCGCGGATGGGGTTGCTGATCCCGCAACAGCAATCGCCACCACGAATCCGTATTCCCCGCGATCCGGCAGCCCGCTTGCGCCCCGCTACCACTGCGGGGGGCACGACCCGGCGGGCATACCGGGTCGGGCAACCGCCCGCGGTTCCCGGCGCCGGCCCAATACGGGAATGGACCCAGAAGAGGAGGGAAAGATGCGACGCTTGATTACTGGCCTGGTGGTTACGGCGGCCACCGTGTTGATGCCCATCGCGGCGCTGGCCGGCAACCAGGAAGTTGCCAACGAGATCGCCAAGAGCCTGCGCGACGGCGGGCAACTTCAGCACTACAAGATCGGCGTGAAATACCAGGACGGCACGGCTTGGCTCCGGGGCTTCGTCGCCAACCAGCAGCAGATGGCCGCGGCGCTGAACCTCGTGGCGGCCACCGAGGGAGTCGAACGGGTGGTCAACGAGCTGCAAATCGGAATGCCCGCCTCCCAGGCGGCGGCGCAAGCCCCGGTCCCCGCGGCCGAGACCACCGCCGTGAAGACGGCCTCGATGCCGCCACAGGACGACAGCCCCGTGCGCACGGCCGATCTGCCGAGCGCGCCGCAGCCGCAGCCGCAGTCGCAGATGAAGTTCCGGCAGGCCGACCAAACCGCCGCTTCGTCGCCTTCGGTGCAGACGTTGGGCAAGCCGACCGGCGCGCCCGAGACGTCGCTAAAGCTCCCGACGATGCCGTCGCTCGCGCGGACGGCTTCCAAGCCGGCGGCCCCACGGCGCACCAAGCTCAACGCCCCGCAGCGTCCCATTCCGGTGGCCTTCACGCAGCCGATGGCGGAGCCCATGGCCCAGCCCATGCCGCAGGCGCAGATGCCCGGCGGCCCGATTCCGGCCTACGTGGCGGGGATGGCCGGCGGGGTGGCCCCGGCCCGGTACGACCAGCCGCACATGCCCAACTACTCCTGGCCGAGCTACGCGGCTTACCCGAACTACGCATCGCTGACGTACCCCCGGCAGTACGCCCCCAGCGCCTGGCCGTACATCGGTCCGTTCTACCCCTATCCGCAGGTGCCCTTGGGCTGGCGCAAGGTGACCCTGGAGTGGGACGACGGCTGGTGGATGCTCGATTTCAAGGACACGCCCCGATGTTGTCGCTGGTAGCGTCGTGACCTTCCATGGGGCGGACCTGCTGCGTCGGCGGGTCTGCCGGGAGGTGCGTCGCTTTGCCGGCGTGTTGAAGAGCAAGAGCCCTCACGCGATCGTCGCGCGTGAGGGCTCTTCGTGTTTTGCGGCGATTCCGGGCTCAGGGCCTATCCGAAAAGGGGTCAGACCCCTTTGGCTTAGGGGGTCTGACCCCTTTTCGGATAGGCTTCCGGGGGGCCTCGCTGGAAGCGGATACCCGGCTCAATACCTCGATGCGTCGATCGGCAACTGGTCGCTCGAGGCGTTGAGCCGCTGCCAAGTGAGGAAATCGTTTGGCTCGATATCCCAACTGGTTCCCTTCTCAATGAAATCGCTGACAAAGTGGACGCTGCCGTCGGCCATGCAAACGAAAACCCCGCCGGCGTGGAGACTCCGCGGGGCGCCCTGCGTGCTGCTACAGCCGCTGCAACAGGTCATGCACTCGCGGTCGAGCGTTGTCTGGCCCACTGCTGCGATGATCTCGCTGCAGCCGAGGATGTTGTCCGAGGACCCGGTGCAGGCGTTCGGTCCGATGGCGTCGTCGGAGCCGTGCATCCAGAGGCTGCTCGATCCCGGACCGCTCAGGGCCCAGACGCCGCGGCGGTCGACGGCCGTCAACCCCGACCGCAGCTCGCCCAGCAGGATCGTGTTGCTGGCACCATCCCTGATTTCGGCCATGATGACCGACGCGTTGGCACCCATGATGCCGCGGCTAAAGCGGCTGTTCCACCGTTCGGAGTCGGGGCCTGCGGCCGCTCGCCACGAGGTATGGTATGCCCCCAGCGAAGCGTTGGCCCCGTAGTTTCCCCGGGCCCAATTGTCGCCTTCGCCGGATCGGCTGAAAAAGCTTTGCCGCGAGAAGCCGTCAGACGGACAGAGCATTGCCGAGAGGATGGTCCCTCGTTGGTCGCGGTTCGCGGCGTTGGAGATCGGCAGCGTGAGGTCGAAGGCGTCGTAGAGTGCTTGCTGCTCCATGAACGGCAGGACCATGATCACCCAGTTCTCCCAGTGCTCGGTATCGGTGTCGACGTTGGCGCGGCGGAAGACCGCGCTGGGCGGGAAGATTTTACAGGTGGATTCGTAGTGGAGGACCGCCAGGCCGAGCTGCTTGAGGTTGTTGGAGCACTGAGCCCGCCGGGCGGCCTCGCGCGCGGCCTGCACCGCCGGCAAGAGCAGGGCGATGAGAATGCCGATGATCGTGATCACCACGAGCAACTCGACCAGCGTAAAACCGCGGCGACGCGTGCGGCCTCTCATGGCCATCTCCCTACGGCGACTTGTCGATGCTAAGCTCGAAATATCGGTTGCCGGAACTCACCTCGACCTCCAGGGGCGTGGTGGCGGCCTTGGCGTACCGGGCGGGCACCGCCGCGGTCGGCTCCCCGACGCCTGCCGGACCCGTCTTCAACGCCTGCACCAGGACCTTGTGCCTGCCGACGATCGCTCCGTCGTGGTGTTTCTGCGTGGTCAGGCCCGAAAAGGTCCCGTCGGCCACGTTGACGTCGCCCGTGGCCGAAGCCGCGGCGTCCCTGCCCGCGGCGGGCACACCTTGGGGAACGAACGTCACCACGATCCGATCGGCCTGGATCAGGGACCCGTCCTGGTACGCGACCTTGCCGCTGACCGGGACGATGTCAAACGGCGCGCCGCCGCAACCGCTCAGCGAGGCGGCTAGACACAAGAGCAAGGCGTTTCGCAGCACCGGACCGGAGCAGGAAGTCGCTCGGCCAGCCCGTCTGAGTTTCCGCCGGATCATAAGCGCACAGACGACCGTAGTGAGCATGCCCTTGGCAAGTCATGCCGCAGGGGCCACGTGAAAGATGCTTTCCGGCCGCGACGACCGTCAATTGTACCCCACCGTTTCCACAAGGTCCAGTACTGTAACGCTTGGGGCTTGGCGTCAGCGCTTGACTCTTGGGCGGTCTCCACTTGTCCGCGCCATTTCGGGAGCGTGACGCCCTACAAGTTGGAAGTCAAGACGTGTCCCCCTTCGCAAGAGACTGTCGGCCTAGCGGACCGCCTACTTCTTCCTTTTCCACCACGGCGTGCCGATCCCCAGCCCGGCCAGGAGGGACCAGATGAGCGGGCTCGGCAGTGTCTCGCTTCCGGTGGTTCCTTGACACAGCACACACGAATGGAGTTGCCGCGTGTCCCGACGGCTCTCGAAACGGGCAGTGAGGCCCGGTCGGTCACTTGCTTCGGCGCCTCCGTCCATACCACCCCAGCGCGATCAGGCCAAGCGACCAGATTAGGAAGGTGGAGGGCTCGGGGATGACGGTGTCGACCCAGCCAACGAGTTGGTTGACGCGGAGGCCGTGGGGATTATCGCCGCCGGGGTTGATGACCCGAAACGTCAAGGTGTTGAGGCCTGTCTGAAAGTATCGCGAGTCGTCGATCTGGAAGTAGGTGCCCGGCAGGGGCGCGTTGAACGGTGCAACCGACAGTCCCGTAGAAATCCCATTCACCAGGATGTCGGTGGCCCCGCCGTGGTTGTCGGCAAACCAATAGCCGGCAAGGTGGGCCGTACTGGGGTCCACACGCGTTGGGATCGTGAAGGTCGTTTCATACACATAGTACGGGTTTGTCGTGTCTGTTCCCGCCACGTTGTTGGTTCCGTTCCCGGTCACGCCGATCCACTTCGAGTTGGGGCCGTTGGCCGTCCAAGCGGGATGGTTGGCCTGCACCTGCGCTTGGGGGAGGATGGACGCGGGAGGAGACTGGGGCCCAGTAACGAACTGGTAGTGCGGATCTGCTTGGCCGTTGGCCACCAACACGGCGTTCAGCCCGAACTCGTCGTCGCTTACCACCCCCGTGTTGTACAGGTCGCTGATCATGTGGGCTGGCGGGGGGGCGGTGGGCTGTGCGTCAACAACGACGCTGTCGATGTTCAAGTATCCGTCCATGTTCGTACGGACTTGATACGTTCCCATTGGAAGAGAAGCGGTCCCGATCGGGCTTTGAGTCCAGCTAGTCGACGGCTTTGGATCGCCGGATAGGTCTACTGCCTCCAACGATGACAAGAGCGTCGTGCCTGCCGCATCGTAGATGCCAAGGTCTGCTGCTCGACCGCCCTGCGTACTCGCTTCGCGATTGCTGTAGTACGCACTGAACGTGAGATCCGAATCTGTCGGTAGCGCAAACGTCTGCCACAAGGCGCTCGGGGCTCCGTCTGATCCGCCGTGCAAATCAAGGTATTGAGTGCCACTTTGCGCGACGTTCGGACCGCCACTATAAGAGTAACTACCATCGGCTTTGACTAGGACGTTGTTAAAGCCGCTTCCCTGTGGTGCGTCGGTCGACCAACCGGTAACCGAAACGTTAAGGTTGTTGCCCAGGGTGGTTCGGACGTCATCGTCGAAGCCCGGGTTAATGAGAATGTTCCCCTGCGCGGTGCCGCTGGCCAGTACGATTGCGGCGCAGGCGAGAGTGGCGGCCAGTGTTGTGTTGAGGCTGCGGGTCATCATGGTTTTCTCCTCGTCGAGAGTTCGGGTGGTTTTCTGAGACTCAGTCCTCGTAAAGAGCTGCCGGCGTCGCGACGGCTTCGGAAAACGGGCCGCGGGGCCCGGTTGCTTATCCAGGTCGCCTCCTCCACCAGCCAATCAGCCCCAGCAGGCCGAGGCACCAGATCAGCAACGTGGAGGGCTCGGGAATGACGACCTCCGGCTCTTGCGTTTCCAGGTGCAAATCCCGGGCGACTCGGGTGCCCGGTGGTCGGATTCCGGCGGGACACGCGCGCCGAATTCTCCTTTCTTGCCCTTACTTTGCCGCCCGCACCCCATTCCTGACACTCGGCCCCAAAAATTTTCCGAAATTCGGCAAAATCCACTCTGAAGAGGGGATGCGGCGGCGGGTTTTCGCGCCCGGTGGGCACATCAGCATAACCCCAAAGTCGGGTCTGGCAGATACCCCCCTGGGGAAGGGGTTCTGCGGGACGTTTCAGCAAAAAGGGCGATGCTTCGGCCTGCCGGGGGTTTGAGGGGCAACAGCCCTCACGCGGTCGTCGCGCCTGAGGCCGCTTAACGTCCCCGCTTTTCCGGCACATCCCGAAAAACCCGCAAGTTCCGCCCAGTTTGACACGATAAGTAATGGTAACCACGGGCTGGGCCGGTGCGGGGGTTGGTCCGTAGCGGCTGCCGGCGTGGTGACGGGTTGCGCAGAGCGGCTGCCGCGGCCGGACGTCGACACCGAGTCTTCTCAGGTGGGAGAAAAGCGGATGCTCAAGGCACGTACTTCGGTCTATTTGAGCGGCCTGCTCTTGTTGGTCCTGGCCTCGTCGAGCGGTTGCTTCTGGAACTTCATGGACAGCGCGCCGGCCTTCTATGGGGGGATCCTGCACACCCCGGTTCCGTTGTCCCCGTACTTCCAGGACCAGTTCGAGGACCGGTTCTGGGAACACGAGCGGTACGAGCGGGTGCCGATCCTGGGGCCGTTGACCGCCGGCGGGCCGGCCGTGGCGCTCGACCCCCCCTCGGAAGACGAGGTCATGCGGGCGCTGGAGTCGGCCCGGAGTGTCGAAGGGGGCCTGCCTTTCCTGCACGAGATGAACCGCAACAACGTGCGGATCGTGGTCGATCCGATCGCCGACTACGTCGATCCGCCGCGGGTCTACCCACTGATCGGCCCGGCCCAGCTCCACCACGCCCATTACAAGTGCACGATCTACTTTACCGAAGTGACACGGGTCGGCTGGCCGATTCCCTACACCACGGTGGACGAGGACGCCCAGGAGGTGATCTACATCGACCACAACCACCTGCACCTGGTGGGGAACGTCGACAGCGGCCCGGGCGGGAATTATTAGCATTCAACGGTCTTTTGGGTCGCCGGTATTAGCTTTGACAAGGGATGGGATGCCCACGGCTTGCCCGCGGGAGGTTCACGCTCAGGGCTACAGTAGCGACAAACGTAACGATCCCGCGGCCAAGCCGCGGGCATTCGCGAGAGGCCGAAGCAAATGTCGATAGTCTTCCGCGTGCGTGCGGGGACGCATCCTACGAGTCAATCCCGGTCCCCAGTGGTCACGGTCAAGCCGCCACTGGGGCCTCTTTTTTGGCGGTTCGGGTTGTCGCGGATCGCCGGAGCCGGATAGGATGACGTAAGGGCGTAAGCGGCAACGGGCAGCAGCGGACCGCGCGCGGGCCCGGCCGAAGCGGTCGGGGGCCGCGCCGCGGCGCTTTGCGGTCCGGGCCGCAACGGACAGGTTCAGAGATGGCGGCTAACCCCACGGCGACTTGGTTCCGCCGGGTGGCGACGATCGCGCTCTTGGCGATCTTGGGGGGGTTGGTGCGCCCGGCCCGGGCCGACGAGGCGGAAGACCAGTACGCCGTGGCGGCGGGTCATTACGCGGTGAAGCGCTGGAAGCTGGCCGCCGACGAGTTCCGGAGCTTTCTGAGCAACTACCCCGACCATGCCCGGGCCAACCAGGCGGTCTTTCTGCTGGGCGAGGCCCTGGTTCAGCTCGGCGACTACCAAGAGGCGGGCGTGCAGTTCCGCCGCTATCTGAGCCAGCAGCCCGACGGCCCGTTCGCTGCCGAGGCGTTGTTTCGGGCCGGGGAGTCGGCCTATCTGTCGGGCGATCGTGAGCTGGCCCGGTCCGAGCTGAAGCGTTTTCTGGCGGCCCACGCCGAGGCCCCGTCGCGAGCCCTGGCCTTGCCCTACCTGGGCGACCTGGCCCTGGGGGCCGACGACGTGGAGGAGGCCGAACGCTACTTCCGCCAGGGCCTGGAAGGTTTCCCCAAAGGACCGTTGGTCGCGGAGTGCCGGTTCGGGCTGGCGCAGGCGCTCGAGCGGCGGGGGAAGAGCCCGGAGGCCGAGCAGCTTTACCGCAGCGTAGCCGCCGACGCGAACCACCCCCTGGCCGACGACGCCCAGTTCCACCTCGGGGCGCTGCTCTACGCAACCGGGAAGCACGAGGAAGCGATCCGGGAGTTTGCCGCCTTCGACCAACGGCTTCGCGAGAGCCCCTGGCGGGCCGAGGCCCTGCTGGGGACCGGCTGGGCGCTGCAGAAGCTCGGGCGCCTCGACCAGGCCAAACAGGTGTTCGAGGGGCTGGTGTCCGATGCCAAAGTGGGCGTCGAGGCCCTGTACTGGCTGGCCATGGTCCAGAAGGCGCAGCAGGACTACGCCGCCGCCGCCCAGACGTTGTTGCGCGCCGCGGCCGCCGGTCCCCAACACGAGCTGATCGGCGCGATCCGGTTTCACGCGGGCGACGCCCTGCGACGAAGCGACGACCTGGCCGGGGCCCGGGAACAGTTCGACGCGCTCGACAGCTTGACCACCCCTGACCCGAAGTGGGGCGACGACGCCGTAAGCGGCAAAATCCAAATCGCCCTGGCCGAGGAGGACCACGTCGAGGTCGATCGGCTGTCCGCCGGGTTCCGCGAGCGGTTCGCCGACAGCTCGCTTCGCAACGACGTGGCGCGGATGCAGGCCCAATCGCTCCTGAAGCGCAAGGAGTACGGCCGGGCCCAACAACTCCTCGAGCCGCTGGTCGTCCCGGGGGTTTCCGACGAGCAGACCCTGGCCGACCGCTACCTGCTGGCCCAAGCCTATCAGGGTCAGCGGCGCTACGACCAGGCCCTTTCGGTGCTGCTGCCGGTGATCGACGCGGCCGAGGGCCAGCTCAAGGCCGACGCCCAGCTCACTCGCGGCACGATCCTCTTGGCCATGCAGCGCTACGCCGACGCGGTGGAGCCGCTCGAGACGTTCATGAAGAGCAACCCGGCGGGCGACCCTCTGGTCAAGGCCCGCGGCGAGCTGGCAATCTGCTACGCGCGTTCAGGCCGGATCGCCGACGCCAAGGCGCAGTTCGCCCGGTTGGTGGCCGATCATCCGCATCACGAACTGTTGGGTCCGATCATCGAGCAGTTGGCCGAGGCCGCCTACGCGGCCAAGGACACCGAGTGGTCGGCCGCGCTCTTTGCCCGACTCCAGGCCGGGACCACTCGCGAAGAGGAGTTGAAGGGACTCTCCGGCCTGGGGTGGAGCCAGTACCGGGCCGGGGAGCTGGCCCAGGCCGCGGCCACCTTCGGGGAGCTGCTCGACAGGGACCCGCCGGCCAAGATCGCGGCCGAGGCGGCCCTGGTGCGCGGCCGGATCTTCGAGAAGCTGCAGCCGGTCGAGCGGGCCTTGGCCATGTACGACCTGGTGATCGACAAGTACGCCGAGACGCCCGAGCACCCCGAGGCCCTGCTGGCCGCTGCCCGGCTCCGTCACCGCCTGAAGCAGGACCGCGATGCGGCCGCGCTCTACGAGCGGCTCGTCAAGGACTATCCCCGGCACCGCGAGCCGGACATGCTGCTCTACGAGTGGGCCTGGGTGACCGAGGCACTGGGGCAACCGGACCGGGCCGCCGAGCTGTTCGAGCGAATCCACCGCGAGCACTCTCAGGGCCACTACTGGGCCGACGCCACGTTGCGGCTGGCCAAGCGGGCGTACGACGCGAAGGACTACGACACGGCCCGGCCCCTGGCCGACGAGCTGCTCTCGGCCAAGGCGCCGGCCGAGATCCGCGAGTCGGCCCTGAACCTCCGCGCCAGGATCGCCGTAGCGCAACAGGACTGGGCCACGGGCCGGGGGGCGTTCGAGCGCCTGATCGAGGAGTTCCCGCAGAGCCGTCATCGGATCCTCGCCGAGTACTGGCTGGCCGACATGACCTATCGCGAGGGCAAGCGAGAGGAGGCCGCCCGGCGTTTCGAACAGCTCGACGCCCGGGTCCGGGGGCTTTCGCGCCAGGAGGGCTGGATGGCCATGGTGCCCTTGCGCCGGGCACAGGTGCTGGCCCAGATGCGGAAGTGGAAGGACGCGTACCGGGTGGCGTCGGGGATCGAGGCCCGATACCCCGGCTTCCCGCTGCAATACGAGGCGGACTACGTGATCGGCCTTTGCCTGGCGACCCAGGCCGACTTCGAGGGGGCCCGGCGAGCGTACGAGAAGGTGATCGAATCGGAAGAGGGGGCCAAGACCGAGACGGCCGCCATGGCCGAGTGGATGACCGGCGAGACCTATTTCCACCAGAAGAACTACGCGGCGGCGCTTCGCCGCTACCTGCGTTTGCGCATGCGCTACGACTACCCGACGTGGCAGGCGTTGGCGCTATTGCAGGCCGGCAAGTGCCGCGAGAAGCTGGGCGAGCCGCTCGAGGCCGCCAAGCACTACGCGGAATTGATTGAGACGTTTCCCGATTCCCAATACGTCGAGAAGGCCCGGGAGCTGCTCGAGGCCTTGCCGCCGGAGTCGGCGAGGGGCGACAAACTCGAATTTCGTGGTTCGGATTTCGGATTTTGAACATGCACGGAGTAATACGATATGACGGAGAATACCACACGGATGGGTAACCCGCGCCGATGGCTCCTGCTCGGCCTGTTGTGGATCGGCTGCCTGGCAGCGCTCTGCACGGCGTTGGACGCGGTACAGGCCGCGGACGAGCCGGCTGTCACGGTCACGCCCGAGGGCAACGCCAAGGCCGAGCTTGTTGAGCCGATCCCGACGAAGAGCGTATGGACCATCATCGAGGGCGGCGGGCCGCTGATGATCCCCATCGCCGTCTGCTCGCTGATCCTCGTGGCCTTCGTGCTCGAGCGAACGATCAGCCTGCGGCGCGGGCGGGTGATCCCCGGCCCGTTCACCAAGCGGTTCCTCAAGCAGCTCGGCGACGGCGACCTGGACCGGGAGACGGCCCTGACGCTCTGCGAGGAGAACGGTTCCCCGGTGGCCGAGGTGCTGGCCGGGGCCGTGCGCAAGTGGGGCCGGCCCGCCGTGGAGGTCGAACAGGCCATCATCGACGCCGGCGAGCGGTCGACCAACGGTCTGCGGAAATACCTCCGCGTGATCAACGGCGTGGCCACGGTCAGCCCGCTCCTGGGATTGCTCGGCACGGTGGTGGGAATGATCGATGCCTTCAACAACATCGCCACCGCCGACGCCCTGGGGCGTCCCGAAATGCTGGCGGGCGGGATCAGTCAGGCCCTGCTCACGACCGCCTTCGGCCTTTCAGTGGCCATCCCCGCGTTGATCTTCTACCTGTTCTTCGTCAGCCGGGTGGACCAGTTGATCATTGAGATCGATTCGATCGGGCAGGAGGTGGTCAACACGATTTCCGCCGAAGAGCTCGAATCGAAGGCCGGCCGGCCCGCCAAGCCCCGCCGCAGCAAACAGGAGAACGCGGCATGAGCGTATCCCCCCGCGAGCTTCCGTTCGCGGCTATCAACCCACTAGCCCCTGATACCTAATCCCTAACCACTACCCCCTAACCCCTAGACCATCGGCCATGCCGCTTAGGACCCATCTCGACGAGCAGCCCACGCTGAACCTCACCCCGATGATCGACATCGTGTTCCTGTTGATCATCTTCTTCATGGTGGGGACGAAGTTCACCGAGCTGGAGCGGAAGATCACCCTCAGGGTGCCCGACGTGGTCGACCACGGCGCGTTGACGGCCGCCCCCGAGCCCAAAGTGGTCAACGTCTATCGCGACGGCACGATTACCTTGGACAAGGTGCCCGTCACCTTGAAGCAGCTCACCGCGCACCTGGCCCGGCGCCAGTACGAAGACCTCGGCGTGCTTGTGCGCGGCGACGCCAAGGTGGAGTACCAATTGGTGGCCTCGGTCCTGAACGCCTGTAAGCAAGCCGGCATACAGAGGCTCGGGATTTCCGTGCGCCTGGTGCGAGAAGATCGCTGAGGGCCGGAGAACTGAAACCATGGCCAACTGGCGACTCGATCGCGTTCTGGAGTTCCTCACCAGCATGGAACTGGTCGTGGGGTTGCTCTGGGCCGGGCTGGCCGCGTTCACGATCACGCTGTTGGTGCTAATGCGGACCCGCTGGGGACAAGACCGGCCGCTCCGCAAGTGCGTCGCGCTCTCGCTCCTGGCCCATATCCTCCTGGCCGGCTACGCTACCACCGTGCAGATCGTGGCCGGCTACGCCCCCGTCGAGGAGCCGGTGATCCAGGTCGCGCTTGGCGACGGGGGGGGCCGGCAGGCCGAGGAAGAGCCCTGGGAGCAGTTGCCGCTGGAGGAAGAGACCGTCCCGCAGCCCGACCCCGTGCCCCCCGAGCGCGAAGAGGTGCCGGAAGCCCCCGAGCCCAAGCGGAGCGTGCAGACGCAGCCCGGCAACGTCCCGGGCAGCCCGCCGCTGGACCACCTCGCGCTTACCGAGCCGCCGCAGCCCGAGGGCGTGCCCCGTGCGCCCGCCGGGCCGATCGTCGAGTCGACCAGCCCCAGCCCGGCCGCCACGGTCGAGGCCCCGGCCGCTGAGCGCCGCGATCCGCCGCGCGTGCCGTTCCCCGAAGACCCCTCGCCCCGGCAGCGGCGTGCCCCCGCCCGGCCCAGCTCAATCATCGCCCGGCGGCCAACTTCCGGGGTCCCGTCGAAGTTGATCGAGCGGCTCACGCCCGCCCCCCGGCTGGAGGCCGAGGCCACCGACGCCGACCGCGCCGACGCCCTGGCCGGCAGCTTCGACCGGCTCTCGCGCCCCGGCCGCGAAGAGAGCATCCGCTCGTCGGTCCGAGAGACGGCCCGATCCCCGTACCCGCTGCACTCGGCCGGCTTGCGCGCCGGAGGTGCGGCGGGGCAACCGGCGGCCCCGGGCACGAGCGGCCCGTCCGCCAACCCCGACGCCCACCGGCCGGATACGCAGCCCTCGGGTCCCACGCCCGATCAGGACGCCGTGGCGACCGCCGAGGGGAGCCCGCGCGGCCAGCCCGATTCGGGCGGAAGCCAGCTCCCCTCGATCTACCGGCTTCGCGTTGACCCCGACCGTGCGCGCGAGGCGGAGAAACGCGGCGCCACCCCGGCCACCGAATCGGCGGTAAAAGCCGCATTGAAGTGGTTCGCCGAGAACCAGGAAGCCGACGGCCGCTGGAACGCCGGGCGCCACGGCGCCGGGCGCGAGGACCTCGTGCTGGGACGCAACCGCCTAAGCGCCGGCATCCGGGCCGACACCGGCATGACCGGGCTGGCGCTGCTGGCCTTCCTGGCCTCCGGACACACGCATCTGAAGGGCGAGTACCGCGAGAACGTGCGTCACGGGCTGGAGTACCTCTTGAGGGCCCAGAGCCGCGACGGGGACCTCGGCGGCGAGGCCACGGCCTACGCCAGGATGTACTGCCACTCGATGGCCGCCTTTGCCATGAGCGAAGCCTACGGCATGACGCAGGACCACCGGCTGCACCCGTTCGTGCAGCGGGCGATCAACTACACGGTGGCCGCCCAGGACCCGACCACCGGCGGCTACCGCTACAGCCCCGGCGACCCGGGCGACACCAGCCAGGCCGGCTGGCAGTTGATGGCTTTGAAGAGCGCCGAGCTGGCCGGCGTTTCGTTCCCGGTGAAGACCCGTAACGGGCTCGTGCGCTACCTGCGGAGCGTGTCGGCGGGCGAGCACGGCGGATTGGCGGCCTACCGCCCCCAGGAGCCGGTCACCCGGCCGATGACCGCCGAGGCCATGGTCTGCTGGCAGTTCCTGGGCCTGAAGCGCGACCACCCGGCCTGCGACGAGGCGGGCGACTACCTCATGGGCGAGTTGCCCGGCCAGGGCGAGGCCAACCTCTACTACTGGTACTACGGCACGCTGGCCGCGTACCAGCTCGGGGGTCGGCACTGGGAGAAGTGGAACGAGGCCCTGACCCGAACCCTGGTGACCAGCCAGCGAACGAAGGGCCCGCTGGCCGGGAGTTGGGACCCCGACACGGTCTGGGGCGGCTACGGCGGCCGGGTCTACAGCACCGCCTTGGCCACGCTCTGCCTGGAGGTCTACTATCGCTACCTGCCGCTGTATATCGAGGCCCGGCCGGGGGAGGGCGGGGGCGAGGGAGACCGTTAGGGGGGTAGGTTGTGCCAGGCAGAGGGGGAGACAGAGGGACGGAGAGAAGGAGGGAATGAGGGACGGAGAGAGGGCGCGAGTTTCTGCCGCTTCACCCGCCATCTCTCTGTCCCTCATTCCCTCCTTCTCTCCGTCCCTTCCGACCCCCTCCAACGGGCCCCTCCCCACCTGGCGGCACTTTGCCCGTCGCCCGTTTGACAGGGCCGGGCGCGGCATTACAATGAAAGGGTGACTGGGGGCGAGCGCGCGCCGCTTGTAGCGAGTCGGCCTGGCCGGGTCGCGCAGCAGTGTTTCGGCGGGCGCGTTGCGGCCGGCCCCATGTTCCCGCCGTCAGTCTGTGTTGCATTCCCGTCGAGGATCGAGACATGTCCCCCCTGTTTGGCTTATTCTTTGGGCCCCCAGGCTTGCCGGAGCTTCTGATCGTGGGGCTGATCGTGCTGCTGCTGTTCGGAAATCGCTTGCCGAGCGTGATGCGGTCGCTGGGCAAAGGGATCACGGAGTTCAAGAAGGGTGTCCAGGGCGTCGAAGAGGACGTCGAGAAGGCATCCTCAGGGAAGATCGAGGACTCCTCGAAGCAGCAAGAGCCGGTCACGAAGTAGCCGGCCCGCCCGGCGCCCCTGCGGCAGCCGGACCGGCAGACCACGCCGGGCACCGCGTGAAGCGGGGGCGTTGCGTGCGCCACCGGCGGTTCCCGGCAAGCATCCCCGCCCGGGAGCCCGACGCAGGCGGTTCAGGCGGCCTCGAACTCCGAGTGCCGTCGCCCACGTGAGGGCATTGCGTGGCAAGTGCAAGCGAGCAGAAACGGTGAGCACGAAAGGGTAACATGATGGGGACGCTCCTGGCATTCCTGTCGCCCGGCCCGCCGGAGATGATCATCATCCTGGTGATCGCGGTGCTGCTCTTCGGCAAGCGGCTTCCCGAGGTCGCCCGCTCGTTGGGCCGCAGCATGGTCGAGTTCAAGAAGGGGGTGCGGGGCATCGAGGACGAGATCCGCTCAGCCGCCGACGTCCCGAGCGTGGACGCCCCGGTTCACGAACCCGCCGAAGAGCGCGAGGACGCCACGGCCCCGAAGTTCGAGCCCCCTCCGGCCGAGCCCAAACCCGAAGCCGGCGACACCTCCCCCGAAACCCCCGCCGGCGTTGAATCGTAAGCCCCCGCCCGCGTTCATCTCGGCAGTCCCGCGGCCGCGCCCGTGTGGCGCGGCTGTGAGGCGCATTCGGCCGAGCCGATCCCACCGATGGCGAGGCTTCCTGATAGCTGCTAGCCCAACTTCGCCAGTTGTCGACGTAAGTCCTTACGGCGCAAGGGACGGACCCTGAAAGTCTTCACTACACACAACCTGTTTGTGGGGTCTCCGGCAGGCTCAGGTGGAGGTGGTGGAG
>Ga0180437_10004686_pt1 | contig 19261 bp, 14 predicted proteins | sample SS_ome_4_FD_132410 | JGI IMG/M metagenome (GOLD analysis project Ga0180437, IMG submission 132410) | Hypersaline lake sediment archaeal communities from the Salton Sea, California, USA - SS_3_D_1 metaG | ecosystem: Environmental > Aquatic > Non-marine Saline and Alkaline > Hypersaline >... | reverse complement strand
GTACACGGATCTGGCCGCCGGCGCACCGAGTGACGATCTGAAGAATACCTTCCTCAATCTGGCCCAGGAAGAAGCAAAACACAAGCTGCGCTTCGAGGTGGAATACGACAACGAGGTCATGGGTGAGAATTAGGGCGTCTGGACAAGAACACTAGCGAATCAGCTCTTCTATTATCTTCCGAACCTCAGGCGTGATTCGGGGGAGCGTGTCCCTGAGTTCCGCAGACAGGCTCTCATCAAACTCATAGATCACTCCCGCCTCAATGCCGATCAGATGCAGCTCCCCCGGGAAGGGCAGCTGCAGGCGCCGGCAGAGCTTGAGAGCTTCGGAGAGATTCATCCCGTGCAGATAGACATCCCCTTCGCCGGCAAGAATGTCCTCCTCCGCGAACAGCTTTATCGAGCCGATCGGACGCTGTCCGGTGGAGATCGAATCGATGAGAATCAAACGATCGTAGCCTTGGATGTCGGACACCAGATCCAGGGGAGAGCCGCCGAACTGCTTTACATCCACGCCGGCACGGCTGGAGTAGAAGGAGGCGATGCGGGAGCCTACGATCAGGCCCACCTGATCGTTTTTCACGATCGGGTTTCCCATGTAGAGGATCAGGGTTGAAGCCACTTGTTCTCAGACTCGCCCGCTCTCGGCCCGGTTTAGCGCCGGATGCGTCGAATCTCCTCACCGGTGCTGTCGTGGATTACCAGCTCCATCGGCATCTGGCCGATGGCCGCATGGGTGGCGCAGGAGAAACAGGGATCGTAGGACCGAAAGCCCATCTCCACCATGTTGAGTATACCGTTTGAGATCTGTCCGCCTTTGATCAGATTCTTGGCCACATTGCGGATGTCCAGGTTCATGGCGCCGTAGTTCTGGGCGCTGGCAACGACCAGGTTCACGTCGGTGATCAATCCCTTATCATCGCTCTTGTAGTGGTGGAAGAGGGTTCCCCTGGGCGCTTCCACGATGCCGATTCCTTCACCGGCAACTTTGGTGCTGATCGTCCGGTAGTCTTTGCCCAGGATCTCGGGATCATGGGCGAGCTGCTGCAGTCGTTCCGCCGCGTACACGCATTCGATCGCCCGGGCCCAGTGAAAGGACAGGGAGTACTGTACAGGTTTTTGTCCCAGGGTTTCGAAAAAGCGATCGTAGGCTGCCTGAGCCTTGGGAGTGGCCATGCCGTCCGCTACGTTCATCCGAGACAGGGGTGCGACCCGGTACAAGCCGGAGTCCACTCCGTCTGTGAGTCCTTTCCAGCCCACCTTCTTCAGGTAGGGGAACTTCAGGTAGGACCAGGGAACGGTGTGCTCGGCCACGTAGTCGAGGTACTGGTTCTCCGTAAAGTTGTCGACGATTTTTCCGTTCGGGTCCATGATGCGCATCTTACCGCCGTAGAAGGCCAGCTTGCCGTCCTCATCCACCATGCCCATGTGATAGGAGTTGTGGTAGTACAGGTCCTTGTTCAAAATGATGTCGACGTACTCCTTGTTGGACAGGATCACGTCGTCCACCACGGTGAGGGTGAACTCGGTGAACTCCACCAGCTTGTCCGCAAGTTCCCGGATCCGGTCGATCTGTTCCTGGTTCACGGGCCGGGACACGCCGCCGGGGATGCTGAATACCGGGTGGGTCGACTTGCCGCCTATGATATTTTCGATCTCCACGGCGTATCCGCGGTGCTTGATCACGGAACTGCCCGTTTCCAACCCGACCGCCTCGATCACTCCGAGCACGTTTCGCTTCAACGGGTCCGCGGCGGGGCCGAGTACGAAGTCCGGGGCCGGGCCCAGGGCATATACGTGTTCCAGGTGACTCTCCAGCATATGGGCGCAGTAGCCCAACTCCCGGATCTTGTGAGCCGTGGGGGGTGGAGGCGCAGCGAAAAGCGTATCCAGAACACGGCTGGAGGCCAGATGGTGCGGCCAGGGGCAGACACCGCAGAGACGGGTCACGATGCGGGGCATCTCTTCGGCGGGGCGCCCCTTGCAGAACTCCTCGAAGCCTCTTAGCTCCACTACCTGGAAGTAGGTTTGTTCGACATCGCCCTTCTCGTCCAGGAAGATATCGATTTTGGCGTGACCCTCCAGGCGGGTAACCGGTTCGATGTGAATGACCCGTTGGTCTGTTTTATGCGTTTCGTCCCAGATCTGTGGCATCATTTATCCTTTCGTGTCGCTTACGACTCGTCCGAGCTGTGACTTCGGCAGGCTGAACCTATAGAAGCAGCCCAGAGGATCGAGGATGTTGCTCATCAATTTATCGATCTCCTCTTCACTCATCTCACTCTCTCTGTCGGTGAGACCGTACACGGAGGCCAAAGCGGAGAGCATGGAAGCGCCCTGTTCGGTAACGGCGGCAGTCGGCCCCATACAACCGCGGCAGGGCATGTTGGTCTCCGTACATACCGCGCCGCAGCCGGCCCGGGTGGCGGGACCCAGGCAGAGGATCCCCTGGTCCAGGAAGCACTTCTCCGGATCGAACTCCTTCTCGTGAACCCGGTACAGCCGGTCCACCGAAACTTTCTCCCCACGTTCCCGTTTGCACTCGTCGCAGAGGGTCTTCTCAGAGGCGATCACCGTACCCTTGGGCGGCAGTGGTTTTCCTTCGGTCACGAAGGCCTTGACCACGCCCAGGATCTGCATATTCATATCCGGGGTCGGCGGACAGGCCGGTACGAAGTAATCCACGTCCACCACATCGTCCAGGGCAAGAACGTGATCGTAGAATTTCGGCAAGGTCAATTCGTGACCTGCCTCATCTTTCATCTTTTCCTGGGGCAGCGTGCCCTCCGGATTCACCGAGGTAAATGTATCTTTGTATACCTTGTTGAGGATCGCCTGCTTGGTCGTCACGTTGGCCAGGCCCGGAATACCGCCCATGTGGGCGCATGCCCCGTAGGCGATGAGAATCTGGCACTTCTGGCGCATGATATGGGCCAGCTCTTCGTTGTCCGAGTTTCGAACCGCTCCGTGATAGAAGCCGATGGTTATGGACTTGTCCGGCATTTTCTTCAAATCCTCGTACTTCACATCGATGAGCGTCGGTGCGAACACGATATCCGCCACTTCGAGCAGCGTGAAAAGCTCTTCGTTGAAGTTGACGATGGCAATATCACAGCCAACGCAGGAGGCTCCTCGTTTCAACGCTATCGTGATTTTATCAGCCATTATCTTTATGTCCCTCCTATTGGGCGGCGGTTGCCACCTGGGAGGTAACCCCCTGGGCGGCCTCCCCGTCTTTCTCTTCTTTCATTTTGCGGAACGGGCTGGGACCGAGTTTGGTGACCCTGTCGACAAAACCGTTCACCACCTGGGCGAACTTCTCACCCTCGGCGGCGGACACCCACTCCAGGTGAAAACGATCCTTGTGCAATCCGAACTGCTGGAGCATCATCTTGAGCAGGGCCATGCGGCGCCGGGTCCGGTAGTTGCCGCCGATATAGTGGCAGTCTCCGGGATGACAGCCGAGCACCATGACCCCGTCCGCTCCCTGTTTGAAGGCGTGGAGGATGAACTCGGGATCAACCCGGGCGGAACAGAGTGTTCGAATTACCCGGAAGTGGGGGGTAATCTGAAGTCTGCTCACTCCCGCAAGGTCCGCTCCGGCGTAGGCGCACCAGTTGCAGCAGAATATCAGGATTTTGGGTGTAAAACTCTCGCTCATGGTTCTCCTCTACTGTAGCGCGGCGTCGATCTCCGCCATAATCTGATCGTTCTTGTATCCCTTTTGTTCCATCGCTCCGCTCGGACAGGCGGCCACGCAGCAGCCGCAGCCCTTGCAGGCCGCTTCGTTGAGCTTCACGATCTTGGTACCGTCGGGTTTCTCTTCTATCTCCAATGCGTTGTACTCGCACACGCCCACGCAGATACCGCAGCCGTCGCACAGGTCATCGTTCACCGCGGCGATCGTTGCCTCGGCCAGGTACTTGTCCTTGGCGATGATCGTGGCCGCGCGCGCGGCGGCCGCGCGCCCCTGGACTATCGATTCCTCGATGGTCTTAGGGTTGTGCGCCATACCGGCCAGGAACACTCCGTCCGTGGCGAAATCCACGGGTCGCAGCTTGACATGGGCTTCCAGGAAGAAGCCGTCCTGGTTCAGAGGCACTTTGAAGATCTGGGAAACCGCCTCATTGCCCGCCTCGGCATCGATCCTTGCGGCCAGGATCAAGGCGTCCGGATCGGTGATCTTGATCGTTTGTCCGCTTTGGATGTCCTTCACCGAAACGACGAGCTTATCGCCCTGTTTTTCGACAACAGGCTTGGCCTCCGGCTCGTAGCGCAGGAAGATCACTCCGGCATCCCGGGCTTCCTGGTAGTAGCGCTCTGCGAAACCGTAGGTGCGGATATCCCGGAAAAGGATGTACACCTCCGCCTCGGGCTCACGTTTCTTCAGAGCCAGGGCGTTCTTGACGCTCTCCCGGCAGCAGACCCGGCTGCAGTACATGTGGCCCTCTTCCCGCGAACCTACGCACTGAATGAAAACCGCCCGCTTGGGGAGTTTCTCTGCCGGCCCTTTGTGCAGGAGCTCTTCGAACTCCTGACCGGTGAGCACCCGCTTGTCCTTGCCGTACAGGTACTCCTCGGGCTTGGATTCCTGGGCTCCGGTGGCTACGATCACCACGCCGTGCTCGATCTCTTGAGCTCCACTGCCGTTTCCGTTGATCTTGGTCTTGAACTGGCCGACGAAACCTTCCACGGTTTCGATGGTGCTTCCCAGGTGCACGGTGACGTGCTTGTGCCCTTCGATTCGGGTGCGCATCTTGTTGAGAAGCTCGGATGTATCCCGGCCGTAGATGGTGGACAGCACCTTGTTCAGGTTGCCGCCGAGCCTGTCCTGTTTTTCCACGATGTGCACGGGGAAACCCTGATCGGCCAGGGACAGGGCGGCCGACATTCCGGCGGGGCCGCCACCCAGGATCAAAGCACTCTGCTTGACATCCAGGGGGATGGTGGGAAGCGGTTCGACCAGCCGGACCTTGGCCACGGACATGCGCAGCAGATCTTTGGCCTTCTGCGTAGCTTCGGCGGGCAGGCCCATGTGGATCCAGGAGCATTGATCCCGGATGTTGGCCATCTCAAAGAGGTGGCGATTCAAGCCCGCCTCCCGGATCGTTTCCTGAAACAGAGGCTCGTGGGTCCGGGGCGTGCAGGAGGCGACGATCACCCGGTTCAGACCGTGTTCCTCGATCATATCGCGGATATGGCTCTGGGTATCCTGGGAGCAGGTGTATAGATTGGCCTCGGCGTGAGCCACGTCGGGCAGGGTCTTGGCGTACTCCACCACCTCGGGGACCTGCACCGTGGCTCCGATGTTGATTCCGCAGTGGCAGACGAACACGCCTACCCGTAGAGGTTCTTCGCTTACGTCCCGTTCCTCCGGATAGCTCTTCTCCACCACTTCGGTCCAGCGGCTGCCGGCCAGGATTTCGGCGGCGGCTGCCGCTCCGGCGGAGGCCTGCATGACCGTTTCCGGGATATCCTTCGGTTCCTGGGCGGGTCCGCATACGAAAATCCCGGGCACTTTGGTTTCAACCGGATTGAACGCTTCGGTTGCGATGAAGCCCTGGCGGTTCAGAGGCAATCCGAGGTTTTTGCCCAGCTCTCTGACACTGCTGCCGGCCTGAAACCCGATGGACAGCACGACCAGGTCGAACTCTTCGTGAGCGACCCGATCCGCCTCATCCTCGTATTCAACCAGCAGTTTTCCGCTCCCCTCGTCCCGCACCACTCCGGATACCCGGGCCCGGGTAAACTTGATGCCGTACTCGTTCTTGGCCCGCTCCACGTAGCGGTCGAAATCCTTGCCGTGGGCGCGGATGTCCATATAGAAGATATTGGGCTCGATCTCGTGCTCGTGCTCCTTGGCGATCACCGCCTCCTTGATTGCGTACATGCAGCATACCGAGGAGCAGTGGTCATTCCCGCAAACGGGGTCTCGGGAGCCCACGCACTGGATAAAGGCCACTTTCTTTGGAAGCACGCCGTCGGAGGGTCGTTGAATGTGACCCCCGAAGGGTCCGGAAGCGGAGAGGATACGCTCGAACTGGATACTGGTCACTACATCTGGGTATTTCCCGTAACCCAGGTGGTACATGGCTTTGGGATCGTACTTCTCACAGCCGGCGGCCACCAGGATAGCCCCCACCTTGAGCTCCAGCTCTTGATCTTTCTGGGTATGATCGATGGCATCGGCTTCGCAGTGGGCCACACACTGAAGACACTCGCAGCAAACCCCGCAGTTCAGGCAGCGGCTGGCTTCCTCCACTGCCTGCTCTTCGCTGAAGGTCTGCTCAACCTCGGCAAAGCTGCCGACACGACTCTCCGCATCGAGCATGGGGATGGGCACCCTGGCTTTTTTCTCGTGGAACTCTTCAGGCATGGGTGCGGTCAGAGCTTGTTCGGCCGTGCGCCCTTTCCGCAGATCCTTCTTGTTCAGGTAGCGATCGATGGACTCGGCGGCAGCGTGGCCGTGGGCGATTGCGTGAACCACGTATCCGCCGGCACCGACCACATCACCTCCGGCGAAAACGCCGGGTACGCCGGTCTCCAGGGTCAGCGGGTCCGTTTTGATGAGACCCTTCACCATATCGATCTTGCCCCCCTCGGCGTCGATGAACTCGGTGTCCACCTCCTGGCCGAGGGCGGAGATGATCACATCCACGGGAATGGTTTCGCTCTGACCCGGAACCGGGATCGGTCTGCGTCTATCCGAAGCGTCCGGAGGTCCCAGGCGCATGCGGGAACAGACCAGTTCATTCACCTTTCCGCTCTTGCCTAAAATTTTCTGGGGAGCCAGGAGGAAGTGCAGCTTGATTCCCTCCTCCTCGGCGGCTTCTACTTCTTCGCTCTGGGCCGGCATTTCGGCCTTGGTGCGCCGGTAGATCAACAGCGCCTCTTTGGCCCCGAGGCGGCGGGCGGTGCGCACCGAATCGATGGCCGTGTTGCCCCCGCCGATCACCGCCACCACTTTGCCCTTCACCGCGGCGCTGGATTTCCCGTTGTTTGCGGTCCGCAAGAATTCCAGCGCGGGCAGGACTCCCTGAAGATCCTCTCCCTCGATAAACAACTTGCGGCTCTTCTGGGTTCCCGCGGCCAGGAATACGGCTTTGAAGCCGTCTTTTTTCAGGCTCTGCAGGGTCAGGGCCCCGCTCTTGCTGCCGCCGAAGGCGACACCGGTTTTGATGTCGACTCCCGCTCTTTCGATGACACCCACTTCGTAGTCCAGGACGTCATCGGGCAGGCGATACTGGGGAATGCCGTATCGGAGCATGCCCCCTGTTTTCGGAAGCGCTTCGAAAACCACGGGCTGGTAGCCCTGTTTGGCGAGGTCATAGGCAGCTGTCAGACCGGCCGGTCCGGCGCCGATGATCGCGATCTTGGCTTTCTTCTTGCCCTTCGGTTTGGAAGGTTCCAGGTATTCGGCAACCTCCTCCTGGTGACTCATCTCCCAATCCGAGGCAAAGCGCTTCAGGGCGCGAATCTCCACGGCCTGATCGAGGTTGCTGCGGTTGCACTCATCTTCGCACAGACCGCATACCCTTCCGCACACGGCGGGCAGGGGGATACGGTCCCGGATCAGCTCCAGGGCTTCCTTGAACTTTCGCTCCCGGATCAGGGAGACGTAGCCGTGGGCGTTACACTCCGCCGGGCAGGCGGCACTGCAGGGGCTCTTTCCCCGCTTTTCGATGGCAAAGACATTGGGGGCGGCTTGGGGGAAGGGACGGTAGATCGCGTGGCGGGTGCCCAGCTTTTCATCGAACTCACTGGCCAGGGGAACCGGGCAGTACTTCTCGCACTCCCCGCAGCCCGTACATTTGTCCTCGTCCACGTACCGGGCCTGGCGATGGACCTTGACCGTGAAATTTCCCGGTTTTCCATGTACGGATTTGACCGACGCTAGGGTCATCAGGTTGATGTTCAGGTGGCGGGCACAATCTACCAGCTTGGGGCTCATGATACACATTGAGCAGTCGTTGGTGGGAAAGGTCTTGTCCAGCTGGGCCATGATGCCGCCGATTGTTGGGGAAGATTCGACCAGGTTGACCCGAAAACCCGCATCGGCCAGGTCGAGGGAAGACTGGATGCCGGCGATGCCGCCGCCGACAACCAGAACCGAACCGCTGCCGTTTTGACTCATGACTGCTGTATCTCCTTAAAAGCCTTGCTGAGGTTGCCCTTTACGGTTTTTTCGATCTCGGCGGAATCCTTCTTCTTTACGGTGCTCCACAGCATTTCGGCCAGTCCGTGGCGGATCTCCTGAGCCATCACGTCCACCTGCTTCACCCGCTCCCGCATGTCTTTGGGTACGTAGCCCTGCTCCACAGCCATGTCCCTTAAGACCGCCATTACGTCGGTAAAGCGCACGTCCTGGGGACAGCGGGCGAAACAGGTGTAGCACTGGGTGCAGTACCAGAGCAGCTCCGAGGAGAGAAGCTTCTTCTTCTCTCCGAGAAGCGCCTGGCGTATGAACAGGCGCGGGTTGAAGCGTTCGTCTATCTCAGAAACGGGGCAGGAAGCGGTACAGGTGCCGCAGGAAAAGCAGCGTTTGAAAAAGCTCGCTCCCGGCCGGGATGCCACCTCGTATTTGAAATCTTTGTCCAGCTCTGTCATTACGATGTCAGCCACCGTGTTCCTCCAAAAAGTTAATTTTTTTCAAGATCCGTCAAGCCGCCTCGGGCCTGGGAAGCAATCCGGCGTCCTGCACGATACCCCGGACCGTTTTTTCCGCCTCGATAGCCATGATGTGGACACCCGCAACACCTTCCATCCGGCGGAACTGATCGATCTGCTCCAGGGCGAAAGCTTTTCCCTCCTCCTTGACATCCGCCGTGTTCTCAAAGCGTTCGATCAGGGAGTCGGGAATCGAGATGCCCGCCACGCTCGACTTCATGTAGCGCAGCATACCGAGGGAGCGGATCGGGGTGATTCCGGCCAGGATCTTGACCCTCTTGTGCAGATCCCGGGCTACCACCTCCTCCATCCAGTGCCGAAAGCAGTCCATATCGTACACGCACTGGGTTTGCACGAAGTCCACCCCCGCGGCTGCCTTCTTTTCCAGGCGGCTCACCCTCCACTCCAGGGGATCCGCAAAAGGATTGGCCGCCGCCCCAATGAAGAAGCGGGGTTCATGAATCTCCGCCTTCTTACCGTTGCGGATCTCTTCGCCGCACTGAAAGATCTTCTCGTCCCGCATCTGCTTGACCATGTAGATCAGCTGCATGGAGTCGATGTCATAGACCTGCTTGGCCTGGGGATGGTTGCCGAAGCTCTGATGATCTCCTGTCAAACAGAGCAGGTTGCGGGCACCGTTGAGGTAGGCTCCGAGCAGATCCGCCTGAATGGCCAGTCGGTTGCGGTCCCTGCAGGTCATCTGCACCACCGGTTCCAGGCCCCTGGCCATGATATAGAAGGCCGTACCGATCGAAGAGATGCGCACGATCGCGGTCTGATTGTCGGTGATGTTGACGGCGTCCACGGCCCCGTTCAAGGCGCCGATCTTGTCATCCAGTACGCTCATGTCCACGCTCTTCGGAGGACCGAGCTCTCCGGTTACGACGAACTCGCCTTGGGCCAGCAGTTTTTCGAGTTTGCTTTCGGATTTGAGTTCGCTCACAGCTTGACATCCTCCCTGATGAGTCTTCTCGGTCCGCCGTCATGGGATTTCGACCAGTCCTGGGGAGGGCGGATGGGCATCATCGTATCCAGGCGGTTCAGGCTCTTCAGACGCTGGTAGATCAGGTTCCAGCCGCAGTCCAGGTTCTCCGGATCCACCTCGCACTTACCGTTTTCGCTTCCTCCGCAGGGACCGTTCATTAACCCCTTGGAACACCGGGTACGCGGGCAGATTCCAGCCGTCAGATCCAGGACGCAGTCACCGCAGCCCAGGCAACGCTCCAGCCAGTATCCGGCGCCTTCGTTCGAACCCATAAACAGGGTGTTCAGGGCGGGAAGCACCGCTTTGTCGGGGTAGAAATCCGACATCATCTGCACCCCCGCCCCGCAGGCCATGGACAGAACAACGTCGCTGCGGGCAACCTGTTCACGGATCTCTCCGATGAACTCCCCGTCGCACTGCCGTTCTATGGAGAGCCCGCGGACTTCGGCAAACTCTTTCTTGGCCATTCGCAGGGCGGCGGTCAGAACCTTGACCTCCTTCTCACCCCCGGCCAGGCAGACCGTCACACAGGTGTCACAGCCTACGACAAGCACCCTCTTGTTTTCAGGGAGCATGTCCAGAATCATATTTATCGGTTTTTGTTCGGCAACGATCATTACGATTTTCCCTCTGCTTCTCCTGCCCGGGCGAATCCGAGCAGAGTTTCATGAAGCCGCTTCCCTTCGTCCGGAGCAGCGTACACCATCTCCACGAACCTTCCCTCGGCTCCCGCCTCGCTCAGCAGCCGTTTTACCCGGGCTACCTTGCGCTCGGCTTTGAGGTTTCCGTCAAGATGTTTGCAGTTTTCCTTGCGGCAGCCGAGCACAACCACTCCCTTTGCGCCGTTGCTCAGGTTTTCCATGAGCAGGACTTCGTTTACGCTTCCCGTACAGGGCAGTTCGAAGGTTTTGAATCGGGGCGGGAGTTTGTACCCCTCCTCGGTCATGCGGGCCAACGCTTTCTTGGCCCCCTCAGCACAGTGCACGATCAGAATTGAATCAGACAATTTGAAGGCTCCTTCAATGTTCTCTATAGTGCCTGCATCGCAGCCAGTACTGTCTCCCGGCTGAGATTGCGCATATCGATCGCTTCCGCCGGGCACTCGGCGGCACAGATTCCGCAGCCCTGGCAGGCTGTGGTGACCGGCTGGGCGACTCTCTCCTCGATGTTTTTTCCCATGGCATGATAGGGACAGACCCGCACACAGGTCAGGCAGTAGACGCACTTGTCCGCATCCACCGAGGCGATATGCTCCACCGGTGTAATGCCCTCCGGAATCATCCGGGCTTTGAGGGCTTGCACCACGGAGGCCGCATCCGCAGCCACCCCGCCGCCGTCCATGTTCCCGCGAGCGCTGCCGCACACCAGCACGCCCGGGTGATTCGATTCATTCGCCAGCCGCCAGAGCGAGTAGGGTTGGGTGTACTGGCCGTTCAGCAGGCGGAGCCCGAGGGTCTCGGCGGCATTCAACGCCGAAGCGGAGAGCCCGCTCGTCCCGGGGATAATCACCCGGTCGGGGTTGCTGATCCTGAACGACGCACCGGTTTGTGGATCCTCACCCGTGATCTGGAAATCTCCAAACTCGTTCTGGAGGCGAAGATTCTCGTATTTTACGAAGATCACCCCCATCTCTCTGGCGGTGTCGTACAGCTCCTGCAGTCCCGGCAGGGCGACGCGCATCTGTTTGAGCAGTATCCAGAGTTCCGCGTGGGAGCGCTCTTTTATCACTTTGGCGGCGATTAGTATGTCCTGGATGACCTCCGGCGGTGTCTCCGACCGGCGGTCCAGCAGGAATACGATCCTGCCTTTGATCGGCCGCCGCTCGTGGAGCCGTTTGTACAGCTGGGTCAGGTTCCAGGCTCCGATCTGGTCTGCAGGTGCTTCGGAGCGTTCCGGTGCGAAAATCACCGCACCGTACTCCCTGAGCTCGCCACCGCCGAAGCTGACGGTGAATCCCTTTTCTACGCTCTGGATCGGACCCATCTGGGCTTGGGGAAACACGGCAACATGTTCGCTTGTTCGCACCTCACTGGTAAGCTCTTTGATCAACCCGGGGCAGACGAGCCCTTCGGCCAGGCAACCCGGAGCCAGGGGTGGGTCCTCGGTTTCTACGAGGTCCACGCTGAGCTTCTCTCCGGAAAGCTCCAGGGCGGCTTTCAGGCCGGAGTATCCGCTGCCGAAGATCAGGACGTTTCGTTTGAGCTTGACCGGTCGATCCTTCAGGCCGGCGCTGTCGGCCAGCAGGCGGCCAAGAGATTCCAGCCTGCCGATCAGGTTATCTTCGATCGCTGTGGAGCTGTCGTAGAGGTCGAGGATGCTCGATTTCACGTCCGTAACCAGCATTTCACCGGGTCTTAACCCGAGTTTTTCCGCTGCCAGGGAGTAAAACCCGCTTTCCTCCAGATAGGGACAACCGCCGAAAAGGATCTTCTGCCCCGCTACTTTCTTCAGCTTCTTCTCCGGATCTTGACAGGCTTTGTCCAGGACGATGAGCTTGCCGACCGTGGAACTCTTGGCGAGCCGCTTCGTCAGGTTTGCGGCCTGCAGAGGACCCTTGGAACTGCATTGTTGGTCGCAGAGAACTGCAACGATCGAATCGCTCATTGTCGTACTCCTAGGTTTTTCATCACCCTGCGGGCAACCGTAGCTGCATCCTCGACGCAGTCGTCGATGCGCATCGGCTGTTTGCAGGTCCCCGCGGTGAACACGCGGCTGCCGGCCACGGAGGTTCCGTTACCCGTCGGTCTGAGAAAACCGGCTGCATCCAGATCTAGGTTGAACAGATCCGCCAGGCTTTCTGATTCTGCGGCCGGGGTGATCCCGTTGGAAAGCACCACCACGTCGTAGGATTGTTCCCGGCAGGCCAACTCCGGCAGAGATTCATAGCGTACCACGGGTAAGCCCTGCTCGTCTGTTTTGATGCTGATGGGGTTGCTGGCAATCAGATTGATCTTACCCTGAATCTGCTTCCAGAACTCGTCGAAGTTCTTACCGAAGCGCTGGATATCCATGTAGTAGAAATCGATTTTCAGCTCTGGGAATTCCTCTTTCAGCCTGCCGGCCATGCGCAGCGCATAGGCACAGCAGACTCGACTGCAGTGTTTCTCCCCCTCCATGACGCTGCGGGACCCTACGCACTGCACAAAGGCCACGCTCTCAGCTTCCCGGGGGAGGTACTTTTCCTGGAAAAATAGATTTTCCATCTGGCTGCCGGTCACCACCCGCGGATTCTCCCCGAATCCCCATTTGCGGTTGATCCCCGGATCAAAGGGTTCGTATCCCGCTGCCAGAACAATGCCGTCCACCTGCATCGTGCTTGTCTCTGCCGACCGGTTCAGGCGGATCGCCCCCACCGGGCAGGCATCTACGCACTTGCCGCAGGCCGTACATTTCTCGTTGACGAAATACTTCCAGCCGGGGACCCTTTCGATCGCCTGTTCCTTGCAAACTTCCAGGCAGCGCCCGCATTCCACGCATGCCTGCCAGTCGATCAGGTTGGGGTTGGTTTGAATGTCGAGTTCCATGGAACCGCCTGCCGCACGATAACCGACGGGGCGGCTGGAGAGGTGGCACTGCGCCGTCGATTGGTTCTTCAACGTCGCTACGGCCTCCCGCACCAGGCAAACACCACAGCGGACGCATTCATCCGTGGCTTTGCAGCCATAGAATACGGATTGTCCGCCGGGATAGGGATTCTTGTCGACCAGAAGAACATCGATCCCGGCCTGGGAGAGATCATTCGCTACCGAGATTCCGGAAATCCCAGCGCCGATCACACATACCTTTCTTGAAGCCAATCTTCTACCCTTTTCTGACAAAAATGGTTACTTAAAGGGTATTATAGTGGATGGAGGAGATCTGAATTTGTAAATTCGTTGACTTTTTAGGTAATTTTATACTTTTCTTTGGTAATTTCTAGCAAGATAGTAATGTATTACAGTCTTCCTCCCCGTACCGCGGAGATGTAGTTCATGCCGTAATGATCCTGGCCGGTGAGAAAGGCCTCGGTCAGCTTGAAGCTCTCAGCGTTGGGATCAAGGGCATCCAGGGCGCCTTGATTGATCTGGATCGGATCCACTATGCCGCCGTCCAGGCCCCGTTGCACACAGAGGTAGGTGAATACCTGATTGATCAATTTGCGATTCGGCATACCGTAGCTGATATTGCTCAAGCCCGGAGCAAAGTGGATCTCCCGGCCGTATGCCTTCCTCAGCTCCTCTATGGTTTCGAGTATCATCAACCCGTTCTTCGGATCCACCGACACGGGGAAAACCAGGGGATCGAGGTGGATCTGGGGAAAGGCGAACCCGCTGCGCTCCAGCAGGGCAACGAGGGATTTGAGGTTGGCGACCCGCTCCTCCTTGTCCGTGGGCATGCTGGCTTCCCCGCTGGCCGCGGCAATCACGACCGCTTCACCAGAGCTGGCTATCTTCACTGCCTCTTTACGCTCAAGAGATACCGAGTTTACCATGGGACTGCCCTTGGCCGGATCACAGGCTTCAAGCCCGGCCTGCAGTATCTCGACGTTCGACGAGTCGATGCTCAATGGAACAGTGGAGACCTGCTGGATGATGCCGGCGGCCCAGCGAATCAGCTCTTTACGCTCGCCGATGTCGGTGCTGAACTCATCCACGTTCAAATCGAGGTAGGAGGCTCCGTGGGCTTCCTGATTGCGCACCATGTAGTGCAGGTATTCCACTCCGGCCTTCTGCTCGGCCTGGCCGCCGTGCAATCCCTGCCACATGGCCACCGCGGCGTGCTTGACCTTGCCGTTGCTCCAGTCGCTGGACTCGACAAAACGCTTGGCTACGGGAAGGTGCTTCTCCTGCCCGTCCTCCTCATAGGCGATCACGTGGGTGTTTTCATCAAGGCTCTTTACGAAGGCCCCCCCCACTTTGTAGATCCGGGTGCAGTGGATATTCTCTCCGACGGCGATAAACATTTGATTCTCCTTGACTGTTCCTGCGGCCTCGGGTTGTCTATGCACCGATCACCGTACCGCTTCGCGGGTAATGCAGCAAGTTTCCCTTGAGCCGGCAGATGGATTTCGCCCACCATAGCAGGGAAGAAGTGAATGATCAAGCATTCCGGCAACCGGCCGCCGGAGCCGCAGGCGGCGCGGCCTCCGGGGACCAGGACGCTGACCAGGCGTCATTTTTTCCATTTTGCTCCGTGGGCTTGCATAATTGCGGGGATACGGCGCAAAATGGCTGCATAAATCAAACAAATTTAACAAAGAGGTACAGCATGGCAGCAAAGATCATCGACGGAAAACAGATAGCGGCTCAGATCCGCGGGGAGCTTCAGAAGGAGATCGAAGAGCTCAAGAGCAAACACGGGGTGATCCCGGGGCTGGCGGTGGTTCTGGTTGGAGAGAATCCCGCCTCCCAGGTCTATGTGCGCAACAAGAACAAGGCAGCCCATGATATCGGCGTATACTCGGAGCAGCACAACCTGGATGCTTCGACGCCTGAAGAGGAACTTCTGGCTCTGATCGACAAGCTCAATCAGGATCCGAAGATTCACGGGATTCTGGTTCAGCTGCCCCTGCCCGATCAGATCGACGAGAAGAAGGTCCTGAACAGGATCCATCCGGACAAGGATGTCGACGGATTTCATCCGATGAATCTGGGACGTATGATGGTCGGGGAACCAATGTTCCTGCCCTGCACCCCCTACGGTGTGCAGAAGCTGTTGGTCTACTCGAACGTCGATACAGAGGGCAAGCACGTAGTGGTTGTGGGGCGCAGCAACATCGTGGGCAAGCCGGTGGCCAACATGCTTCTGCAGAAGGCCAAAGAGGCAAACGCCACCGTGACGGTCTGCCATTCCCGCACCAAGGATCTTCCCTCCGTTACCCGCCAGGCGGACATCCTGATTGCCGCCATCGGTGTGCCGGAGTTCGTGACCGCAGATATGGTGAAAAAAGGCGTGGTTGTGATCGACGTCGGTGTGAACCGAATCGAGGATGCCAGCGCACCCAAGGGTACCAGGCTGGTCGGGGACGTGAAGTTTGACGAGGTCTCGGAGAAAGCTGCGGCCATCACGCCGGTGCCGGGCGGTGTGGGACCTATGACCATCACCATGCTTCTTTACAACACAGTGCAGTCGGCCAAGAACACTCTCAAGGGGTAGCGCCCCGCTTGTTGTCGTAGCATCGCCGGCGAGAGGTCTGCAATGCGCCGTATAACCATCGTCATTCCCACCTACTGGTGCCGGGCCCGGGGGCATGCCGGTCTGCCGGAGGATGCAATCTTCGATCACCCGACGCCCATCGATGAGAGCGGTACCCTCCAGCGCTGCCTGGAGAGCCTCGAGGCTCTTCGTACCCACAGTTTCGAGGTGCTGCTGATCACCGCCCCGGTACATCCTCGAATCGCTGCGGAGGCGGAGAAGAGGGTGGAGCAGCTGATCGAACCGTTCAAGGCAGCCTATCCGATCACTCAGTTTGCTCCCTCCGACCTGAAACGCGTGAGAGGAACTCTGGAGCGGGAGGGACTGGATCCCGGATTGGTCAGCCTGGGAGCCTACGCTCAGATCAGAAATTGTCAGATTCTGGGTTCGGTCCTGCTGGACAGCGAGCTGATCGTGGCCATCGACGACGACGAGACAGTGCCGGCTGACTATCTGGAAAGGGCAGTCGATTCTGTGGACAAGCTCGAGCGCCGGGCAGCCGGAGAGGCGGGTTTGGCCGGCATCTACCTGGACGCCGCGGGAGATTACCGGCTCAAGGTCCGTCCCGAGGAAGCCGCCTCCGCAAACAAGATCGTGCGCAAAGCCGTACTGATCAATCAGCAGTTCGAGGCCTGTTTTGCAGCGGGGCAGGGATTGGTGGAAACCCCGCTGACCCTGGGGGGCAACATGGTGTTCCCCCCGAAGCTCTTCCGCAGCGTGTCCTTCGATCCGGGAATCACCCGGGGGGAGGACATCGACTACCTGATGAACTCCCGCCTGCTCGGATTTTCCTGGTTTTTCGACGGGGAGCTGAGCATCACGCACCTGCCGCCCAAGGCCTCTGCAGGTGATCCGCTCACCAGCACGCCCTACGCCAAGCTTCAGCGGGATGTGCTGCGCTTCGTGTACCAGCGGCAGAAGATCCGCATCTCTCAGCGACGCCCGGAGCTGCAGAGCCTTCGAGCCGAGGAGTTCGGCCTCTACCCGGGCGAATTCCTCAAGGAGGACCTGGATAGCCAGGCCCTGGAAGCGCTTCAAGTCCTGCGCCCGCCCGATGCGGATGAGCGCTTCTTTCCGCAACCGGCACAGATGCTCGCCATGGCCCGGGAGAGGGCGCTGCTGGCTGAGGAGTATCCGGCGTTCAACGCTTCCTGGAAGAGGATCCTGGATGTTGTGGACAGAGATGAGCGGCTGAAAGAAGGAATGCGCCGGAAACTGGGGGTGTGATCGAACGCCGGTACACGGCATATCTGGAGGGCCTATGTCGAAAGCTCAAAGCTGGCAACCCCTGGCTGCGCAAAACCTTGCGGAGATCCGGAAGCGCTTCGCGACGATTTTTCCGGTTCGGGAGTACGGGGATCTGGCCGGGAAGATCGGGACCTACTGGATCGCCAGACTCGAAGAGGTATGGAAGGATAAGGATCCGGCCGTACAAGAGCAAGACCTGGCCTACCTGCCGGCGGATCCGCTTTCCCGAATCGAGCAGAATACCCTCGTTATTGCCTACGCGGACAGCATCCAGCGACCCGGGGAAGCCACGCTCACCACGCTGGAAGATTTTCTCTCCCGTTTCTTCCCCGCCATCCGGGGCATCCACATGCTTCCTGCTTGCGTGGTGGTGGAGGACCGCTTCAACGACGGCTACTTTGCCCAGGTGGTGCGAAACCGGATCCACGACCGATTCGGCAGCAACGATCAGTTCGCCGCCCTGATGCAGCAGCGATTCTCCATGGCCGATTTCGTTCTCAACCATGTGGATATCCGCAATCCACGCTTTCAGGCCTATCTGGACGGCGATGATGCGGCGGGGAGCTGCTTCTTCGTATTCACCGAGCCTGAGTATCAGCAGCGCCTGGCCGACGGAGATTTCGCTCAGGTGTTCCGGCCGAGGCCTTTCCCCCTGTTCACGGTTTTCAGACGACGACCCCTGGATTCCCGGATCGCAGCCATGAGTCTTGGCGAGAGGTTTGCGGAGATGGAGCGGAGGCTGGGGGCGGCGGCACCCCCACGAGAGGTGTTGGGCATGCTGTTCCTGTTCAACAAGGTGCTCAATGACCAGATGCTCCTGGAGGAGGATTACCAGCACATCCTGTGCTTCCGCGACTATTTGAAAAAGCGTACGGATATCGATCCGCAGACCCTCTTCACCCTCTCCGAGACTCAAGAGGTCCGGCATGAGCCCTACATCTTCAAGCCTGAGATCAACAGCCGGGCCGGTCTGCTGAAGGCCGTCGGTCAGGATCCGGGTTTGGCTGCGGTGTACGAGAGGTACGACCCAGAGGTCTTCGGTACGGAAATCCGGGCTCTCACCACCTTCAGCCACATTCAGGCGGATCTGAACACCGCGACCTTCGAGGGACTCGAAATGCTGGCCGAGGATTTTTCCTGGTACCTGTCCATGGACATCAACCTGCTCCGCCTGGATGCGGCCAACTACGCCTTCAAGAGGTGGAAGACCAGCTGCTTCGGGCTGCCGGAGGTTACCCACCTGATGAAGATCCTCTACCTGTCGATGGACGCGGTTTCCCCGCGGATCGTGCCCAACCTCGAGGTCAATGACCAGCTCGGTGTGGTTCTGAAACAGATGGCCGACCCGGAGGCGCCGCCGCCGATGATGTACGATTTCCATCTGGCCAGCATCCTGCCCCAGGTGTTCAACTCGGGACGGGTGGCGGCGCTTCCCCGGATCTTCGAACTGATCGATCGCTACGACATCCCCAAGACCAGCATCCGCTTCAGCCTGGCGGAGAGCCACGACGGAAAATCCGTGCGGGGCAGCATGGACCTCCTGACCCCGGCAGAGCGACGGGAGTTGGCCGAGGTGGTGGAGGCAAACGGGGGTAAGATCAAGTACAAGTCCACGCCCGAGGGCAGGGAGCCCTACGAGCTGTGCTGCTCCACCCGGGATTCCCTGCTTCCCCTGAATGACGAATCGTTGGAGATCCGGCGCTATCTGTCCTTCTACACCCTGGCCTTCGCCCTGATGGGGCGCAATGTGAAGTCGGTTTACTTCAACGATCTGATCGCCCTGCCAAGCGATCACCGGCGTCTCGCCCGAACCGGGGAACTCCGGGACCTGAAGCGTACCCGTTCCGATTTCGACAGTCTCGCTTCCCTGATAAGCGATCCAAATACCTTCGAGCACCGGATAGCCCGAGGCGTGAACGACCTGGTCGCCCTGGTGGACAGTGATCCGGCTCTGAACTTCCGCGGCAGCGAGGCGGAAGTGCACACGCCGCTCCGGGAGAGTGCGACCGAAGCCGTTGCGTTGGTGCACTGCTCCTGCGCCGCTGATCACACCCTGGTTGCGGTCAACGTCAGTGCAGAGCGGCAGTCGGTCGTTGTCGATGCGGCTGCAGCAGGTTTCGGGCCGGGCGGCTCGCTGTACGACAACGTAGCGGGCTGCGATGTCGCCCGGGCTGAGGATGGCACCCT